>Ga0310345_10000120_pt1 | contig 161540 bp, 143 predicted proteins | sample HC15DNA20500_MG_FD_204667 | JGI IMG/M metagenome (GOLD analysis project Ga0310345, IMG submission 204667) | Marine microbial communities from station ALOHA, North Pacific Subtropical Gyre - HC15-DNA-20-500_MG | ecosystem: Environmental > Aquatic > Marine > Oceanic | place: Pacific Ocean... | reverse complement strand
GTCATCGGGGTCTCCGTATGGCTTGGGGTTGAAGCGTCGAAACTCCACCTCAATCCTACACCTCGATGGCCACCCGGGATCACACCGTCAGCGGCGTCGAAATTACACCAGCTCCTCGGACACTAACACCGGCTCTCGCCCGAGATGCGCGCCGCCTTCATCCTGCGGGACGCCTTCGACTACGGCTTCGACGAGATCGCCGGAATCGTCCATCGCTCGCCGGCGGCCTGCCGGCAACTCGTCTCCCGCGCCCGCCGAAGGCTGGCGGGCGCCGAGGCGCCCAAGACGACGCCATTAGAGCAGGCAACACAAATCCTGTCCGCCTTCTGGCGGGCCAACCCCCGCGTCATGCGCCAGAGGGTCGATTTCCGCGCTACGTGGCCGGTTCAACTCGATCTGCATGCGCGGGGTCGGGATCTTCGCCTGCCGCATCGCGTGGTCGATCAGAGACAGAACCTCGTCGCGGCAGTCGACGTCTCGCTCGAAACGGGACAGCCAGAAGCGGACGGCATAGGAATTACTGTCGCTTCCCAACTCCTGCACCCGCACATCCGGGGGCGGATCGGCCTGGATCAGACGTGCTTGGCGCAAGGCCTTCAGGATCAGCGCCTTCGCGGTATTCACCGGAAGTTCACGCGTTATCTTCAGCGACAACTGCGCACGATACTGCGGTTTCGGCGCGGAATAGTTGGTGATGCGTCTGCGGGCGATCTGGCTGTTCGGCAGAATCATGTAGGTCGAGTCCTGCGTCAGCACCCGCGTCGTGCGCCAGCCGATCTCGATGACCCGGCCGCGCGCGACCTGTTCGATCTCCACCCAGTCCCCAATCCGGTAGGGCGCCTCAATGCCGAGTGCGATGCCGGACAAAGTGTCGGCCACCACGTTCCGGATCGCGAATCCCAGCATCGCGAGTATCAGGCTCGAGCCCGCCAGCGCGCCAAGAAGGCCTTGGCCAAGCAGTAGTGCAGCCGAGGCAACGACCGCGGCGAAGAACAGCAGAACGGCCACGAGATCCCGGAACAGACGCGGGTAAGGGCGCTTGTGGCGCCTCCGGCGATCGGCGAACAGGCCGAACAGCCGGCTTCCCAGCCAGGCCGCGGCAAGGCAACCAACAACGCCGCCAACCAGGCGGACAGACAGCCCGACCCGCTGCTCGACCTCCCGGTCAAGGATCAACAGGCCGACGGCCACAAGAAGCAGGAACGAAGGCCAAATCAGCCGTCGGAGACAAAAGATCAGTTTCATGTCAGCAGCCCTGCCGTGCTAGTCGTGATAGCCGAAGAGACCGGCACCGAAGGCACGTCACGGTAGCGCCGGCGTGTCGCTCGAAAGAGGAGCCGCAACGACGACAGGGAATCTGAATGATTGGAATGGTGCCGCCGAGAATGTGCCGACAGGTGGGACAGCGATGGGCGGCTGCGCGGGGAAGCGACGCCTTGCAGGACGGGCAGGCGAGCGGAAGATGACGGTTCATGAGACCCTCGTTCTACGGGAAGGGAATGACGCCGACTTGGCGACTGCCGATGTCCCGGAAGGAGCGTCATGGCTTCGTCAGCGCATCGAGCGGCTCCTTCCGGGCGAGCCATGGGCCTCGTCGGGTCTCCAAGAACAGCGGATCATCGAGCATTCAACCCTTCGGACGCACCTTGCGGAGCGACTTGCAGCACGGTCAGCACTCGCCGCTTTCCGTCCCTGGTGTCCCAGTGAAGCGATGCTCCCTCGGCCAGTCCGATGAGGGCGACCCCGATCGGCGTCAGGATCGAGATCCGACCGCATGCGATGTCGGCATCCTCGGGATAGACAAGTGTTACCGAGGTTTCCTGGCCGGTGGTTTCGTCGCGGTATGTGACCGGGCGACCGATCGCCACCACGTTCGACGGAAGTTTCGCCGCCGGAACGATGCGGGCCCGACCGATCTCACCGAGTAAGCGATCGGCAAGGTCCGGATTTCGCTGAATCGCGCCCTCCGCAAGAGTTTCGAGCCTGTCCACGCAGTCGGCGCCAATGACGACTTTGGGCCGCCGGCCGGTGCTGCGCGAGGTGGGGCGTTGCATGGTCATCGAGTTCTCCTTTCCGCCCTTTAGTGGCGCGGATGCATTGTGGGGTAGCCGACTTTCGTGACGCGCCAGAGGCGGATCAGACCATCAGGCGGCGTGTTGGTCCGGAGGCGGGCTCACATCCAGCACGACGACCGTCTCGATCTGACCGTCGTCCCGCAGGAGCGGCACCTTCTGCAGTTTTCGCATCCCGATCAGGGTCGCTCCAAGCAAGGATGCGACGAGAACGTGGCCCGGGAACGGCATCGGGCTCATCGAAAGCGTCCCGGTGCGCGCTCCCTCGCCGCTGATCATGTAGGTGACGTGACGTCCAGCCACGACGAGGTCGGGCGGAGCCGGTTCCGGAGCTCCACGCGAGATCCGTAGCTTGTGGCGCAGAAGCCCGTTCAAGAGCGGGGGGTTGGGCGCATTCTTGGTTCCACGATGTCGGAGCAGGCGCTCGATGCCAAGCCGATCCTCAACGGTGAGGAGAAAGCCTGTCTCGACAGCGGAGCGCGCGAACAGTGAACGAAAGTCTCTGCCCGCAGGCAGATGGGTGATCCTGGTGACGGTCATGATGTGTCTCCCGGGGCGGTGAAGCCCACGTTCTCAATTCAAGAGTTTGAGATAGCCCCGGGTGGTCGAAGACGCGCTTATGCGCGGACCGCCCGGGGAACCGGGCGGTTCAGAAGCAGAAACCGGAAAAGGTTCTCGTGCGTGACCATGAGGAGAGCTTAGCCATTGGGGGCAGGCTGTCAATCAATGTTGGAGACCGGACCAGATCTGGAACGAATCAAGAAGCATGGCTGTTGAGCAGGTCGAGGAGGTGAACAGATGGCGAAGTTTTCCCTGGGCGATCGCAGAGCCTTCAGCGCTTCCAGGTTGTCGCCTTGGATCAGCATGTTGCCCGCGGCACCGTCACCAGCCGACAGATCTGGGATTTCCTCCAGCAAGCGATAGGACACGTGCTGCGCCGTGCGGATGTCCTCGTCCCGTGTCAACCAGTTCAAAATCGGCATAAGCTAAAGCTCGTCCTCGTCGTTTTTGTTGGAGGGCGAAACCGTTCGTCGAGTCATCCGCTCGAACTCCTCGACCGCGACGACCACAACCACAGGTCGGCCATGCTTCTCGATGACCACGGGCTCTGCACGCGCTATGTCGATAAGCCTGCCGAAGTTGTACTTGGCCTCGCGGGCAGAGAACGTCTTCATCCGTCGCTCCGTTGTTGAAGTTCATGTTGTGGCCACAATGGCCGCAATGTCAATTCCGGGACGAGGCTTCGCTGCGACATTTGCGCTTCATGACCCTGCGCGACGGCATCCACTGGTTTGGCAGCTTGCGGAACGCGTAGTCGGCACCGCTCGACTGGGTAGCTCCGGATAACTTTCGAACGCGGATGCACAGAATTTTCCGGCGGTCCCTTGCCGAAGCCATCGACACGGGAGAGAGTTCGGTATTTGTTACACTCCCTCCGCCACCGACCCCCGCAATCCGTCTCTGACTGCCGCGTGGTAGCGCAAGCCGCCGCAACATCGCGACTTTTCACAGCGTCCCCGGTGATCTCGCGCTCGAACCGGCGGAGGAGAGCAGCATGTTGAGTGTCAGCCGGCCCGGGCTGGAGGTCGTGTCGAACCACTGCGTGACGGAGACGAAGCTGACCTTTCAGGGCTTGCGGTCACGCAGCACTGGTCGAGATCGACTGTCCGGCAAGGGCCGGAAGCGTCACGCTCTTCGGCGAGGCCGATCGAGCAGGGCGGCGACCCTTCGTGTTCCGCTCGTCGAAGCGGCTCCACGCTGAGGTCGGGGAGAATGACGCTCGCGGATCCGGTCGGCGTTGAATGTGACGTGCAGATGCCGGTAACTTCCTTTCCGGTGAAGCAGGAAGGCGGCAGGGCAACACATGATGAGGATCGGATCCGACGCATCTCCCATGATCGCGGTCGCGCTGCTGTCGTTGCTCGCGCTGACCTCGTGCGCGAGGCAGTCCCGGGACGAACCGACGGTGAGCGCCCGCGCAGCGGACTGCATGACCCGGGCGATGTACTTCGAGTCGATCCGGTCCAGCCGGGACGGCATGATCGCGGTCGGCAGCGTCGTCATGAACCGGGTCCGATCCGCGGCCTTTCCGGACACCGTCTGCGGTGTCGTTTCCCAGAGCGGCCAGTTCGCGCCGGGCGTCATGACGCGGCAGATGGGCGGGCCGTCTCTCCCGCACGTGCAACGTGCCGCCGTGGCCGTTCTGGCCGGAGAGCGGCATCCGCTGATCGGCGATGCACATTTCTTCCATGCGGCAAGCTACCGCGCGGGGTACGACAACATGCACTACGTGCTCGTCGCCGGCGGTAACGCCTTCTACGAGAAACGAGCGCCCGAACGGGTCACGCGGCCGACACCGCCGCCCCCGACGGAGGGTCTGACGCCCTGACGTTTCCGCATTCGACGTTCGAGCCGCGGCACTGGGGGCGAGAAGCAGCCGGTCCAGCGTCGAACGCGGGGACACGCATGCATGTGCGGAACGCCAGCCAGACGCCCAGTGGCCAGGTCATGGTGGTTGTCGCATTTGCTCTGGCAGACTTCGTCGCCGCCCGGGACGATGCGAACGGCTGTTCCCCCATGTGCGCATCACGGTCCCCGGTTCGACGGAATGTGCTTTCCCGATGATCGTCGTCACGGGGACTGGTATTGCCCCGGCTTGATCGGCGAGGCTCCTCTCGGGCCATCGGAGAGAATCGGAAACCCATGACAAGGACCCTGCTGCTTACCGGGGCCAGCCGCGGCATCGGCCATGCGACGGTCAAGAAGTTCTCGGCCGAGGGCTGGAGGGTTCTGACATGCTCGCGCCATGCCTTCGACAGAAGCTGCCCCTGGCCGGGGGGCGAGGACAATCACATCCAGCTCGACCTGTCCGACGCCGCCGACACGATCAACGCCGTGGAAGTCATCCGGGAGCGGCTGGACGGCCGTCTGGAAGCCCTCGTGAACAACGCGGGCATCTCGCCCAAGGCGCAGGACGGAGGCCGGCTGAACACCTTCGACACCGACCTGATGGACTGGGGCAAGGTCTTCCACGTCAATTTCTTCGCCCCGATCGTCCTCGCCCGGGGGCTGCGCGAGGAACTGGCGAATGCGAAGGGCAGCGTGGTCAACGTGACGTCGATCGCCGGCGCGAGGGTGCATCCCTTCGCCGGGGCGGCCTACGCGACTTCGAAGGCGGCGCTGGCTGCCTTGACCCGCGAGATGGCTCACGATTTCGGCCCACTGGGCGTTCGGGTCAATGCGATCGCCCCGGGCGAGATCGAGACGTCCATCCTGTCGCCGGGCACCGACAGGATCATCGAAACCGTTCCGATGAGGCGTATCGGCCAGACCTCCGAGGTCGCGGACGTGATCCATTTCCTGTGCTCGCCGCAGGCCGGCTACGTGAACGGCACCGAGATCGAGATCAACGGCGGGCAGCACGTCTGACGTTACGTTCGCGGGATAGTCGTGGTCGGCTGGCCTGCCTGGCCGTGCGGAGACTGTGTTGGAATGGTCCCGACGTGGACGAAGGGCCGGCCGCGGAGCGATTACGTACCCGTGGAGGCAGCAAGGGAAGGACAGGGCCACAGCAGATGGCCTTCCACACGCGTTGGCGGTGCGGTACCAACCTCGCTGCAATTCCTCTCGAAGGTCCTCTGTGCGGACGACGTCGACTCCCGCTGCGCCTGCGCAAATAACTGCTTCTGAAAACAACCGATTTCTTCGGCCAGTGACCGTGATGACTCTTTTCCCCTATGACGACCCTGTCTGGGACACCGCCCGCCATGCGTATGGGTTTGGTGCAAATGTGCTCCTGAACGCACTTGAAAAGGAATGGAACGACGACGCTGCCGATTATCTCTTCTTCTCGGCGTTGCTGCATCAGGGGACGACCTATCCTGCCAGTTATCTCGCTATCCCTCATTTGTTGCGCATGGCCGAAAGCCTGACAGGCGAAGCGCGTCTCATGATCGCAAACCTGCTCGGCGGTCTGGCGTTGGCAGGACAGCAACCTGCCGATTCGGACAATGCGGGCGTTTCCTGCAGATTCGGCAATGAATGGCTGGGGACACCGGTCGGCCAGGCCGCAGCAGAAGAATTCGACAGAAGTCTTCCGCAAATCGCGGCCTTGTCCATCGAAGCCTACAGGACAGATCCGTCACAACACTTCGCATCTGGTCTGGCCGCCGCCGAAGGGGAGGTCGACTTCGCAGAGTGGCTCACATCCGGAGAGAATGGTTGTTTCCAATGTCCGACCTGCGGTGGCGACCATGAATGGTGGTTGCTTGACGGGAAGATGGGCATCTACAGGAATGACGATGTATATGGCGTGGGCGCTGACTGGCGGGGCGACTATGCCAAGAGGGTTTTCGAGCACGCCGACAGTATCGCCAGACCTCGGAAGCAACCTTCTCGCAATTTCGCTTTGAGAAAGAAACTGGGCTCCCTCGATCCCATCACGGACGGTCTCTTCACGAACTTCAAAGCCACTGTTGCTTGCGCCCATTGTGGCTGGGCCGGGCCACACCCTCGAGAGCGCCCGCTATCGAGTATCTCGCACCCTGAAGCTGCTGTTCGTGCAAGGCGCAGAAACTCGCCTCCGTCCACGCCTCGACCCATCGATGCTTCAACACGGATCGCAGCCTCTCCTCCCGATCCATCTTCAAGCAGAACCGCGCCGTCGCGCTCGCCGGATGACGTGATATCTTCGCGGCCCGACGGGTCAGGATAAGGGAGCCTGGCCCCGCCGCAGGGTCGCGGGTCGCCATGACCCGCCGCAGAGCGTCGGCGGTGCGGCTGCGTTCCAACCGCCGGCTCCTCCGGGCAGACCCGTCATATCCACCCCGCTCGCAGCAGCCTCGTGCCGGCCCGTCGCAGGATGTCCGCGGCGCCGGTCGGCAATGTGCGGTTGGCCAGACGCTGCACATGGTACCGCGATCCGCGCGCCACGCTCTGGTGACTGGCCGCCCGGAAGATCGAGCCTTCGCAGAGGGCGCGTTCGCGGTTCGAGAACTCCTGCTTGTAGCGTTCCGTTCCGCGGCCGAAGTCGACCTCGTGCAGGCCCTCTTCGGCCGCGTGCTCGATACAGGCCAGCAGGAGCAGGAGGCCGGGGGAATAATTCGGAAGGTCGGCATCGTAGGTGGGAAACCACCAGTGCCATGCCGTGCGGGACCGGATCCCGAAATGCGCCGCGACAAGCCGATCGCCTGCGTGGAGGGTCGAGAAGTACCCTCCGAAGTCGGGCGTCCGGGTCTGCCGCAGGTCGTCCACGAACGCCGCGAGCCACCGGTCCGACAGGAACCCGCGCGCGCCCTGCCGTTCGAGGGATCGTGCCTTCCAGAGCAGGAACCGCTCCCAGGCCGCCTCGTCGGGATCGTGGGGCCGGAACGTCAGCGGGCCCAGCTCTCGCTCGATCTTCCGGCGTTTCCGCGCCAGCGACTTGAGCGCGCTGCCCTTGCCGGCGACGTCCGCCCGCCACGCCGCGAGCCCGGCCCGCAGGTCCGCCCGGGGAGATGCCGCATGCCAGAAGGCGGATTGCGCGAAGACGGCCTGGCTGACGAGCGCGTGGTTGAAATCGTAGGCCGCGAGAGACGGCATTTCGAGAAACGCCGCCCGGCCCGGCACATCCTCCGGCGCGGCGACGATCCCCTGGTAGTCGTTGATCCGGCCGCCCACGGGCGCGCCACAGCCGCCGCCGCCCGGGTGGAACGGCAGAAAGCCTGTCGCCACGCCGTCCCGCATCCAGATCGCCACCCGCAGATCGGGTCGGTGCCGGGCCAGCAGGGTGGTGAAGCCGGGCGAGAAGAACGGACTGCACAGGTCGGGCGTGCCTGCCTGCAGCTCCGTCCAGCGCGAGACGAGCCCGTCGCCCATCTCTCCGGCCGGGATCACGGCCGCCGTCATCGCCCCGTGCCGATCCATGCGATGCCCGCCGCCCGTCATCGGTGCCGGACGTCGATGACGACCCGCCCGGCGCAGCTGTCGATGTGATGGCAGCCTATCAGACCGGGCGCGAAGTCGGGCAGCAGGTGACGGATGCGCCTCTCGGCGTATTCGGTGGCATTCAGTTTCGTGATCTGCATCAGGCACAGGCCGCGGCCGTAGACCCGGCCGAGGTTGTCCTGCGCCGGCCGGACGAGGCCTGCGTCCGACAAGAAAACCCGCCCCGCACCGCGCGCCGTGTCCGACCCGACCACGACGGGGTTCAGGGGATGCGGCCTCAGATACCGCAGGTCCGGCCCGTCGGTGGCATAGAGGTGAAGTTCGCTCGAGAAATCGTGGAGGCTGTCGTTGCTGACGTTGACGAACAGCCACCACCTGCCTTCGTGCCGTGCCAGCACCGGATCCACCGTCGGAACGCCCTCCAGGGCCGTGGCATGCAGGGTCCACTTCAGCGGGAAGTCCGTGCAGCGCCAGATCTCGACCCGTCCCGCCTGATGGGTTTCGGGCAGCATGTAGATCTCGCCCTCGTGCCGGAAGACCAGCGGAAACGACAGGTGATACGGCCGGGTCAGGGCAGGGCCCAGCCCGATGTACTCCGTGCCGTCGATCCGGCCGACCTCGATATGCCCCCGGCCCAGCCGGTAATCGTAGATCTCGTGAAAACAGTGCAGCGCCCCCTGGTGTTCGAACAGGAAGGGATCCGCGCGATATTGTCCCGGCGGGTTGGGGACGGCCGTCATCGTGCCGGGGTCGAAATCCTCGGCGCTGCCTCCGCCGATCCGCAGGGAAAACGGCCGCGGGGCACCGCCCGCACGTCGGTGCAGGGCATGGGCCAGACGCTGCCGTCCTTCGGCGGCCACACGCATCGCATAGCGTCCGATGTCCGAATAGCCCGGCTCCGGCGGGCTTCTTTCGAGAGGCGCGAGATCGGGCACCTGTCCCGTCCTGCCGATCCGGACGAGCCAGTGCAGCAACAGCTGCGCCGCCTTCTCCTGGGCGAAACGAAGGCTGCGCTCCAGCGTGAGCTTTGGTTGCACGAGGGTGCGGGCGATTCGCCCGGGCGGCCTTCCCGGCCCGGGGATGCAGGTCAGATCGCAGGGCACCGAGACGGCGCCGCGCAGGATCGCGTCCAGTGCGGCGGATTTCCCGTCGCCGAACACCGAAACACGCCAGATCCCGGCCGTCGCGGCGGCGGCGTAATCCTCCGGCAACCGCCCCGTGAGGTCCAGAAGAACGGTGCCGCGGTCCAGCCCGCCCGGATCGCCCGGAAGTGTCTCCAGCCCCGTCAGCACCTCGGCCGATGCCATCCGCGCCCGGACGCGCCGCTCGAGCAGCAAAGTGCGGTGGCCGAGACATCGCGCGGCGGATGCGCTGCCTTCGGCCCGGTAGAGACCCTGGACGGAGATCCGATCGTCCTTCCGCAGGGCGGCCACCAGCCGCATCACGCCTTCCTCGCTCTCCTGATCCGGGGAGATGACGATGGACAGTCGCACGAGGTCTTGCGACGACGCCGAACCCGGCTCGTCGCTGTTCCAGGAAATGTCGCGCATCATGCCACTCCTCCTGGCAGGCCTGTTCGGCAACTTCCCCCGGCGTGCGGAAACAGGGGAAGCCGCGCCATTGATCCTCGTCCGCGGCGGAAGTCGTAACGGAGAAGAAAGGAGAGATTGCGGAAAGATTCTGACCACCGGTGAACTTTCCGGTGAAGTTGCATCCGGTGCCGGGCACGATTGTTCCGGCAATACGGGTCCCCTGCGGACGCTGCCAGCGCCGATCCGGGAATGCACCACTCTCCCGTCAGGCAGTCCGGGTACCAAGGCCTGCAGGTCGCCGCCCGAGACACTGGAAGCCATCGACCGGCGGCCGACGATGCACTAGAAATCGATCTGGACCACTTCGTCGGGGCAGACCACGCCTTGGAAATCGCTGATCATATCCCGATGCTGCACGAAGCATCACGCGGCGTCGGCGCAATTACATGAGGTCGAACGCCTCGATCGCTCTGGTCGTCACGCTCCTTCCGGCACTTCTGCTCCATCTCTGGACGCTGACCTACCTGTTCTCGGATTGGGCGGTCGTGTGGTTGCTGGCGCTTGCGGCAATGATCTTTTGCAGCAACTGGGCAATGGTGACTGCTCACTGGAAGGCTGAGCGCAGCATCGTTCTGCGAAGTGACTCCTGGCTTGCGCGCCTGATAACCGGGAGGATCCGGGCTTTTCTATCCTCGACACTGCTGGTTCTTGCCCTCGTGCCGGCTCTCGCATGGCATGCGCTGGCCATGTCCGCAGTCGAAGCGCTGGTCCTCCTTGTTCTCGCTTTCTCATCCGCCTGGTTGTTCCTGGCGGTGCGGTCGTTTCTGGCTCGGCACGTCCTGTCTCCCTTCGACCGGCTTCTCGCAACGAGACCGAGCGCCTGGCTGATCGGCCTCCCTTTCTCGGTCATCATGTTCCTTGCAGCGTGGTACACGACCATTGTGCCGGCGGAGATGTTTTCGGCTTCCTTCTCGGAAGTTGTCCGGGCAGGCTTCCGCAAGATCCCCGAACGCCGCGGCTGGATCGCCGAGTTCCTCGCCATCGGCTACGCCGTCGAGGACGCCAGACTATGGATAATGGCGCAATTGAGGGAGTATCGGTCCGTCGCCCTGTTCCTGAACCTGGACGCGGCGCTGTTGGGCCTTCTGGCAGCCAGAGCGAGCGTGGTCATCACGCACTTCGTCGAAAGGAACTACGGAGGGGAGGGCGAATGAACGACCCCCGGGAAAATCGGGAGCATGTAGAACCAGCTGCAGAAAAGGTGAATGAGATCGACGCAGGTCTTGCCGAGGTCGAGGTGGAAAAGGGTCGCAGAAGGCGGAGCTTCAAGCTCTGGTTCTGGGTGACGATCGGGGTATTGCTCCTGATAACGGTGAGCCTGCACCTGCTTGCCGTATGGCACTCGGGCACAGGCATGACCGTGCCTGCCGAAAAGGGTAATGCAGTTGATCAGATCGAGGCCGGATCGGTACTGGTGGAGAGAAGCCTCCGGCAGGCAGAATCGAAAACCGAAGACGTCGGAGGCAGGATTGGTCTTCTGCTGGAGGAGGCCTATGCACCGGTCTTCGCGGGTATCCCCGCCTACATGGACTTCCACTATTCGTTGAAGGGGGAATGGCTCGAACTGAGCTCAGCTGCTCTTGGCGAAATGGGTGCAGGCCTCGACCGATTCCTGTTCGCTGGGCTCCAGACGAGGCTGAGCGGCATCGCCGATGAACTGGAGCAGGACTACATCGACAGGTACGTCACCGCGCTCGACGAGGCGATGACGGAGCTTCCGGGAGGCGCCGGCGCGCAAGGAGATGTCGTCGCGCGCGCAATCGAGGGTGCGCGCGACCGGATCACGATGACCGGGGGTACGTTCGCCGCGACAGCGACCGGTGCGCTGTCTGCGAAGATACTTGCCAAGGGCTTCGCCCAGAAGCTGGGCGTCAAGCTTGCGGCCAAGGTGGCGGTCAAGACCGGAACGAAATGGGTGACGACTGCCGGCGGTGCCGGCGCGGCAGCCGCGGCATGTTTCTGGACCGGACCCGGGGCGGCAGGTTGTGCGATCGTCGGGGCGATGATCACATGGGTCGGGGTCGACCTGGCCATGATCAAGCTCGACGAATACATTACGCGCGACGATTTCGAGCGAGATCTGAGCGAACTGATCGAAGGTCAGAAAGACGAGGCCCGTCAGTCCTTGGAGGGGATGCTGCAGTCGATGGAGAGGGCGACTGGAAAGCATCGAAAGATCGCGGTTCGGGACGTCGCTCTCTCCGAATTGCGGGACCACGACAGGATGACGGCCTGCCGGGCGGCAACGGACATCATGACGCTTTACGACGCGATTCGCGCAAATCTCGCGGCGCGCTCACCGGGAAATATCGCTGCCCTTCGACAAGACCTGAATGCATCTGCGGACAGTCACCTCCTGGCGCCCTGGATCGACGGGTTGCTGGCAGCGCTTGCCGACAGGGACCTTCGTCCATGGGTGGATGAAAACGTTTCGATGGTTGTCGAATTACCGCGGGATTTGCAGGTGGGGCGCGAACTTCGGGCAACGCTTGTCATCGGAGAGACGCGCCTCGAGTTCGACTGGACAGCAGGTAGCGCCACTGGTCGTTTCGACATGACTTCGAGCCGGCATGAAAAGACCCTTCTGGAATCGCCGCAGAGGATCGAACTGGAACTGGTTCAGGACCGCGGAATGTTTCGCTCGAACCGAAGCTTCACCGGCTCCGCGAATTTGGATATTCACGGTTCAGGGCCGGAAGGGTCCGGCCTGACGCCCGAGGTCCAGATCCCGATCTCGATGCACTCGGATGTTGCCGAAGGAAAAAGCCCGGTTGCGAGGCTTGGAGTGCCTTTGGCCGGTGTGCCGTTACCCGAACGCGAGATGCCGGAGTTCTGTGCCGACTAGCATCACGGGTGCCGCGGCGCTGGACGTCGGTCCCGTCCTCGCGAGGCAGGCGAAGAGCCAGAGGTGCGCTGGACGGGACTGTCCTTTTCCGGGACAGCTTCGGTGGCAGGCCTCCACGGTGCGCAGTCTGCTGGCGGTCGTCGAACGCTGGAAGGGCCGTCCGTCGATCTTGAGCGATCGGAGGGGACGACGCCGCACGGTCCCGGACAGCCGCGCCCCGGGACAGCAAGGATCGCGCCTCGCCGCGTCGATCCCCTGATCGACGACCCCCCATCACGTCATCGCCTGAGGCAGCACCCAGGTCGAGCCGTCTGCCGGGGGGGTGTTCGTGCGGACGGGGCAGTCGTAGCACCGGCTCAGATCGCGGTCGTTCAGCACCTCGATGGGTGGCCCGGAACGTTGCAGCCGGCCGGCGTGCAGCAGGCTGACCCGGTCGGCGAACATCGCCGTCAGGTTCAGGTCGTGCATCACCGCGATCACCCCGCCGCCCGCACGGGCGTAGTCCCGCGCCAGCTGCATGATCGTCAGCTGGTGGCGGATATCCAGCGCCGCCACCGGCTCGTCCAGCAGCAGCCACCGGGGCAGGCCGGCGACCACCGGCTGCCAGATCTGCACCAGCACGCGGGCCAGCTGCGCGCGTTGACGCTCGCCGCCGGACAGTTCCGGCACCATCCGGGCCTCGTAGCCCTCCAGCCCGACACGGGCGATGGCGGACAGGACGATGCGGTCGCCCGTGCCGGGATCGGTCGAGGCAAGGCCCGCGGTCAGCCCGAGCCGCACCAGCTCCAGCACGTTGAACGGGAAGGCGAGGCTGCTCGACTGCGGCAGCACCGCCCGGTGCAGCGCCCTTTCCCGCGCCGGCATCGCAGCCGCGTCGCGCCCGTTGATGCGGACCTGTCCGGCATGGGCGCGCTCGCCCGTCAGGACGCCCAGCAGGGTGGTCTTTCCCGAGCCGTTCGGTCCGACGATGGCGGTGATCTCGCCCGCACGGGCGGAGAAATCGACCCCGTCGAGCACCCTGCGCGTGCCGAAGGCCACGCTGACCCCCGTCGCCTCGTAGAGCATGTCAGACATCGAGGATCCTCCGGTTCTTCAGCAGGATCCACAGGAAGAACGGCCCGCCCATGGCGGCGGTGACGATCCCGATGGGAAGCTCGGCCGGGGCGACCGCGATACGGCTGACCATGTCCGCCGCCAGCAGCACCACCGCCCCCAGAAGCGCGCAGTTGGGCAGCAGCCGGCGATGTTCGGGCCCGTGCAGCAGGCGCAGGATGTGCGGCACGACGATGCCGACGAAGCCGATCCCGCCGGTGATCGCGACCGAGGCGCCCACCGACATCGCGACGGACAGGACGGCCACCCGCTTCATCAGCTGCGTGTCGATGCCCATGTGCGCGGCCACCGCCTCGCCGAGGGCGAGGGCGTCCAGCGCCCGGGCGAGGAACGGCGCGGCGAGAAGCCCCAGCAGGATCAGCGGGCCGGCCGTCAGCAGCTTCGCCCAGGTCGCGCCGGCGACGGAGCCCATGCCCCAGAACGTCAGGTCGCGCAGCTGCTCGTCGGTGGCGCGGTAGACGATGAAGCCGGTCAGCGCCCCGGTCAGCGCGCCGAGCGCGATGCCGGCCAGCAACATCGTCGCGACCGAGGTGCGGCCGCCCCGCGTGGCGATGGCGTAGAGGATCAGCGTGGAGGCCCAGCCGCCGAGGAATGCGGCAGCGGGCACGAGATACGGGCCGGTCCACCCCAGCACCGCCGCCGGCAGGACGCCGCCCAGCACGATGGCCGCCACCGCGCCGAAACCGGCCCCGGCCGAGACGCCGACAAGGCCCGGATCGGCGAGGGGGTTGCGGAAGAGGCCCTGCATCACCGCGCCCGAGACGGCCAGCGCCGCGCCGACCAGCATCGCCGTCAGCACCCGCGGCATCCGGATGTCCCAGACGATGGTCATGTCGCGGATCGACGCCTCGCCCGGACCGAACCGGGCGCCGAGCGCGGCCAGCACCCGCGTGTCCTCCGCCGCGCCCCAGCCCAGCCCCGCCAACGCCGTCAGTCCGAGCGCGGCCAGCAGCAGCAGGCGGATCGCGGCGGCCCGGCCGCGGCGGTCGCCGGAGGGCGCGGCCGGGGGCGATGCCGTCAGGGCGACCACGTCACCGCTCCAGCGCCGCGAAGCGGGCGTGCAGGTCCTGCGCCAGACGCGCCGTCCTCGGCCCGAAGCCCAGGGCGGCGGGCGGCACCCGGATCAGCGCGCCGGCCTGCCCGGCGGGGGTCTGGATGACGGCCGGCACGTCCATGACGCCGGCCCGCAGGTCGTCGGTGTCGGGATTGCCCGTCGACTCCATCATCACGATGGCGTCCGGGGCGGCGGTGACGATCGCCTCGTCCGACACGATGCGGTAGCCGTCGAAGGCATCCGCCATGACGTTGATCCCGCCAGCCAGAGCGATGATCCCGTCCGCGCCGGTGCCGGCCCCGGCCACGTTCAGCCGCCCGCCCTGGTTCGACAGGACGAACATCACGCGCGGCGAGGGGCCCTCCGCCACCTTCTCGGCGAGAGCGGCGAAATCCGCCTCGGCCTGCCGCGCCATCGTCTCGCCCGCCTCTTCGAGGCCGAGCGCTGCGCCGATCTTCCGCATGGCGGCGACGACCGCCTCGGGGGTGAAGCCGTCGGCCACCTCGACCATGGGCACGCGGGCGGCCCGCAGGCTCTCCATCGCCTCGATCGGGCCGGCGGTGTCGCGGGTGACGATCAGGTCGGGCCCGACCGACAGCACCCCCTCGGCCGACAGCTGGCGCATGTAGCCCACGTCCGGCAGCGCCTCCACCTCGGCGGGGAAGGTCGAGGTGGTGTCGCGCGCGATCACCCGGTCGCCGGCGCCGAGCGCGAAGATCAGCTCGGTCACCGGTCCGCCGATCGAGACGATGCGCGAGGCGTCGGGCCAGGGCTGCGCCATCGCCGCGAACGGCAGCGCGCAGAATGCGAGGGCCAGCCGGATCATTCCGCCGCCCCCCGCACCGCCGGCAGGCCGTCAAGGATGCCGTGCCAGGTGTCCAGCGTGTCGTCCTCGTCCTCGCGCTGGCCGAAGCACTGGAAGATCAGCCCGCCGTCGGCGTCGAAACATTCCAGCGACACCGCGTCGCCGCGCTTGGTGGGCTTGGTCACCACGAAAGCCTCGGCCAGATGATCGCCGCGCAGGTGCAGGTTGAAGCGGGGGTCCAGAACGTTCAGCCAGGGGCCCATGGGCCTGATCGTCTCCACCGGGCCCCAGTGGATCTGGATGTGGCCCCGGTTGCCGACGAACAGCACGATCTTCTGCCCCGATGCGGCCAGCGCCTCCAGCCAGCCCGCCACCGACTGCGGATCGACCGGGCGCACCCAGGGCGCGCCCGCCAGGCGATAGGCGCCCAGCCGGTTCATCCCGAGCTTCGCGCAGAGCCGGTTGAACTGGTGCGTGTCGGTCATCCGCTGCCATTCGGCCAGCAGAATGTCCCGCTTCCCGGGTGCGGCCTTCGCCGCCTCGGTCGGCAGGGCGGGCTCGGGCGAGATCGCATCGGACCGGTCGTCGTGCCGCAGCTCCGCCACCAGAGGCGCCCAGGCGTCGGCGTCCGACGTGTCGCGCAGGTAGATCTTCTGCAGCGCCTCGCCGGTCGTGTCGAAGAACTGCAGCGACCGCAGGGGGCCGGCGTCCCGGTCGGCTTCCACCGCGAAGCCCCAGGCCCAGTGCCTGGGGAAGATCCGCGTGTCGATCTCCTTGCCGAGGACCATCGCGGCATGGGGGCCGGAACGGTACTCGCCGAAGGTGCCGACCCGTTCGTGCACGCATGATGCGTTGCGGGTCAGCGACATGACCTCGCCCAGCCGCGGGATCAGCGGCATCACGTCGTCGGGGTGGTGCCGGATGCGGGTCGCTCGGAACGGTCCCTCCGCGCCGACATGGGCGGCGACAAGCTGCGCCTCGCTGACGCCGAGGCTCTGCGCCAGGTCGCGGTCGCGCAGCGTGGCCTCGGCCTTCGCCCTGCGCAGGTCTGTGGGGGTCGTGGACATCTCGTCCTCCCTTTCGTTGTGCGGCGGGGACCCCTGCGGCCCCCGACCGGCGGAACAGGTTCAGAACACCTTCGCGACGGAGACCTTGAAGGTCCGTCCCCGGGCGGGGCGCGTCGAAAGCCAGGGCTTGTAATCCTCGTCGAAGAGGTTCTCGACGCTGCCGCGGATCTGCACGCCCTCGAACGTGCCGGCGTGCGGCGTGAAGGCCGCGTTCAGCGACCAGGTGGTGAAGGACGCGCTGCGGTCGGCCGCGCCGGTGAACTGCACGTTCCGGTCGGTCGACCAGTCGTGCCGCATCTCCACCGCCAGATCGAGCTGGTCGTCCAGGAACCGCTTGCCGAGCGTCAGCTGCACCGAATCCGCCGGCGCGTTGTTGAACCAGCTGCCGTCGCCCCACCTGCCGCGGACATGTGCGGCATTGAGGTCCGCGTAGAATTGCGGATGCGCGTACGACAGCTCGAATTCCACGCCCTCGATGTCGATCCGGTCGTCGGCGGGGGAGTTGAAGTTGGTGTAGGTGGTGTTGTCCCGGATCTCGGTCCGGAAGGCGATCAGCTTCAGCCCCAGCCGGTCCTCGGCGGTCAGGACATCGGTGCCGTCGAAGGACATGCCGATCTCGTAGGTCAGCGCCTTCTCGGTCGTCGTGCTGTCGGCGGGGGAGGTCAGGTCGTCGATGATCGGCAGGCTCGTGTTGTAGGCCACGGTGCCGAAGGCGGCCACCTGCGGCGTGAATGCATAGCGGGCGGCCAGCGCCCCGGACCAGTCGTCGGCGCTGTAGCTTGTGCCGTCGGCCGGCGTGGCGTTGCCCTTCGACGTGATCTTCTGGCTTTCCCAGCGAAGCTGCGGGGTCAGCGTCAGCGCGCCCGTCTCGATCTCGTCCGTGAGGTAGAGCGCGACGTAATCGTCCGTCCCGCCGGGCGTCGAGCCGGCGTTCATCCCGGTGTCGCTGATCGAGCTTCGCTCGCGCCTGCCGATCTCCAGCCCCGCCAGCAGCGTGTGATGCGCCGCGCCGGTCGAGAAGACCGCCCGGTTTTCCAGGATGAAGGCCAGCCGTTCGGTGCGGTTGTCGGCGTTGTAGATGGTGGAGGAGGTCGTGGCAGAGACGTTCTCGATCAGCTCGTCCGAATGGACCAGCTTCGCGGTCAGGTCGATCAGCGGGTTCGCGGGGTCGTAGTCCATCGCCACGTAGGCGGTCACGTCGGTGATGTCGGCGTCGACGCGGACCGGGAAGGACGACCCGATGAAATCGTAGCTGACATCCCGCAGCGCGATGCTGTTCCTCGAATACGAGGCCGAGAAGCTCAGATCGGGGGTGACGCTGTATTTCACCTTCGCCAGCCACGACGGCAGTTCGAACCCGGTGTCGGGCTGGCGGACGCCGTTGCCGTCCTCGTAATCGCCCGCCTCGCGGTAGCCGTGGAAGGCCAGCACGTCCAGCCGCTCGTCCGGGCGCCAGGCCAGGATCGACGAGGTGAGGAACCCGTCGGCGTTGCTCTCGTAGGCCAGCTTCTGTCGGAACGCGAAGGTATCGCCGGGGGCGAGGAAATCGGCGGCATCCTTCGTCACCGCCTCGACCGTGCCGCCGATGGCGCCGGACGACCAGCGGAAGCCTTCGGCCGGGCCGCGGATCACCCTGACCTCCTTGAAGAGCTCCGGCTCGAAGGTCAGCAGGCTGCCCTGGCGATAGAGCTCTTCCTGCCCCTTCGACACGCCGTCGATCACCACGTTGACCTTGGTGTTCGACCCGTAGGTGCCGGCGTCCGCGCCAAGCCCGCGGATGTTGATGGACGACCCCTGCGGCGTCGATGCGTTGGACAGGGTGACGCCCGGGACGGTGCCCATCAGTTCCGCCAGCGTCGAGGCCTGGCGCGCGTCCAGCTCTTCCTGATCCAGCACGGTCTGGGACGTCGCGGTGTCTGTCGCGACGCCGCGCATGCTTTCGATCCTGATCGGATCGAGCGTGATCTCCTGCGACAGGGCGGGGAATGCGAAGGCGATCGGCACCAGCGAACTGGCGCCCGCGGCGAGCGTGAGGCGGATCATGTGTCTCGTTCCGTTCCAGGGAGGTTCGTGCTGGCTCGGTGAGACGCTCGCTTGATCATCCCCTACAAAGACGGACCAAAAGAGTCAAGTATTGGCGCGGGGGCAATTGTGCATCGCGCCCGCAACGTGGCGAGTTGCCCACGGGGGAGGGTGGGAGACGCGCCGACGTGCGCCGCTCGGGAGAACCCGGTGCGTTTCGGACGTTCACGACCCGTCGGGGAAAACCTCGGACCACCGCCCGCGGCTGCCGTGTCTCAGCCGGGCTCGCGCGAGAGTTCGGACAATCCTTCGACAGCCCGTGCAAGATCCCGATCGCTGAACGGCTTGCGCAGGACGTCGCAGCGGCTCATCTCTTCGGCCGCGGCGACCTCGTGACGGCCGGTGGCGAAGATCACGCCGATCCCGGGCCGAAGCTCTCTGGCGCGTCTGGCCACCTCCTCGCCGGAGATGTCCGGCAGGCCGACATCGACCAGCAGGATGGCGTAGTCGGTCTTTTCGAGCATGCCCAGCGCCTGCGCGCCCGTCGATGCCTCGCCCACCTCCGCCCCCAGGTCGGTCAGCATGGACACGGTGTCCAGCCGGATGAGAGCTTCGTCCTCGCAGACCAGGATCGGAGAGGCCACGCCCCGGCCCGGAAGCGAATGTGCGGCGTCGGCCCCGGCGTCGGCGGGCCCTGCGGCGCCGGTCCCGGTCTGCCGCGCGTCCAGGGTTTCGCGGACCTTGACGGCAAGCGCCGCGCGGGAGAACGGCTTGCTCAGGAACCGCACGCCTTCGTCCACCTGACCGTCGCGCACGATGACGTCGCGCGAGTAGCCGGAGATGAAGAGGATCGGCAGGTCGGGCCGCTGCGCAAGCATCGCTTCCGCCATGTCCCGGCTGCTCATGTCGCCGGGCATCACGACGTCGGAGATGACCATGTCCAGTTCCGGCTCTTCCCGAACCACATCCAGCGCGGCTTCGGGGTCTTCCGCCGTCCGCACGGTATAGCCGAGGTCCTGAAGGATCGCCGCCGAGGATTCCCGCACGTCTCGGTCGTCCTCCACCAGCAGGAGAAGTTCGTCGCCGCCCGGCGTCGTGCCGGCGTAATGCGACCGCACCTTTTCCGCCGCGCGTGCGGATCGGGGCAGGGCGAGGGTGACGGCGGTGCCGGTGCCGGGCGTGCTCTCGATCGTGACGTGGCCGCCGGACTGGCGGACGAAACCGTAGACCGTCGACAGGCCGAGGCCCGTGCCCTTGCCGATCGGCTTGGTCGTGAAGAACGGCTCGAAGACGCGTTCCAGCGTGCTGGCGGACATGCCTGCGCCGTCGTCCTCGGCCCTGATCTCGACGTAGTCGCCGGGCGACAGCTCCGGGTTGGCCGCCGCATCGGCTTTCGTCAGGGTCCGGTTCCTCATCGAGATCCGGAAGGAGCCGCGTCCCTCCATCGCGTCGCGGGCGTTCATCGCCAGGTTCAGCAGCGCATTCTCGGTGCTGGCCGCATCCACGAAGGCCGGCCAGAGATCCTGCGGCGCCTCGATCTCCAGCTCGACCGCCTCGCCCAGAGCGCTGCGCATGATGGTGTCGATGTCGTTCAGCAGCGACCTGACGTCGAGCGGCCGCGGCTGAAGCGGCTGCCGGCGGCTGAAGGCGAGCAGCTGCGAGGAGAGTCCCGCACCCCGCTCGACCGCGCGCATCGCCGCCTCAATCCGGCCCCGGCCCGGCGAGTCGGCGGGAAGTTCCCGCACGGCCATGGTCAGGCTGCCCGTCATTGCCTGAAGAAGGTTGTTGAAATCGTGCGCGACGCCGCCGGCCAGCCCGCCGATCGCCTCCATCCGCTGGCTCTGGCGGAGCCGGGCGTGCACCTCCTCCAGCTCGCGGTTGCGGTGTTCCACCCGGGCTTCCAGAGTGGCGTTGAGGTCGGCAAGCTGCTGCGACAGAACCTTCTGTTCGTCGATGTCCGAGTTCGTCCCGATCCACCGCACGACCGCGCCGCGACCGTCCCGCGCCGGTGTCGCGCGGACGAGGTGCCAGCGCCAGGCGCCGTCGGCCCGCCGGATGCGGAACTCGGTCTCGTAGCCTTCGGCGATCTCCAGCGCCCGTTGCCACAGTCCGACGACCCGCTCGCGGTCTTCCGGATGCACGGTGTCGAGCCAGCCGTCGCCTGCGATCTCTTCCTCGTCCAGCCCCGTGTAGCGATGAAGCTGATCGCTCGACCATTCCATCGTGCCGTCCGGCAGGGCGGTCCAGACGTGAACCGGCATGGTGTGCGCCATGGTCCGGAAGCGCTCTTCGGCCTCCTTCAGGTTCGTCTCGGCGATCTTCTGGGCCGTGACGTCGTGGCCCTGCACGAAGATCCCCATGGTGTTGCCCTCGGCATCCGCCAGCGGCTGGTAGACGAAGTCGAGAAACGCCTGTTCCTCGGGTTCCGCCTCGTCCCGCCGCAGCAGGATCTCGGCGCCCTTGAAGGCAATCGGCTGCCCGCTCCGGTAGACCTGGTCGAGAAGCTCGAAGAAGCCCTGGCCCTCGAGATCCGGCAGCGCTTCGCGCACCGTCCGGCCGATGAGGGTGCGTTCGCCCACGACCTGCATGTAGGCGTCGTTGACGATGCGGAACCTGTGGTCCGGCCCGGTCAGGATCGCCATGAAGCTGGGAGCCTGATCGAAGACCATACGGAAGAATTCCGCCGCCGAATCCAGCTCCAGGTTCTGGCGCGTCACCAGATCGGCGCGCCGCATCACATCGGCCTGCAGCTGCGGCGACGCCGGAACGGTCGGGTTGGCCTCGTAGAGCCCGGTCACGTCGTGCGTGTTCTGGAGGATGTACTGGACCTTCCCGTCGCTGCCGCGGATCGGGGTGTGCGTCGCGCTCCAGTACCGCATCTGCAGCACGCCGTCGGCACCGGGGATGGGGTAGGGTATCAGCGGCAGGTGATCGGTGATGCCGCTGTCGAACACGCGCCGGAACGAGCCCCGCAGCATCCGCCCCGAATCGCTCTCGGGATCGGACGGGAACTCCTCGGTCATGATCCGACCGATGATCGAATCGCGGCTGCGATCGGTCGCCTGCAGGTAGGCCTCGTTGGCCCAGACCATCCGCAGATCGCGATCGAGCAGCACGAACGGAGACGGGGCAGCGATAAAGAGCTGTTCGAAGTCGGGATTCATCTGCTCCGACATAGCAGAACGCGCGGAACCGGCAATCCGGCACACGCGCGATCTTGTAGATGACCCGACTCCGGCACGGATGCCGCGCCTTCCGCCGCTATTCGCGCCAGGCCCGTTCGCTCACCGTGTAGAGAAACGTGGCCGACCAGGTCAGGACCATGAAGCCCCCGAGCGACTGCATCATGTTGATCATCCTGAGCGGCCCTGTGCTCTCGATCTGTGTGTAGCCGAGGGTGGTGAAGTTGATGCCCGAGAAGTAGATCAGCCCGCCCCAGGTCGTGTCGTGGCTGCCGCCGAGATCGCCGGGCATCCCCGAGGCGAGCAGCAGCTTGTAGGCGGCGGCGAAGGCCAGGATCTCCAGCGTGTGAAGGACGAGCAGCCCGAGGAACGCGACGGTGATCGCCGTCTGCGGCCTGCTCTTCGAGTCCGGCTTCAGCCAGCGGACGGCCAGCAGGCCGTACTGATGGGCGATGCCCAGAGCCGCGACGAGCAGGATGCCGAGTAACAGTGCCATTCGTACCTTCCACCGATGCGCGCCGAACCTGGACGTGGAGGTGCCGATGTGCAACCGGACAGCGCTTCGACTGTCGGTGGGGCGGTCCGGCGGTGCCTCCGTCCCCCGCACCGGCAGCCTGCGGCCCGGATCGGGCGTCGGATGCTGCCGCCAGTCGATGCCGCGGAAGCCTGGCCGCCGACAACCGGGTGCGCCGCGGGGCAGAGCGCACTTTCTCAGGCCTCGTTGTCGAGCAGGTCCAGAACCACGTCGAGACAGCACCGGCGGATGGCGTCCCGGCCGATGGGTCCGAAAGACCGGTCCCGCCGGATGGTTTCGGCGCCGCGGCGCGCCAGGGCGAAGCATACGCGGCCCTCCTCCGCGCCCGGGCCGGCAGGACCGGCATAGCCGGTGACGGACACCGCGATCTCCGCGTCCGAACGCCGAAGCGCGCCTTCGGCCATGGCTGTCGCGACCTGCACCGACACCGCGCCGTTGCGGCGCAGCACCTCCGGATCCACGCCCAGCAGGTCCGTCTTGGCGGCGTTCGTGTAGACGACGAAGCCCCGGTCGAAGGCGTGCGAGCATCCTTCGATGTCCGTCACCAGCGCCGCGACCAGCCCGCCGGTGCAGCTTTCCGCGGTGGCAAGCTTCAGGCCGCTGTCGCACAGGCGGCGCAGAACCCTTTGCGCCCGCTCGGCCAGCGAAGCATGGGAGAACGTGGCCTCATCCATCCCGGACAGTCCCTCGTCATTCATCCTGCAGGAAACAGTCGAAGCCGCCTGCTGTTCCTGACTCGCACGATGCCGCCAACCCTGCCGACGGATGCCGTTGCTCCGGCCGGACGGGCGGGTCGGGCAAGGTCCGCACGGGGTGCGGCGGCCGGCATCCCGCTCCGGCCCGATCTGATGCGCGGTGGCACGGGGTCGGCTGATCCGCCTTTGCCGCGGCTCGGCTTGATCGCGCGAAGCGGACGCTCGGCCAGCGCCTGACCCGGGCCGGCTCGGTGAAGACCTGCCCGACGCGCGCCCCGCGCGAGAGGCCGCGCCTGTCAGGTGTCGCCCGACAGACCTGCGCGCGTGCGGACCAGAACGTCCGAGAGGCCGCTCTGGAAACAGGTGCCCTCGGGATCCAGAAGCTCGAATCTGCGACCCAGCTTGCCGGTGCGTCCCGACCGGCCCATCGACTTGCCGGTGATGGTCATCCGCAGATGCAGCGTGGTGCCGATGACGATGGGCTTCTCGAACCGCCAGTCGTCGATGCCGGTCATCGCCACGACGCTGTCGTCGAAGATCCCCATGGCGTGGATGAAGCCGAAGGCGATGGCGATGCCCAGCGGGCCGTGGACGATCCGCTCTCCGAACGGGGTCGTCGCGGCCCAGGCGGCGTCGTTGTGGACCTTGTTCCAGTCGCCCGACACCATCGAGAAGAAGGTCAGGTCGGATTCCGTGATCGTCCGGCCGCTGCTCTCGAAGACCTGGCCCTCCTCGAAATCCTCGTAATACAGGCTGGTCATGTCCCGCTCCGGTCCAGCGCCTCCTGGGCGCGGCGTTTCAGCACTTCCTTGCGGATCTTCAGGCCGTTGGCACTTTCGACGGTCGGGAAGGCGTCCAGCTCGACGATGGCCAGCGGCACCTTGTAATGGGCCAGCCGCCCGGCGACATCGGCGATGGCCGCCTGTTCGTCGAACGGCCCGTCGGTGATGACGAAGGCGAAGGGGCGGGTGCGGCCCTTCTCGGTGACGCCGACGACCTGGGCCTTCTCGACGCCGGGGCAGGTCTCGATCGCCTCCTCGATCTCGGCCGGGTCGGTCAGGAAGCCCGACAGGCGCAGAACGTCGCCGTTGCGCCCGACATAGACGAAACTGCCGTCCTCGCGCATCCGGCACAGGTCCGACGTGCTGACCCAGCCCTCGGCGTCGATTGTCTTCGCCGTCGCCTCGGGGTTGCGGTAGTAGCCGGTGGCGTTGGTGGGGGCCAGCACCTCCAGGATGCCGGTCTCGCCCACGGGCAGCAGCGCGCCGCTGTCCTGGTCGCGGATGCGGACCTTCGCGTCGGGATGGGCGGGGATGCCGCCGCCCAGCAGGCGTTCCTCGACCGGCAGGTGATCGGGCTGGCCGGAGAAGAGCGCATTGACCTCGGACGCGCCGTAGAGGCCGTGCAGCGGCACGCCGGCGCGGGCCATGTCGGCCAGCTCCTTCTCGATGCCCGGCGTGAAGCGGGCGAAGCCGCCGTAGCGGGCCGAGGCATAGGCGGCGCGGTCGTGGTGCCAGATGCGGACGAACATGTCGTCGCTGCCGAACATGTGGGTGATGCGCTCGCGGTGCATCAGCTCGGCGGCGGCGGCGGTCGAATATGCCTCGATGGTCACGACGCGGCCGCCGCCCCAGAGCGTGTTCAGCGATGCGGTCAGCCCGAACACCCCGCAGAACGGGAGCACGGCCAGGTAGGCCGATCCCTCGCCGAACCCGAAGAAGGGTGCGTTGCCGGTCATGTGGGCATGGATTGTCCGGTGGGTGTGGCTCACCAGCTTGGCCGCGCTGGTGGTGCCGGAGGTGGTGAAGAGGATCAGCGGATCGTCCGGCTCCGCCGCCATCGGCGGGGCCGCTTCGGGCAGATCGGCAGGGTCGAGTTCGGTCACCGGCCAGGGGCCGATGGCCTCGGGCACCGGGCCGTTCGGACGGAAGATGGTCAGAGCCTTCAGGTCGGGCAGGGCGCTCGCGTCCAGCGACGCGATCTCGGCGGCGAAGTCGGTGTGGCCGTCGGGGCCGGAAAGGACCAGCATCGCCGCGCCGGATTTCGACAGCAGGTGCTGCAGCTCGGCCTGCCGGTAGCGCGGGTTCACCGACACCAGCGTCGCGCCCAGCCGGGCGCAGGCGAAGAAGAGACCCATCCACACCGGATGGTTCGGCAGCCAGACGGCCACCAGATCGCCGCGTCCGATGCCGCGTTCGGCCAGCCAGGCGGCCAGCCGCCCCGCCAGCGCATCGGTCTCGGCCACCGAGGTGCGGCTGCCGTCCTGCTGGACGATGAAGTCCCGCTCGCCGTGGTCGCGGGCGAGATCGGCCAGCACGGACCCCAGCGTCTGCACGGAGGGAAGGCGGGTGTCGGGCATCAGTAGAGCTCCATCAGCCGGTCGTTGCTCAGTTCGGACGGCGTGCCGTGCCAGACCATGCGGCCCTGCTTCATCACCGCCACCCGGTCCGAGACCTTCAGCGCCTCGCGCACGTTCTGCTCCACCAGCAGGATCGACAGCCCCTCGGCCTGTTGCAGCGCCCGGATCGGGCCCAGCAGGTCCTGGAAGAGCTTCGGCGCCAGCCCGATGGAGGGCTCGTCCATGATCAGCACCCGGGGGCGTTTCAGCAGCGCCCGGCCGATCGAGACCATCTGCGCCTGACCGCCCGAAAGCGTGCCGGCCCGGCGGTGCAGGAATTCGCGGATCTGCGGCAGCACCTCCAGCACCCACTCGACCCGCGCGCCGCGCTCGGCGCCCCGGATCTTCGCCGCGTCGAGTCCGAGGTCGAAGTTCTCCATCACCGTCAGGCTGGGGAAGACGCCCTTGCCCTCGGGCACCAGGGCCACATCCTCGTGCCGCAGCCCGCCGCCGAAGCGCACCTCGCCCTGCATCTTCGGCAGCAGGCCGAACACGCATTTCAGCAGCGTCGACTTGCCCGCCCCGTTGTGCCCGATCAGGCACAGCACCTCTTCGGGGTTCAGCGCCAGGTCGATGCCCTCGATCACCGCATGGCCCTTGTAGCCGGCGTGCAGCCCCTGCACCTCGATCAGGGTATCGGTCGTTGTCCCGGCCATCAGCGTTCTCCGAAGTAGATGGAGGCGAGTTTCGGGTCGTTCAGCACCACCTGCGGCGTGTCGTCGGCCAGCAGCTTGCCCCGGTCGAGGAAGGCGATCCGGTCCGAGATGCCGACCACGATGTCGAGGTTGTGCTCGATGATGCAGACGGTCACGCCGGTCTGCACCTCCTCGCGGATGATGCCCAGCAGGCGGTTGTAGCTCTGCGGGTCGAGGCCCGACGCCGGTTCGTCCAGCAGCCACAGCCGCCCCTGCGCGGCGATGATCCGGGCCAGCGACAGGAACTTGCGCTCCGCATAGGCCAGATCGCTGGCGCGGGTGTCGCGCTTGTCGGTCAGGGCGCAGCGTTCGAGGATCCGGTCGATGAACGCCCGCCGCTCGGCCCGTTTCGCGGGGGTGGTGATGCGGGGCAGGGACGACCGCTCGAAGGTCGTCATGATGTTCTCTTCCACCGTCATCTTCTCGAACAGGCGGAGGTCCTGGAAGGACCGCACCATGCCGAGCCGCGCCGCCTCGTGCGGCCTGATCCGGTCGATCCGGCGGCCCAGCCAGGTGATGTGCCCGGTGTCGCGGGCCAGTTGCCCGGTGATCAGGTTGAAGAGCGTCGTCTTGCCCGCGCCGTTCGGTCCCACCAGCGTGGTGACGATCCCGGCGCGCAGCTTCATCGACACGTCGTCGACCGCCTTCACGCCGCCGAAGCTGCGGCCGAGGCCGGCCAGCTCCATCAGGACTTCCTTGTCCTCGTGAGTGTTTTCCGGGGTATGGGTCTCGGTCATGGTCATTTGCCTCCGCTCCCCACGATGCCGCCGGGACGGAAGAGCATCAGCAACGCCATGCCCGCGCCGTAGATGATCTGCTGGATCGCGCCGATCTCGGATTGCGGCAGGAAGTTCAGGTAGGTGATCGCCGACGGCAGGCTCAGCAGCACGATGGCGCCGACGATGGGCCCCAACTGCGTGCCCGTCCCGCCGATGATGACCATCGCCATGATCAGCACCGAGGTATCCAGCATGAAGCTTTCCACGTTGATGAAGGCCAGGTAGCTGGCGTAGAGCGCCCCCACCATCCCCGCCAGCGCCGCCGAGATGGCGAGCGAGACGGTCTTGATGACCGGCACGTTCTTTCCGAAGGCCGCCGCCGCGCTTTCGCTGTCGCGGATGGCCCGCAGCGAGCGGCCGAAGTTCGAATGCACCAGCAGGTGGAATATCGCGATGGTCACGACCAGCGCGACCAGCGTGACGATCACGAAGGAGGTCGGGCGGAAGATCTCGGTCCCGAAGATGGACACGGGCGGGATGCCGACAAGGCCGCCGATGCCGCCGGTGAACCACTTCCATTCGGAGAACAGCGTCACGGCCAGGATCTGCAGCCCCAGCGAGGCGGCGACGAAATATTCGCCCCGGACCCTGAGCGTGGGGATCGCCAGCAGCAGCGACAGCACCGCCGCGACGATCATTGCCGCCGGCAGGGTCACGAAGATCGAGCTTGTGTAGTTCAGCGCGATGAATCCGCCGGTATAGGCGCCGAAGCCGAAGAACACCGCGTGTGCCAGCGAGAAGATGCCCGCATAGCCCATGATGAAGTTCAGCGTGATCGCGAGGATCGAATAGACGCAGATCAGGACACCGAGATTGGCGAGGTAGTTTTCCATGTGCCCCTCCCTCAGCGTGCCGCGCTCTTGCCCATCAGGCCCGAGGGGCGGGCGATGATCGCGGCGAAGAGGATGGCGAAGACGACGGCCTCGGACCATTGCGGCTCGAACCAGAGCAGCGACAGGTTCTCGGCAAGGCCGAAGATGAAGGCGGCGATCATGGTGCCGGGGATCGACCCGATGCCGCCCACGATCGTCGCGGCCAGCGAGATCAGCATGACGTGGTGCCCGATGGCCGGGTTCAGCCCCGACGACATCGAGGTGAAGACCGCCGCCGGCACCACCAGCGCCGAGCCGATGGCGAAGGCCGCCGCCGACAGGTAGCGCGGGTTCAGGCCGAAGACGCGCACCAGTTCGGGATCGTCCGACAGCGCGCGCAGGCCCTTTCCGGTGAAGGTCGTCCGCAGGAAGAGCCCGAGCGCCACGAGGCAGATCAGTGCCACCACGAAGGCGATGCCCGCCAGCGGCGCGACATAGACCCCGTCGAGGATCTCGCGCGAGCGGGACAGCGGCGAGGTGATGGTGACGAAGCTGCGGCCGAAGATCATGCCGATCAGGTTCTGCACCACGATGCCGATCCCGAAGGAGGCGACGAAGACGGTGAAGAACGATCCCTCGTCACGCTGGATCGGGCGGTAGATGAACCAGTCGATCGCGAGGCCGAAGGCGATCGCCCCCGCGAAGCTTGCAAGAAGACCCGGAACGAAGCCGTAGCCCGCCGCCTCGACCGCGTAGAACAGATACGCGGCCAGGGCGAAGGTCGCCCCGTGCGCGAAATGGAAAACGCGGGTCGAGCCGAAGATCAGCGAGAAGCCCACGGCGGTCAGCGCATAGAGCGCGCCCGCCTGAAGGCCGGTGAGCGTGAGTTGCAGGGCCAGCATGGCGTTCCGGGTCCGGTGCTTACTTGATCTCGACGGTGGCGAGGGTCTTCGCCGCGCCGCCTTCGATGACCTTCACGTCGATCGGGAACAGCAGCGTGCCGTTGTCGAGGAACGACACGTTGCCGCCGACCAGGTCGAAGCTGCCCATCTCCTTGCGCTTGGCCAGAAGGTTGGCGCCGGTGATCTCCTTGCCCTCTTCCTCCAGCGCCTGCGCCAGGATCGCGAAGAGCATCGTGGCGTTGTAGTAGTTGACGTTGTAGGGCGCCGGATCCTCGCCGAACTCGGTCCGGTAATCCTCCACGAACCGCTTCGTCACCGGATCCTCCGAGTCGAGCTGCACGGCCTGGGCGGTGAAGATCGCGCCCTCGTTCTCGGGCAGGGACATCGCGTCAGGCACCCCGTAGGCGGAGTAGGAGATCATCTGCGCGTCCACGCCGTTGTCGCGCAGCTGCTTGGCGATCTGCACCTGCTGGGCGCCGTAGCTGGCGATGTAGACGGCATCCGCACCGCTGGAACGGACCTTGGCCGCGAGGCCCGAGAACTGCTGCGCCGAGGGGGCGACGCTCATCTCCGAGACCAGCTCGCCGCCGACCTCTTCCAGCACGCTCTCGATCTCGGCCAGGATCGACGCGCCGAGCGGGTCGTCGACGTAGATCAGGGCGAATTTCGACTTGCCCATCTCCTGGACCGCGTAGGGCACAGAGGCGCGGACCTCGAGGTTCGCCAGCGGGATGACGTTCCAGAAATACTCGCCCAGTTCGGCCAGGTCGGGGCCGACGCCGCCACCGTTGACCATCACCACCTCGTTGCGGCCGCCGATCGGCGCGATGGCCTTCGACACGCCGGTGAAGGACGACAGGGTGAAGGGGACGTCCATCACGCTCACCAGCTTCTGCATCGCCACAACGGCGGGCTGCGGCAGGGCCTGGGTGTCCTCGTAGGCGATGGAGAGCTCGCCGCTCAGCATCTTGTCGGCATTGATGTGCTTGACCGCCAGCTTGGCGCCCGACGACAGCACGTCGCCATAGACGGCGTTCGGGCCGCTGAACGGGAACAGCCCGCCGATGGTGATGTCCTCGGCGGACGCGGGGGCCGCGAAGGGCGCGGCCAGCGCGAAGGCCGCGGCGGCGGTGATCCTTCCGAAATGTCTCATCTGTCTTTCCTCCCTTGGGTGTCGGTCACGATGCGGACCAGAAGCCGTCGTAGTCCGGCGGCCGTTTCTCGGTGAAGGACCTGAGGCCCTCCTGCCATTCCTCCCGCGGCAGCGCGGTCAGCGTGCGGTGCACCTGCGCCCAGTCCGTCGCGCCCAGGCGGCGCAGCTCGCGCTTGACCGCCGCGATGGCGCCCGGCGGGGCGCCTTCGACGATGGCGCGCGCGGTGGCGATGGCGGTGTCGCGCGGGGGCTCCTCCGTCACCGCGGTCACGAGGCCCAGAGTGTGGCACTCCGCGGCGCTCAGCAACCGGCGGGTCAGGATGATGTCCATCGCCCGGCGCACACCCACCATTGCGGCAAGTTTCGGCAGGGCGGTGTCGGGGATCACGCCGAGGCCCGTTTCCGGCAGCGCGAAGCGGGTGTCGGCCTGTGCCACCACCAGATCGGCGCAGAGCGTCAGTTCGAATCCGCCGCCCATGACGTTGCCGTGGACGGCGGCGACAACCGGGCGCTCGTGCGCCTCGATCCGGGCGAAAAGGTCCTCGGGGCCGGGGCCTTTCGGCGTCTCCTCCATCCAGCCCGCGTTCAGCAGGTCGGGGATGCTGGCCCCCGCGCAGAAGGATTTCGCGGCCGAGCAGATGACGACCGCGCGGGCCTGCGCCACCTCGGGGCTGTCGAAGGCGGCCAGCATGGCCGAGACCAGATCGACGCTCAGCGGATTGTGCCGCCCGTCGCCGGTCATCTCGATGACGGCCACGGGGCCTTCGGTGGTGACGGTGACGCTCATGCGGGCTCCTCCGGTGTGACGTAGGGCAGGCGGCGGCCCTGCACCTCGGCGAAGGTGACGCGGACGCGGTCGCCGCGTGCCGTAGTTTCGGCGCCGATCAGGCGGGTCAGCATCCGGGGGCCTTCGTCCAGATCGACCAGCGCCACGACATAGGGCAGCTGCCCGGTCCAGTCCTGCCCGTGGAACGAGGTCATCACGGTCGAATGGGACACCACCGTCGCGCCGCCCGACATCGCCGTCCAGGTCAGCGCCTCGCCGCCGCAGGCGGGGCAGTGGCGGCGGGGCGGATAATGCAGCTCTCCGCAGGCATCGCATTTCGGAAGGGCCAGCTCGCCCGCGCCGGCGCGATCCCAGAAGGTCGCCGAGAAGGCGGTCGGCCGGGGCAGGGGGGCCCAGAGGTCTGCCGGATCGCTCATGCCGCCTCCAGGATCATCGCGCCGCAGACCGAGAAGACCCCGCCGTTGCCGCTGACCAGGGCGCGGCGCGCACCCTCGATCTGGCGTTTTCCGGCATCGCCCGACAGCTGGCGCACCGCCTCGACGATATGCAGCATGCCGCCGACATGCGCCTGGCTCAGCAGGCCGCCGTGGGTGTTCAGCGGCCAGCGCCCGCCCAGGGACAGATCGCCGGACCGCGCCAGCGCGCCCGCTTCGCCGGGCCGCGCGAAGCCGAGCGCCTCCAGCGTGATCAGCACCGAGATGGTGAAGGCGTCGTGCAGGGCCAGCATGTGCATGTCCCCGGGCCCCATGCCCGCCGCCTCGAAGGCGCGGGCGCCGGCCTCGGCCATGCCCAGATCTGCGATGTCGGGCAGGGCGGCGGCGGAGTTGTGCGTCGTCTTCTGCGCCACGGCCCGCACGGCGACCTGCCGCGCGTTCAGACGTTGCGCCCGCTCCGCCCGCATCAGCACCACCGCGCCGGCGCCGTCCGACACCAGCGAGCAGTCGAAAAGGCGCAACGGCGTCGCGATCATCCGGCTGGCGCGGTAATCGTCCAGTCCCATCGGCTTCGTCATCTGCGCGTTGTCGTTCAGCAGCGCATGCGCACGCGTCACCGTGGCGATCGCGCCGAAATCGGCATCGCCCGCGCCGTGATCGTCGCGATACATCTGCGCCAGCAGCGCGTAGGGGATCACCATGCCCTGGACGCCGAAGGGCTCTTCCCATTCCTCGCCGCCCAGCAGGTTGTCCATCTTCAGACCCTGCACACCCTGCGCCCGCCCGGTCAGGGCGTTCTCGCCGAAAGTGCAGACGGCGACCTCGCACTGGCCCTGCTCGATGGCCCAGATCGCGTTCTGGATCATCGTCATGCCGGTGACGGTGCCGCCCACGTCGATCGTGGCGCAGAAGGTGGGGCTGATGCCCAGATATTCCGCCAGCGTCGTGGCGAACATCGACGAGGGCTGGACGTAGGGTCCGAGGTTCAGCACCCCGTCCACGTCCCGCAGGGACAGGCCCGCATCCTTCACCGCCCGCAGCACCGCCTCGGCCTGCAGCTCGACCGACGACAGGCCGGGCAGCCTGCCGACCCGCGTCTCGCCGATACCGGCCAGGACGATGGCGTCGCGCGCGCTCATGCCAGCAGCGCGCGCGCGATGGTGAGGCGCTGGATCTCGGACGTGCCCTCGCCGATCCTGAGGCCCCGCGCGTCGCGGTAGATCCGTTCCACCGGCAGGTCGGCCATGAAGCCCGCGCCGCCGAAGATCTGCAGCACCCGGTCGGCAATCCGCGTCAGCGCCTCGGTCGCGTGGAGCTTGGCGCGCGAGGACCAGACCGCCACGTCCGGCCCCTCCGCCGCGTCGGCGGCACGCAGCGCCAGCAGGCGCGAGGTTTCCAGATCGACGTCGCAATCGGCCAGCATCATCTGGATCGCCTGCTTCTCGGCCAGAGGCGCGCCGCCGACGTGGCGTTCCTTCACATGCGGCAGGACCAGTTCCATCAGCCGCGCCGCCATGCCGTTGGCCCGGTTGGCGGACCAGCGGCGGTCGGTGTTCACGGTGGACATCATGACGGCCAGACCCCGGCCGGGTTCGCCCAGCACGTTCGTGTCCGGCACCCTCACATCGCCCAGGCTGAAGCCGGCGATCGGATAGCCGTGCCAGCCCAGCTTGCGGTAGGGCGCGTCGAGCGTCAGCCCCGGCGCGTCGGCGGGCACGACGAAGGCGGTCAGGCGGCGCGACAGTCGCGCCTCGGGATCGGTGGCGGCCAGCACGATGATGAAATCGGCGGTCGTGCAATGCGAGATGAAGGTCTTGGACCCGTTCAGCACCCAGCCGTCGCCGTCCTGCACCGCGCGGGTGCGGATCGAGGACAGGTCGCTGCCGCCGCCCGGTTCGGTCAGCGCATAGGCCAGCGTCGCCTCTGCCCGCATCACCGGGTCCAGCAGCCAGTCGCGCTGATGATCGGCGATATGGATCAGCGACATCGGCAGGTGACCGAACGCCTCGGCCAGCGGCATCGAGGTCAGGCCCATCACCTCTTCCACCGCCGCGACGGCGCGGGGGCCGAGCCCGAGGCCGCCGAGGGTCTCGGGCATGTTGAAGGCGTAGAGGCCGAGCGCCAGCGCCTCGGCCCGCAGGTCGGCGATCAGCGCCTCGTCGATGTGATCGGCGCGGTCCACGGCACTCTCGTGCGGGCGCAGGCGGTCCTCGACGAAACGGCGCGCCGTGCGGACGATGGCGGCGATCTCTTCTTTCGTCTCGTTCAACGCGGACCCCTCCCACACGGCACGTCGCCCGCCGCGACTCGACCGGCCGGGCATGACGAGGGGACGCTAGCGGAAGGTCAATCTGCATGCAATCGGGTTTGAGCATCAGGCCAGCCGCGCGAAAATCTCTGGAAACGTCCTCGTTTTGCATGTAATCGACCGGCGACACCATTCCGACCGGCGGAGGCTTCATGGCGGATCCGAAACTCAAGGCGGCGCTGTCCGCGCCCGGCTGCATCACCGCGCCCGGCGTCTACGACCTCGTATCGGCCATCGCGGCCGACAATGCCGGCTTCCCGGCGCTCTACATGTCGGGCTTCAGCGTCATCGCCTCCTCTCTCGGGCTGCCCGACGCGGGGATCGCCACCTACCGCGACATGCGCGACCGGGTGGAGCAGATCGCCGCGCGCACCCGGACCCCGCTGATCGCGGATGCCGACACCGGCTACGGCGGGCTGCTGAACGTCAAGGCGACGGTCGAGGGCTACGAGAAGGCCGGCGCCTCGGCGATCCAGATCGAGGATCAGGTGTTCCCGAAGAAATGCGGTCACACCCCGGACCGCGAGGTGATCCCGCTGCCCGAGATGCTGCGCAAGATCGAGGTGGCGGTCGATACCCGCGCCTCGGACGACTTCCTCGTGATCGCCCGCACCGACGCCCGCACGAAGCACGGGTTGGACGAGGCCATCGCGCGCGGCCGCGCCTTCGCGCAGGCGGGGGCGGACGTGGTCTTCGTCGAAAGCCCGCAATCCGCCGAGGAGCTGAAGCGCATCGGCGGCGAGATCGACGCGACGCTGCTGGTGAACGTCGTGCACGGCGGGCAGACGCCGATCCTGCCGGTGGACGATTACGCCGCCATGGGGTTCTCGGTCGCGATCTATCCGGTGGCCGGCCTGCTGGCCGCCGCCCGTGCCGCGACCTCGGTCTACGAGGGGCTGAAGGGCAACGGCATCCTGCCGCAGGACGTCGCGCTGATGGGCTTCGGCGATTTCAATCGCCTGATCGGGTTCGAAGAGGTCTGGGAGTTTGATCGACGCTGGGCATGAGGACAGGCCGGCCGCGCAGGCCGCCGGCACGGGGGACGGCCGCGGGTCGGACGTGATCGCGCGGATTCACCGGGCGATCCGGCAGCGGATCCTTGCTGGCGACCTGCCGCCCGGCACCCATCTGGCCGCGGCCGAGATCGCGGGCGACTTCGGCGTCAGCCGCACGCCAGCGCGCGAGGCGCTTCTGCTGCTGGCCAGCCAGGGCTTCGTCGACGTCATTCCGAACCGCGGCGCCTACGTCAGGTCCTGGTCCCGGGAGGACATCGAGGAGGTGTTCGAACTGCGCGCCCTTCTGGAGCCGCACGCGGCCTGGCGCGCGGCGTCGAGGGCCTCGGCCGACGACGTTGCCGAGTTGGAGGCGCTGGCGGACGAGATGGAGACGGCGTCGCGCAGCCGGTCCGCCTCCGAACGCGACCGTCTCGCCGTGCTCAACGACCGCTTCCACCGCCGGATCGCCAGCATCGCGGGCGGGCCGAGGCTGGAGCGTTTCATCATCGATACCTACGAGCTGGTCCTGCAGGCATGGACGTTCGGGACATTCTCGGACGAGGACATGGCCCGCAGCATGATGCATCACCGCGACCTGATCTCGGCCTTCCGGACCGGGGATGCCGCCCTGGCGCATTCCGTGATGGAAAGCCACATCCTCACGGCACGCCGCCGCTACGTCGACCGGCCGGAGGCCGCCAGCGACATCGATGCGGGGTAGTGCGTTCCGAACAGGTATCCCGACCGCTATCTGGCATCGAGCCAGCGGTAGTTCCCGCCGCGTTCGACGATTGCAATCCTGTCGGGGGCTTCTACCCGAACGATGGCAGCGAACTCGCCGTTGGACCCGCCCGGTGCAACGATCAGACGATCGACAAGTTTGACGTTCCGAACGGTGAAGCGATACACTCCCTTCGGTCGCGGTTCTTCCAGAATGAGATCCACCGAAACGCTTCCGGATATACGGTCGTCCATATCCATGAAGTCTTCCGCAAGGCAAAGCCAGTCGATCTCCCCCTTGGTTTCCATGAGTGCGCGTATCGATTGCTCCAGAAGTTGCCCGATCTCTCGTTTCCCGCGGACGTTTGCGAAGTCTCTCGGGTCGAAGGGACTGGCCGGGCATATCCGCGGTTCTGCTGCAGCCTCTTCGAACAGGGTCTGGATCGGGGCGCCTTCATCGTCCACGAATACAAGGGCGCCGTCTGCGAAGGCCAGCCTTGCCCCGTAGGCGACACTGGTCTTCATGTCGTTGCCGTTCTGCTTCTCCCAGACCAGTAAATCGAAATTATAGAGAGGCTCGTGGAGAGCACTTTCGCCAAGGCGAATCCAGGAGTTCGTTCCATACGGCTGTCTGTCGCCGAGCATCGTATAGTGCCGGGCGAAGCATTCCATGGAAACTGCGCCGCCTGAATCCCGGTATTTCGAGACATCCGCGCCAATGCGCTGCCGAAGCTCCCGGTCGCTCCTGATATCGGCATAGGCGGTTGGGTCGAGATCGAACTCGCCACATCGTTGCGCAAAGGCGATACTGGCCGCGCAGTAGAAGCATGCGACGATCGCCGGGAAGGCGAAGGTCGGCTGGGGGAGCCAGGAAGCCCTCATCTTGATGCTGGCCTACCAGACTTCGGAACATCGGAGAAGCGCACAGCCTGGAATCCTGTACCGGCTGACGCGTCCCCAGACCGGACCCTGCCGCCGCCTGCCGCGGGGGCCGGATCGCGATGACCTGCGTGGCCACGTCTTCCCTCTCCGGCGCAGCGCGGGCTCCAGCGGGCGGATGGTAACCGATGAGTTCAGGCGAGCGGTTCTCGAACCGGTTCCCCCGTTCCGGCGTCTGCACGACATCCCGCCCTGCACGATCTCCGGCACCAGAAAGCACGGGAATACCTCAGAGGCCCGCGCCGGTTCGGAGTCCCGGGAATGAGGGAGGGCGGATCACGAGCCGCACCGCCATCGCCCCGCGCTGCGACAGTTCGATGCGCCTGTCCCGCAGTCAACATTCGGATTGCTCGTGCCCGTGGTTCCAAGTAAAATCAGGACCATCTAGGCACTTCCCTGTCGCGCTCGAGACGTCGCAAGGGTGCGCGCAGGGAGAGACCCGCCATGCATGACAATCCGGGCAGTTCGCAGACGAGGCTTTCCACCGGCACGCGCGGGCTGGATGCCGTTCTGCGGGGCGGCCTGACGCCTCATCGTCTGTATCTGGTCGAGGGCACGCCCGGATCGGGCAAGACGACGCTGGCGATGAAATTCCTGATGGACGGCCGGACCGGCGGCGAGAAGGGCCTCTACATCACCCTGTCCGAGACCGTGGACGAGCTGACGGCCGTGGCGCAGTCGCACGACTGGACACTCGACGGGATCGAGCTGTTCGAGATGGTCGCAGCCGACGAGTTCGAACCCGACCGGGAACAATCCCTCCTGCACCCCAGCGAGGTGGAGCTCGGCGAGACGGTGCGCGGCATCATCGAGCTGGTCGAACGGATCAACCCCGCCCGGGTGGTTCTGGACAGTCTTTCGGAACTGCGGCTGCTGGCCCAGAACCCCCTGCGCTACCGGCGGCAGATCCTCGCGCTCAAGCATTTCTTCGCGCGCAGAAGCTGCACGGTGCTGATGCTGGACGATCGCACCTCCGCTCCCGGCGACCTGCAGCTTCACTCCATCGCGCACGGGGTGATCTCGCTCAAGCAGGCGGCGAACGACTTCGGTTCGGAACGCCGGCGCCTGCGCGTCATCAAGATGCGGGGCCTGCAGTACCACGGCGGCTACCACGACTTCACGATCGAGAAGGGCGGGATTCGCGTCTACCCGAGGCTCGTCGCGGCCGAACATCATCGCAGTTTCTCGAGCGAGCCGGTCACGACGGGGCTGACCGAGCTGGACGCGCTGCTCGGGGACGGGCTGTTTCCCGGCACCAACACCCTGCTGGCCGGACCGGCGGGCGTGGGCAAGACCACGACGGCCATCCGCTGCATGATCGCCGCGCTGAAGCGCGGACAGAGGGCGGCCTATTTCCTGTTCGACGAACGCCTGACGACGCTGATGATCCGGTCGAAGGCGCTGTCCATGGACCTTCAGCCCTATATCGACGACGGCCTGCTGGAGATCCGCCAGATCGACCCGGCGGAACTGTCGCCCGGAGAGTTCGCCAGCGCCGTTCGCCAGGCGGTCGAGGAGCGGGACGCCGGCGTCGTCGTGATCGACAGCCTCAACGCTTACCTGCACGCCATGCCGAGCGACAACTACCTGGTGCTCCAGATGCACGAGTTGCTCAGCTATCTTGCCCAGCAGGGCGTCGTGTCGTTGATGATCCTCGGTCAGCACGGGGTCACCGGCGATCTGCGCTCGGACGTCGATATCAGCTACCTGGCCGATACCGTCATGATGATGCGCTTCTTCGAGGCCGAAGGCGAGGTGCGCAAGTCCATCGCCGCCATCAAGACGCGGACGTCGGATCACGAACGCAGCATACGGGAGTTCAGGATCGACCGGAACGGCATCGCCATCGGCCCGCCGATCCTCGGCTTCTCGGGGCTTCTCTCGGGGCAGCCGGTCTTCAACGGCGCGCAAGGCGGGCTGCTGTCTCTCGCCGACGGCGGGAAAGCCGACGAGACGTGAACCGGCAATCGCCCAGCATGGATGACGACCCCCGTGCCGGGACGGATATCCCGTCGCTCGTGGCGATCCTGGCCCCGCGCGGGCGTGACGCGGTGGTGGCGCGGCAGCTACTGGACAGGGACGGTATCGGCTCCGTCGCCGTTCCCGACCTGAAGGCGCTGGCGGGCCTCGTCGAACGGCACGTCGGGGCGGTCCTGATCGTGGAGGAAGCCCTGGGGCAGCCGGGCTCGGAGGCGCTGGAGCAGGTGCTGGCGTCCCAGCCCGCGTGGTCCGACGTGCCGTTCATCGTTCTCTCGAACGGAACGGGCCGAAGCCGCAGCGAGCGCGCGAAGGACCGGATCGACACCCTGAGCAACGCGGTCCTCCTGTCGCGGCCGCTGCATGCCGAGGAACTCGTCCGGTCGGTGCGATCCGCGCTCAAGGCCCGGGCCCGCCAGCACGAGGCGCGCAGGCGGCTGGAGGAACTGCAGGAGAGGGAGCGGCAGCTCTTCGAGAGCGAGGCGAGGTTCCACGCCATCGCGAATTCGGTCGATCAGATGATCTGGACGACGCTGCCGGACGGATACCACGACTACTACAACGACCGGTGGTACGAATTCACCGGCGTTCCCGAAGGCTCGACCGACGGAGAGGCCTGGAACGGCATGTTCCACCCCGACGATCAGGCGCGGGCCTGGCAGGAATGGCGCCGGTGCCTGGAAACCGGCGACACCTACGAGATCGAGTATCGTCTGCGCGACAGGTCGGGAAACTACCGCTGGGTGCTGGGCCGTGCGCAGCCGGTGCGGTCGATGGACGGCACCATCCTGCGCTGGTACGGCACCTGCACCGACATCCACGCGATCAAGGTCGCGGAAGAGCAGCGCCAGCTGATGCTGGGCGAGATGAACCACCGGGTGAAGAACACGCTCGCCATGGTGAACGTCATGATCTCGCAGACCCTGCGGCAGGCCGACAGCCTTGCGGACGCGCAGGTGGCGCTTCATTCGCGCATCAACATGCTGGCGCAGGCGCACGACCGTCTGATCAACGCGGCCTGGGCGGAGGCGCGCATCTCCGACGTGGTCGAGACGGCGCTTGCACCCCACCGGTCGAGCCCGGGGCGCTTCGTCGTCGACGGGCCGGACCTGGCCGTCGGGTCGCAGCAGGCGCTTGCCATCACCATGGCCCTGCACGAGCTGTCGACCAACGCGCTCAAGTACGGGGCGCTGTCGGTCGAGGACGGCACGGTGCGTGTCGCGTGGAGCGTCGGTCACGAAGAGGAGGAGGACACCTTCACCTTCCGCTGGACCGAACGGGGCGGCCCGCCGGTCGAGGCGCCGAAGCGTCAGGGGTTCGGCAGCCGCATGATCGAAAGGGCTCTCCCCGGATACTTTGCCGGAACCGCGGAACTCACCTACGGCGCCGAAGGTTTTACCTTCGATCTTCGGGCGCCGATGTCGGGCCTGACGAAATGACCGGGCGAATCGACCGCCGGGAAGGTGGATTGGCAGGTATCACCGTGGAACATGGCAAACCCCCTGCCGTTCTGGTGGTCGAGGACGAGCCGCTGATCCGCATGGATGCCGTGGACATGATCGAGGATGCGGGCTTCCGGACCTACGAGGCCGCGTCCGCCGACGAGGCGATCGCGCTGATGCAGCGCCACGCGGACATCGGCGTGTTGTTCACGGATATCGACATGCCGGGGACGATGGACGGTCTGAAGCTCGCCAGATACGTGCGGGACAGATGGCCGCCCGTCGTGATCCTCGTCACGTCCGGCGCCGTCGGGATCGACGAGGTCTCCATGCCCGAAGGTTCGACCTTCTTTCCCAAGCCGTACTCGGCGACCCATATCGTGAAGCGGCTCAACGGCATCGCCGTCTGATCCGGCTGACCCGGTCGGCGTCCTCTCCGTTCGCGGAGAGCAGCCCGTCCCGTCACAGGGTGAAACCGCGACCGAGCGTATCGCCCGGCTCCAGCGTGAAACGCGCGGTGCCGCAGTAGGCTGCACGCCCGGACACGCGAACGCGGAACTCGGCCGGCGTTGTCGTGTGGTCGGCGCTGTCCAGTCCTGCGGTGAAGTCGGAGCCCGTGACGCTCTGGAACAGGAAGCGATCCGTGATCGTCGCCTCGCCCCGCGCCGCCGCCAGCGCGACGCGCGCGGTGACGCCCGACCCGGTCGGGCAGCGGTCGACCTGACGACCGGCGAAGACGCAGAGGTTACGGCTGGGGCCGTCGAGGCCCGATCTGCCGTCGGTCAGGATGGTGCCGTAGAGGAACGAGAGGTCGGGATCGTCGGGATGGTGGAGCGGGACGGTCCGCCCGACCAGGTCGCTGATCCCGGCCGCAAGCTCCACCAGGACGGGCAGGGGGGTATCAAGCAGGTCCACGCCCAGCCGGTCCGCGGGCAGGATCGCGTAATATGCCCCGCCATATGCGATATCCAGTCTCACGCTGCCCCCATGTCCCGGAACGGTGACGTCGAGATCCAGCGCCTCCGCGAAGGCGGGAACGGACACGAAGCTCACCGCGCCGCTTTCCATCCTGCCGCCGGTCTCCCTCACCTCGACGGTGGCCGTCACCAGCCCGCAGGGCAGCTGCATCCGCACCTCGGTCGCGGGCGCGCGCGCTTCGACGAGGCCGTGGTCGACCGCGTATCGGCCAAGCGCGATGACGGCGTGGCCGCACATCGTCGAATAGCCCTCGTTGTGCAGGAAGAGCACGGCCAGATCGGCCTCCGGCAGGTCGGGTTCCACGAAGACGGCCGCGTACATGCCTTCGTGCCCGCGCGGCTCGTGGATGATGAAGCGGCGCAGGTGATCCAGATGCTCCCCGGAATGACGCCGCTTGTCGAGGATCGTGGCGCCCTTCACCCGGGGCCAGCCGCCGGTGACGATCCTGAGGGGCTCCCCCCCGGTGTGCATCTCGACCGTGTGGATCGCGTCCGGGTAGATCATGACCGGGTCAGCGCCTCCGCCCGGGCGCGTGCGCCCTCGTCCAGCGGGGCGGAACGGCGTGCCGAGAGGTCGAAGCGCACGGTCGTCACCCGCGCCTCGGCCTTGAGCGTGCTGCTCCGGCTGTCGGTCATCGCATGGAGGTAGGTGACGGAACTGCGGCCGACCCGTTCGACATGGGTGGTCACGGTCAGAAGCGTGCCGGCCGCCGTCTCGTCGCGGAAATCGGTCTCGATCCTGACGTCCGCCCATCCAAGCCCCGCGTCCGCCTCCGGCCCGGCGAGGTGGCCGAGGAACTGGAACGAGGCGTCGTCGAACAGGCTGGCGTAGAAGCGCACGTTCATGTGGCCCATCTGATCGCATTGCCAGGGCTGGGCGACGGACAGCAGGGTCGTGCGGCCCATCAGAACGCCACCTCGGTGCCGCCCTTGAGGCCCAGCATCTCGCGCGCCTCGTCGGGGCTGGCGACTTCCAGGGACAGCTCTTCGAGGATGCGGCGGATCTTGGCGACCTGCGCGGCGTTGGACGGTGCCATCTCGCCCTTAGACAGGTAGAGCGAATCCTCCAGCCCCACGCGGACGTTGCCCCCCATGATCGCGCCGATGGTGCAGAGGTTCATCTGGTGCCGGCCCGCGGCGAGGATCGACCACCGGTAGGCGTCGCCGAACAGCCGGTCGGCGGTGCGTTTCATGTGCATCAGGTCTTCCGGGTCCGCCCCGAGCCCACCGAGCAGGCCGAAGATCGTCTGCACGAAGAGCGGCGGTTTCACCAGGCCGCGTTCCAGGAAATGGGCGAGGGTGTAGAGGTGGCCGACGTCGTAGCACTCGAACTCGAACCGCGTGCCGTAGGCGTCGCCGACCTCGCGGATCACCCGTTCGATCTGCTCGAACGTGTTGGACACGATCCCCGCGCGGGTCGCCTCCAGGTAATCCTTCTCCCAGTCGTGTTTCCACTCGGGATATTTCTGCGTGATGTGGAAAAGGCCGATGTTCATCGACCCCATGTTGAGCGAGCAGAGCTCGGGCCTTGCGGCATGCGCTGCTTCCAGCCGCTCGTCCAGGCTCATCTTCAGCCCGCCGCCGGTCGAGATGTTCATCACCGCGTCCGACTGCTGCTTGATCCGCGGCAGGAACTGCATGAAGAGGCGCGGATCGGGCGAGGGCTTGCCGGTTTCCGGATCCCGGGCGTGCAGGTGGATGATCGCCGCGCCCGCCTCGGCCGCGCCGACCGCGGCCTCGGTGATCTCGTCGGGGGTGACGGGCAGGTGCGCGCTCATCGTCGGCGTGTGGATGGAGCCGGTGACGGCGCAGGTGATGATGACCTTTCCAGACATCTGGTGTTCTCCTCAGGGCTTCAGGGCGCGGCCGTCACGGGCGGCCCAGCCCAGGCGCACCTCCGTGCCGGGGGTGAGTTCGCGGCGGTCGGTGTCGGTCGGCGCCTTAACCACGATCGGCTCGCCCCGGGCGGGCCGGAAGACGAGCCGCAGGTGATCGCCGACGTAGATCGCCTCGCGCAGGGTGGCGGTCAGCTCGACCTCCGCGCGGACCTGCGGACCCAGCAGCGCGATCCGCTCCGGCCGGACCGAGACCACGACCGGATCGCCGGGGCCGATGCCCCCGGCGGCGTCGACCGCGATGTCCTGCCCCAGCTCCAGCGTCACCTTGCCCGGTGCCGAAAGAATGCCCCGCAAGCGGTTGTTCTCACCTATGAAACCGGCGACGAAGCTGGTCTCGGGCCGGTCGTAGAGCGCGCGGGGGGCGGCGATCTGCTGCACCTCACCGTCGCAGAACACCGCGACACGGTCGGACATGGTCAACGCCTCGGTCTGGTCGTGGGTGACGTAGACGAAGGTCACGCCCAGCCGGTCGTGGATCGCTTTCAGCTCGAACTGCATCTGCTCGCGCAGCTGCTTGTCCAGCGCGCCGAGCGGTTCGTCCATCAGCACCAGCGACGGCTCGAAGATCAGCGCCCGCGCAACGGCGACGCGCTGCTGCTGTCCGCCGGACAACTGGTCGGGCCGCCGGTCGCCGAGGCCGGGCAGCTGCACGAGGTCCAGCATCGCCGCCACCCGGCGCGCGATCTCGTCCCGCGGAAGCCGGCGGACCCGCAGGGGATAGGCCAGGTTCTGCGCCACGCTCATGTGCGGGAACAGCGCGTAGTTCTGGAACACCAGCCCGATGTCGCGCCGGTTGGCCGGCACGCGGTCGATGCGCCGGCCGTCGACCTCGATCGTGCCGGACGTCGGCTGTTCGAAACCGGCCAGCATCATCAGCGCCGTCGTCTTCCCCGACCCCGACGGGCCGAGCAGCGTCAGGAACTCCCCCCGCCGGACGGCGAGGTCCAGCCGCTTCACCGCCAGCGCGCCTCCGCCGTAGCTCTTGCTCACGGCGCGGAACAGCACGTGGTCATCGCTCTGCACGGCGGTGTCCTTCATCATCGCGACTTCTTCCGCGCGTCTTCCGAAGCAGCGCGATCCACCCGGCGGAGGATGATCTCGCCCGCGTCCGAAAGATCCAGGGCCACGGCCTGCCGGGCCCGCTGACCGTCGCCGGCGCGCAGGGCCGCCAGGATGCCGCGGTGATGTTCGAAGCCGAAGCGGATGGTGGAATCCTCGCGCATCACGTTCAGCCACGGCCCCGCGCGCAGCCAGAGCCGTTCGATGATGTGCATCAGCGTGTCCGACCGCGCGGCGCGGTAGATGGCGAAGTGGAAATCGCGGTTCAGGGCGAGGTAGCTGTCGGTCAGCCCCTGTTCGATGCCCGCTTCCATCCGGTCGTTGATCGCGACCACCGCCGCCACCTCGCGCCCGGTCATGGTGGCCGCGGCCCATTCCGCCGCGCTGCCCTCGATCATGCAGCGGATGCGCACCAGATCGGTCACCGCCTCGACGGTGACGCGGGGGACCACGACGCCGCGGTTCGGGCTGTCGATCAGCGCATCCTCCGACACCAGCCGCCGCAGCGCCTCGCGCACCGGCATGGCGCTGGTCTCGAACCGTTCCGCGAGGTCGCGCACCACCAGACGTTCGCCCGGCTCCACCCGGCCGTCCATCAGCATCCGGCGCAGGGCGTTGTAGACATGCGTCTGCGCGGTGACGGTGGGCGTGGCTGTCAGGTCTGCGGGGTCGGGCAAGTCAGTGTCTCCGTGGCAGGTGGCGGGCGTGGACGGCGAGGATGGCATCGAGCGCGGACAGGAAATCCGCCGCCTCCGCCGCGCCGAAGGGCAGCGACAGGGCGATCATCCCGCGGGGCGCGATGTAGAACCCCGCCAGCAGAAGCTCGGCATGCAGCAGCGCCAGGTGGCGCGGGTCGGCGGCGTCGAGCGGCGCCGGCGTGCTGACCGGGCCGGGGACGAAATGGATGTTCATCAGCGAGCCGCGGCCGGTCACGCATGCCGCCAGCCCGTGCCGGTCGAGCGCCGCCGCGATCCCCTCGCGCAGCGCATCGCCGGTGGCGTTCATCGCGGTCAGCGCCGGTTCGGTCAGCACGCGGGTGAACCCGGCGTATCCGGCCGACATCGACAGCACGTTGTTGTTGAAGGTCCCCCCGTGCGAGAAGGCCCCGGGCTGCGAGGGATCGAACCGGTCCATCACCTCGGCCCGGCCGCCGAAGACGCCGAAGCTCGCCCCGCCGCCAAGATACTTGCCCATGGTCAGCAGGTCCGGCGTGATCCCGTGCGCCCCGTGAAGCCCGCGGAAGTCGAGGCGCGAGGTCATCACCTCGTCGAGGATCATCAGCGCCCCGGCCGCCCGCGTCTCTTCCCGGATCATGGCGAGAAAGCCCGGATCGGCCGGGATGCAGCCGCCCCCGCCCATCATCGGCTCCAGGATCACCGCGGCCAGGTCGCCCGCCCGCTCCCGGATCAGGGCGCGGGTGCCGTCGATGTCGTTGCAGGTGGCGAAGGCGAAGTCGAAGGGCAGGTTCAGGGGCGATCCGCCATGCGCGAAGGTCAGCACCCCGCCGTGATAGCCCTCGGCCATCGCGATGATCGTGCCGCGTCCGGTGACGGCGCGGGCGGTCGAGATGGCCATGACGTTGGCCTCGGTCCCCGAGTTGCAGAAGCGCACCCTCTCGAACCCGGGAAAGCGGTCGACGAGCGCCGCGGCATAGCTCGCCTCGACCGTGTTGGGGGCGCCGAGGACGATGCCGCGGTCCACCGCCGCCTGCAACGCCGCCGCGATCACCGGATCCGAATGGCCGTAGAGCCCGGCGGAATATTCCGACACCAGGTCCACCAGTTCGATCCCGTCCAGCGTGGTGACGCGGCAGCCCGATCCGCCGGTGAAGGTCAGCGGGAAGGGATCGTAGTGCAGCACAGCGCGGGTGTTGCCGCCGGGCAGGACCGACGCCGCCTGCCGGTGACGGGCAAGGCTGTCCGGATGGGCCGCGACCAGCCGCGCGCGAGCGTCGTCCAGCGCGGAGTCGAGGCCGACATTGCGGCGGGTGGAAACCGAGTTTTCGAGCATTGGATCAAAACCATCGCGCATGATCGCCTTCGTAATATAGGCTTGCACGTTGATACTTGCGCCGCAAGCCGGAATCGTGCTTTGATTTGATCAAATAATGAAACGGGGAGTAAGACACATGATCAGGATCAAACCGCGCCTTGTGGCGCTTACCGCCATTGCAGCCGCGCTGGCCGTGCCGGCCCAGGCCGCCAAAATCACCGTCGTCGGCTGGGGCGGCACATGGGATCAGGCCTACAAGGAAGGGGTCTGGGACGTTTACGAGGCGGAGACCGACAACACCATCGTCATGGAGGAATGGGCCGGCGAGCTGGCCAAGGTCCGGGCGCAGGTCCAGTCGGGCAACATCACCTACGACCTCGTCGCCGCAGAGGCGCCTTCGGTCGAGATCGGCTGCGCCGAGGGGCTCTTCGTTCCGCTGAGCGAGGAGATCACCGGCCCGGCCGACAGCTATCTGCCCGGCACGCTGCACGAATGCGGCGTGGCCTCGGACACATGGGCCACGGTGCTGGCCTACGACAAGGACGCGGTCGGCGGGGTGGAGCCCACGAGCTGGGCCGATTACTTCGACATCGAGAAGATCCCCGGCAAGCGCGGCATGCTCGCGCAGGCGCAGTACACGCTGGAGAACGCGCTGATGGGCGACGGCGTGCCGGCGGCCGAGGTCTACGACGTGCTGTCGACGCCCGAGGGGGTGGACCGGGCCTTCGCGATGCTCGATTCGATCCGCGATCACATCGTGTGGTGGAACACCACGACCCAGGCCGTTCAGAACCTCAGCTCGGGCGAGGTGGTGATGACAGACCAGTACAATGCCCGGATCACCAACGAGATCCAGAACGAGGGCAAGAACTGGGATATCGTGTGGGAGGCCGGATTCTTCTACGGCACCGACATGTGGGCCGTGGTCTCCGGCGCCCCGAACGAGGAGGCGGCGATCGAGCTGGTGAAATGGTTCTCCGAGCCCGAGCATCAGGCCGGCTTCTCGAAGCTCTACGCCTACGGCACGGGCCGCAGGGAGGCCGCGGACTTCATCCCGGCCGAACAGCTCGGCCATCTGCCGTCGTCGCCCGAGCATGCGGAGTTCGGCGCCGAATACGACACCGATTTCTGGGTGGAGAACAAGGAGTCGCTGGAAGCCCGCTTCAAGGCCTGGCTCGGCCAGTGACGCCGGCGTTCGGCGCGTCCGGGCGGGGGGGCGAGCGTCTGCTCGCCCTTCTGGTGCTGCCGGCGCTGATCTTCGTGCTGGCGGTGTTCGTCGTGCCGGTCGCCCGGTTCCTGACGCTGTCGGTCGACAATGCCGAACTGGGGCAGGGCCTGTCGCACACCGTCGCGGCACTTGCGGCCGACCCGCCGGCCGAGGGCGAGGCGCCCGGCGAGGCGGTCTTCGCCGCGCTGGTCGCCGATCTGGCGGCGGCGCGCGAGGTGCGGCAGGACGCGCTGATCGCGCAGGCGCTCAACCAGCGGATGGTCGGCACCCGGTTCCTGGTCATCAAGACGGCCCGCGACGCGGCGCGGGGGGATTTCACGGCGCCGTTCCGGCCCGCCGTGCTGGAGGCGCACCCGGACTGGCAGGATCCGGCCATCTGGCGGACCATCGCCGCGCATGGCGGCAAGCTGACCGATTACCACCTGCTGGCCGCGCTCGACCTGCGCCGCGACGCCGCCGGCGCCATCGTCCAGGCCCCGCCCGAGGCCACGCTCTTCCGGCAGCTGCTGGGTCGGACGATCTGGATCTCGGTCGTGGTGACCGCGGTCTGCGCGCTGCTCGCCCTGCCGCTGGCCAGCGCCATCACCGCCGCGCCGCCGGGGTGGAGCCGTGTGCTCTTCGCCCTCGTGCTCTTTCCGCTGTGGTCGTCGCTTCTGGTGCGCACGGTGATCTGGATCATCGTCCTGCAACGCAACGGCCCGGTGAACGCCGCGCTGGTTGCGACCGGGCTGACCGATGCGCCGATCACGCTGATCTACACCCGCTTCTCGCTCTACCTCGCCATGATCCAGGTGCTGTTGCCGCTGATGGTCCTCTCCGTCGTCTCGGTCATGCGCCGTGTGCCGCCGAGCTACATGAAGGCCGCGCTGTCGCTGGGGGCGCCGTGGTTCACGGCGTGGCGGACGGTGCAGCTGCCGCTGATCCTGCCGGGCCTGATGGCGGGCAGCGCCATCGTCTTCGTCTTCGCCATCGGCTACTACGTGACGCCGCTGCTGGTCGGCGGGCCGGGGGACCAGATGATCTCCTCCATGATCGCCTTCTACACCAACCAGACGCTGAACTGGGGACTGGCCGCCGCGCTGTCGGTGCAGGTCCTGACCCTGCTGGTGGCGATGACGCTGACCGGGCTGGCGCTGCGCGCGCTGGCACGGCGGGGCGTGCCGGCATGACCGCGGCACGCCTTCGCGCGGTGACGATGTATGCGCTGGCGACGCTGATCCTGTGCTACATGCTGGCGCCGCTGCTGCTGGTCTTTCCGATGTCGCTGACCTCGGGCAACACGCTCCAGTTTCCGGTGCCCGGCTATTCGCTCCGGTGGTACGACGAGCTGATCGCCGACAGGCGCTGGCTGGCCGCGCTGAAGGTCTCGCTGATCGTCGGCACGCTCTCGACCCTGCTGGCGCTGGTGCTCGGCGTGCCCGCCGCCATCGCGCTGGCCTGGGGGCGCTTTCCCGGCAAGCGGATCGTCTCGGCCGTCCTTGCCGCGCCCATCGTCACGCCCATCGTGGTGGTCGGCGTCGCGGCCTATTTCTTCTTCTCGCGGGTCGGGCTGGTGGGCGACCGCATCTCGATCGCGCTGATCCACGCGGCGATCGCGCTGCCGGTGGTGGTCTCGACCGTCGCGGCCTCTCTCACCACCTTCGACCGCACGCTGCTGCGCGCCTCCGCCTCGCTGGGGGCGGGAACCTGGCGGGGGTTCTTCGAGATCCTGCTGCCGCTGATCGCGCCGGGGGTGGCGGCGGGGGCGATCATCGCCTTCATCATCTCCTTCGACGAGGTGGTGGTGGCCAGCTTCCTGTCCGTCGGGGCGGACCGGACGCTGCCGCGGATGATCTTCTCGGGCGTGCGGGAAAGCGTGAGCCCGGCGGTGGCGGCGGTCTCGGTGGTGCTGATGTGCTTCTCGGCGCTGCTGCTGGCGCTGCTCGGCTGGTTGCAGTCGCGCGGGCGGAGGCGGGGGCGATGAACCGCATGGACGCCGCCCTGGGCGCCGAGGCCGAGATGACCGCATGGCGCCGGGCCTTCCACGCCGCGCCCGAACTGGGATTCGCGGAACGCGGGACGGCGGCGCGGGTCGCCGCGCTCTGCCGCGGCTTCGGGCTGGACGTGACGGAGGGGGTGGGCCGCACCGGCGTCGTCGCCACCCTCCGCGGCGCGCGCGGGGCCGGGCGCGCCATCGGATTGCGGGCGGAGCTGGACGCGCTGCCGATGCAGGACGCCTCGGGCCGGGCCTGGCGGTCCGGCCGGGACGGGATCAGCCATGCCTGCGGGCACGACGGCCACATGGCGATGCTGCTCGGCGCCGCGCGGGCGCTGGCGGCGGCGCCGGATTTCGCCGGCACCGTGCGGTTCATCTTCCAGCCGGCCGAGGAAGGGCTGGGCGGGGCGCGGGCGATGCTGGACGACGGCCTTTTCGACCGCTTCCCCTGCGACGAGATCTACGCCGCCCACAATTGCGACGCGCCCCTGGGCCGGGTGATCGTCCACCACGGCCCGATGGCCGCCGCCGCCGACCGGTTCGAGATCGTGCTGGAGGGGCAGGGCGGCCACGGGGCGGAGCCGCACCGCGCCCGCAACCCGCTGCCCGCCGCCGCGCGGCTGCTGCTGGCGCTGGAAAGCCTGCCGGCCCGCGTCACCGATGCCCGCCGCCCCGCAGTGCTGACCGTCGGCGCGATCCGCGGCGGGGAGGCGTTCAACGCGATCCCGGACAGCGTCCGCATCGCCGGGACCATCCGCGCCCTGGACGAGGAGGCCCGCGCCACGCTGGAAGCCGCGCTGCGCCGTCACGTCGCCGCCCAGGCCGAGGCGGAGGGGCTGACGGCCCGGCTGGACCACGCGTCGCCCTTCGCCGTCACCCGCAACAGCGACGCGGAGGCCGATCACGTCATCGCCGCCGCCCGCGATCTGTTCGGGGACGCCGCCGTCACCGTCGATCCGCCGCCCGAGATGGGGTCCGAGGATTTCGGCTTCATGCTGGCCGAGCGGCCCGGTTGCTGCTTCCTGCTGGGGCAGGGCGACGAGGACCACCGCGCGGTCTGTCACGACCCGCGCTTCGATTTCAACGACCGGCTGCTGACGATCGGCGCGGCGCTCTGGGTGCGGCTGGTGGAACGGAGGACGGAATGCGACTGAGCGATGCGGATGTGGCGGGGCGGCCCTCGCACTGGCTGCAACAGGCGCTGGCCGAGGATCGGGACCTGGCGCCGCCGCTGGAGGGCGAGGTGCAGGCGGATGTCTGCGTCGTCGGCGGCGGCTACATGGGCCTGTGGGCCGCGATCCGGCTGGCCGACGCGGGGCGGTCGGTGGTGCTGCTGGAGCGCGACATCTGCGGCGGCGGACCGAGCGGGCGGAACTCCGGCATGCTGCTGTCGGCCTGGTCCAAGATCGGCGCGCTCGCCGCGCACGGGTCCGGCGCGGCGGCGCTGGAGGTCATCCGCGCCTCCACCGAGGTGATCGGCGAGATCCGCGATTTCTGCACGGCCGAGGGGATCGACTGCTGGTTCGATCCGGTCGGCTGGGTCTGGGGCGCGACCTGCGCGGCGCAGGACGGGGCCTGGAACGATGCGCTCGCCCGGCACGACCGGCTCGGCGCCCCGCCGCCCGCCCGCCGGGTGAGCGCGGAGGAGATCGCCGCCATGACGGGCAGCCGCGCGATGATCTCGGGCGTGTTCGACGCGACGGCCGCGACCGTGCATCCCGGCTTTCTGGTGCGGGGGCTGAGGGCGGCGGCGCTGCGGCGGGGCGTGCGCATCCACGAACGCAGCGCGATGACCGGCTTCACCCGCCGGGGGGAGCCGCGTGTCACGACCTCCGGCGGCACCGTCCGCGCCGGGCATCTCGTCCTTGCGGTGAACGCCCATGCGGCGGGCATCCCGGAACTCGCTCCGGCGATCTTCAACATCGCTTCCGACGATTGCGCGTCCGCGCCGATGCCGGAGGCGCTGGAGGCCGCCGGCTACGCGCGCGGGCCGCTGATGATCGACAGCCGCGTCTTCGTCGCGGGCTGGCGGGTCACGCGGGACGGCCGGCTGAACGCCGGCGTCACCGGCGGCGCCATCGGCTTCGGCGGGCGGGTGGACCGGCGCTTCGACGCGCCCTCGCCGCGGGTCGAAGCCATCCGCACGGCGCTGCGCTTCGGCCATCCGGCGCTGGCGGATTTCCCGCTGGCCACGGCCTGGCGCGGGGCCATCGACCGCACGGCGTCGGGCCTGCCGCTCTTCGGGCGGTTCGCGGGCAATCCGCGCATTCTCTACGGCTACGGCTTCTCGGGCAACGGCATCGGCATGACATGCCTCGGCGGCCGCCTGATCGCCGACATGATCATGGAGCGCGACAACCCGCTGATCGACACGCCGCTGCTGCGGCCGATCAGGCGGGGCTTCCCGCCCGAGCCGTTCCGTTTCCTCGGCGCGCATGTCGTGCGCCATGCGGTCCGCGCGCAGGACCGTGCCGAACAATCCGGCCGCCGTCCCGCCGCCCCCTGGCGCATGCTGGCCGGCCTCGCGCCCTCGGGCGTCACGCCGTCCAAGGCCAACATCAAGGAGGATCGGCCATGAGCGAAGCAAGGGTGTTCCGCGCCGCCGAGCGCAACCTGAAACCGGCCGTGACCGATACGGGAACGACGATGATCGCGCGCGAGATCGGCGCCCCGCTCAGCAGGAGCATGGGCGCCGGGATCGAGGTGCTGGAGGGCGTGACGATCGACTGGACCGTCACCTACGACGAGGTGCTCTTCATCCACGCCGGCCGGCTGACGGTCGAGTTCGACGGCACGCGCCACGATTGCGAGCCCGGCGACATCGTCTGGCTGCCGGAGGGAACGTCGCTGCGCTACATCGCCGAGGAGCGTGCGGTGTACTTCTACGCGCTTCACCCGGTGGACTGGGCCGCGCGGCAGGGCGTCGAAGAGCCGTAGGGGACGCGCCTGGCCTGCCGGGTTGAACGTTGGGGGCGGCTCCGGGCGCTGCCGTGGAGCCTTCGCCGCGCCGGCAGATCGCCCCGTTCCCGTGCCTGTTGCGCGTCGTGCTCGCTGTCGGCTCAGGCCTCCGCCCGGGAGGCGGCCGCCGTGGACGCCGGATCGGCGACACCGATGATCCCCGCCTGCGCCAGCCTGCCGATCTCCTGTTCGGACACGCCGAGCGCGCCCAGGGCCTCCCTCGTATGCTCTCCGAGGCGCGGCGCCGGTCCGGCGGGGCGCAGGGATCCCGCATCGGCCTTGAACCCGGCGGAGGGGACCTGCACCTCGCGCCCGCCGATCGTCTTCAGCGGGACGGTGAAGGCGCGCGCGGCGGCATGTTCCTCGGCCAGCATCTCGGACAGACGCCGGACCCGGCCCGCCGGGACGCCGGCCGCGTTCAGCGTCTCTTCCCACTCCGCCGCGCTGCGTGTCAGGAACAGCCGGTCGAGGGTGGGGCGCAGCGCCTCCACCTCCGCCCGGACGGCGGCGGGATCGGTCCTCGCCCGTGCGGCCAGATCGGTCAGACCGAGCACGTCCAGCAGCCGGCAGACCTGTCGCGCGTTGTTGGCCGCCAGCATCAGCAGGCCGTCGGCTGTCTGGAAACAGCCGGACGTCGGACTGCGGCTCCAGGCCTCGTTGCCCGATGGCTCGGGCTCCCACCCGGCGCTGAGGTGGCTGGTCAGCAGCGAAGCCATCAGCGACATAGCGGTGTCGAGCATCGCCACGTCCAGATGAACGGACCGCCCCGTGGCGCGGGTGTGATGCAGCGCCGCGGTGATGGCGTAGGCCGCGTTCAGCCCGGTCGCGTAGTCGATGTAGGGCGCGCCCACCTTGGTCGGGCCGCTGTCGCGGGTTCCGGTGGTGCCCATGATGCCGCACATGCCCTGGATCACGTGATCGTAGGCGCCGCGCGGACCCAGCGGCCCGTCCTGCCCGAAGGCGGAGATCGAGCAATAGACCAGCCCCGGGCGCAGCGCCGCCAGATCGTCGTGGCCCAGCCCGTTGCGGATCATGGTGCCGGGGCGCATGTTCTCGATGAACACCTCGGCCCCGGCGGTGAGGCGCTTGACCAGTTCACGGCCCTCGGGCGCTTTCAGGTCGATCGCGACAGAGCGCTTGCCGCCGTTCTGGGTCAGGAACGACAGGCCCATCATCTGTGCCGAAAGCTCGGGGATCTGGCCGCCCCTGCGGGTCCAGTCGCCGACTCCGGGCTGTTCGATCTTGATCACGTCGGCGCCCATCAGCGCCAGTTGATACGCGGCGTAGGGTCCGGCCAGCACCTGGCTGGTGTCGATGACGCGGACGCCCTTCAGCGGTTGGAACATTGTGATTTCCTTCAGGTGGTTCCGGGCGCGACATGGGCGCCATGCGGGGCGGTCCCGGGCGCGGGGTGCGCGTCGGTCGAGTGGTGCGGGGCGCGGAGTGCATGCCGGTCGGAGGTCCGGGTGCGGCCTCTGCGCCGGTCGGATTGTCCCGGGCGCGAGGCGCGCCCGGGCGGGTTCCAGCGGTCGGATCAGGAGCCGGACAGGGACGCCTTGAGCCGCGTGTCCGCCTCGAACCCGGCCTGCATCTCCTCGGCCAGTTCGGCGGCGGTCATCTCCTTCGGCGGAAAGTCGAGGCTGTCCATCACCTGGCGCACGCTGTCCGTGCGGCCGGCCGTCAGCAGCGCCTCCTCCAGCACCGCCACGACATCCTCGGGCAGACCCGCGGGACCGACCAGCGACAGCGGCGAGCCGAAGCTGGAGATGTAGCCCAGATCGTCCATCGTCGCGATCTCGGGCTGCGCCGCCAGGCGTTCGGTCCCGGCGGAGGCAAGCGTCTTGATCTGATCGGCGTATTTCTGGTGCGCCCCGCCGCTGTAGGCGATATCGAAATCGCCGCCCAGCAGGCCGCTGATCATCCCGGCGCCGCCCTTCACGGGCACGAAGTTCAACTCCAGCCCTTCCTTGTCGGCCACGTATTCCAGCTGCGCCTTCGAGGCCGGGGTGATCGTCGCCGCCTTGGCGCCCGGGTTCTCCTTCGCCCAGGCGACGAATTCCTCGAAATCGTCGTAGGGCCGGTCCATCGGCGCGGCGAAGGCGGCCTGGTAGGCGGCGATCGAGCCGATCATCGTGAACTGGTCCAGCGTGTAGGCCGCGTTCGGGTTCCAGATCGGGTTCGTCGCGATCGCGCTTCCGGGCGCCAGAAGCAACGTGTAGCCGTCCGGCTTCGCCGTGATCAGCTTCAGCGCCGCGACGCTGCTGGCGGCGCCGGGCAGGTTCACCACGGTGATCTGCTGGCCGAGGCTCTCGCGCATCTCCTCGAACAGGACGCGGCCGATGGTGTCGGTCCCGCCGCCCGGGGCGTATCCGATCAGTACCGTGATGGCCTTCGTGGGGTAGTCCGCGGCGGCGGCCGCTCCGGCGGCCAGTGCGCTGGTGGCGAATGCGACCGCGGTCGCCAGGGTCTTGAACCTGATCATGGTATCCTCCCTTCAGGTCTGCGTTGCGACGCGGCCGCTGCGGCGGCGCCGGAGTTCCGAGCCGGCCATGATCGCGATCAGGCCGATGGTCATGGCGATGAAGATCGCCGCGATCGGATGCTGCGTCAGGTTCGCGGCGTCGTAGTCGAGAAGCGGCAGGGTCTGGCGCAGCGTCAGTTCGACCGAAGGGCCGATGACGAAGCCGATCAGGAAGGTCACGAAGGAATAGCCCAGCTTCTTGGCGAAGACGCCCAGCACGCCGAAGATCACCATGATCAGGATGCCGAACAGGCCGCCGCCCTGCATGAAGGATCCGATGGTGCAGAAGAACAGCACCGTGGGCGCGATCAGCCGCATGGGCGAGCGGATGATCCAGGCGAAGAACGACTGCCCGATCAGCCCGATCGCCAGCAGCGCGAAGCTGGCGACGATCATCGCGGCATAGAGGCTCTGCACGATCTCGGCGTCCTCGACGAACATCATCGGCCCCGGGGTGATCCCGTGGATCACGAAGGCCGAGATCAGGATGGCGGCGATCACCGACCCGGGGATGCCGAGCGCGAAGAGCGGCACGAAGCTGGACGGCACCACCGCGTTGTCGGCCGATTCCGAGGCGGCGACGCCTTCGATCGCGCCCTTGCCGAAGCGCTCGGGTGTCTTCGAGGTGCGGGATGTCACGCCGTAGGACATGAACGACGCCACGCTGGCCCCGAGCCCCGGCAGGATCCCGACGAAGACCCCGATCCCGGTGCCGCGCAGGATCGCGGGCAGGGACCGCCGCCAGTCCTCGCCGGTGACGTGGTTGTCTTCGGGGCGGGTGGAGGTGCGGATCTCGGCGACCTGACGGTCGAGCGCGCGGTGGTTCGACATCTGCAGGATCATCTCGGCCAGCGCCAGCATCCCGATGGCGACCGGGATCAGCGCCACGCCGTCGAAGAACTCCAGCCGGCCGAAGGTGAAGCGCGGCACCGCCGTCTCGATCTCCAGCCCCACGGTCGCGACCAGCAGGCCGAGCGCGCCGGACAGCAGCCCCTTGGTCAGCGAACTGCCCGCCAGCGCTCCGATGAAGGTCAGCGAGAAGAGCAGGATGCCGAACTGTTCCACCGGCCCGATCTCGAGCGCGAACTGCGCGAGCGGCGCGGCCAGGGCGATCAGGCAGAGGGTGGAGATCAGGTCCCCGATCACCGACGCGAAAAGCGCCATCTTCAACGCCTTGCCCGCCTTGCCCTGCTGCGCGAGCGGGTAGCCGTCGAAGGCGGTGGCGGCGGAGGAGGGCTCTCCCGGCGTGTTCAGGAGGATCGCCGATATGGCGCTGCCGGCGGTCGATCCCTTGGCGATGCCGATCAGCAGGCCGATGGCGGACACCGGGTCGAGGTAGAAGGTCACCGGGATCAGCACGGCCGTGGCCGTTCCCTTCCCCAGTCCCGGAATGGCGCCCACGGCATAGCCGACCGCGACCCCGATCACGATGTAGGTCAGCGTCCAGACATCGGCGAGAGAGGCGAAACCGGCGGCGAGCGGCGCGAAGAATGTCTCGATCATTGGAAGCTGGTCCCGAGCGCCACGTAGAAGAGAAGCCAGGCGCCGCCCATCAGCGCGGCCGGCAGCAGGGTCAGCACGAGGATGCGGCGTTCCCCGAGGGCGAGCATCGGCAACAGGACGATGGCGATCCCGGGCAGCAGCGGGCCGGTGAAGACGAAGAGCGCGGCCGCCACCCCGAACAGCACGATCACGCCGAGCGTCGACAGCACCTCGGCCCGGGTGAAGGCGGGGCCGGCATCGGCGTTGCGGCGCAGGTCCATCCAGCTCTGGGCGATCAGGATCAGGCTCAGCACCACGATCAGGGTGGCGCAGAGATACGGCATCATCCGCGGCGAGATCACCGCATCCGGCGATTCAGCGACCTGCCAGGGGATCAGGACGGCCCACAGGCACAATCCGAACGCCAGCAGGACCAGCCCCGAAACGAGCTCTGCCTTCTTCATGATCTCCTCCCGTACCGGTGTGCCGGTATCACGTTCCTAAGATGCTAGAAGATCGGGGGAGCGCTTGCATAAGTCGAAGATGGACCATCCCCCATAAGTAAAGCATTATACCCCGATGAAGCTCCGCAACCTCTCCGCCTTCGTCGAGATCGCGCACGCCGGCAGCCTGAGCCGCGCCGCCGTCACCCTCGGCGTCGCGCAGCCGGCACTCAGCCAGCTTGTCGCGAACATCGAGCACGAGATGGGCGCCGCGCTGTTCCATCGTCGCACCACCGGCATGGAGCTGACGGCGGCGGGAGAGATGTTCCTGAAGTATGCCAAGAAGATCACCGCCGATTTCGAGCAGGCGCGCACCGACGTGCGCCACGCGAGCCAGACGCCCACCGGCGAGGTCGTGGTGGTCATCGCGGCGGCCCTCGCCAACTTCATCGCGCCGCCGGTGATGATGCGCTGCGAACGGCTGTTTCCGGACGTGCGGATCACGGTCCGTCGCGCGATGAGCTATCCGGCCGCGCAGATGATCAGGGCGGGCGAGGTCGACGTCGGGATCGTGCCCGGCGCCAGTTCGCTCGCCAACGTGCGGGCCGAGCTGGCCTATGTCGACGAGATGGTGTTCTCCGGCGCCGTGGGGATGCCGCTGGACCTGCCGGGACCCATCGACTTCGCCGAGGCCTGCGCCGCGCCGCTGATCCTGCCGTCCAAGGGTCACCTCTCGCACCGGACCATCGAGCAGGTGGCCTTCGATCGCGGGCTGGCGGTGAACCTGAAGACGCGGCAGGACAGCTCGATGCTGCTGCGCAAGCTGCTGGCCTGCGGCTATGGATACACGATCCTGCCGAAGGTCGGGATGATCGAGATGGAGCGCGAGGGGATCCTCTTCACCCGTCCGATCTCGGACCTGATCCTGGCGCGGCAGATGTTCATGATCACCAGCACCGACCGGCCCGACACCGTGGCCGTCCGCGCGGTCCGCGCCCTGCTGTGGCGAGAGCTGGAGCGGCTCAGCCTGACGGGAATCGTGCCCCCGCTCGCGCCGCGCGATGCCTCTCCCGACGACTACCGACTGCCGGATTCGGAGGAAGAGGACGCAAGGGCGGGTCTCTGACACGGTTCGCGGGGGCGATTCCCCGGACTGCGGGCATGCGCCACCGTCGAATCGGCTCTGCGCTCGATGCCCGCGCGCGGTGCGCATCCCGACCGGGGCGCCGGACAATGTTCCGCAAGCAGGTGCCCGTCGAGAACGCCCCGACGTCTTCGCGCGAGGCTCAGCGCGCCTGTTCCTGAGGGGACCGGTGCGCGCCGCCCGACAGCACCAGGCGGATCAGCGGCACTTCGACCGCCTTGTGGACCACCACCCCGGCCGCGGTCGCCAGCACCACGAACACCGCCCAGAAGATCTCCGGCGGCATCGGCGGCTGCCAGGTCCGGGTCAGTTCCAGCAGCACCAGCAGCGCCGGGTTGTGGACGAGGTAGATCGAGAAGGACGCATCCCCCAGCAGCATCGCCAGCCGGTGCCCGGCGTGGTGGACGGTGGACAGGTTGCACCCGCTCCAGACGACGATTCCCGCCAGCAGGCTCCAGAAGATCAGCTCGAGGGGCCCTTCGTGGAAGACGGGCTCTGTCGACGGGGGCAGGGCGGGGCTGACCAGCGACAGGCCGGTGCCGATCGCGGCCGCCACGCAGATCGCAACGGTGACCAGCGCGGGGCCGTGGGCGAAGCGGTATCCCATCAGCCGGTGGCGCTCGAGGTGAAGCAGCGCCAGGCCCATGCCGATGGCGAACTGCAGACTTGCACCCCGCCCCACCAGCAGGGTGTTCGTCAGGTCCAGCAACACCGGCGGCAGAACGGCGAAGGCCGAGGGAACCAGCGCGGCGAGGGTCGTCACCGCAAGCGGCGCCGCGGCCCAGGCCATCAGCACGGCGGGGCGGCGCCGGGCCGACAGGATGGTCAGCGCGAAAAGCAGGTAGAACAGGGCCTCGTGCCGCAGGGTCCAGGCCACGTTCGGCTTGAGCTCTCCCACCGGCCAGAGCGTCATGGCGCGCAGGAACGGATCCCACTCGATCCGGCCGGTGCCGGCCAGGCTCAGCAGGTTGTATCCGACGAAGCAGACCCACATGAAGGGCACGATCCGGGCGAACCTGCGCCACAGGAAATCCCGTCGCGTCGTCCGGCTGCTGCCGTCGCGGTCGAGACAGACCAGCACGATGATGAATCCGCTGATCACGAAGAAGACGCCGACCCCGAAGCGTCCGAGGGTTTCCAGATCGGGGAACGGCGATGCGCCGAAATATTCCGGATACCGCATCATGCCGTTCGCATGGGCGAGCACGACCAGGATCGCGGCGAGGCCGCGCAGGTACTGGATGCCGTGGATCTTCATCATCGCGCCGACCTTCCCCTTGCGAAGGTGCCGTGCCCGCGGCCTGCCGTGCCGCCGGGCGGGTCGCCGGTCGCGCCGGGCCCCGTGTCGCAGGAGGGCCGGCCCGGCCGGGGTTGTCCATCGCGAGGGTGTTCCCGGGCCGGCGGGACATCGCGGGGTGCAAGCTTTCTGTGCACTCGCGCGTCCGAATGTCCCGACTTTCGGCACCGCGGCGATCCCGGGGCCGCCGCTGTGCCGCGAGGACTGTCGCCGGACGGCCCGCCGCGGCAGGGTGCCGGAAGGGCGGCCGGATGCCGCCCCCGCCGCAGGATCGGAGGAACCGGATGCAGCGACTGGACGGCCTGCAATGGGGACGCGGCATCGCCGCGCTGGCGGTGGTTCTGGGCCATTCCCTCGCGCATCCGCTGCCCCGGCTTTCGGACGGGGCCGCGCTTCTCGGCATCGGCGGCGTGACGCTGTTCTTCGTGATCAGCGGGTTCATCATGGTCGTGACCACCGGGCCGTCCCGCTTCGATCCGGGTGCGTTCATGCTGCGCCGTCTGCTGAGGATCGTGCCGCTCTACTACCTGCTGACGGCGCTGACGGCGGTACTGGTGCTGGCCATGCCGTCGGTGTTCAGGCACACCGCCTTCGATCCCGTCCACCTCGTGAAATCGCTGCTGTTCATCCCGGACCATCGCCCCGGCAGCGAGGAGATCGTGCCGCTTCTCAAGCTGGGCTGGACGCTGAACTTCGAGATGTTCTTCTACGCGGTCTTCGCCCTGCTGTTCTGGATGCAGGCCCGCGCGCGTGCCATCGCGCTGACGGTGCTGTTCGGCGCGCTGGCCCTGATCGGCGCGACGACGACCTTCGGCAATCCGGTCCTCGAATTCTACACCAGGACCGATATCCTCAGCTTCGTCGTCGGCGTCTGGATCGGGATCGCCTTCAACGCCGGTCGGATCGAGGGGGTCGAGCCGGCGATGCGGATGCTTCTGGCCGGCGCGATCGTCCTGCTGGCGCTGGACCTGCTGTTCCTCGACTCGCGCCTGGCTCGGAACCGGGTGCTCGTGGTCGTCGCCTGCGCGGCGGCGGTCTGGGTGCTGGCCGGCCGGGTGAACCGCCGGGACGGCGCGGGCCTGCCCGGCCTCGTCTTCGCCGGCGATGCCTCCTACTCGATCTATCTGGCGCACATGTTCGGGATCGGGGCGGTCGTGGCGATACTGCCGCGGCTGGTGCCCGACGCGCCCTATGCGGCGATCGTGGTCCTGTCGCTGGTCGCCGGTACATGCCTCGGCGTCCTGAGCTATCTGGCGCTGGAGCAACCCATGCAGCGCGCGACACGGAAATGGCTGAAGGGCCGGAAGCGGCGCACGGCGGAGGCGCAGCCGGCCGAGTGACCGGCCGCCGGGCGGCCGCGCAAATGTTCTTCGAGACTGCCTGTGCAACCGGACCAGCGTCCGTCCCTCAGCTGTAGCCGGCCCGGCGATTGACCTCGCCGCAGATGCGTTCGAATGCCGCCTCCTGCGCCGGGGTCCAGTCGATCTGCCGGGCGGCCGGGTTGAAATCGCTGTCGGCGGCGCGGGGCTTCCAGGTCACCTCGCCGCCCGCCTCGCGCGAGTGGACGGAAGAGCCCAGCACCGGCATCTCGTCCAGATCGACCTCCTCCGCGATCCGCGGCTCGTGCCCCGCCCATGTCAGGATCCGGGACGCGACACCCGCCCGGTCGGCGGACGCCTCCTCGTACTGCACGCGCAGGACCGTTTCCGCGGGAAGCGACTCGCACAGCCGCAGCGCCTTCTCCATCGCCGCGGCACATTCGGCGCAGACATCCTCGAACGTGCGGCTGAAGGTGCCCTGGGCGAAGGTGCGCATGTAGCTGTCGACCACGTGCCGGCCGCTCCGGAAGACGATGAGGCAGCGGTCGTGCGGGAAGAGCGCCGGAAACAGCTCCAGCCCCAGCACCTGCGGCTCCTTCACCACGACGAGGCCGGGTCCGCCGGACAGATCCAGCAGGTGGTTGCGCAGTCCGGCGGCGGCATAGGCCATCCACGCCAGGTCCGGCAGGCCGCGGGCGCTGGGCGGATGGTTGGCGAAGATCGCCGGGTTCGCCGCGGCGAAGAAGTCGGCGGCGGAGAGCAGCGGCAGTTCGTCGATCGGCAGCGCCGGCCGCTCGACCTCCTCGTAGCGGCACAGAAGGTCCTGAAGGAAATTGGTGCCGCTGCGGGGCATGATGCCGAAGACGAAAAGCATCCTGCGGTTCGGGAAGGGCCGCTGGGCGGACCGGCTCAGGCCCTTCAGCCGTTCGAGGGTCTCGCGGTTCAGCGTTTCGTCGGCATAGGGTGCAAGCGGGGTGGTCCTGCGGCGCAGCAGCCTGCCGACGGCAAGGCCGGGACGGTTCGCGGCTGTCCGGGCGAGATGCACCACACGGCGCAGTCTTTCATCCATGGCTTTCTCCTTTCGTGTCCGTGTCGGTCCGGTCTGTCAGATGTCGTTGCCCTCCGGCTGCGCCGATGCCGCGTGCGCCCGCCGCCACTGCGCGGCCAGACGCCATGTGTGCAGCGCCAGGATGGCCTGGCCCAGCAGGATCCCCGCCAGCGACCACACCGGCGGCGCGACCAGAAGCAGCAGCAGGACCGCCGCGATCGAGGCGGCGCAGGAGGCGATGCCGGCGAAGGCCAGATCCCGCAGCCGGCCCGCGGCCTGCAGCAGGATGCTTTCCGGCGCCCGCACCAGGGTGATGGCGGCGATGGCGAACCACAGCGCGACCCCCACGCCCACATCCGCCGCCGCGTAGGGTTCGGGAAAGACCGCCCGCGGCGCCGTCAGCATCAGCGCCGCGGCCGCCACCAGGGTCGCCGCGTAGATGCCGACCATCGCGAGGCGGAAACCGCGCACCCTGTCCAGCGCGGCGTCGATCTGCCCGGCCGCGACGGCGCGGGCCAGCGGCGGCCTCTCGAAATTCGACAGCGCGTTCATGATCAGCGTGATCGGCCGGATCATCAGCTGCGCCGCCGCGATCGGCGCCAGACCGGCCGGACCGATCAGCACGATCACGGCATAGGCATGGGCGTTGGCCGTCGCCTCGGTCATCATCACGCCCAGCAGCGCCCACCGGGCATGCCGCCGCCACACCGCGCCGTAGCCCGCCAGCGCCGCCGGAGAGACGCGCAGGAACTGAAGCAGCAGGTAGCTGCCGCCGAAGGGCAGCAGGGACAGCACCGCGCTGACCAGCAGCAATGCGAGCGCATGCCCGAGGCCGAACGCCTCGGACCCGCGGGCGAGAGCGATCCCGGCCAGCAGGGTGCAGCCGTAGACGATGTCCGAGGTCGCCGCGCGTCCGGGCCGCGCCGAGGCATAGGCATGCGACCGCGCGAACCAGCGCAGCAGCATGATCGCCGAATAGCCGAACAGCAGCGCCACCTCGGTCGCCGACAGCGCGAAGCCCAGCCCGAGCGCGGCCATCAGCGCCGCTCCCGTCAGGGAGAAGGCCAGGTTGCCGCTCATGAACAGCGTGGTGGTTCGCGCGCTTCCGTCGGTCCGGTCGTGCCCGAGTTCCAGAGGGTAGGGTGCGCACAGCACCGCGTTCGACAGGCCGAAGCCGAACTGGACCGCGATCAGGATGAACGAGAACGTGCCGAACTGCGCCGGCGGCAGGACGTGCAGCAACTGCAGCGACAGCAGGAACTGGGCCCCTGCGGCGGCGATCTGGCCGAATGCCGGCGGAAGATAGCGGACCAGCTTGTTCACGGAAGGCGCAACCATGCGTCGGCAACCTCGCAGCCGGCCCGGGCCGGATTTTCCCTCGGCTGCCACGATTCCGCCGTATTCGCGCCAGCCGGTGTCGCAGGGATCGGGTGGCGGCCGAGGCGTCGGAGTCGCGGCCCGTGACCTCAGCCGCTACGACACCCGCGAAAGCACGGAAACCAGCCTTCGCCCAACCCGCCTCGCCGGCGTGGAAAATCCGGCATGCCGCCTGATTTTTACGCGTGATGTCAGAAGTTTGGGCAGATCGAGAAGCGGCGTCATCGGGCCGGGGCCGGCCCCGGATCGGGCCTTGCGCGCCGACACGGGATTTCCACGAGAGCACCCGATTTCTGCGGAATTTGCCGCCTAGCCCTCTTTGCGGGAAACGGCCCCTTCGGGCGCAATCAGAGGGACGGTATCGATGGTCAGGAACGGGTCCGCCGTGGTGGCGCGCTTCGAGATGGCGTCGGGCCTGCACTGGCCGTCGCACCTCGGGGCCCGGCTCGAGACCGTGGTCGAGATCGCGGGCAGGGGCCCTGACTCCCGGCCGACGGACCTGCTGGCGGACGGCGGTCTCGCCGGACTGATGCCTCTAAATCCGTCCTCCGGCGATCCGCTCCACGCATTCCTGCCGGAGGCCGTGCCCGGACGCCGGGGCCTGCGCGATCTGTCACTCGGCGAGGGGCAGGGCGGCGACATGCCCGTCGCGACGATCCCGGACGGCATCGGCGGCGACCGGATCGTCTGGATCCAGCGCACGCAGGATCGGCAGGGCTCGCTCGGCCAGCTTCTCGACGATGAGGGCCGCCCCGTCACGCGATATCAGATCCCGCCCGTGCATCTCGCCGAACGTTCGGCGGCCGACCCGGCTGTGGTGGAGGTTGCGGCCTCGGTCACCGCGCCGCGCGCGATGCCTGGGGCTTTCGACGGCATCGACGCGAAGAACGACCTGCCTGAGACCGCCGACCCGACCGGCGGCGGCAGCGAGCGGGTCGCGACGGAACCTCCGGCCGCCGCGGAAGCAGACACCCCGCACCTCGACGCCCGGGACGCCGCGGGCGGCACGACCGCGCCGACCCCGGGCGGTGAAACCCGGGAGCAGCCGCAGGGAGAGGGCGACCGCGGCGACAGCGCGGACCCGGTGCAGGAAACGGGACCGGATGCCGTTCCTGCATCCCGCCCGCAGGAGACCGAGGGCGATCCCGACCGGATGGACCAGAGCCCGATCCGGGTGATCCTCCCCGACGCCGCGGAGTCGGCGTCTTCTGCCGAACCCGTCACCGCCGCGACCTTCCAGGGCATCAGCTTCGACATGGCGCGCCGGGGCCTTGCCGACCAGGGCGAGGCGCAGCAGGCGCTGGACGGCATCGTCGAGATCAACGCGAACGCCGTGGCCGTGGTCGGCCGCTACCGCGTCGCCGACAGGAACGCCTCGAAGATCTTCCAGGACGACGTCTATACGGAATTGCTGTCGAACATCGAACTGGCCATCCGCAGCGCCCATGCCCGCGGCCTGGATGTCATGCTGAAGCCGCACCTGAACAGCGACGACCACAGCTGGTCGGGCCTGCTGGCACCCTCGGACCCGGAGGCGTTCTTCGCCAGCTACGAAAAGCACCTTCTGGTCCTCGCCGAACTGGCCGAGGAGACGGGCGTGCGGCTCTTCTCGCTGGGCAACGAGCTGGGGAACCTGTTCGGGCCGGCCTGGACCGGCCACTGGGAAGGCATCATCGAGGCCGTCCGCGAGGTCTACAGCGGCGAGCTGACCATCGCCGCGCAGTACTGGCAGCTGGACCAGATCGAATTCTGGGACAGCCTCGACTACATCGGCATCAACGGCTACATCCCGATGTCCGACAGCGCCGTGCCCTCGGTGGAGGAGATCCGCGACGCCTGGACCTCCGCCGACGCGCCCTACGGGCAGACGCTCGGGATGTCCGTGATCGACTACACGCGGCAGCTTGCAGAGCGGTGGGACCGCCCCGCGATCTTCACCGAGATCGGTTTTCGCGCGATCGAGGGCGGGGCGTCGAACCCGGGACAATGGGACAGGGCCGGCGCGGTCAGCGAAGAAGCCCAGGCCAACATGCTGCAGGGCTTTCTGGAAGCCTGGGCCGGGCAGGGCGACTGGTTCCGGGGGACCTTCCTCTGGGGCTGGAACCTGACCCAGGGCTACGACAACGACTACTCGCCGCAGGGACGTCTGGGCGAGCAGGTGGTGTCGGACGCCTTCGGCGCGCGGGACGGCATCACCGCCCCCGACGAGGGCGCCGAGACCGAGATCCGCATCCGGGTGACGGGCGACGGGCCGGAGGGGTTCACGCCGGAACTGCTGGTCAACCTCGACGGGCTGAACGTGGCGGAGGTCGCGGTGGGGGCGAACCGCAGGGCAGGGGAATACGACGAGTTCGTGTTCCGGGTGAACGACGCCGATCCGCAGCGGCTGACCCTGTTCTACGACAACCCGGTGCACCGGAGCGGGCTCTTCGTCGACTGGATCGAGATCGAGGGCGTGCGCCACGAGGGGGAACACGCCGCGGCGAACGGCGCCATCCCGACAAGCTACGCGGACTCGCCCACCTTCGCCTCGATGTTCACCAACGGCGGGCTGATCTTCGACCTCTGAGGCGGCCCGCCCGTCCGTCATCCGGCGCGAAAGCGGGCTGTCTGCGCATGTTTTCGGCAGCAGGCGCCGTCCGGTGCGGGTCCGCCCCCGGTTTCGGCGCCCCTCCGCCATATGCGGCGGCCGCGGCGCTTCGGCCCGGCCCGCCGCCTGCATAGGCTGGCGCCACGGGTAGGGGAATCGCCCCCGGTCCCGCCGGGAAGGACGCGATGAAGCTGACGATCGGCATCAAGGCTCTGAACGAGCGCGAACATATCGAGAAGGCGCTGCAGAGCGCCCTGGCGGCGGCGCAGCCCTGGGGCGGGGAGGTCGTGCTTGCCGACAGCGGCTCCACCGACGGCACGGTGGAGATCGCCAGTCGCTATCCCGTGCGCATCGTGCAGCTGGCCGGCAGCGAGGCCCGCTCCTGCGGAGCTGGCGCGCAGCTGGCGTTCCAGAGCGCGCGGGGCGAGTACTTCTATCTGCTCGACGGGGACATGGTGCTGGATCCGGACTTCCTGCCCGAGGCGATCCGCTGTCTCGACACCCGGCCCGAGGTGGCGGGCGTGGGCGGCGCGGTGGTGGAGGTGAACACCGAGGGACACGGCTTCAAGGTGCGGGCCATGGCGATGTCCGGGCGCAACTGGCGGCCGGGACCGGTGGAGCATCTGGATTGCGGCGGCCTCTATCGCAGCGCGGCGGTCCGGGCCGCCGGCTACTTCGCCGACCGCAACCTGCACGCCTTCGAGGAGATGGAGCTGGGCGCGCGGCTGCGCACCGGCGGCTGGACCATCCTGCGCATCGACCGCCACGCGGTCGACCATTACGGCCACCGGGACAACGGCTATCGGCTGCTGGTGAAGCGGCTGCGCTCCGGCTATGCCGGCGCGGTCGGAGAGGTGCTGCGCGGTGCCGTCGGCAATCCGCATCTTCCGGCGGTGCTGTCCGCCTGTCCCCACATCCGCAATTCCGCCATCGTGATCCTCTGGTGGGCGCTGCTTCTGGCCGCGCTGCTGTGGCCGGCCGGCTGGGAGTGGCGGCTGGCGGCCGTCGCCGCGCTGATCGGCCTGCCGCTGGCGGCGTTGAGCTGGCGGCGAGGCTCCTTCGGCCTCGGGCTCTATTCGCTGGCGTCCTGGAACGTCACGGCCCTCGGATCGCTGATGGGCTTCTTCCGCCGGCGAAGCCCGCCGACCCGCCCGCTGGCGGACCGGATCGTGCAGGAGCCGCGCCTGACGGCCGTCGCGTCCGGCACATGACGGTCTCCGCGAAGGGCCGTGCGGGCCAGGCACGGCGGGGCGGACGCGCCGCCTGCCTGGCTGCGGCGCTTGCGCTCGTCGGCCCGGGCGCACGGGCCGACGAGGGCGCGTTCCTCTGGAAGCCGGTCTCGATCGGCGCGGGCGGTTTCGTCACCGGGTTCGCCGCGGACCGGTCCGGGCAGACACGGGTGATCCGCACCGACGTCTTCGGGGCCTATCGCTGGGACGAGGCGAAGGACCGTTGGGTCCAGATGGTCACCGCCGACGCAATGCCGCCGGCCGACCGCGTGCAGAACGGCATGGCGGAGGGCGTCTACGCCATCGCCGTCGCGCCGGGCGATCCCGACCGGATCTACATGGCGACGATGGGGCGGATCTACGCCTCCTCCGATGGCGGGCGGCGCTGGCGGCGGCCGGAGGACGCGGGCCCGTTCCCGCTGGACTTCGACCCCAACGGCCCCCTGCGCCACGATGGCCCGGCTCTGGCCGTGTCGCCGGCATCTCCGGGCACCGTGTATTTCGGCTCCCCCCGCGACGGGCTCTGGCGCAGCACCGACGGCGGCGCGCGCTGGTCGCGGGTCGCCTCGGTGCCGCCGTCCGCGATCGTGCCGGGTGCGCGGCCGGAGCATGCGCCGATCCTCGTCTGGTTCCCGCCCCGGACCGGGGCCGGCGGTGCGGAAACGGTGTGGGCCTTCGTCGCCGGTCACGGCCTCTTCACCGCCACCGCCACCGCCACCGCCACCGCCACCGCCACCGCCACCGCCACCGCCACCGCCACCGCCACGAACAATGCCGAATTCAGCCCCCTGCCGGCCGGGGCCGAGCCGGGCCCCTTCGCCATACGCCGCGCCGATTTCGCGCCCGACGGCACGTTCTACGCCGTCGGCAGCCGCGCGGACGGAACGCCGGGCCTCTGGCGCCTGCGCGACGGGGCCTGGTCGGATCTCACAGGGCGCGGCGGGCTTCACCCGAAGCGGCCGCTGGCGGGCGTCGTGGCGCTGCGGGACGGGCGCATCCTGGTGATCGAGACCGGGGGGCGGGCGATGGTGTCGAACGCCGCGGTCGACGTCTGGATCCCGGTCGGCCGCTCGGTCCGGATCGCGCCCGAGGATCCTCCCTGGCTGCGCGTCGCGGACAGGTCCTTCTTCGCGGCCGGCGCGATCCTCGCCGATCCGGTGGATCCCGACCGGCTGTGGATCCCCCACGGAGTCGGCGTGTTCGAGGCGCGGCTCGAACGGGGGCGCCTCGACCTCGTCAGCCGCGCCCGCGGCATCGAGGAGCTGGTGGCGAACGACGTGATCCATCCGCCGGGCGGGGCGGCGCTGTTCGCGGCCTGGGATTTCGGCATCCACCGCATGACCGACCCCGACAGCTTCTCCACCGGCTACGGCCCGCGCGAACGGGTGCTGATCGCCGCGCAGCAGCTGGACTGGAGCGCCGGCACCCCGTCCTTCATGGTCACCAACGCCTCGGACACGATGCAGTGCTGCGCCGATGACGGCGACGGCGTGCTGGCCGGCTGGAGCGAGGACGGCGGCCGGACCTGGACGAAGTTCCCCATGCTGCCCGTGCCGCCCGGCACCGCGCGGGAGGATCCGTTCCGCATGGCTTTCGGCTCGATCGCCGTGGCGCCGGACGATCCGGACAACATCGTCTGGCTGCCCACCCACGACCGCGCGCCGTTCTACACGCTCGACCGGGGGCGGACATGGTCGCGCGTGACGTTCGAGGGCGAAACGCTGCCCGACACCGGCTCGCACGCCGCCTTCCACATGCAGCGCAAGGTGCTGGCCGCAGACCGCGTCCGGCCGGGCACCTTCTACATCGCCCACAGCGGCGGCGGGGCCAACGCCGCGCTGGCCGGGCTGTGGCGGACCGTGGACGGCGGCCGCACCTGGCGCCGGGTCTTCGCGGACGAGATCGCGCCGGACTCGCGCTTCAGCGCCAAGCTGCGCGCGATGCCGGGGCGGGTCGGGGCGCTGTTCTTCACGCCCGGCACGGACCGCGGCGATCCGGGTCTCTTCCGTTCGACCGACGGCGGCGAGACATGGGCGCGCCTGCCGGGGCTGTCGCAGGTCGACGACGTGGCCTTCGGCGGGGTGCCGGACGACGGGCAGGCGCCGCCGGCGATCGTCGTCTCGGGCCGGCTGAACGGAGATTACGGCATCTGGATGTCGCGCGACGACGCGGCGACCTGGCACCGGATCGCCGGGTTTCCGCTGGGCCGTCTGGATCAGGTGACCGTGGTCGGCGCCCGGCAGGACGGCGCGGGCCCGCGCGTCTATCTGGGCTACAAGGGCTCGGGCTGGATCTACGGCGAGCCGAGCGACTGCGACCCGGCGCCCTATCGTCAGGGCGATCCGGCCGAATGCGTCGCGATCCCGGGCCCGGTGCGGGGCGTCTCCGCCCCCTAGAGAGATCCCTGCCGCCCGGTCGCCAGCCGCTCGCCGCCGCGGCGGCGCCAGCCGCCCCGCGCCAGCGCCATCAGCGGACGTTCCACCGCGTAGTGCCCCGCCACCCCCGCGAGGATCGCCAGCGCGAAGGCGATGACGAACACCGCCTCGATCGGCACGAGGCCGTGGTTCAGCCGCGCGTTGAGGATCGCGACGACCGAGATCATCGCGGAATGCACGAGGTAGATGGAGTAGGACGCGTCGCCCAGCACCGTCAGCACCCGCGGCGGGGCCCATCCGTGCCGCGTTTCCAGCAGCACGGCGCCGACGATCAGGGCCGCGAAGGCGGCGGCCAGGAGGATCATGAGCGTGGTGCGTTCCGCCTCGATGCCGATCCGGTGGCCGAGCGTCAGGGACAGCAGCGGCAGCAGCAGGACACCGCCGGCAAGGAACGGCCATCCCCAGATCGTCGTCATCCGGCGGGACAGCAGACAGGCCGCCATGCCGAACAGGAAGTAGACGTTCCAGACGTGGAAGAGATCGCTTCCCCCGGCCTGACCGGTCACGGCCTGCGCGGCGATCCCGACGATCCAGATGGCCATCACCGCCAGCCCGAGCGTGCGGGACAGGATGAGGATCAGGAACACCGCGTAGAAGCGGACCTCGTAGACCAGCGTCCAGGCGACCTTCAGCGGCAGGCTGGGCGCCTCGACGAACTCGATCAGCGCGTAGGCGGACAGAAGGTTGGGGAACGACCAGGAGAAGTCGGGATGGCCGAGCCCCGCCGCCGACGCCGCGATGTAGAGCGTGAGGAAAACCCAGTAGACCGGATAGATGCGCGAGAAGCGCCGCCACACGTAGCGCCGCCATGTCCCGGGCCGGCCGATGTCGCCGATGTGGGCGTGCAGGATGATGAAGCCGCTGAGCGCGAAGAAGAAGTTCACGCCGAGCCAGCCGCGCGTCATCAGCGGCCCGCCGACGTCGTGGCCGCCGTATTCGGGCTGCGCGAGAATGATCTGCACGTGATAGCCGGCCACGGCGATCGCCGCGAGCCCGCGCATGATCTGGAGCGAGGCCAGCGACCGCTGATGCCGGACGGCGCCGGGGTCCGGGACGGGGTTCAACGCAGGCCTCCTTTGTTGATGACACGCTCGTCGCAGTGAACACGACGTTCCGGCCCGGGGATATCGCCGATCCCGCCCGGCCCCGCCCGAAGATGCCCGGGCAGGGCCGGCTGACCAGATTTTGCGCAGATCCGGCACCGGATGCCGAATCGCGCCTGGCGCCGGAACGGCTCGGATCGCGCCCCCGGGAGCGGATCGCACGCGGCGGGCCGCGCCGATTACCGCCAATTGCTTAATGAACAGTCAACGACTTCAGGCACCAATATCTTGTGTTCGGGGTGCCTCGACACCTGGATATATAACCCGATTTCTGGCCCGCCTTCCGGATGCGCGGGAAATGCACGGCCCTGCACAGGGAATCGGCGGCCCGCGAACAAACGCTTGACCCGGAATACCGGCGATCGGCGGATCGAACCCCCGCCGGCCTTGCCGCAACGCAGAATTCCGGCGCTAATGTGGCAAAGGCGTGGCGAGTTCGGGATGTTTCCCCAAGGTTTTTTCTCCGGTCATCCGTTTTCGATCTCTCTTGTTCCCGGCCGACCGTTCCGCGTCACCTCCGAACCCGAGGATGCTGCCAATGAAGGATATTTCGTTCGAGGATGCATCGGACCGCTACGGCGGTCATGCCCTTACCTGGACCGACGCGCTGAGCGGCCGGATCACCGGTCACGCGCAATCCGCCGATGCGGCGGGATTCGAGCGCCCCGCCTCGCTTCAGGCCCCGTCGCGAACCGGGACGCCGGCGGCGCCGCGCCGGTCGCTCAATGTCCTGGCCTGCCGCGCCCTCGACATCGTGGGAAGCGCGATCGGGCTGCTGCTGCTGGCCCCGCTGCTGCTGTCGATCGCGGTGGCGATCCGGATCACCTCGCCCGGGCCCGCGCTCTTCCGCCAGAAGCGCTACGGGATGGGCGGCGCGCTGTTCCACGTGCTGAAGTTCCGCACGATGAACGTCGCGCAGGGCGACCCGAGCGGGCGGAGCCAGACCCGCCAGCACGACCCGCGCGTCACCCGGTTCGGTCGCTTCCTGCGGCGCACCAGCTTCGACGAGCTGCCTCAGCTGATCAACGTGCTGAAGGGCGACATGTCGCTGGTCGGTCCGCGCCCGCACGTCCCCGGCATGCTGGCGGACGGCGTCCCCTACGAGGAATTCGATCCGCGCTACATGACGCGCCACGCCGTGCCGCCCGGCATCACCGGCCTTGCCCAGGTGAAGGGCTTCCGCGGCGAGACCGACACGGAATACCGGGCCCGCATGCGGCTGGAATACGACCTTGCCTACATCTCGAAGCGCAGCTTCTGGCTGAACGTCAAGATCATCGTCGCGACCATCCGCGTCGAGTTCGTGGGCGGCAGCGGCTACTAGGTGAACATGCGGACGATGGCGATCAGCAGGCCGATCATCACGAGGCAAGAGCCCCAGAACATGACGTTCTTCAGGATCATGAAACGTCTGCGGCCGCGCCGCATCAAGGACGTCCGCTCCACGGGCGCCGGCTGCGGGTGAACCGCTCGATCTGCTACCTGTGATTGTCTGTCGCGCACGTCGGGCCTTGCAGGAGTTGTCGCAAAGAGTAGTGGCAGCGCTTTTTGCCTGTCAAGTCCGGGGTCCCCGCGGAAGACGCGCGGTCACCGGCCGGACCCGAAGGATCGAGGGCGAGAGATGAACGAGAAAGACGCATTGTACGAGATCGCCTCGGCCGTCTGGCGCCGGAAGTGGACCGCGGTCCTGGTCTTCGTCCTGCTGGCCCTGCCGCCGCTGTGGATGGTGAGCAGGATGGCCGAGGAATACCGCGCGACGGCCATGGTGCACATCTCGCAGATGCCCGGGCTGGATCCCGACAACCGGTCGTACGAGGCGGTCTATGTCGATCCGGTCTCGCTCCGCACCGAGGTCGACGTGCTGCGCAGCGAGCCTCTGGCGCTGCAGGTGATCGAGCGGCTGGGGCTGGTGGACGCGCCGGCCTTCGCGGCCGAACCGCCCTCGGGGATGGCGCTGGCGAAGGCGCGGCTGAAGGCGCTGCTGTCCGAGGCCGCGGGCGCGGACAGCGCCGGCGACGCGCCGGACGGAGCCGCCGCGGATGCGGAACTCGAACGGGTGCTGCGGATCTACATGGACGGTCTGGAGGTGCAGAACGACGGGCGCTCCGCGCTCGCCGGCGTCTCCTTCACCGCGGACGAGCCGGAGCTTGCGCGCACGATCGCCAACGCGCACGCGCAGGCCTATCTCGACAGCCGCGCCGCCCGACGGCTCGATCCCTATCAGGCCGCCAACGTGCGGCTGGTCGCGCCCGCACGCCTGCCCGAAGGCGCAAGGCCGGGCAGCGCGAAGACGGTTCTCGCCGGCGGGATGGGGCTGGCGTTGCTGATCGCGCTGCTGGCCGCCTGGCTGCGGGACCGCGGCACCAAGCGCCACCACCGGCTGCGCGTGCTGGCCGAACAGCTGTCGCTGCGCCCGCTGGTGTCGCTTCCCGTCGCGCTGGCCGATCGCACAATGCCGAAGGCCGGCAGCCGCCGCACGCTCTACGACGAGCGCATCCGCTCGCTCGCCCGGTTGATGGCGGAGGACTACGGCACCGCCAGCAGCGTCTTCGTCGTCACCTCCGCGCTGCCCGGCGAGGGGGCCGCGCTGGTCTCGGCCAGTCTCGCCCGCGGGTTCGAGGCGCTCGGCTATTCCACCTGTCTGGTCGATGCCGACCTGCGCCGCCGGTCGCTCGACCGATGCATGTCCCTGCCGGCGGGGTCGAAGGGCGTGTCGGACGTCATCAAGGGGGATGTGCAGCTTCCACATGCCCCGGGCGATACCGGGCTGCGGCTGCTGCCCGCGGGCACCCGTTGCGAGGAGGCGGTCGTCTCCAGCACCAGAAGCCGCTTCGCCGCCATGTTCGACGACCTGCGCTCGGGTTTCGAGATCGTGATCGTCTCCGCCCCGCCGCTCTGTCCCGTCCCCGACGCGCTGATGGCGGCGCCGGAGGCGACGGCCACGATCTTCGTCGCCCGCTCGGACCGGGCCGACCTGACCCTGACGCGCGAGGCGCTCGGGCTGCTGCGCGGCCGGTCCGCCACGCTGGCCGGGCTGGTCCTGACCGGAGAGGATCCCGACACCCGCCGCCTGCTGAGCGAACGCGCGACCCGCGACCTGGTGGAGCCGGCGCCCTTCAGGCGCGAGGACGAGAGCGCCCGGACGGCGGTGCCGCTGCTGGCGCCCGCCACGCCCGAGGCCGACGGCCGGGTGTCGCAGTTCCACCGACGGGCGAGTGCGGCGGAATGAGCCGCCGCGCGTCGCCCGCATTCACCCACGGAGGTGCCGGTTTGAAGATCATGGCAAGATCGCTTCTCGTCCTGCTGGCCGTCCTGGCCGCGCCTCTTGCGGCGCCCGCGCAGGTCGCGGCCGAGGAGGCCCGGCTCGGCGTTGACGACCAGTTGCGGATCCGCATCTACCAGTGGCCCGAGATTTCCGGCGAATACGTCGTGGGCGTCGGCGGTGTCGTCTCGCTGCCGCTGGTCGGCAGCGTGCCCGCCGGCGGGGCGACCACGGACGAACTCGCCGGCCGGATCGCCGAGGCCCTGCGCGAGAAGGCCCGGCTGACGGAAACGCCGAACGCGGCGGTCGAGGTGGTGGCCTACCGTCCCTTCTACATCATGGGCGATGTCGAGAACCCCGGCGCGTTTCCCTACCGGCCCGGCCTTCTGGTGCTGAACGCGGTCAGCCTGGCCGGCGGCTACTACCGCAAGGCCGACGTGCCCGGCATGCGGGCGGAGCGCGATGCGATCTCGGCCACGGGCGACCGGCGCGTCATCACCGACCAGATCGCGCGCACCGCCGTACGGATCGCGCGGCTGGAGGCGGAACTGTCCGGCGAGCCGGATTTCGAGGCGCCGCGGACCACCACCGTCATCGAGGATCCGGCGGCGATCGTCGCGCAGGAGCGGCGCCTGATGGAAAGCCGCGCCGAGGCGGAGGCGCTGAAGCTGGCGGCGATCGAGCGGGAGCGGGAGGCGCTGGACCAGCGTCTGGACCTGATCCGCGCCCAGATCGGCGAGCGTCAGACGGAACTCTCGCAGATCGCCGAGCGCATCGAGTCGGTCGAGCGGCTGGCGGAAAAGAAGCTCGTCTCGAACGTGGAGCTGCTGTCGCTGCTGTCGCAGGCGGCCAACGTGCGCCGCGAGGAGAAGGAGCTGGAGGTCCAGATCCTCGACACCTCGGAACGGCTGCGTGGGCTGGACGAACAGAAGGACGAACTGGCCAACAGCCGCCGCGAGGCGATCCTGAGCGAACTGCGCACCGCCGAGGCCCAGCAGGGCGATCTGGAAAATCAGCTGTGGAAGGCGCAGCAGCTCTACGTCGAAGCGGCCTCGGCCCAGGGCGGCGCGACCGACGGCATCGCCGAACTCACGCGGCGTTTCACCCTGGTGCGCGTCGTCGACGGCGTGCCCACGAAGCAGGTGGTCGAAGAGACGACGGCCGTGCGGCCGGGCGATATCGTCGAGGTCGCGACGATCGCGCCGGCGCTGGCGCCCAGCCAGTGACCGACGCCGGCATCTCCTCTCGTGCGGCCCCCGCGCGCGACCGGGCCGCGCCGCGGCGGAGCATCCTGCTGACCAGCAGTCACGCCTCGGAAGGCGGCGTGTCGGTCTACCTGGAGATGCTGGCGCAGGCGATGCGCCGGCACGGCTGGGAGGCCGGGACCGCCGCACTCTACCGCTCGGCCCGGCCCGACACGCGCCGCTTCGACGCGGTGCTTCTGCCCGGCGCACGGCTTGGCGTCCGCGGCTATCTGGCGGGGGCGCTGGCCTATCTGCGGCACGTGCGCCGGCATCGCCCGGATGTCGTCGTCGGGGCGATGCCGCTGTCCAACGTGCTGGCGGGCCTGTCGGCCGTGCTGACCGGCGCCCGGGCCGTCGCCACGCATCACAGCCCGCTGGAAACGCAGAGCCGGACCGTCGCGGCGCTGGACCGGGTGCTGGGCAGCTGGGGCGCCTATGCCTCGATCATCTGCGTCTCCCATGCGGTGGCCGACTCCTTCGCGGGCCATCCCGCGGGCTACCGGCGCCGCCTTCGGGTGGTTCCGAACGGTGTGGTGCCGGTGCCCCGCGCGCCGGAACCGGCCGCCGTGCGCGCGCGCCACGGCCTCGATCCCGATCTTCCGGTGGTGCTGACCGCCGGACGCCTCGCGCCCCAGAAGAACCCTGTCGCCGCGGTCGAGGCGGTCGCGCAGGTCGAGGGCGTGCAGCTTGTCATGGCCGGCGACGGCGAGCTGCGCGGCGCGGTCGAGGCCCGGATCCGCGCTCTCGGCATCGGGGACCGGGTGCATCTGACGGGGCAGCTCGACCGAGCGGCGCTGCACGCCCTGATGGGCAGCTGCGATCTCTTCATGCAGATCAGCCTCTACGAAGGGCAGAGCCTGTCGCTGCTGGAGGCCGTCTCGGCCGGCCGGCCCATCCTGATCAGCGACGTGCCGACCCAGGTGGAAAGCGTGCGGACAGGCTCGGGCGCTTTCGGGGCGACGATCTGCGATGCGAGCGATCCGGGCGAGATCGCCGCGGCGATCCGGCGCGCGCTCTTCGACGATGCGCATCGCGCGGCGGTGGCCGCGGCGGCGGCGGAACTGGCCGGATCGGTGCGGACGGAGGCGGAGATGCAGGCCGAATACGCCGCGCTCTTCGACGCGCTCGCCGCGCGGCGGGGCTGACGTCAGCCGGCCGGCGCGGGCACGCCGTCTTGCGGGGCATCGGGCGCGGCACGTGGCGCGATATCATTTGCCCGCTCTGCCGCCCGCGCCTCCCGCGCCAGCCGGCAAGCCATGGCCCCCCCGAACAGCACGAAGACCCAGACCTCCGTATCGCGGTTCAGCATCGTGCTTTCCGACAGGTTGTGCAGCATCGCGAAGACGATCAGCGACAGCGGCAGCGCGCCGTCCGCCGGCCGGATGCCGCGGCGGGTCAGCAGCAGCCAGATCGGCGCGAGGAAGACGCACAGCACCGCCAGGCACAGGCCCGGCAGGCCGATCTCCACCAGGATGTCGAGATAGCCGTTGTGCCCGTTCGGGACGCCTTCGACCCAGCTGTCGGTGAGATGGTAGATCGGACTGGCGGCGTTGTAGGTCCAGAACGATCCGAAGCCGGCGCCGGTGAATGGATGGGCCTGGGCGTATTCGATCAGCAGCGGCCAGATCTGCGCCCGGCCGGTCAGCGCGTCGGGGGTGGCGAAATACGCCTCGATGCGGTCGCGCAGCAGCGCGTCGCCCACGACCCAGGCCGCATATCCCGACACGGCGATCAGCGGAAACATCAGCGTCCGCCGCTCCGGCGCGAAGGCGCGGTAGGCGAGGCCCGCCGTCGCCGCCACGACCAGCACCGCCATCGAGGTCTTCGATTTCGTCATGTAGAGGAAGAACAGCGCGCCGAGGATCACCGCGACCCGCAGGACCGGGCGGATCCGGCAGGGCGACAGCAGGAACACCAGCACCGTCGCGGCGCAGATCGCGCCTGCCAGGTTCTTCTGCAGCGACATGCCGTTCCAGTTGCCGATGAGCTTCGGGTCCGACACCTCGGCGCCGTGGATGGCCGACGCCGGAGAGATGGCGACGGCCGTGAAGTTGCCCAGCAGGATCACGGCGAACGCGAACTGGAGCGTCCGGACGGTCCGGTGATGGCCGGCGCCGTCGACGGCAAGATGGACGGTGGCGACGAGGATGATCGTCAGGCCCAGCCGCTGCAGCCCGGTCTGCGGCACGAGGGACCAGCCGAGGCTGAGGATGCACCAGGCGAAGAGCACGAAGAAACCCGCCGGGATCACCGCGACCCGCGACGGCCGGCCCAGCAGGTTCTGCGACCAGAACACCAGCGAGAAGATCACGAGGTAGGAAATCTGGCGCAGCGCGTCGCCGCCATCCATGCGCGGAAAGCCGGGCAGGCGCAGCGGCTCGTATCCCACGCAGGACAGCACGATCAACAGCGCCACCACGACCATCGACGCCGCGGTCCGCCGCCGCTGCACGGCGTCGCCCGTCGCGGGGGCGGGCAGGGCGCCTGCGCGGCTCATCCCGGCCGTCCCGGTGCGGGTCCGGCGGGGCGGATCATGTCCCCGATCCCGCGATGAAGGCGCGCAGGCGGGCGGTGAACGCCTCCGGCGCGGCCGAGGAGAAGGGGGCCGGGGCGCCGGAATGAGCTTGGGCCGCCTCGATGCAGGCGGGCAGATCGTCCTCGGTCCAGGCCAGGAAGACGCCGTCGCGCTCCTCCAGCCAGCGGGCGGTGGCGAGCTGGTGATCGGTGGTATGCTCCTTCAGCGCCTTTCGCCGCGGCAGCAGGACGAGCGGACGCCCCTGCGCCGCCGCCTTCAGGTAGCTGCCGACGCCGGCATGGGCGACGATCACCGTCGACGCCTCGACCTTCTCGGTATAGGCGGCCGGGCTCAGGATCCTGTCCCAGGGCATGTGCGCCGGCAGGTGGCTGCCCTTGCCGATCTGCGCGAAGGCCGGCACCTCGGGGGTCTGTGCCGCCCATTCGTCCATCGCCCTGACCAGGCGGTCGAAGGGCATGATCGTGCCCACGGTCACGAAGATCACAGCAGCGCCCCCCAGTAATCCGGACCCTTCTCGCGCGACAGATGGGGCCATTGCGTCAGGCACAGATCCGCGAAGCGCGCGGCATAGACGCCCGATCCCGACACGCGCTCGGCATTGGCGATGGAATCGATCCAGATCGTACGCGCGCCGTAGAGCGACTTGCCCAGCGCCAGCGCCACCAGCCCGGGCAGCGCCCCGGTGGTGACGATCGTGTCCGGCCGCTCGGCCGCCAGCACCCGCCGGACCGAGCCGACGACGAGGGGCAGGCGATGCAGGGACTTCCGGTTCGCATCGGCGATCACGTGGCACCTGTGCGGCCGGGCCTCGTCGGCATTGCCCGGGTTCGTCGTCGCGAAGGCCAGATCGAAGCCCTCGAAGGTGCTTCGCAGCCGCAGAAGCTGCAGCCAGTGGCCCCCGGACGAGGAAACGGCGAGGATACGTTTCGTCATGCGCGTCGTCTCGCCCTCGGTGCATCGGGATCGGTCTCGATGCGATGGTAGGTCCGATCGGGCCGGCTCCGGACCCGAAAACGCGCAGCGGCACGCACGTCGCAGCGGATCCCGGTGCGAGGGGCCGATTTTCGAGCATCCTGCCCGGTTATTGCGCAGCCTGCGGCTTCGGCCGGGGTCACAGGACGGCCCCCCAGTATTCCGGGCGCGAGTTGCTGCTCAGGTGCGGCCACTGGGTCAGGTGGGCGTCGGCGAAATAGGCCGCCACGCTGCCCGAGCCCGAGATCGTGTCGACGTTGGCGACGGAATCGATCCAGACCGTGCGGCAGCCGAAGAGGCTCTTCGCCAGAATGAGCGCGATCAGCCCGGGCATCGCGCCCGTGGTGACCACGACGGCGGGGCGTTCCTTCAGCAGGACCCTGAACACCGCCCAGGCCACCATCGGGACCCGGTGAAGGCCGCGACGGTTCACGTCCGGGATCACGTGGAACCGGTCCGGCGCCACGTCGCCCGCGCAATCCATGCGCGTGCAGGACCAGGCGACGTCCGAGCCGCGGAAGGCGTCCCGCGTGCGCAGCAGTTCCAGCCAGTGACCGCCGGAGGATGACAGGGCGAGGACCCGCTTGCTCATGGGTGATTCCGTCCGATTGCTCCCCCGTCCAGAGTGGGGGCCGTTCCGTTCCGGTGGCAACGAGACCCGGCGCGGCAGCCACGGCGTCGGGCTTGGTGCACGGAACGGCGCACGCGTTTTGCCTGTCTTCCGGGCAGACCGTGGTGCAGGTGCCTGAAATCGTGCAGGTTCCGGGCGCGGTGACGGTGACGGATCGCCGGCGGACCGGCCGGACGCAACGCGCGTCCCGTCCCCCCGGCCAGCCCGCCACGACGCCCGCCCACCCCGGAGGCGCGGCGCCGGCGTCGTTCCACGCGGTCTCGCGGGCGGCGCGCTCCGATCCTGCGCGCCGCCCGGGCCGTCCATGCCGCCCGGGCCGTCAGGCCGTGGGCACCGTGCCGCCGTCGATCACGTATTCGGTGCCGGTGATCGTGCCCGCCCGGTCGGAGGCGAGGAAGGCGACGAGGTTCGCGATCTCCTCCGGCCTGGAGGGGCGGCCGATGGGCACCCCGCCGAGCGCCTCCATGATCATGCGCTTGCCGGCCTCGACGTCCACGCCATGCTCCGCCGCCAGACGCCCGGCGAGGGCGACGGAAGCCTCGGTCTCGATCCACCCGGGCGAGACACGCACGACCCGCACGCCCTTCGGCGATACCTGTTTCGACAGCGCCTTGCTGTAGGTCGACAGGGCCGCCTTCGCGGCGGCATAGGCCGTCGTCGCCTCGGGCAGCGGCAGCTCTCGCTGGATCGAGGTCACGTGGATCACCACGCCGGCGCCGCGCGCCTCCATCCCGGGCAGCAGCGCGCGGTCCAGCCGGACGGCGGGCATCAGGTTCAGGTCGATCTCGCGCCGCCATTCGGCATCGTCCAGCGCCGCGTAGCCGCCCGCCGGCGCCGAGGAGCCGCCCAGCATGTGGACGATCACGTCGACACCGCCAAGCCGCTCCTGCACCGCGGCGGCCACTCCGGCGCAGCCCTCGGCGGTGGTCAGGTCGGCCGCGACGAACATCTCCTCCGGCAGGTTCCGGGGCCGGGTGCGGGCGGTGGTCAGCACCCGCGCGCCCAGTTCCCGGAACAGCGCCACGGTCGCTTCCCCGGCACCGCGGGTGCCGGAGGTGACGAGGGCGCGCTTGCCCTCGAGCGTCACGAAGGGGGTCGCGGAACGGGTCATGGCCTGATCTCCGGTTCGGCGAATCTGGCCCCCTTCGGGACGGCGAGGTATCGCGGGGCCGGGCCTTCGGGAAAGTTCCCGAGGAGGTGGCTGGTGACAGCCGTGCGCCGCCGATGCGCGGCGATTGCCTGCGGCAGTTCGAAGTTCATGATCCTTCTCCTGGTTGGGGCAGTCCGGCCAATGCGATCCGGCCGCGCCGGTGAGCCGGCGCTGCATGTGCTGCCCGTGTGCGCCACCAAGATGAGGCTTTGACGACGTCCGGATAAGCGGGATACATCGTGATGCGGCATTGCGGAGGGCGGGACAATCTACAACTACCGACTCACCGATTTCGACGCGGTCCTCGCCATCGCCCGGCGCGGATCGTTCCGTGCCGCGGCGCTGGATCTGGGCATGTCGACCACCGCGCTCAGCAACGCCGTCGCCAAGCTGGAGGCGCAACTGGGCGTGCGCCTGTTCAACCGCACGACCCGCAGCGTCTCTCTCACCGGGGCGGGGCAGCGCTTCGTCGATCAGGTCAGCCCGGCGCTGCGCGACATCACCCGCGCGCTCGACACCGTGCGGGCGGAGCAGGAGACGCCGGCGGGCACGCTGCGCATCAACACCTTCCCCACGGCGGGGCGCGAGATCCTGGCGCCGTTGATCCTGGAATGCCTGCGGCGCTTTCCCGAGGTGCGGATCGATCTGGTGACCGAGGGCCGGCTGGTCGACATCGTGGCGGACGGGTTCGATTTCGGGGTGCGCAGCGCGCCTCTCGTGCCGTCCGGGATGATCGCGATCCCGCTGGGTCCGCCGCGCCGTCACGCCGTGGTCGCCGCGCCGGCGTATCTGGAGGGCCGTGCGCCGCCGCTCGTGCCGTCCGACCTGCCGGCGCATGCCTGCATCCGCACCCGTCTGCCGAACGGCGCGATGTACCGCTGGCAGTTCCAGTCCGAGGAGCAGCCGGTCCACATCGACGTGGACGGCCCGATCACGCTGGACGAGGCGAGCCTCGCGCGGCTGGCCGTGCTGGACGCGGTCGGCATCGGCTTCTTCATGGAATCGGACGTGCAGGAGGACATCGCGGCCGGTCGGCTGGTCCGGCTGCTGGAGGAGTGGACGCCGCCGCTGGCGCCGCTCTGCCTCTACTACCCGAGCCGCCGGAACCCGCCCGCGGCGGTGAAGGTGTTCATCGACCTGGCGCGTGAACTGGCCCGCTCCGCCCGGGCGGGCTGAACGGGACGCTCCGCGGGAGGGGAAGCGGCCGGGTCGGCCCGGGAACCGGCCTCTCGCTAGCACGCGCCGAGCGGGCAAGACGGTCCGGGCGGCATGGCGCGGATTGGATGAATTGCGGCGGCCCGCCATCCTGCGCCGGGCCATCTTCGGATCAGAACCGGGTGAACGTTCCGGGGCCCTGTGCCCCCGGCCGGTCGATCGCGTGCCGCGCCCCGTGCGTCACCGGCCTGCCGTCCGGGCGGCAGGTGCATCGGCGTCGCCCGCGCGGGCGGCGGCGGCGCTGTGGGCCGCGATGGCGGCGCCGTAGATCGCGACCACCCGGCGCGAGAAGGCGCTGACCGAATGCCGCGCGGCGGCGTCGCGGGCGGCGGCCCCCATGGTCTCCCGCTCGGTCCGCGAGACCATCAGCGCATGCAGCGTGTCGGTCCAGATCGTCGGGTTCTCGGAGGTGGCATAGCCGGTGCGGCGGTTCTCGACGAAGGCGTCGATCCCGCTGGAGTTCACGGCGACCACCGGCAGGCCCGCCGCCATCGCCTCCAGCACCACCATGCCCTGGGTCTCGGCCGCCGAGGCGAAGACGAAGACATCCGAGATCGCCAGATGCGCGGGCACCTCGGCAGCCGGCACTCCGCCCAGCAGGCGCACGGTGTCCTCGAGGTCCAGATCGGCGATCGTCGCCTCCAGCGCCTGCCGTTCCTCTCCGTCGCCCAGCACGATCAGCCGGAAGGCGGGCGCGCCCTCGGCCTTCAGCCGCGCCATGGCGCGCAGGATGAAATCGTGGTTCTTCTCGGGCGACAGCCGCGCCACGGTCACCAGCAGCAGGCGGCCGTCGGGGTTCAGCTCCTGCCGCAGCCGCTCCAGCCGGTCGCAGGGCTGCCGGGTGTAGAGCTCGATCTCCACCCCCGTCGGCTGCACGTCCACCGGCACGCCCACGCCGATCAGCCGGATGTAGTCGCGGGTGACGGGTGTCGGCACGATCACCCGGTCGCAGCGGTCGGCGAAGCGGCTGATGATCCAGTGCGCCACGACGTTGCGGAACATCGCGCCGGGCAGCGGCACCATGTGGGCGAAATGCTCCAGCCTCGTGTGATAGGTGAAGACGGCGGGCACCTTCAGCGTCCGCGCCATGCGCAGCCCCAGCGATCCCAGCCAGAAGGGATGGTGCAGGTGGACGACGTCGGGGGCGAAGTCGCGCACCGCCCGCCAGGTTCTCGGGTGCAGCGGGTTGGCCAGCCGGATCATCGCGCCGGACCGGAAGATCGTCGGCACCCGCAGCACGCCGGGCTCCGGCTCTGCCGGGCCGTAGGCGGGACAGACCAGCAGCACCTCGTGCCCCTGCGCCTCCAGCCCGCGCTTCAGCCGGTCCACCGACAGCGGCACGCCGCCGGTGAAGGGCAGGTAGGAATTGGTGAACATGGCGATCCGCAGCGGCCGGCCGCGCTCCGGCGGGTCGGGCGCGTCGTAGCTGGGGTAGTAGCGGCGGCCGCGGAACAGCCGGTTGTAGAGGTAGACGCCCAGCAGGACGAGGCCGCAGAACATCAGCAGGAAGTTCCAGATCCCCACGTAGAACAGCGAGTAGACGTAGAACCACAGCCCCTCCACGCGGCGGGCCAGCGGCGTGGGGGCGGTGTCGACGGGCCGCAGGGCGACGTCGATCCTGTCCGGAGAGACGTCGACGTCGATGTAGTGGTAGAAGCTGCTGTCGTCGTTCAGCACGAGGCCCCCGGCGCCGCCGGTGACGACGTGGCGGATGCCGTCGCGCGTCTGGTCCGAGAAGGTCGAGGCGCCGGCCGAGATGACCAGGTCGACGCCGAGGTCGCGCAGCAGGTCCAGCAGGCGGGCGCGGTCCTCCGGCAGCGACCATGCGCCGGCGTCGGGTTCGAAGAGCGTCTCCTGCACCGGCTCGATCAGCGGGTGGCCCAGGAAGACGATCACCGGCCGCGCCGCGCCGCCCGCGGGGATGTCGCGCAGCCACCGTTCCTGCCAGTCGGTCGGGGTCCGCCCGGTGGCGTCGAGGAACACCAGCCGCGCGGCGTCGAGCTCGATCGAGTAGAAATAGGGCCCGAAGCGCTGGTAGAACCGGGTGCTGCCGAATTCGTCGAACTCGTTCTCGGCGACGGTCAGCAGATAGGGCTTGTGGAGCCGCGACAGCGTGCCCAGCACCGCGCGGTACTTGTCCTCGCCCCCCGCGCTGACGAGATTGCCGGCCGAGACCACGAAATCGGCGTCCGAGGCGTTGAGCCTCGGGATGATCTCCCGCTCGAAGACGCCGATGGAATTGTTCGCCTCGCCCACCACCGCGAAGGACAGGCTGTCGCGGCCCTGCGTGGCCGCCTCGATCCGTTCGATCTGCGGAACCAGCAGGGCGCTGGCGGCCGGTGCGTTCAGGTAGAGGTAGACCTTGTAGCCGATCACCGCCAGCAGCACCGCGAGGTTGGCGACGAAGAGCAGCGACAGCGTCCGGCGGCGCATCATGACCGCCGCGCCCGCGGCCGCAGGGCGAGCACCGAGATCACCGCCCCGATCGCCATGCCGAGGTAGATCGTCAGAAAGCGCCAGGCGAAGATCACCAGCACCAGCAGCGAGGGCTCGATCTGCCCCGCCATCAGCCCGGCGAAAGCCAGTTCCGAGAAGCCGGCGCCGCCCGGGGTCGGGGCGAAGTACATCAGGAAGGTGACGACCGACAGGGTGCCGATCACCATCGGCCAGTCGGGATCCTGCCCCAGCAGGGCCATCAGCAGCGCCGGGATGGCGAAGAGCGTCAGCAGGAAGACCAGCGTCGTCAGCACCGCCGCCGCCGCGTGGCGCCGCGGCCCGGACAGGAATCGCCGGAAGCCGGCCGAGAAGACCTCCGCCTCGCGCCGGGCCGCCTCCGTCCACCGCGCCCGGCGGTCGCCGCCGAGCAGGCCGGCGCGATGCAGCAGCGCCAGCGCCCCGCCGAAGATGCGGATCAGCCAGACCGGGCGCAGCAGCAGGACGACGAAGCCCGCGAGGTAGAGCAGGATGACCGCCGCGATCCCGTTCAGCAGCGCCCCCGAGGTGTCCGCAAGCGGCGCCGCCGGCGCGAGCAGCAGGAACAGCGGCGCGGCCAGGAAGATGGCCAGCATGGCGAGGATCGTCCGGATCGTCGTCGCCGCCGCCGCAAGGCCGACGGACACGCCGCAGCGCTGCAGGTAGACGATCTGCGCGAAGCCGCCGCCGGTCGCCATCGGTGTGACGTTCGAGAAGAGGATGTTGACGAAGACCAGCGGCATCACCTGCCGGAACCCGACCGGCGCGTCCAGCGTGCGCAGCACGTGATGGAGCCGCAGCCCGTCCGCCAGCAGGTAGACCGCCAGGAACAGCGCGATCAGCGCCAGCGATTGCGGCGCGAAGAGCCGCGGGTCGAGCCGCGGCAGCCCGTCGCCCAGCACCGCGGCCATGACGAGGAAGACCGCGACGCTCAGCCCCGCGAAGAGCGCGATGCCGATGTAGAGACCGCGTCCGCCGGCGGCGCGGGGGGCTTCGTCCCCGGTCATGGCCTCCGCACCCGATCCGCCGTTGCCGGACGGGCCGGGGCGGAACCGGCCTCGCGCTGCGGCGTCACGGCCAGATGACCGCGACGTAGCCGACGTAGCCTGCCAGCAGCACCCCGCCTTCGCGGCGCGAGATCCGCAGCCCGGTGGCCGCGAAGATCACGAGCAGGACCGAGACGCCGACCATGACGAGGTTGTCGAAGCTCACGATCTCGGCCGGGACGACCGAGGGCGCGATCAGGGCGGTGGTGCCGCCGATGCCGAAGATGTTGTAGATGTTCGACCCGACGATGTTGCCGAAGGCGATGTCGCTCTGCTTCCGCAGCGCCGCGACGACAGAGGTCACCAGCTCGGGCATCGAGGTGCCGACCGCGACGATGGTCAGCCCGATGATCGTTTCCGAGATGTCGAAGGACCGCGCGAGGTTCACCGCGCCGTCGACGAAGAAGCCGCCGCCGAAGACGACCAGCAGCAGGCCCGCCACGGCGGTCAGGAGCGGAAGCACGATGCGCGCGGCGGAGCGGTCGGCAGGGTCGGATGCGGGACGTTCGGCGGGGCGGACGCCCGGATCCACCCCTTCCAGCGCGGCCTCCTTGCCGTGGACGGCGCCGCCGGACGCGGCGGTCCGTTCCTGCCGGATCGCCATCCAGATGTAGACGGCCAGCGCCGCCACGAACACGGCCCCGACCGCCCGTCCCATGGGGATCACGGCGCTGGCGGCGGCGAAGACGACGGCCGCGGCCAGCATCACCACCGCATCGCGGCGCAGCGCCGAGGAGGCGACCGCGATCGGCAGCAGGATCGACGAGGCGCCGACGATCAGCAGGATGTTGGCGAGGTTCGATCCGACGATGTTGCCGAAGGCGATGCCCGGCGAGCCGGCCAGCGCCGCCCGCACGGATGTCACCAGTTCCGGCATCGACGTCCCGAAGCCGACCAGCGTCAGCCCGATCACCAGGGGCGAGACCCCCAGCCGCCCGGCCACCGCGACCGCCCCGCGGACCAGCAGCTCGCCCCCCACGATCAGCAGCAGAAGGCCCCCTGCCAGCGGCACCCATATCTCGAACACGGTCACACTCCCTCGTCGTTTCTTGTGGTGGAATCTGCAATTCCGGCCGCGCGTTGCAAGGTCTCGCCCGGTGTTCGGCCGGCCGTCCGCGGCGCGCGGCGGCCGGACGGGCGGGGCAGAGCACGTGCCGCGCGGGGAAAACAGACGTCCGGAATCGCCGCACCGGCCTGTCCGGTGCGCATCAGCCGAACGCCCCCAGCAGGATGAAGAGCGCGGCCTTCAGCAGGGCGTAGACCACCGTCGCGGACACGGCAAGCGCGCCGAGGCCGACAAGCACGCCGACCGTCGTCCAGATCCCGTCCCGCTCCAGCACGCCGAGCGCAATGAGGCAGATGGCGAAGGCGGGCAGCATGTTGCCCAGCGGGATGGGCAGCGTGACCACCACCGCCAGGGTCAGGGCCAGCGCGCCCAGCACCTTCTCGGCCCGGGGCGAGACGACGACGCTCCACCGCGGCTTCAGCAGGCGCTCGGCCCGCCGCAGCAGCGGGGCGATCCGCTGCACGGTCGCCGCGAAGCCGGCGCGCGGGACGCTGCGGGCGGCGATCACCTTCGGCAGCCAGGGGATATGGCCCAGCATCATCTGCGACGTGAGATAGAGCAGCGGCAACCCGAGGATCGCCGACAGGCCCGGCGGCGCCGGAAGGACGTTCGGAAAGGCGAAGAGGAAGATCAGCGCCGCCCGCGCCCGGCCCTCCATCAACTGCAGCAGGTCCGACACCGAGATGGTGCTGCGATCCTCGTCCGAGGCGATCTCGGCCAGGATGTCCGACAGCCGCTTGCGGGGCGGCCGGACGGCGGGGTCCGGCCCCGGTCCGCGGGGGCCGCCGGGGGGGATGTCGTGGCACGCGGAAGGGCCCGAGAAACGCGGGGCGGGCGCAGGGTCTTCGGGCATGATCTCGCTGTGTCGTGCTGCGCCCGAGATGTGGGGATCGCGCCGCGCCGCGCCAAGCCGTCCGCCGCCGCGTCGCACGGCATCGGCGAGAGAGCGCCCATCGGGGGGGCGGTGTGTCGCGGCCTGGCTGCGGGCGGCGCGATGAAGGTATGGCGCGGGTCGCGTCTTCCAGCACCCTCCGCCACCGGGCTTTGCGCCGCGCGCCGGTTGCAACTCCGCCGGCCGCACTGCACCATCGCGGCGTCGGTTCGCGGGCCCCGGGTTCGCGGGCCCATGCCGCGGGCCGCGTGCCTGCCCCTGCACGGACAATGCCGCATGCTGGTCGATTTCGTGAGAACGCGCGCCGGGCAGTCGCTGCCGAACTCGCTCTACGCCGCGCAGACCGCCGGGTCCGCCGTCGCGCGTCAGCCGCTGACGGCCGACCTGAGCTGCGGCATCGTCATCGTCGGCGCGGGCTTCACCGGCCTGTCGACGGCGCTGCACCTGGCCGAGCGCGGCATCGACTGCGTGGTGGTCGAGGCGAACGAGCCCGGCTGGGGCGCTTCGGGCCGCAACGGCGGGCAGGTGAACCCAGGGCTCAAGCACCCGCCCGAGGAGGTCGCCCGCGACATCGGCCCCGAGGCGGTCCGCTTCTCGCATGCCGCACCCGACAAGGTGGCGCAGCTGGTGCAGGATTATCAGATCGACTGCGATTTCCGCCGCGGCGGCACGCTGCGCGCGGCGACCGACGCCGCCGCCCTGCGCGAGATCGAGAAGACCGCCCGCCAGTCCGCCGCCCGGGGGATCGACGTCACGCTGCTGTCGGCCGAGGAGATGGCGGCGCGCACCGGCACGTCGCGTTATGCCGGCGGGCTGGCGGACCGCCGGGGCGGGCAGCTCAACCCGATGAAATACGTGCGCGGCCTTGCGGCGGCGGTGCGGGCGCAGGGCGTGCCGATCCATTGCGACACGCCCGTGACGAAGGCGGTGAAACAGGACGGGCGGTGGCGGCTGGACACGCCGCGCGCCCGGATCACCGCCGATCGGGTGCTCTTCGCCACCAACGGCTATTCCGGGCCGCTGGTGCCGCGGCTCGCGCGGTCGCTGCTGCCGGTCTTCAGCTCCATCGTAGCCTCGCGGCCGATGACGGAGGAACAGGCGGCCCGCATCCTCGGCCGGGGCGAGTCGCTTTTCGAGGTGGGGCCGGTCACCACCTACTACCGGGTGGATGCCGAACGGCGGCTGATCTTCGGCGGCCGCGGACGGATGGGCGATTTCAGCGGGCCCGAGGCGATGACCTCGCTGCGCCGCTACGCCGAGCGGCTGTGGCCCTGGATCGCCGAGATCGGATGGGACCACGGCTGGACCGGCCGAGTGGCGCTGACCGGGGACCATTACCCCCACGTCCATGTGCGGGAGGAGACCGGGTTCGTCTGCGTGGGCTACAACGGCCGCGGCGTTGCGATGGCCAGCGCCATGGGGGCCGAACTGGCGGCGATGCTGTCCGAATCCTGCCACCGCCCGGTCTTTCCGCCCGTGCCGATCCGGCCGATCCCGTTCCAGCCGCTCTGGCCCGTCGGCATGCATCCGGCGCTGGCCTGGACGAGGATCCGCAACCGCGTCACGGGCGGGCGGTAGGCCGTCCGGTCCCGCCCCCGGCCGGCCGGGCAGGGGCGTGGCGCCCGATCCGCCCGATGCCGTGGCAGGCCCGGAGGCGGCGCAAGGGCACGGCCTCGTCTTCCACGGCGGTCGCACGGCCTGCCTCACCCCGCCGAGCCTTCACATGCCGCACCGCCGTCGCCGCCGGCCCGACGTCACGCCGTCAGCACGACCCCGTCCGAGGCCGGATCCGCGCCGCCCGACCAGCGGCCGTCCGCATCCCGCATCACCGAATGCACCTGCGCGAAGGTGTACGACCGGGCCGAGCGCACCACGGTGTAGCCCTTCGCCTCCAGCTCCCTCTGGGTGCGGGAGGGGTAGCGGTTGCAGATGTCGATGGCGTTCGAGGTGGCGGAGATGCGGGGCGCGCTGACCGCCTCCTGCGCCGTCATGCCGAAGTCGATCATGTTGACCAGCGTCTGCATGACCGAGCCCGCGATATGCGCGGCCCCCGGTGCGCCCACCACGATCTCGGGCCGGCCCTTGCGGAAGACGATGGTGGGGCAGGCCGAGGTGTAGCGCCGTTTGCCCGGCGCGATGGAGCCCGGCCGACCGGGACGCGGGTCGAAGATGCCCATGGCCCCGTTGAACATGAAGCCCATGCCCGGAACCGTCGCGCCCGAGACCATGCCCAGCGAATGGGTCATGCCGATGGACATGCCGCTCTCGTCCATGATCGAGAAATGGGTGGTGTTCAGCGTCTCCTTCTCCAGCCGCTCGACGCCGAACCGCTCGCCCGCCTTCAGCTGCGCCGCGATCTCGTCGTGCAGCTTCGGGGACAGGAACATCTCGGGGTCGATGTCGAAGAAATCCGGATCGCCCAGCGCGCCATCCTTCTGCGCGGTGGCGAAGCGCATCGCGGCGGAGATCAGCTCGATATAGGCGACCGAGTTGTGCTCCATCTCCGACAGGTCGAAGCGTTCGAGGATCCCCAGCATCAGCGCCAGGACGAAGCCGCCGCCCGGCGGGTAGTTGGTGGCGAGGTCGAGACCGCGGTAGGTGGTGCGCACCGGCTCCCGCTCGATCACCCTGTAACCTGCCAGGTCGTCGTAGGTGATCAGCGCGTCCTGCCGGGCGAATTCCGCCGCCATGTCGCGGGCCAGGTCGCCGCGGTAGAAATCCTCCACCCCGTATTTCGCCAGCCGCTCCAGCGTGTCGGCCATGTCGGGGTTCTGCACCATCGTGCCGACCGGCAGGGCGGATCCGTCGGGCCGGTAGTAGAGCCGGCGCCCGGTTTCCGAGAAGCGCATCTTGTCGCGCAGCGGCACGCGGCCCTGCGTGCCCTCGCCGACGAGGAAGTCGAAGAAATGCGGGCGGATCGGGAAGCCTTCGCGGGCGTAGCGGATCGCGGGTTGCAGAAGCTCGACCCAGGGCATGGAGCCGTAGCGCGAATGCACCTCGCCCAGGCCCGCCATGGTGCCGGGGGTGGCGATGGCGCGCCAGCCGACCTCGTTCTCGCCGTTCTCGACCAGGAAGCCCCAGCCGTCGCGCGTCTCGCCCTTCAGCATGTTGGCCCACTGGTCGGCGCGGGAGGCCGCGGGCGCGGTGGCGTAGAAGTCGAGGCAGGTGTGCGCGCCGTGATCGGGCGCGTAGACCTGCAGCGTGCCCCAACCGCCGATGCCGCACATCGGCGGGTCCACGACCCCCTGCACCAGGGCGCAGGCCACGGCGGCATCGACGGCATTGCCGCCCGCGGCCAGCACCTCGACAGCGGTGTCGACGGCTTCGGGTTCGGGCGCGCTGGCGACGCCGTGTCTGGGTCCTTTCATGGGTGTCTCCTCCTGCCGGGCGGGACGCGCGGGGGCCGGGCCGCATCGCCCGCCCCGCGTCACCGCGACGCCCCGATCGTCGGCCAACACCCGCCCCGCGGCAAGTCCGGCCCCCGCAGGCATCCGATCCGTGGGAGCGGGGGGCGGGTCCGGCACCCCGTGGGCGAATGCCGGCGCGGAGCGGAGCGTGCTCGACGAAGGATGCCGGGCGATGGCCCAGCAGGGCCGGGGAACGGCGCGCCGCCTTCGCTTTGCGCAAAACGCCCGGATCGCGCGCCCGAACCGCCGCCCCCTTGTGCGGAGGCGGCGGTCAGCGGCTCTGTCTGCGGCCGGATCAGGCGGCGCGCAGGCGGCTCACCCGGGCGGTCTGCCGCTCGGCCCAGTCCAGCGCGGCGTCGGCGACCTCTTCCCAGCCGCGATCCAGCAGCGTCCAGTGCGAGCGGTCCTCGAAGATCCGCAGCTCGGTCGGGCTGGCGGCGCGCGACTGCTTGCGGAAGATCGCCCGCGTCATCGAGGCGTCGGCGATCAGGTCCCGGCCGCCGCCGATCAGCAGCAGCGGCGCTCGCTTCTGCCCCGCCCAGTCGATCTTCATCGGGCGCACCACGCCGTTCCAGTAGACCCGGCCCGGGGTGGGCACGATGTAGCGGTCGAAGGCCGCGTCGACCTCCTCCGCCGGAAGGGTCTGGGCGAAGCGGCGGGCGAAGAACCGGCGGCTCATCACCTTGACCTTGCGCCAGGACAGCGGGTCGCCGAACACCGGCAGGGCCGAGACGATGGCGTGCAGGCCGAGGGCCACGCCCGGCGTCGGGGCCGGGTTGATCGCCACCCCCGCCGCGCCGAGACCACGGGCCAGCAGGTGCTGGACGTAGACGCCGCCCAGCGAATGGCCGATCAGGATCGGCTTCTCGGGCAGGGCGCGGATGATCCGCTCGTAGTGCGCGACGATCGCGCGCTGGCTCAGCCGGGCCAGCCGCCGGTCGGGCGAGGCGCGCAGCGCCTCGGGGCTGCGGTCGTCGAAGGGCCAGTCGGGGGCGATCACGTCGTAGCCGCGCGCCTCGTAGCGCGCCTTCACGTTCTCCCACGAACGGCCGTTCAGCCAGGCGCCGTGGATCAGTACTATCATCTTCGTCATCTTCGTCTCTCCATCTGCGGGGCGTCGGGCTTTCCGTCGCCGATGAGAGGAAGATGAGGCTTTTGCCCCGGCGCCGGGATTGGCGTATATGACATTGACCGTGCCGAAAGTGACAAACATGCCCGCTATCGCGGAAATCGGAGTGATGCTCTATCCCGGATGCCAGATGGCGTCGGTCCACGGGATGGAGGACATGTTCACCGTCGCCAACCGTCTGGCAACTGATCGCGGGTCCGCCGTGCGGATCGCCTGTGTCCGCTGGCGGCACGGGGCGGAGGGCTGGACGCGCCGGGACGACGGATCGGCCGGGGCCGGACCGTCCGAGATCGTCATCGTGCCCGGACGGCTGACCCCGCCGATGCAGGCGGCGGAGGCCGCGCCCTACGCCGCCTGGCTGCGCGCCCGCCACGCGGAGGGCTGCGTCGTCTCCTCGATCTGCGTGGGGGCCTTCCTGCTGGGTCATGCCGGGTTGCTGACCGGGCGGCGGGCGACGACGCACTGGCTCTACACCGACGCCTTCCGCGAGACCTTTCCGGGCGTGCGCCTGACGCCCGAAGCGATCCTGGTGGAGGACGGCGACATCCTGACGGCGGCCGGCATGATGGCCTGGACCGATCTGGGCCTGCGGCTGATCCAGCGCTTCCTGGGTCCGACCGTGATGGCCGAGACGGCGCGCTTCATGCTGGTCGATCCCGCGGGGCGCGAGCAGCGGCACTACAGCCAGTTCGCGCCGCGCCTGTCGCACGGTGATGCGGCGATCCTGCGGGTGCAGCACTGGATCCAGGCGCGCGGCGGGCGCGACGTGTCGATCCCCGCCATGGCGGCCGAGGCGGGGCTGGAGCCGCGCACCCTGCTGCGCCGCTTCCAGCGGGCGACGGGCCTGCGGCCGACCGCCTATGTGCAGGAGGTCCGGGTCGGGCTGGCGCGGGAGCGGCTGGAATTCAGCCGCGAGCCGGTGGATCGCATCGCGTGGGAGGTCGGCTACGAGGACGCCGCCGCCTTCCGCCGCGTCTTCCACCGCATCACCGGCCTGACGGCAGGGGCCTACCGGGAGAAATTTGCCGCCGGCCGGGCCGAGAGCCACGCCGGGACCGGCACGCCGCGGCCCGGGGCGAAACGGGGCAGAATGGCCGAGGACGGAACGGCCCGGGCATGACCTGCGCCGCCCGCGCCCTGCGGCCGATCACAGGCAGCGGGAGGCGACGAGCACCGGCATCAGCGTCCAGGCTGTCGCGACGAGGGCGGCGAGCGCCAGCGCGATGCTGGTGTTGCGCACGAAGGCGCTGCCCGAGCCCCAGCGGCGGCTGCGCAGCGCCATCAGCAGGCCGGCCGAGCCCGCCAGCGCCGCCAGCACCGCGACAAGCAGCAGCGTCCGCCCCGGCCAGCCCTCCAGCAGCGGAGTCCAGCGGCTGGAGCAGACGAGGCCCTGAAGCCCGTAGACCGCGCTGAAGGCGGCGAGCCAGAAGGTCAGCGGCAGCGACAGGCGCAGGATGTCCCTCATGGCGCCAGCCCCGGCAGGCAGGTCACCAGCAGCGCCACGACCGAGACCGCGGCGCCGTAGCCTGTCCAGAGCGCGACGATGCGCCTCTCGCCGCCCCGGGTCGCCGGAACGAAACCGGCCCGCCGCCGCGCCCACAGCACCAGCGTCATCAGCATCGCCAGCCCCAGGTGGAACAGCGCGTAGCCGATCAGCACCCAGAGCGTCGCGTCATAGGCATGGGCGGTCGGGTCGGGCGCGCGGGTCAGCACCAGGACGCAGGCGGCCGCCAGCGCCGCCATGCCCGCCAGGCCTGCGACCGGGCCCGCCATGGACCCTGCAACGGGGCCCGCGCCGCCGCCCAGCCGGACGCCCCCCGCCGCGACGACGGCCCCCGCCGCTGCCAGCAGGGCCAGCGCCATGTCGGGCTCTGCATAGGCCGGGGGCGGCCAGTTGGGCGCGATGGTCCACAGGAAGGCATAGCCGAAAAGCAGCGAGCCGAAGAAGGTCCCGTCCGCCAGCAGCAGGAACAGCGATCCCCACCAGCCCGGCGGGTCGCTGACCTCGGCGGCCGTCGGCAGCGCCTCGCCCCGGCCGACCGGCAGCGCGCCCTCGGGCGTGCGGGTGCCGAGGCTCCAAACCCAGCGGATCGCGCAGGCGGCGACGCCCGCGGCGGCGACGGGGACCAGCCAGTAGGCCTTGATCAGCAGGCCTAGGAAGAAGAGCCCGGTGATCGCCGACATCATCATCGGGAAGGCCGTGTTGCCGGGGAAGACGACCACATGGCGCGGCTGTCCGGTGGAGATGTCGACGGTCAGCGTCTCGCGCCGGCCGCGGGCGGGATCGCCCAGATAGCCCTCGCCCCGGGCGATGCGGACCGGCAGGTCCGGCGTCTCGTAGAGCGGGTCGCGCGACGAGATCACCGGCAGGCTGGCGAAGTTGTAGGCCGCCGCCGGTGTCGGCATCGCCCATTCCAGCGTGCCCGCGCCCCAGGGATCGCGCGACCCGCGCACCGCCACCACCGCGTTCACCACCACGTCGATCAGCACCAGCGCGAAGCCGATCGCCATGACGAAGCTGCTGACCGAGGCCAGCAGGTTGATCGCCTCCCACCCCTGGCCGCTGTCGTAGGTGTCGATCCGCCGCCGCATGCCCAGCAGCCCGGCCCAGTGCAGCAGCAGGAAGGTGCCGTGGAACCCCGCGAAGACCAGCCAGAAGGCGGTGTAGCCCAGCTTGAAGTAGGTCTTGCGCCCGATGAAATGCGGCATCCAGTAGTAGAGCGCGCCGAGCATCGGGAAGACGAAGCCGCCGATCAGCACGTAATGCAGATGCGCCACGATGAAGTAGGTGTCGTGGACCTGCCAGTCGAAGGGCACGACGGCGACCATCACCCCGGTCAGCCCGCCGATCACGAAGGTGGCGAAGAACCCCAGGATCCACAGCATCGGCAGGTGCATCCGCGGGCTGCCGCGCCACAGCGTCCCGATCCAGGCGAATATCTGCACCGCCGTCGGCACCGCCACCAGCGTCGAGGCGGCCGAGAAGAAGGCCAGCCCCATGTGCGGGATGCCGGTGGTGAACATGTGATGCACCCACAGCCCGAAGCTGAGCACCCCCAGCGACACGGCGGCGGCGACGATCCAGCCGTAGCCCAGCAGCGTGGTGCGCGCCATCACCGGCAGGATCATCGAGATGGCCCCGGCCGCGGGCAGGAAGATGATGTAGACCTCCGGATGGCCGAAGAGCCAGAACAGGTGCTGCCACAGCAGCGAATCCCCGCCCTCGGCCACCTGGAAGAACGGCATGCCGAAGGCGCGCTCCAGCTCCAGCAGGATCGAGCCCAGGATCAGCGGAGGAAAGCCCGTCAGGATCATCACCGCGGTGACCAGCGCGTACCAGGCGAAGATCGGCATCTGCGACAGCCGCATGCCCGGCGCGCGGTAGCGCAGGATCGTGACGGTGATCTCGACCGCGGCCGAGATGGCCGAGATCTCGACGAAGGTGATGCCGATCAGCCAGAAGTCGGAATTGATCCCCGGCCCGCCGAGGGTCGACGACAGGGGCGGATACATGAACCAGCCGCTGTCCGGCGCGATCCCGGCCAGCAGCGCGAAGATCATCATCGAGCCGCCGAAGACGTAGCACCAGAAGCCGTAGGCGGTCAGCCGCGGGAAGGCCAGGTCGCGGGTGCCGAGGATCTTGGGCAGCAGGTAGACCGCGAGCCCCTCGAAGAAGGGGATCGCGAAGAGGAACATCATCAGCGTCCCGTGCATGGTGAACAGCTGATTGTAGACCTCGGGCCCGACGAAGGCCGACCGGGGGCTGGCCAGCTGCGCCCGGATCAGCATGGCGAGGATCCCGCCGACGATGAAGAAGAAGCCGGCGGTGAAGAGGAACATCCGGCCCAGGTCGGTATGGTTCACCGTGGTGAACCAGCCCCGCCAGCCGGGATCGGAGGCCCAGATGCGGGTCAGGGCGCGGTGGCGTTGAAGCGCGTTCACGGCTGCCCCTCCGCCAGGAAGGCCGCCCAGTCCTCCGGCCCGTGGGCGATCACGCGGAAGCGGTGTCCGGCATAGCCCGGGCCGCTGAATTCGGAGCTGAGCCCCTCGTAGGTGCCGGGCGCGAAGGCCTCGATCCGCAGGACGGTCACGTGCCCCGGCACGGCATCCAGCTTGCCCGCCAGCCGCGGCACCCAGAAGCTGTGGATGACGTCGGCGGTGGTGATCTCCACGTCCACCGGCCGGGCGGCGGGGATGTGCAGCACCTGTTCGGTCACCCGTCCGGGCGCGTCGGCATAGGCGAAGCGCCACTGCCAGCGGCTCGCCTCGGCCCGCACCGTCACCACGTCCGGCCCGGCCCGCGGCAGCAGCCGCTCGCCGACGATCAGGCCGTAACCCAGCAGCGCCGCGAGAACCACCAGCGGAAAGGCGAGGCCCAGCCCGATCACGAAGCGCCGTTCTTCCGTCGATCCGGGGGCCGCTCCGGGGGCCACTTCGCCCTGCTTCCCGCCCGCACCGGACTGTCCCCCGGGCGGGCGCCGCCAGGCCACCGCGATAAGCGCCATCACGAAGACGAAGATCAGCGCCGCGCCCGCCAGCATCACCCACCACAGGGTGGAGATCGTGGCCGCCGCCGGTCCGGCGGGATGCACGGCCGACAACGCATCCTCGCAACCCGAGAGCGCCACGGGCGTTGAGGCGGCGATGCAGGCACGAGGAAGGGACGCACGATGCCGGAAAAGATGGTGCAGAAACGGGACGAGCAACTGGCCGATCCTATCGTGGACGTGCCGGGCTACGACCGCACGGAATCGATCGTCGGCCTCTGGGGGCATCCGCTGCACGCCATGTCGGTCGCCTTCCCCGTGGCGCTGACCTTCTGCTGCTTCGGCGCCGATGCGCTCTACTGGTGGTCGGGAGAGCTGTTCTGGGCGCGGGCCGCGCTCTGGGCCGCGGGCACCGCCTTCCTCTTCGGTCTGGCCGCCGGCGCGACCGGCATCGCGGAGCTGCTGCTGGTCTCGGGCATCCGGCTCAAGGCGCCGGCCTGGACTCATTTCGTGATCGCGGTCCTGCTGCTGTCGCTGCTGGGTGCGAACTGGGGCTACCGGATGCGCGGATTCGAGGCGGCGGTGCTGCCCTACGGCATCCTGCTGTCGGGCTTCAACGTGCTGGTTGTCATGGCGACGGGATGGCATGGCGGCAAGCTCGTCTTCGACTATCGGCTGGGCACGTCGAAGGGCAGCTGATGCCCTCGCGGCTCGGCCAGCCAGTCCGGCACCGGGATCACCGTCAGGTCGGGTTTGCCGAGCACCAGCGCGAGGATCGCCAGCACCGGGATCAGCAGCAGCGCCAGCGGCAGGTGCGGCTCCGGCGCCTCGTGATCGCCGACCGTCTCGGCGACGGTGACGAGGACGTGACCGACCCAGACGTGGAAGCCCACCAGCGCCGCGACGAAGACCAGCTTGGCGAACAGCCAGGTCACGAAGACCTCGCGCAGGAAGATCAGCCCGGTCCCCGAGGCGATGGCGATGACCGCCGCCGGCGTGACGAAGAAGGTGTAGGAGAAATGCGTCGCGCGGCGGATCCGGGTGTAGTCGGCCTGACCGATCGCCGGATCGTGCCGCGCCAGCATGACCGGCAGCGCGAAGAGCCCGCCGCACCAGAGCACCAGCGCGATCACGTGCAGCGCCTTCAGATGCGGGATCATGGGGGTCAGCATGTCGGTCACGCCGCCTCCGCCGCCACGCGCCAGCCCCGGCGCGCGGTGACGGCGACCAGCGCGAGATAGGGCAGCATGGCCGGCACCCACATGATCAGCCCGCCAAGCTGCTGATCGCGCAGGGGCGTCAGCCCCCAGTCGAACGGGTGCAGCGCGTGCGCGGCATAGAGAGGCGCGGGCGCGAAGGTCAGGATCGCGCCGAGAAAGCTCATCTGCATCATGCCGGCCACGACGCCCAGCACCGCCTCGTGCACGGCGCGGGGCCTGAGCACGGCACGCCAGAAGGCAGTGAAGGACGCCAGCAGCGACAGCTGCATCGCCCAGTAGACCGCGATGTCGTTCAGCGCCAGGTCGTAGGCCGCCGGCAGGTGCCACGCCCAGAGCACCGCGGTCGAGACCGCGAAGGGCAGGGCGATCCCGCCCGCCGCCCGCCCGACCGCCCATCCGGGCCGGGCGATCGCCAGCAGCGGCGCGGCCACGGCGACCAGCAGGACGTGGTGCAGGACCCGGGCCGAGAAGAGCGCCGTCGACAGCGCGCAGAGCGGCGAGACGAAGGCCACGGCCAGCACCGCCACGGCGCCCAGACCCGCCGGCGACCGCCGCAGCGCCCAGGCCGCCAGCGCCAGCGCCGCCAGCAGCAGCGGGTCGAGGTTCCAGGCCAGCGCCAGCCGCGCCGGATCGGGCGCCGCGCCGCAATAGGTGCCTTGCAGTATCCAGCCTTGCACTGTGTCTCCCCGAACGATGATCCCGGCCGCCGTCCGGGTGCGGACCGGCGCCCGCAACAGGTAGGCCACCGGCGCGGCGTCTCAATATCGCGATGTCGCGGCCCGGACGGTCCGCCGCCCGCGTGTTCCGTGCGCAGCGCCGCATCCCGAAGCATCACCGGCCCTCGCACCCCGCGGGAACCATGTTGCCGCCATTGACGATCTTGAAATAGCCCGTTCAACTCCACTCGCCCGCCGGAATGGACCGGCACGAGGTGGGGCGAGGCAGCAGCGATCCGGGAGACTCCGTTCGATGAACAAGAACATCGCCGTCGTGGGGCTGGGCTATGTCGGCCTGTCCAACGCCATCCTGCTGGCGCAGAACAACCGCGTCCGCGCGGTCGATCTGGTGGCCGACAAGGTCGACATGGTGAACGCCCGGCGCTCGCCCATCATCGACCCGGAATGCGAGTCTTTCCTCGCCACCCGGGATCTCGACCTCGCCGCCACGACCAGCGCCGAGGAGGCCTGCGCCGGCGCGGATTTCGTCGTCATCGCGACGCCCACCAACTACGACCCGGACACCAACGCCTTCGACACCCGCTCGGTGGAGGCGGTGGTCGATCAGGTGCGCGCCATCGCGCCCGAGGCGGTGATGGTCATCAAGTCGACCATCCCCGTCGGCTTCACGCAGTCGCTGATCCAGAGCACCGGATGCCGCAACATCGTCTTCTCGCCGGAATTCCTGCGCGAGGGCAGGGCGCTTCACGACAACCTGCACCCCAGCCGGATCGTGGTGGGCGAGAGGTCGGACCGGGCGCGCGTCTTCGCCGACCTGCTGGTGGAGGGTTCGGAGGAGACGGAGGTGCCGACTCTGTTCACCGACCCGTCCGAGGCGGAGGCGATCAAGCTTTTCGCCAACACCTACCTCGCGATGCGGGTGGCGTATTTCAACGAGCTGGACAGCTACGCCATGGCGCACGGGATGAACTCGCGCCAGATCATCGAGGGCATCGGACTGGATCCGCGCATCGGGGCGCATTACAACAACCCGTCCTTCGGCTACGGCGGCTACTGCCTGCCCAAGGACACGCGGCAGCTGCTGGCGAACTACGCCGCCGTGCCGCAGAACATGATCCGCGCGATCGTCGACGCGAACACCACCCGCAAGGATTTCATCGCCGAGCAGATCGTGGCGATGCGGCCGGCGAAGGTCGGAGTCTACAGGCTGGTGATGAAGACCGGGTCGGACAATTACCGGCAGAGCTCGGTCCAGGGGATCATGAAGCGGATCAAGGCCAAGGGGATCGAGATCGTGGTCTACGAGCCCGGTTTCGACGGCGACAGGTTCTTCGGCTCGCGCGTGACCGACGATCTGGAGGGCTTCAAGGCCGAATGCGACGTCATCATCGCGAATCGCAGGAACGCCGATCTGGACGACGTGGCCGACAAGGTCTTCACCCGCGATCTCTTCGGCGAGAACTGAGCGGCCGGAGCCGAAGGCCGGCGTCGTCCCGCAGGGGCGACCCGCGCGGGTCAGCGGCCGAACGGCAGACGCCGCGCGATGCTTCGCCGCGACCGTCACGTCACCGATGATCGAGAGAAATTGGAGCGGGCGATGAGATTCGAACTCACGACCCTTACCTTGGCAAGGTAATGCTCTACCCCTGAGCTACGCCCGCGTCCGTTGGGTGAGGGATGATCTATAAAGTCTCGCTCCGGGCCGCAAGGGGAAATTTGCTCTCACGCGGCGGAAAGTCCGGCGGGTCCGCGCGCCTCGTCCTGAGCGGTTCCGGCACCGGCGCAAGGACCGCTGGACAGGCGGATCCGGACGCGGCCGGCCGCGCCCGGATCCTGTCGTGCGGCGCGCGTGCCGTGGGTTGCGGCCCGCACGCCGGACGAGTTCGGGATCGTCCGGCACCGTGCGCTGGCGCAGCAGGCGCGGCACCTGCATCGGCGTCTCGGGGGCGAAGGCGCCGATCAGGCACCCCTTGCCCCGGCCGAGGGGGGACGGAACCCCGCATCGCTCTTCAGGTCGATCTCGTACCCGATGACAAACGATCCCTGCCCGGAGAATCGCTCCCGGTGTCCCATGTGTCCTGCCGTTGTGATCGTGTCGGGTCCCCGCGGCCCCGAATGTCGCCCGGCCCGACGCCCGGCACCTGTACAGACTGCCCGTGCCGACGCGCTGCGGGCAAGCCCGCACTGCCGGATTTCCGGCAGAAATTCGGGCGGGCGGGGCCAAGTGGGCCGGAACAAAGTCGAAAAAGTTGGTGCCTGACGCGCGCGTCATCGAGGCCCCGCGCGGCGGTCCGAAGACGCCGCAGGGCGTCACGCGGACGAGCCGACCTGGCTAACCCCGTCGCATCGTTGACACTTCGCGGATGGCGCGGGAGCGCTCAATCGCAGGTTGAAGGCGCGGCGACGCTCGGGCAGGTCCCGAATCGCCGCGCCCCGCGCGCCGTGTCAGGTGCCGTCCGGCGGGGCGACGGCCTTGCGCCGTCGGGACGATCGCCAGAGGTTCAGCCCCTCCACCGCGCCGGCGAAGACCATCGCCGCGTAGATGAAGCCGCGTTCGACGTGGACCCCGAAGCCGTCCGCCATCAGCGCCATGCCGACCATCACGAGGAAGGCGAGCGCCAGCATCTTGGTCGACGGATGCGCCTCGACGAAGCCGGCGATCGGTTCGGCCGCGATCATCATGACGAGGATGGCGATGATCACCGCGGCGACCATCACCTCCAGGTGGTCGGCGATGCCGACGGCGGTGATGACGCTGTCGAGCGAGAAGACGAGATCCAGGATCACGATCTGGATGATGACCGATTGCAGCGTGGCGACACCGGCCGCGGCCTCGTGCGCCTCTCCCTCGACCTCGGCGAAGATCTCGGTCGCGGCCTTCCAGATCAGGAACAGCCCGCCGCCCAGCAGGATCAGGTCGCGCCACGAGACCTCGTGCCCCATGACCGTGAAGATCGGCGCGGTCAGGCCGATGATCCAGGCGATGGAGAACAGCAGCAGCAGGCGCATGACCAGCGCCAGCGACAGGCCGATCAGCCGGGCGCGGCGGCGCTGGTGTTCGGGCAGGCGGGATGCGGTGATCGAGATGAAGATGACGTTGTCGACGCCCAGCACGATCTCGAGGATCGTCAGGGTCAGGAACGAGGCCCAGACGGCCGGGTCCTGGAGAAGTTCCAGCATGGATGTCCCTCGTGAATGGCCGCGGTGCGGCATTGCCCGAGAAGTAGGTGCGGCACGTGCGGTTTCCAATCGCCCCGCGGCGGGGCAGGGCGGAAAGAGCGCCGGCGCGGTGCCTGCCGGCGTCTGCCGCCCGTTTTCAGACCCTCGCGCGCCGCCAGCCGGCCGCGCGGGCCTCGTCCTCGGAACAGAACCAGCGTTCGCCGTTGCGGGGCGAGATCTTCGTGCGGTCGTAGTATTTCTGTCCCGGCACGTGGTAGATCCGTTCGCCGTCCTTCGACACGTTCCCCTTGATCCGGCAGCCGGCGCCGTCGCCGACCCGGATCACGTGCGGACCCGTGGCGTCGCGGCTGCGGTCGCCGGTCGCCTCGCCCAGCCGGGCCGCCCTGCGGTGGTCCCAGGGCATTTCCGGGGTTCCGTGCTGCCACATGCCGCGCTGTGCCGCCCGTGCCTCGGCCTCCTGCGGGGCGTAGCGGTCGGAATGGCGGCGGAAGGCGGCGGCGTGTCCGCGGCGGACCATCTCGGCCCCGACGTCCCTGCCGCGCACCCGGCAGGCGGCCAGGCGGCGGCCGTAGCTGTCGCGCTCGGTCCCGTCGCAGGTCGCCGGGCCCTGCGCCAGGATCGCCCGCAGCGCGTCGAAGGCGGCGTGGCCGCAGGGGGCGCCGTGGCAGAACTGGTCCGATTCCGGTGCGTCGATGTCCAGCAGGCGCACCGTCTCGCCCCCGACACGCAGCGTGTCGCCATCCACCGCGCGGGCGCGTCCGGCGATCGTGGCGTCCGGGTCGGGCGGCGTCGCGGCCGCGGCCGCCGCGACCGGCACATCCCCCGGTGCGGCCGGCCGGCCGTTCCCGCCCGGCTGCTGGACGGTGACGACCGCCACCAGACCCAGTGACAACAGCAATGCCGGCACCGCGACGCTGCGACGCCGGTCCTCGTCCACGCGCCGTTCGGCGCGCGAACGCGTTCCGTTCCGATTCCACATGGGGCCACTCCCGCCCGCGACTTCCTCTACCCGGGGACGGAAATAGCGGCGTGGCGCGGCGGAATTGAGACCGCGCGGCCTATTCGAACTCGATCAGCAGGTCCTTCGCGTCGATCTGTGCTCCGGGGGACACATGCACGGCCTTGATCGTGCCGTCCCGGTCGGCGTGCAGGCCGGTCTCCATCTTCATCGCCTCGATGGTCAGCAGCATGTCGCCCTGCGCCACCTGCGCCCCCGCCGTGGCGACGATGGAGGCGACGACACCGGGCATCGGGGCGGCCACATGGGCGGGGTTCGCCGGGTCGGCCTTGGGCCGCGCCGCCGCGCCGCCGGTGGCCTTGCGATCCGCGATGCGGATCACGCGGGGCTGGCCGTTCAGTTCGAAGAAGACGCGGACCTCGCCGTCGTCCTGGGTCTCGCCCACGGCCTGAAGGCGGATCTCCAGCGTCTTGCCGGGGTCGATCTCGGCGGTGATCTCCTCGCCCTGTTCCATGCCGTAGAAGAACGTGTGCGTGGGCAGGACGCGGACCGGCCCGTAGGTTTCGTGCCGGCGGGCGTATTCCTCGAAGACCTTTGGATACATCAGGTACGAGTTCAGATCCTCGTCGTCGATCTCCACCCCGTCGAGCTTGTCCGACACCTCCCTGCGCGTCGCTTCCAGATCCACGGGCGGCAGGCGCTTGCCGGGGCGCTCGGTCAGGGGCTCTTCGCCCTTCAGCACGCGCTTCACGATCTTCTCGGGGAAGCCGCCCGGCGGCTGGCCGAGGTTGCCGCGCATCATGTCGACCACCGAGTCGGGGAAGGAGACGTCCTTCTTCCCCTCCTCGATGTCGGCCCGGGTCAGCCCCTGGGCCACCATCATCAGGGCCATGTCGCCCACCACCTTCGAGGACGGCGTCACCTTCACGATGTCGCCGAACATCCGGTTCACGTCGGCATAGGTGTGGGCGACCTCGTGCCAGCGTTCCTCCAGCCCCATCGACCGGGCCTGGGCGCGCAGGTTGGTGAACTGCCCGCCGGGCATCTCGTGCAGGTAGACTTCCGACGCCGGCGCCTGCATCCCGCTCTCGAACGCCGCGTATTGCCCGCGCACCGCTTCCCAGTAGTTCGAGATCTCGCGCACCGCCGAGATGTCGATCGACGACGCCCGCGGCCCGTGCTTGATCGCCTCCAGCACCGACCCGAAAGTGGGCTGACTGGTGTTGCCCGACAGCGAATCCATCGCCACGTCCACGCAATCCACGCCCTTCGCGGCGGCGGCCAGGATGGTCGAGATCGCCGCGCCGGAGGTGTCGTGCGTGTGGAAGTGGATCGGCAGCGAGGTTGCGTCCTTCAGCGCCGGGAAGAGCCTTTCGGCCACCGCCGCCGTCATCACCCCGGCCATGTCCTTGATCCCGAGGATGTGGGCGCCCGCCGCCTCCATCTCCTTCGCCATCGTCACGTAATAGGCGATGTCGTACTTCGCGCGGGCCGGGTCCAGCGCGTCGCCGGTGTAGCAGATCGTGCCTTCGAGGATCTTGCCCGAATCCAGCACCGCGTCCATCGCGACGCGCATGTTCTCGACCCAGTTGAGGCTGTCGAAGACGCGGAAGACGTCCACGCCGGTCTCGGCGGCCTGCTTCACGAAGGCCTGCACCACGTTGTCGGGGTAGTTGGTGTAGCCCACGCCGTTGGACGCGCGCAGCAGCATCTGGGTCAGCAGGTTCGGCATCGCCGCCCGTAGATCCCGCAGCCGCTGCCAGGGGCATTCCTGCAGGAACCGATAGGCCACGTCGAAGGTCGCGCCGCCCCAGCATTCCACGCTGAAGAGCTGCGGCAGGTTCGCGGCATAGGCGGGCGCGACCTTGATCATGTCGAGACTGCGCATCCGCGTCGCCAGCAGCGACTGGTGGCCGTCGCGCATGGTCGTGTCGGTGAACAGCAGCTCGCCCTGCGCCTTCATCCAGTCGGCGACGGCCTGCGGGCCCTTCTCGTCCAGCAGGGTCTTGGTGCCGCGATGCAGCCGCTCCTCGCGCAGGGCAGGCACGCGCGGGGGCTTCAGGTCGGGGTGGGGCTTCGGGCGGCCCTGAACCTCGGGATGGCCGTTGACGGTGATGTCGGCGATGTAGGTCAGGACCTTGGTGCCCCGGTCCCGGCGGCGGTCGAACTCGAACAGCTCCGGCGTCGTGTCGATGAACTTGGTGGTGTATTCGTTCGACAGGAAGGTCGGGTGCTTCAGCAGGTTTTCCACAAAGGCGATGTTGGTGGAGACGCCCCGGATGCGGAATTCGCGAAGGGCGCGGTCCATCCGGGCGATGGCCTTTTCCGGAGTCTGGGCATGGGCCGTGACCTTCACCAGCAGCGAGTCGTAGTAGCGGGTAATGACGCCCCCCGCATAGGCCGTGCCGCCGTCCAGCCGGATACCCATGCCGGTGGCCGAGCGATAGGCGGTGATCCGGCCGTAATCGGGGATGAAGTTGTTCTGCGGATCCTCGGTGGTGATCCGCGTCTGCAGCGCGTGGCCGTTCAGCGTGACGTCGCCCTGGCTGGCCTTGCCGGTCGCCTCCTGAATCGTCTTGCCTTCGGCGATCAGGATCTGGGCCTGGACGATGTCGATCCCCGTCACTTCTTCGGTGACGGTATGTTCGACCTGGACGCGGGGATTTACCTCGATGAAGTAGAAATTGTCCGTCTCCATATCCATCAGGAATTCGACGGTGCCCGCGCATTCGTAGTTCACGTGGCTGCAGATCTTGCGGCCCAGTTCGCAGATCTCGGCCCGCTGCGCGTCGGTCAGATAGGGGGCGGGGGCGCGTTCGACGACCTTCTGGTTGCGCCGCTGGACCGAGCAGTCGCGTTCGAACAGGTGGTAGATCTGCCCGTGCCGGTCGCCCAGGATCTGCACCTCGACATGGCGGGCGCGGGTGATCATCTTTTCCAGATATCCCTCGCCGTTGCCGAAGGCGGCTTCGGCCTCGCGCCGGCCCTCGCGGACCTTCTCGGGCAGCTCCTTCGCGTTCTCGATGGGCCGCATGCCGCGCCCGCCGCCGCCCCAGGAGGCCTTGAGCATCAGCGGATAGCCGATCTCCTCCGCTTCCTTCAGGATCGCGTCCATGTCCTCGCCCAGCACCTCGGTCGCGGGGATGACGGGCACGCCCGCCGCCATCGCCACCCGCCGGGCGGAGGCCTTGTCGCCGAGCGCGCGCATCGTCTCGGCCCGCGGACCGATGAAGGTGATGCCGGCGGCGTCGCAGGCTTCCACGAATTCGGGGTTCTCGGACAGCAGGCCGTAGCCGGGATGGATCGCGTCGGCACCCGACATCCTGGCGACGCGGATCATCTCGGGGATGCTCAGGTAGGCGGCCACGGGGCCCAGACCCTCGCCGATGCGGTAGGCCTCGTCGGCCTTGAAGCGGTGGAGGCCCAGCTTGTCCTCCTCGGCGAAGACGGCGACGGTCCGTTTTCCCATCTCGTTGGCGGCGCGCATGATGCGGATGGCGATCTCGCCGCGGTTGGCCACCAGGATCTTGCGGAATTCGGGCATGGGGAGGGCTCCTTCGTCGTCGGGCAGTGGTGCGGAGGGCAGGGGGTCCGCGGCCGCGGTGGCTCTGCCTGCCGATCCAATCCGACGCTGCGGCGCGGCGCAAGGGGGCAATGCGTCGGGGGATGGCGGGATGCGACGCGAGCCCTGCGGGGAGGGCCGCGTCCGGCCCTGGACGGGCGCTGCGAGACGACTGAACGGGTGCGCTTTGTGGTGACGCCACATCACACGACTGTCCGGTGCGGGACGTCGACCATGCGCCCGGCCTGGGGGAGGGCCGGGCGCGGCCCGGGGCTGGTCGCCCCGGGCTGGCCCATGTGCGGCGGGGAGGCCGTGCTCGTAGCCAGGCCCGCGATCAGTTCCCCAGCGGCCAGAGCCGCGAGCGCACCTGCCGCGGCCGCTCGATCCCCATCTGCACCATGCCGGAGGTGATGTCCTCGGTCAGGATATGCCCCACCTGCGCCGCGCCCTTCGCGCCGAAGGCAGCGATCCCCCAGATCCAGGCGCGGCCCAGCATCACCATGTCGGCGCCGAGCGCGATCGCCCTCAGCACGTCGAGCCCCGAAGCCGTCGCCCCGTCGTAGACCAGCGGATAATCCGGCCCCACGGCCTGACGGATCAGCGGCAGCGCCTCGGCCGAGCCGGGGCAGCCGTCGAACTGCCGCCCGCCGTGGTTCGACACCCAGACGGCATCCACCCCCAGCTCCTTCAGATGCGCGGCCTCGGACGGCACCAGAACACCCTTGGCGACGATCGGCCCCTTCCAGATCTTCTGAAGCCTCTCCAGCAGGGCCGGGGTCGGCGCGGAATGCGGGGCCAGCCCGACATGCGCCGCCGCCTGATGCTTCGAGCGGTAGCGGTCCAGCGCCCGCGTCGTCGGCACCCCGTGTTTCAGGATTTCCATCGACCAGGCCGGGCGCAGCATCGCGTGCGAGATCAGCCGGGGGGTCATCTTCGGCGGCGTGCGCAGACCGGACCGCCTCTGCCGCTCGCGCCGCGAGGGGCCGGGCACGTCGACCGTCAGGATCAGCGTGTGAAAGCCCGCGTCCATGGCGCGCTTCAGCAGATCCTCGCAATGCGCCTCGTCGGCGGGCGGGTAGAGCTGGAACCAGCCGTTGTCGCCGATGTGCGGGGCCAGATCCTCCGGCCCTTCCGCCGCCACCGTGGACAGGCCGAAGGGGATGTTCTCGCGCACCGCGTTCTGCGCCAGCATGATCTCGCCCTTGCGCCAGAAGAGGCCCGTCATGCCGACGGGCGACACGCCGAAGGGCTTGTCGTAGGTCCGGCCGAGGAAGGTCGTCTTCAGGTCGGGCACGGTGCGCCCGGCCAGCACCTGCGGGGCCAGCCGCACCGCATCCAGCGCCTCGCGCGAGCGGCGGAGGGAGAGGTCGTCGCCGGTTCCGCTGTCCATGTATTCCCAGGCGAAATACGGAAGCCGGCGGCGCGCGCGGGCGCGCAGGTCCGAGAGGGTCGGGTAGTCGAGATCGAGTGTCATGGCCGCGCGACCTTGCGGCGGCGGGGCGGGGCTGTCCAGAGGGGCCGGGCGTTTCGCCTCATCCCTGGCGCGGCGGCGGCGCGGCGACCCGGGGCCGGGCAGGGCGGGCGTTCACCGGACGGGAACGGAAGTGGAACGTCTCTTTCACTTTTCCGCCGGACGCGCTATCCTCGCGCGCATGAGCAGCCATGACGAACAGGACGCGTTCGAACGCGCCGCCTCTCGCAGCCCTTCGCTGTCCGCTCGCGCAATGGCCGCGCGGCCGGCGCCCTATCTCGACGATTTGAACCCCGCGCAGCGCGAGGCGGTGGAGGCGCTGGAGGGCCCGGTCCTGATGCTGGCGGGCGCCGGCACCGGCAAGACCAAGGCGCTGACCTCGCGCATCGCGCATCTGCTGACCACCGGCACCGCCCGCCCGGACGAGATCCTGGCCGTCACCTTCACCAACAAGGCCGCGCGCGAGATGAAGGACCGCGTCGCCCGGATGCTGGGGCAGGCGGTGGAGGGGATGCCATGGCTCGGCACCTTCCACGCGATCTGCGTCAAGCTGCTGCGCCGCCATGCGGAACTGGTGGGGCTGAAGTCGAACTTCACCATCCTCGACACCGACGACCAGCTGCGCCTGATGAAGCAGGTGATCGCCGCCGCGAACATCGACGAGAAGCGCTGGCCCGCCCGTCAGCTGTCGTCGCTGATCGACAACTGGAAGAACCGGGCCTGGGTGCCCGCGAAGGTGCCGGCGTCGGAGGCCTCGGCCTTCAACCATCGCGGGACCGAGCTCTACGACCATTACCAGACCCGCCTGCGCGAGCTGAACGCGGTGGATTTCGGCGACCTGCTGCTGCACATGGTCACGATCTTCCAGGAGCACGAGGATATCCTCGCCCGCTACCAGCGCTGGTTCCGCTACATCCTGGTGGACGAGTATCAGGATACGAACGTGGCCCAGTATCTCTGGCTGCGCCTGCTGGCGGCGGATCATCGCAACATCTGCTGCGTGGGCGACGACGATCAGTCGATCTATGGCTGGCGCGGGGCCGAAGTGGGCAACATCCTGCGGTTCGAGAAGGATTTTCCCGGCGCGAAGGTGGTGCGGCTGGAGCAGAACTATCGCTCCACCCCGCATATCCTGGCAGCCGCCTCGGGCGTGATCCGGGGCAACGAGGGGCGGCTCGGCAAGGAGCTCTGGACCCATGCGCAGGACGGCGAGAAGGTCCGCCTGATCGGCCACTGGGACGGCGAGGAAGAGGCCCGCTGGATCGGCGAGGAGATCGAGAGCCTGCAACGCGGCACGCGCGGGATGCGGCCCTTCAGCCTCGACCACATGGCGATCCTCGTCCGCGCCTCGCACCAGATGCGGGCGTTCGAGGACCGCTTCCTGACCATCGGGCTCAACTACCGGGTGATCGGCGGCCCCCGCTTCTACGAGCGGATGGAGATCCGCGACGCGATGGCCTACTTCCGCCTCGTCACCTCGCCCGAGGACGATCTGGCCTTCGAGCGGATCGTGAACACGCCCAAGCGCGGCCTCGGCGACAAGGCTCAGCAGACCATCCAGCGCACCGCGCGCGAACACGGCGTCAGCCTCGTGGACGGCGCCCGGATCGCGGTGGACGAGGGGCGCATCGCCGGCAAGGGGGCAGGGCAGCTGCGCCACCTGGTCGACAGCCTCGCCCGCTGGGGCCGGATGACCGGGGACAGGGACGTCAGCCATGTCGAGCTGGCCGAGATGGTGCTGGACGAATCGGGCTATACCGCGATGTGGCAGGAGGACAAGACGCCCGAGGCGCCGGGGCGGCTGGAGAACCTGAAGGAACTGGTCAAGGCGCTGGAGAGCTTCGAGAATCTGGAAGGCTTCCTGGAGCACGTCGCCCTCATCATGGACAACGAGAGCGAGCGCGACGGCGAGAAGGTGTCGATCATGACCCTGCACGCCGCCAAGGGGCTGGAATTCCCCGTGGTCTTCCTGCCGGGGTGGGAGGACGGGCTCTTTCCCTCGCAGCGCTCGATGGACGAAAGCGGGCTGAAGGGGCTGGAGGAGGAGCGCCGCCTCGCCTACGTCGGCATCACCCGGGCCGAGGAACTGGCGATCATCTCCTTCGCCGGCAACCGGCGGGTCTTCGGCCAGTGGCAATCCGCGCTGCCCTCGCGCTTCATCGACGAACTGCCGGACGAGCATGTCGAGGTGCTGACCCCGCCCGGCCTCTACGGCGGCGGCTACGGCGCGGCGGGGATGAACACGCCGGCCTCGCGCCTGCACGAGCAGGCGAGCCGCGCGGATGTCTACAATTCGCCGGGCTGGAAGCGGATGCAGTCCCGCCAGGGGATGCGCCCCATGGCGCAGCCGCAGGAGGTGCGGAGCCAGGTGATCGATTCCACCGCCGTCAGCTCTCACACCGTGGGCGAGCGGGTGTTTCACCAGAAGTTCGGCTACGGCGCCATCACCGCGATCGAGGGCGACAAGCTGGACATCGCCTTCGAAAAGGCCGGCCAGAAGAAGGTCGTGGCGAAGTTCGTCATGGCGGCGGACGATATCCCGTTCTGACGCGCGGTTTTGCGAGGTGGGGAATACCTGACTGTCGCAACATCGCGTTCCGGTACACGCTCTGTCCTGCAAGATGATTTCAAGCGAGACAGACAGATGGCAATTATCGCCAGAACCCATTTCAGAAAGCTGGTCGTGATTTCGGCCCTGGTGCTGATCCTTCTGGGTCAGATCCTGTCCGGCGGGCTGCGTGAAGGCGCCGGCCGGACAGGGACCGTGGCGGAGCGGATGCGGTAGGGGCGAAATCTTTTCGACGAAAAAGATCTGCGAAGAGTTTTCGCGAAAACTCTTCGCGCCGCAGGCAGCCGGGTCGATGGGCGGGAATTGCCGCTTGACGCCCGACACCGGCGACCCTAGAACGCCCCTCACGTCCGGGCCTGCCCGGGCGGGCAGCGAGCGGTTGTAGCTCAGTTGGTTAGAGTACCGGCCTGTCACGCCGGGGGTCGCGGGTTCGAGCCCCGTCAACCGCGCCACTGCCCCGCCCGATCGCCCGCACGTTGCGCGGTTGTAGCTCAGTTGGTTAGAGTACCGGCCTGTCACGCCGGGGGTCGCGGGTTCGAGCCCCGTCAACCGCGCCATCATCTCCGGAACGAACGTCAGCGGTCACGGTAGCTGTAGCCCAGCAGCCGTTCCTGATCCGTGTCGACCCGCCCGGCCAGATGCGCGGCATCCGCGGCGGAGAGCGCGGCCGGCGTCTCCGGCCGTGACGCCACCGCGGCGCGAAAACGCGAGCCGAGGCGTCGTGTGACGCCCCGGAACGACGCGTCGGACGCGGGCAGGGCAAAGGCGTCGCGCAGCGCCGCCACGCAGGCCTCGGGATCGGCGGCCAGCGTCTCCAGCCGCAGGAAGGCGACGTTGCAGTCGCGGGCGAGCCAGGACAGCGCATAGGCCAGCTTGGCCCGGCGCAGGTCGAAGATGTCGGCAAAGCGCGCGCCGGTCAGCGGGTGGCGGTCGTGCTGCAGCGGCTGGCCCCTGAGGCCGAGCGCCTCGGCCCCCTCGAAATACCGGTCCTCGTCCACGATCGTGTCCCATTCGGCGCGGATGAATTCGGGAAACGCCAGGCGCTGCATGGCCGGTGTGCAGTGCCAGGGCTTGCGGTGCATCGACAGCACCCACTCCGCCGCGTCGCGCACGCAGAGCACCAGCACCATGTCCGGCGGCACCGCCGTCATCCCGCCGAACCCGTGTTTCCAGCCGAGCGTGTCCGACGCCGCCAGCGGCGTGTTCCGCGCGATGAGGCGCCGCGCCAGGTTGGTGCCCGACGACCGCTCGCCCATCACCTGGAACCGCGTGACCGGGCGCCCGGTGACATGGGCGAAGAAGAGGCCGGACGCGGGGAATTCGCGGGCGAAGGCGCGGGCGGTGGCGCCGTCCGGTCCGGCGGATACGGTATCGGGCACGGCGTCTCCTTCCATCGGGGCGGGCATGGCGCGGGCGCAACGCCCGGCGCGGCATCACAAACTCCACGTTTCCGCCCCCGGCGCAAGGCGGCTAACCTCGCCGCAGCGCCACGACACAGCGCCAGGACGAGGGGCCCGCCCGGAAGATCATGTCAGACAAAGACCCTACCCGGGCCCCCACACGGTTCGCGACTCCGGCCGCCACCTCTCCTGCCGCCGCCGTCACGATGGTTCGGGACGATCTCTTCTTCCTGGAGATCTGGCTGCACCATTACGGCCGCGCGCTCGGCCGCGAGAACTGCCACGTGATCGCCCACGGCCGCGACCCGCGGGTGATGGAGATGGCGCAGGGTTGCAACGTTATCGGCATCCCCGAGGGCGATCCCGCCGCCTTCGACATCCAGCGGTGGAAACTGCTGAACAACCTGGTGGCGGGGCTGCGGAACTACCATCGCCACGTGATCGTGGGCGACGTGGACGAACTGGTCGTGGTCGATCCCGAGGCCGGGATGGGGCTGGCCGACTATCTGGCCGGGGCGCCCGCCGGCCGCGTCTACACCCCGCTGGGGCTGGAGCTGCTGCACCGCCCCGATCTGGAGCCCGACCCGGTGGCGCCCGGTCGCATCCTCGGGCCGCGCCGGCACGTCCGGGTGGCGCTGCACTATGCCAAGCCCTGCGTCCTGTCGACCGCGACCAAGATCGCGCGGGGCGGGCACTACACCCAGTATCGGAAGCTCTTCGCGCCCGCGCCGCTCTATCTCTTTCACCTGAAGTTCGCGGATCTGGCGGCCTATGCCGAGGCGATGGACCGCCGGAACGCCGCGACGGACGCGCTCGGCGGGGCGGACCCGGCGGGGGTGGCGATCGGGCGGCACTGGTTCGCGGCCGAGCGGGGCGACGACCGGGCGCTGTTCGAAGGCTTCGCCCGCATGCCGATGGCCGAGGGTTTCGACATGGCCCCGGTGCGGCGGATGATGAAGCAGACCTGGGGTCCGCGGGGCGAAACCGGCTACTGGCAGTTCGCGCAGCCCGCGCTGGCGATGCTCTATCGCCTGCCGGATCGGTTCACGGGCCTCTTCTAGAGGCTCTGCCGGCCGAGGAATGCCCGCATCGCCGCCGCCGTCTCGTCGGGCGAGGCGTCGGGAAAGAAATGCCCGCCGGGAATCGCCCCGGTCTCGATGGTCTCGCAGCGGCTTTCCCAGACCGTGCGCATGTCGTAGGCCCGCGCCATCGCGCTGTCGGCGCCCCAGAGGATCAGCGCGGGCATGGGGATCTTCCGGCCCGCGTCGGCGGCGTCGAGGTCGAAGTCGAGCTCCAGCGTCGCGCGGTAGTCGTTGCACATGCCGCGGATCGTCTCCGGGTCGCGCCAGGCGGCGCGATAGGCCGCCAGCTGATCGGGCGCGTAATCCTCGGCCCTGGCCGCACCCCAGCCCAGCAGGGTCGTCTCGTAGTAGAGGTCGGGATCGGCGCCGATCAGGGTCTCGGGCAACGGTTCGGCCTGCGCCAGGAAAAACCAGTGGTAGTAGGCCTTTGCGACCCGTTTCTCCAGCGGGTCGAGCAGCAGGTGCGTCGGCACGATGTCCATCATCTGCACCGAAGCCAGCGCCTGCGGATGGTCCAGCGCCATCCGGTGGGTCACCCTCGCGCCCCGGTCGTGGCCCGCCAGGTGGAACCGGTCGAACCCCTGGTCCGCCATCAGCGCCAGCATGTCGCGGCCCATCTCGCGGAAGGTGTAGTCGGCGACCTCGGGCGGCTTCGACGAGGCGCCGTAGCCGCGCAGGTCGGCGGCGATCACGGTGTGGCGGTCGGCCAGCTGCGGCGCGATCCGGGCCCAGAGGGCGCGGGTCTGCGGGTAGCCGTGCAGCAGCAGCAGGGGCGGGCCCTCGCCCCCGCGCGAGAAGGCGATGGTCTGGCCGTTGACCCGCGCCGAGCCGTCGGTGAAGCCCGGGATCGCCGTCACGACGTCAGCGCATGCAGGATGCGGGCCCGGGACCGCGTCCCCTTGTGGAGTGAGGGCCGTCCCGGAAACTCTCCGGTGGAGAGTTTCAGGCCCGGACGCGCGCAGCGCTTCGATCCTTCCATGGTGCGACAGCATGGCTGGCTCATGTCGTCAACGCGTGCAGGATGCGGGCCCAGCTTCGCGTGCCCTTGTGGAAGGATTCGAGGTCGTACTTCTCGTTCGGCGAATGGATCTGGTCGTCGTCCTTGCCGAAGCCGATCAACATCGCGTCCATGTCGAGGATCGACTTGAAGTAGCCCGCGATCGGGATCGACCCGCCGCAGCCGACATAGGCGGCATCGTTCGGCCATTCGTCGGACAGCGCCTTGCGGGCGGATTCGAACGCCGGGTGGTCGATGGACATCTGCGAGGCCGGCGAATTGCCGTGGGCGCGGAATTCGACCTCGCAATCGGGCGGCAGCTGCGAGCGGACATGAGCCCGGAAGCTCTCGCGCAGCTTCGACGGATCCTGGGTGCCGACCAGGCGGAACGAGATCTTCGCATGCGCCTCGGCCGGCAGCACCGTCTTGAAACCGTCGCCGGTGTAGCCGCCCCAGATGCCGTTGACCTCGCAGGTGGGGCGGGACCAGATCATCTCCAGCGGGCGGCGGCCTTCCTCGCCGGCGGGTTCGGACAGGCCGACGCCGCCCAGGAATCCCGCATGGTCGAAATTCAAATCGTCCCATTGCGCGATGATCTCGTTCGTCATCTCGGGCACGCCGTCGTAGAAGCCCGGAACCGTGATCCGGCCCGTGTCGTCGTGCAGGCCCGCGACGATCCGCGTCAGCACCCGGATCGGGTTCATCGCAACGCCGCCGTACATCCCCGAATGCAGATCGCGCTTCGCCGCCTTGATGGTGATCTCCTCGCCCAGCAGGCCGCGCAGCATGGTGATGATCGCGGGCGTCTCGCTTTCGAAGAGGCCGGTGTCGCAGATCAGCGCGATGTCGGCTTTCAGTTCCTCCATGTTCTCCTTCATGAACGGGACGAGCGACGGAGAGCCGCTTTCCTCCTCCCCCTCGAAGAAGAAGGTGATGCGGCAGGGCAGCTTGCCCTCGACGGCCTCCCAGGCTCGGCAGGCCTCCACGAAGGTCATCAGCTGGCCCTTGTCGTCCGACGCGCCGCGGCCGCGGATCACCTTGCCGCTCGGGCCCTCCTGCACCTCCGGATCGAAGGGGTCGCGGTCCCAGAGATTCAGCGGATCCACCGGCTGCACGTCGTAATGGCCGTAGAAGAGGATGTGCGGGCCGTCTCCGTCCTCGTTCACGTGGCCGACGACCATCGGGTGCCCGGGCGTCATCCGCTTCTCGGCCGCCACACCGAGCGAGCGGAGGTCGGCGACCAGCCAGTCGGCGGCGTGTTCGCATTGCGGCTTGAACGCCGGATCGGTCGAGATCGACGGGATCCGCAGCAGCTCCAGCAGGCGGTCGGTGGCGCGGGGGAGGTCTTCGTCGATGCGGGCGAGGATGGCGTCGAGTGACATGGGCAGGCTCCGGAAGTCGTTGTCGGGGCGGAGCGTGACAGGCGGCCCGCCCGTGTCAAGCCGCCCCGGCGCACGGAACCCGCGGCCACCGGCGCCGCGGCGCACGGCAGGCGATGCGCGGCCCGCCGCCGCCTTGCCCCCGCCCGAACGCCGTTCGGCCGCCGCCACGTATGCGCGGAGGCATCGCCCCCCCGCGACACATCGCATCGTGAAATTCGTTGCAGGGAGATGAACGGCGCTTGCTATCTCGTTGATATGATACGTTTATCCATGAAACCATTTTTCCGCCCGGCTTGACCTCGATCAAGGCCGGGGCGGGGCGGCAAAATGTAGCCTGTTGCGTGAACGCGGGCAGGCTTATAAGCCGCCTCGTATCCGGAACACGGGGCAGGCTGCGCCTGTCTCTCACCTGCGCCAGCCGCACGACGCGCTACGCAAGCCCAGGAGGGGAAGCCGATGGATTACTCGGCCGGTTTGGACAAGGCTCTCGGCTCTCTGCACGAGGAAGGGCGCTATCGCACCTTCATCGACATCGTGCGCGACCGCGGCAACTTTCCCCACGCCACCTGGCACCGTCCCGACGGAACGAAGCAGCCGGTGACGGTCTGGTGCGGCAACGACTACCTCGGCATGGGTCAGCACCCGGTGGTGCTGGAGGCGATGCACCACGCAATCGACGAGGCGGGCGCAGGATCCGGCGGGACGCGCAACATCTCGGGCACGACGCTCTTCCACAAGGAGCTGGAGGCGGAACTCGCCGACCTGCACGGGAAGGAGGCGGCGCTCGTCTTCACCTCGGCCTACATCGCCAACGACGCGACGCTGTCGACGCTGCCGAAGCTGTTTCCGGGCCTCATCATCTATACCGACGCGCTGAACCACGCCTCGATGATCGAGGGCATCCGCCGCAACGGCGGGGCCAAGCGCATCTTCCGCCACAACGACGTGGCCCATCTGCGCGAGCTGCTGGAGGCCGACGATCCGGCCGCGCCGAAGCTGATCGCCTTCGAATCGGTCTATTCGATGGATGGCGATTTCGGACCGATCGAGGCGATCTGCGACCTGGCCGACGAATTCAACGCGCTGACCTACATCGACGAGGTCCACGCCGTCGGCATGTACGGCCCGCGCGGCGGCGGCGTGACGGAACGCGACCGCCTGGCGCACCGGATCGACATCATCAACGGCACGCTGGCCAAGGCCTACGGCGTCATGGGCGGCTACATCGCGGCGTCGGAAAAGATGGTGGACGCCATCCGGTCCTTCGCGCCGGGCTTCATCTTCACCACCTCCATCCCGCCCGCGGTGGCGGCGGCGGCGGCGGCGTCCGTCCGGCACCTCAAGACCGACCAGGCGCTGCGCGAACGGCACCAGACCCAGGCGAAGATCCTCAAGCTGCGGCTGAAGGGTTCGGGCATGCCGATCATCGACCACGGCAGCCACATCGTGCCGGTGATCGTGGGCAACCCGGTCCACACCAAGAAGATCTCGGACATGCTGCTGGAGCGGCACGGGATCTACGTGCAGCCGATCAACTTCCCCACCGTGCCGCGCGGCACCGAACGGCTGCGCTTCACGCCCTCGCCGGTCCACGGTCCGAAGGACATCGACCGCCTCGTCCAAGCAATGGACGAGCTCTGGTCGCACTGCGCGCTGAACCGCGCCGAACTCGCGGGCTGATCGCGAAGCGGTGAAGAAAGAGGCGCCGGGCGATGGCTCCGGCGCCCAGCGGACGAAATCGGCAACGGGCGAATTCGCTTTCGCCATCAGTCCCTTGCCTGGGCGTGTTCACGCCTGGGTGGAACCGGACCCGCCCTTTCGATGGTTTTCACCTTGAAGTGTGTTAGTCTTGAGGCAAGAAAGACGTGATCCGAATCGTGGGGACGACAGCGGATCACCAGCGCAGATGGGGCAGTCTTACGATGCGTCGGAAGGATCCGGCCGGCACCGCGAGGAACGAGCGGGACCGGCCACAGGTCAAGGGGTTCGATGACTTCGAGTTGAAGCTCGGGGACATGATGCGTGGCGAACGCGCGACCCTCGGCAAGTCTCTTCTCGACGTCCAGCGCGAACTGCGGATCAAGGCCTCCTACATCGCCGCGATCGAGAACTGCGACCCCGGCGCCTTCGACACGCCCGGCTTCATCGCCGGCTATGTGCGGTCCTATGCCCGCTACCTGAACCTCGATCCCGATCAGACCTTCAGCGCCTTCTGCGCCGAAAGCGGCTTTTCCACCGCGCACGGCATGTCGGCCGAGGCGTCGTCCAAGCGCAAGCCCGACCTGCCGGCGAAGGCCGCGCCGTCGGTCCGCGATCCCTTCACCGCGCCGAACACGCCCTTCGTGCCCGTGGGCGACAGCTTCCTCAGCCGGATCGAGCCCTCGGCCATCGGATCGGCCTTCGTGCTGGTCGCGCTGATCGGCGCGCTCGGCTACGGCGGCTGGACGGTCCTGAACGAGGTGCAGCGCGTCCAGTTCGCGCCCGCCGAGAACACGCCCGAGGTGCTGGCCGATCTCGACCCGCTGCAGGGCGCGCGCAGCGCCGCCGCCGAGGGCGAGCAGGTGGCCGGCGGCGCCGGCACCGCCATCGCCAATGCCCCGGCGGAGGGCCTGGACCGGCTCTACCGCCCGCAGGCGCTGGACGTGCCGGTGATGGTCGCGCGGGATGCGCCGATCTCGACCCTCGATCCCTCCAGCGTCGGCAGCTTCGCCGGCACCGACACCGAGCGCGGCACCCTGTCGGGCGCGGTCGATCTGGCGCTGCAACGCGCGCTGGCCGAGGAGAACGGCGAGGTGGCGCCGATCCAGCAGACGAGCACCCCGCAGGTGGTCGAGGCGGCGGCGCCCGGCGTCTCGCTGTTCGCGGTGCGGCCGGCGTGGGTCCGGGTGCGGGCCGCCAACGGCTCCGTCATCTTCGAAAAGATCCTCGACGCCGGCGAAAGCTGGGAACTGCCGCAGACCGAAGAGGCGCCGACCCTGCGCGCCGGCATGTCGGGCTCGCTCTACTTCCGCGTGGCGGGAGAGCTCTACGGCCCGGCCGGCAACGGCACCTCGACGATCAAGAACGTCGCCCTGTCGGTCGAGGACGTGAAACAGGTCTACGCCGTGGCGGACCTGACCGCCGATCCCGAAGCCGCCCGCGTGGTGGCCGAGGCGACGCAGATCGCCACCCCCACCCAATGACGCGGCCTCTCGGGCGGCTGTCCCGGCGCTGTCCGGGCCGCCCGGCGGCATGATCGCGCGGAGATGACCGGACGCGGCGTTGCAGCGCGGCGGTGCCCGGGTTACATCGTCACCGAGGAATGCCGACCCGGAGCCCGCTCATGTCGCTGAACCCCGTCCGTCCCTGGCGCAACATCGAACGGCGGAAAAGCCGCCGGATCATGGTGGGCAGCGTCCCCGTGGGCGATGGCGCGCCGATCTCGGTCCAGACGATGACCAACACCGACACCTCCGACGTGAAGGCCACGGTGGCGCAGGTGCTGGCGGCGGCCGAGGCGGGGGCCGACATCGTCCGCGTCTCGACCCCCGACGAGGCGTCGACCAGGGCGCTGAAGGAGATCTGCCGCGAAAGCCCGGTGCCGATCGTGGCCGACATCCATTTCCACTACCGCCGCGCCATCGAGGCGGCGGAGGCGGGCGCGGCCTGTCTGCGGATCAACCCCGGCAACATCGGGTCCGAGGAGCGGGTGCGCGAGGTGATCCGCGCCGCGAAGGACCACGGCTGTTCGATGCGGATCGGGGTCAACGCCGGCTCGCTGGAGCGCGACCTGCTGGAGAAATACGGCGAACCGTGCCCCGAGGCGATGGTGGAATCGGGTCTCGATCACATCCGCATCCTGGAAGACAACGACTTCCACGAGTTCAAGATCAGCGTGAAGGCGTCGGACGTGTTCCTGGCCGCCGCCGCCTATCAGGCGCTGGCCGAGGCGACGGACGCGCCGATCCATCTGGGCATCACCGAGGCCGGGGGGCTGATGTCCGGCACGGTGAAGAGCGCCATCGGGCTGGGGCAGCTGCTGTGGATGGGTATCGGCGACACGCTGCGCGTCTCGCTGAGCGCGGATCCGGTGGAGGAGGTGCGCGTCGGCTTCGAGATCCTGAAGTCGCTGGGGCTGCGGCATCGCGGCGTCAACATCATCTCGTGCCCGTCCTGCGCGCGGCAGGGGTTCGACGTGATCCGGACGGTCGAGGTGCTGGAGAAGCGGCTGGAGCACATCCGCACGCCGATGAGCCTGTCGATCATCGGCTGCGTGGTGAACGGCCCGGGCGAGGCGCTGATGACCGACGTCGGTTTCACCGGCGGCGGCGCGGGCAACGGCATGGTCTACATGGCCGGCCGGCAGTCGCATCGGATGTCGAACGACCAGATGGTCGACCACATCGTCGAACTGGTCGAGAAACGTGCGGCCGAGATCGAGGCCGAGGCCGCGGCGGCCGATCAGGCGGCGGAGTAGGGCGCGGACCTCCCCGTGTTGCGCCGGCTGCGCCGTCGCGCAGGGGATCGCCGCCGGCGAGAGTATTTCCGGCAGGAAAATGAGGGCCAGCGGTCAGGTCTGCTCGGGGTCCGGCAGGTCGGTCTGGATCCAGCGGTCGGAATGGTGGATGTCCATCGTCTCCAGCCGCCCGGGGCCGAGGTTGTGGAACTTGTGCGGGACATCGGCCGGGCCGAAGACGATATCGCCTTCCGACGCCTCGATCCTGGTGTCGCCCACGGTGAAGAGCGCGCGTCCGCGGCGGATCACGAACACCTCGTCGTAGGGATGCACGTGCCATTTCGGCCCCACGCCGATCCGGTCCGTGCCGTAGAAGAGGATCGTGACGCCCGCGCCCAGCCGGTGGCCTTCCGCCGCGCCGCGCCATGCGCCGGGGGTGCGGGCCCAGTCGGCCCAGGACAGCTTCGCCGGTTCCTTCGTCATCGCGTCTCCTCCCGCGCGGTATCCAGATAGCGTGTCAGAACCGCCTCCGGGATCCAGCCGCGCAGCATCATCCGGGGCAGCACGATGGCCGGGGGGCGGTCCAGTTCCAGCCGCGCGGAGAGCCGCGCGCCCGTCTCCGCCCTCGCGCTGGCCTCTTCCGGGGGCGGGGCGAGGAAGCGCATCGGGCGGGGCAGGGCGTCGGCCAGCGCCGCCGGTCCCTGCCGGGCGAGGTCGAGGTGGTTGCCCGCCCCGGCGTCGGCGGCGTGGATCTCCACCCGCAGCCAGGGGCGCGACGCGGCGGCGGCCGTCAGCCCGGCAAGGGCGCGGGCGCAATCCGCGCAATCCGGTGCGACGAACAGGGCGAGCGTGACCTCGGGCCGCGCCGCGCCGAAGCCGAACGCCGAGGGGGTGAAGAGCGCCTCGGCCGCCCCGGCGATCAGGTCGAGGTCGCGCCCCGCCGCGTCGGCGTAGATCGCACCGGACGTCGGGGGCGCGGGGGGCGTCAGGGCGTCCGCGACGAGCGCCGGCTCGTCCAGCAGCAGCGCCCGCACCTCGCGCCCGAAGGCGTCGCGCTGCGCGGCCGTCAGGGAGAGGCCGTCGGAGGCCGGGGCCGGAGATCCGGCCGCCGCCACGGCGCCGGCCGCCAGCCCGGCGATGCAGGCCCGCCGCAACAGGGCCGCACCGCGCACCGGATCACTCTTCGCGGACGTCGGCGACGATCGCTTCCATGGCGTCCTTCGGCACGTAGCCGCGGATCATCTGGTCGCCGATCACGAAGGTCGGCGTCCCGTTGATCGCCAGCGTCTGCGCCAGCGCGCGGGTGCTGGCGATTTCCTCCGCCACCGCGTCGCTGTCCATGGCGGCCATGATCGCCGCGGTGTCGAGGCCGAGGCCGTCGCCGAGCCGGGTCAGCGTCGCCTCGTCGGGGTTGCCGTTCAGCGTCATCAGCGCGTCGTGGACCTGCTCGTAGGCCTCGTCCCCGCCCACGTGCTTCGCCGCGATGGCGAAGCGGGAGGAGACGACCGACGCCTCGCCCAGGATCGGGAATTCCTTGACCACGAAGCGGATGTTGCCGTCGCTCTCGATCAGGGCGTTCACCTCCTCGAAGGCCTTGCGGCAATAGCCGCAGCGGTAGTCCATGAACTCGACCACCGTCACGTCGCCCTCGGGATTGCCGCCGACCCAGGAATAGCCGTCGTTCGCGATGGCCTCCAGATTGTCGGCCACCAGCTGCATGTCGGCATCCGCCTGGGCCTGCGCCTGCCGGCTTTCCAGCTGCTGGACCGCCTCCATGATGACCTCGGGATTTTCCAGCAGGTAGGCGCGGACCTCGGCGCGGAACGCCTCGCGCTGATCGTCGGTCATGGCGGCGGGGTCGAAGGCACCGGCCGTTTCCTGCGCCAGCGCGGGCGTGGGCAGGGCGGCGAGGCTCCAGAGGCCGAGCCCGGCGGCGGCCGAAAGGCTGGCGGCGACGACGACGGTGCGGGGCGAGAACTGGGGCATGGACGACTCCTCGGATCGGTTGGACCGGTCAGACCACATCGCGCGGGCATTGCCAATGCGCCGGCCGGTCACATTTGTCCTTCTCGCCGGCGCGGCCGGGGCCGGCCGGGCGGAGAGGTGCCGATTTTCCCGGCACGGCGCCGCAATGCCCGGCGCGGCCGTCTTCCGGTGCCGACGCTGCGGCAGGTGCGGCCGGCCTGCGTTGACCTTCCCGTGCCGACCCGGTGGAATGGGCCCGGCAGGGCAGCAATCGGAGAAGGTCATGCGTCAATCGAGCCGCGGAACGGTCGATCCCTTCATCGTCATGGACGTGATCAAGGCCGCACGGGACGCGGAGGATGCAGGGCGCCACATCATCCACATGGAGGTCGGCCAGCCCGGCACGCCCGCCCCCGCCGCCGCCCGCGCGGCGCTGACGGAGGCGATGCGCGAGGCCCAGCTGGGCTATTCCGTGTCCCTCGGCATCCAGCCCCTTCGGGAGCGGATCGCCCGGCTCTACGGCGAATGGTACGGCGTCGATCTTGACCCGAACCGTGTGGTGGTCACGCCGGGATCGTCCGGGGGCTTCCTGCTGGCCTTCTCGTCGCTGTTCGACGCGGGGGAGAGGGTGGGCATCGGCGTGCCGGGCTATCCGTCCTACCGGCAGATCCTCAAGGCGCTGAGCCTGAAGGCGGTGCTGCTGGAGACATCGGAGGCGGCCCGCTACCAGCCGGTGGCCGGTGATCTGGAGGGGCGGGACCTGCAGGGGCTTCTGGTCGCCTCTCCGTCCAATCCGGCCGGCACGATGCTGGGCCGGGACGAGATCGCGGCGCTGATGGCGGCCTGCCGGGACCGCGGGATCGCCTTCATCTCGGACGAGATCTATCACGGGCTGGAATACGAACGCGCCTCCGTCTCGGCGCTGGAGGTGGCGGACGACGCCTATGTCATCAACTCCTTCTCCAAGTATTTCTCTATGACCGGATGGCGGATCGGCTGGATGGTGGTGCCGCCCGATCACGTCCGGCGGGTGGAGCGGATCGCCCAGCACATGTTCATCTGCGCCCCCCACGCCAGCCAGATCGCCGCACTGGCGGCGCTGGAGTGCGAGCCGGAGCTGGAGGCGAACCTCGCCACCTATGCCGAGAACCGCCGGCTGATGCTGGAGGGGCTGCCGAAGGCGCACTTCGGCCGGATCGCGCCGCCGGACGGGGGCTTCTACATCTATGCGGATGTCTCGGATCTGACCGACGACAGCCTCGCCCTCGCGCGGGAGCTGCTGGATCATGCCGGGGTGGCGGTGACGCCGGGGTCGGATTTCGACCCTGTCCGCGGCGGGGGGACGCTGCGCTTCTCCTACGCCGCGACGACCGAGGACATCCGCGAGGGGCTGCGCCGCCTGCAACACTACATGGAGCGGCGGCAGCTGCGGTCGGCGGCCGGCTGAGCCGGGCGGGAACGGGTCGGAAGGGTCGGGGCGGCAGGGTCGGGCGGGCGGGTCGCCGCCGAGGTCAGGGCGTGTCCCGGCCCATCCGGACGAGCCTGGCCCGAAGCGTCTTCGCCTCGGGCCGCCCGGCGTCCAGCGCCATGACGAAGGCGTGGGTCAGAAAGAAACCGGCCTCTTCCTCGGACGCCGCGCCATCGGCGGCATCCGTGTAGAGCCGCGACAGGGTGGCCGCGTCTCCCCTGCGGTGCGCCTCCAGCAGGGCGGCGTGAAGATCCCGTGCCGCCATGGCGCGGGCGGTCGACATCCTCTGACGGCTGGTCGGGATCGGCGCAGTCGAATCGGGCGCAGTCGGATAGGGCGCGGTCATGGCGCGGCGGCATCCGGCGCTGCCGAAATCCCCATGGCAGGAAAGCCGGTATCGCTTCCGGCATCCGTCCCCGGAGCGGAACTGGCGGTGGCGTGCATGCCACCATTCATCCTCGCCCCCGCCCAGGCGTGGAAGGCGCGGGTCGCGCCGTCCATGGCGGGCGAGAAATGGCCGCCGTCGAAGCCCGGCGCGGCACGTCCGGCCTGCATCCCCTCGACCACGAAGATGTCTTCCTCGAACACCACCTTCCAGCGCGCCGCGTTCTCGGCCGCCAGCACCGGATCGACATCGGGCGTGGCGTAGAAGATGTGCACATGCTCCTCCGTCGCGCCCTGGCCCTGCGGGTGCAGGAGGATGGCGAAGGTGTGGTCGCGGTGCACGCCCAGCAGGACGTTGGGGTAGAGCGCCGTGTATTCCGCGGCCTGGTTCCAGATGGACGGCAGGCCGGGAAAGTCGGGGAAGGTCGCGCCGTCCGCGCCGGTCAGCTGCCGGTAATGGGTGGAGCCCTGGCCGGAATGGCCCTGCTCGGACACGATGTCGTAATGATCCTCCAGCCGGGAATAGCTGTTCAGGCCGGGATGCACCCAGGGCAGGTGATAGCTTTCGCAGTAGTTCTCGACCGCCAGCTTCCAGTTCGCCGCCAGCCGCAGGGTGAAGCGGCTGCTCGCGCCGCCGTGGTGCCAGGGCCGGTCGAAATCGGCCCAGCGGGCCAGCAGCCCGGCATGGGCGACGTCGAACGCCGGCGCGGCGCCGTCGATGTTCACCCAGACCACGCCGAAGCGCAGGTGGGACCGGACCTCGATCAGTCCCAGCAGGCTGCGGTCGATGTCCGGATGCGCATTGCGCCCCGGCCCGCCGACATGGGGCGTCGCCACAAGCTTGCCTTCGGTCGAATAGCACCAGGAATGATAGGGGCAGCGGATCGCGCCCTCGATCTTCCGGGGCTCGGAGACGAGAATCATGCCGCGATGGCGGCAGATGTTCTGGAAGACGCGGACCAGCCCCTGCCTGTCGCGGATCAGCAGCAGGGGGATGCCGGCGAGGTCGATCGGGCGGGCATCGCCCGGTTCGGGGACATCCGCCTCGACCGCCAGACCGGCCCACTGCGCCTGGATCAGGCGCTGCATCTCGGTCCGGTGCAGGGCGGGGTCGGTGTAATGGGCGTTCGGCAGCCCGCGCAGCGGCGCGGCGATCGGCGTTGCGGTGTCGGGCATCGAAGAACCTCCCCTGTCTGATGACCGGAAGGGTGCCATGCCCGACCGCGGCCCGCGCGATCCGGTGCGACAGAACGTGTCGCTGTGAGGACAGCGGTCCGGAGCGCCGCCGCGGGCAGGGCGCGCCGGAGGGGCGTCAGTTGAAGGGTTCGTCGATCCTGAGCAGCCGGCGGTGGAAGGCGGGCAGGTCCGCGGGACGCAGGAACCCGGCCTTGCGCGCGGCGTCGAGGATGTTGCCGGTGTCGCGCCCGAGATGTTCATAGACCATCCGCGTGGCGCGCAGACCGGCGATGGTCTCGGCCACCGTGCGTGTGGCGTAGCCGACCCAGAAGTTGTTCTCGAACGCCGGCACGCGGCTGAGGAAGTTGAACGTGCAGGTGATCGCCCCCCGACGCGAGATCAGCGCCGCGACGCCTTCCTCCTGCCGCATGAAGATGCCGCGGAATTCGCGGGTGTGCGGATCCAGCGTCAGGCCCTGCTGCTTCATCGCCTCCTTCGCCTCCAGCCCGCGGACGAAGGTGAACCCGTCGCGGCGGAAGACGTAGACCAGCCCGGTGATCGCCAGATCGGCATCGACGAAGCTGCGGCGCGAGAAGCGGTAGAACCCGGTCGGCAGGGCGCTTTCCGGCACCTCGGTGGCGCCGCGGCCGAGATGGTTGGAGATCGCGGGATGATTGAGCAGATCGTTGGCGATCGGCGTCAGCTCTCCCACCGGTTCCAGCAGGATGCGGGCATCGGTCTTGAAGAAGGTGCAGATCCGCTGCAGCACATCCGGGCGAGGAAAGCTCTCGCCCGACAAGTAGCGGTTGTATTGTGTGCGATTGATGCCAAGCTCCCGGCAGAGACCTGCGATCGAGGGATAGTGGCTGCTGAGCAGGCGCAGGTTGGCGCCGAAGATGCCGCGGACTTCGACCGGATCGGCGGCCTCCATCACAGGCCTGGGCGGAACGTGGTTCATCTGTGCATCCCCGGCCTCGATATCCCTGTGATCTGCCCGCAGTGACCGGATTCCGGGCAGCCCCTGTCGCAATTGACGCTTTTGTGCGTCACTCTTGATGTTATATAGCGCCATGGCCCCTGTTTTGCGACACAAAATTTCGGCCGCAGACACCTTCTGAGGGATATCCACAACACCGCCGTTGTCGGATGCTCTCGGTCAGCGGGGCGCAACTATCCATGATCCTTGAGGAAAATTGATGTTCGGTGTGGTTCTCTGGAGTGATGTCGAGGATCGCCGTGCGGTTATATGGTGTGCCGATCACGGGGACCTTGCCTATTACTGCGCCGGCGAGGGGGAGCCTTGCCCGGATGTGGCCCTCGATGCGGGCGATCTGGTGCAGTTCGATCTGTCGGGTGAGTCGCAGCTTCGCCGTGCACGCAATCCGCGTGTGGTGGCGGAAGAGCAGTATCCCGGAATCGCCACGCGCCTGCGCGCGGCCGCCCCGGAGGAGGAGCGGGGCGGTCAGGCGCGGGATGCGATCATCGTCTCGCTGGACACGCTGCGCCGCCGCAGGGCGGCCCGGCAGAAGCTGGATCGGCCGCTGGCCCTGACCGCGGGCTGACCCGGCCGGGCAGGCGACGGGGCGTCCGGGCACCACTCACGGAATGCCGCCCGGATCCCTGGATCGCCTGCCGCTCAGTCCGCCCCGCGGGCCAGCGCCGCCACGCCGGTCCGCGCCATTTCCTGAAGGCCGAGGGGGCGCATCAGGTCGGCGAAGGCGTCGATCTTCTCGGGCGTGCCGGTGATCTCGAACACGAAGGACGACAGGGTCGAATCGACCACCGAGGCGCGGAAGATGTCCGCCAGCCGCAGCGCCTCGACCCGCTTGTCGCCTTCGCCGGACACCTTGATCAGCGCCAGCTCCCGCTCCACCGACGGGCCCTCGACGGTCAGGTCGTGAACCTCGTGCACCGGCACGATGCGGCCGAGCTGCGCCTTGATCTGTTCGATCACCTGGGGCGTGCCGCGGGTGACGACGGTGATGCGCGACCTGTGACCGGTATGATCCACCTCGGCCACGGTCAGGCTGTCGATGTTGTAGCCGCGCCCCGAGAAGAGGCCGATGACCCGGGCCAGCACGCCCGCCTCGTTGTCGACCAGCACGGCCAGCGTGTGCGTTTCCTGCACGTCCGAGAACTGCGGGCGCAGGTTGTAGGCGGAGTGGCGCGTCGCGCCCTTCTTGATCTGTAGTGCGTTCATCGTCGTTCACCCTTGCCGGTGCGGTGGAAGACTTTTCGCGAAAAGTCTTCAGAAAGGTTTTCGCGAAAACCTTTCACCCGGACCGGGGGAAGGTTCGCATGTCGGGTTCGAAATCCTTCGTCGAAGGATTTCCGGAAGAGTTTTCGCGAAAACTCTTCCCGCGCCTCAGACCAGCACCGCGCCTCCGTCGGCAATCGCGTTGCGGGTTTCGGCGTCGCCCATCAGCATCTCGTTGTGCGCCTTGCCCGACGGGATCATCGGGAAGCAGTTCTCGTGCTTCTCGACCAGGCAGTCGAAGATCACCGGCCCGTCGTGGTTCAGCATCTCCATGATCGCGTCGTCCAGATCGGCGGGCTCCGAGATGCAGATGCCCTTCGCCCCGAAGGCCTCGGCCAGCTTGACGAAATCGGGCAGCGCCTCGGACCAGGAATGCGAATAGCGCTCGCCGTGCAGCAGCTCCTGCCACTGGCGCACCATGCCGAGCCGCTCGTTGTTCAGGATGAACTGCTTGACCGGCAGGCGGAACTGCACCGCCGTGCCCATCTCCTGCATGTTCATCAGCCAGGAGGCCTCCCCCGCCACGTTGATGACCAGCGCGTCGGGATGCGCCATCTGCACGCCAATGGAGGCCGGGAAGCCGTAGCCCATGGTGCCGAGGCCCCCGGAGGTCATCCAGCGGTTCGGCGCCTCGAAGCCGAGATACTGCGCGGCCCACATCTGATGCTGGCCGACCTCCGTCGTGATGTAGCGGTCGCGCCCCTTCGTCAGCACCTCCAGCCGCTGCAGCGCATGCTGCGGCTTGATGGTCTTGGTGGAGGGGCGGAACTTCAGGCAGTCGACCTTCTTCCACTCGTCGATCTTCGACCACCACTTCGTCAGCGCCTCGCGGTTCACCTTGCGGCCCCGCGATTTCCAGACCTTCAGCATGTCTTCCAGCACATGGGCGATGTCGCCGACGATGGGGATGTCGACCCGCACGACCTTGTTGATCGACGACGGGTCGATATCGACATGCGCCTTCACCGAATTGGGGCTGAAGGCATCCAGCCGCCCGGTGATCCGGTCGTCGAACCGCGCGCCGAGGTTGATCATCAGATCGCAGTCGTGCATCGCCATGTTGGCCTCGTAGAGGCCGTGCATCCCGAGCATCCCCAGCCACTTGTCGCCCGACGCCGGATAGGCGCCGAGGCCCATGAGGGTCGAGGTGACGGGGATCCCCGTCGCCTCCACCAGCTCGCGCAGCAGCTGGCTGGCGGCAGGGCCGGAGTTGATGACGCCGCCGCCGGTGTAGAAGATGGGGCGCTTCGCGGTCTCCATGGCGGCGACCAGCTCGGTGATCTCCTCCATGTCGCCCTTCACCGGCGGGTTGTAGCGCCACGACGATTTCCTCGGCGCCTCGCGATAGGTGCCCGAGGCGAACTGGACGTCCTTCGGAATGTCGATCAGCACCGGGCCGGGGCGGCCGGCGGTGGCGACGTGGAAGGCCTGATGGATGGTGCCGGACAGGCTGTCGGTGTCCTTCACCAGCCAGTTCATCTTGGTGCAGGGGCGGGTGATGCCGACGGTGTCGGCCTCCTGGAACCCGTCGGTGCCGATCATGAAGGTCGGCACCTGGCCGGTCAGCACGAGGATCGGGATCGAATCCATCAGCGCGTCGGTCAGGCCGGTGACGGCGTTCGTGGCGCCGGGGCCGGAGGTGACCAGCGCCACGCCGACCTTGCCGGTCGACCGGGCATAACCTTCGGCCGCATGCACCGCGCCCTGTTCGTGCCGGACGAGGATGTGGCGGATGTCGTTTTGCTGGAAGATCTCGTCATAGATCGGCAGGACGGCGCCGCCCGGATAGCCGAAGACCACGTCCACGCCCTGATCCTTCAGGGCCTGGACCACCATCTTCGCACCTGTCATCTGACGTGCCATTCTCTCTCTCCGTCCTGCGCGCGTGTCGGCCGCGCGGTGTCTGCTGAATACGAAAAAGCCCCCGGGGTGATCCGGGGGCGCATGGGAAACCTGATGGGTCAACCGGGGTTACCGGCCCATGCGCCAAACTCCTACGATGACCACTAGTGCGTTCATTGCCTGAAGGCTCCTTCGTTCTGGGCAAGCAATATGGCGCGGGTTTCGGAACGTCAACCGCCAATCGCGCGGAAAAAGTGTCGCGGCGGGGTCTGTTTCATTCCATTTGTTGCGCAAAAGGCGCGGATGGCGACATTTCGCTAAAGCGGCGCGGGCTGTCCGCTTCGCTCATCCGAGTCGCCGCGCCCGTTCACCCGGCTTCCAGCAGGCGGCGGATGTTCGCGAGCCCGGTGGTCGAGTCCGCGTCCATCCGTTCGATCATCTCCGCCGTCGGCGGCTTCGGCCGGGCGGGGTTGCGCATCACGCGGGTGAAGTGGGTCCCCTCGGGGATCGGGTCGAACATGTAATGCACCAGGATCGGCCCGATGAATTCCGTCTGCGTGATGCCCAGCCACTGGCGCGGGCGGTCGCAGACCACCACCAGCCAGTCCAGCACCACCGGCGCGGTCCGCGTCGACCAGTGCTCGCGGAACGTGTCGCCGAAGCGCATCGGGCGGTTGTCGCACTCCAGCTCGTGCGAGGAGGCGAGCCACTCCGGCCAGGTCCGCGGGTTGGTCACGTAGTCGAAGACGGTGGCCGGGTCGGTGGCGATGACGATGGAATGGCTGCGCTGGAAGGCGTGGGTCTCGGCCGGCATGACGGGCTCCGGAAGGTGGGGGCAGGGGCCATTCACCCCCGCCGCAATCGCCCGGTCAACAGAGGCGCCGCCGGCATCACCCTTCTGCGCGCGCCGCGTCGCCCGCCTCGAAATGCGCGATCTGATCGTCATGTGCCTTCACGAAGCCCGGCCGCGCCGTCGCGCGCGCCAGATAGTCCCGGCAGGCGGGACACTCCGCCAGCCCGTCGAACCGGTCCGCGAAGCGCAGGACGTCCGCCATCAGGATATCGGCGACCGAGAAGTCGCCCGCCAGCCAGTCGCGCCCCTGCAGGGCGGCATCCACCTGCTTCAGGCGCGGGACCGTCATGCTTTCCCAGGGTTCCTCGGCCTTGTCGCGGCCCATGAAGCGGGCGAAGCCCCAGGGCATGGTCGCGATCTCGACCGAGTTCAGCGCGGCGAAGAGCCATTGCGTGATCTCCTCGTGCCGGTCCTTCGGCATCAGCGCGGGCGCGCGGCCGCCGATGTAGTGCAGGATCGCCCCGCTTTCGAAGAGCGTCCGGTCCCCGTCGACGAGCCAGGGCACCTGGTTGAACGGCTGGTGCGCCAGATGCGACGGGGGCCGGTCGTCGAACGGAGTCGAGCGGACGCGGTAGGGCAGGCCCGCTTCCTCCAGCGCCCAGCGGATGCGCAGATCGCGCACGAAGCCGCGCGGCGGTTCGGGGACCCAGTCGTAGGTGACGAGTTCGAGATCGGGCATCGCGGGCAATCCTTTCCGGCAGGAGGGTGCAGCGCGGGCCATCGTCCGCGCTGCCGCCTTTTCCGGCAACACCCGGCAGGATCACCCCGTTCCGCGCACTGCGAGAATTTACCATTTGATAAAATTTTCGATTGTGCCACGCTGAGCCGGACCGCCAGACCGATCAGGGACCAGCGAACCGCATGACCAACAGCCGGACGATCACGGACGCAGGCACTTCGGGCGCCAGCACTTCGGGCACGAGACTGTCGGGGATCGCCCCCGGACGCCTGCCCGCCGAGGCGCTTGCCGCCAATTTCCTGGACCTGCACCCGGCCTTCGACGGGCACGAGGCGCAGGTGGCGGCCGACCGCTGCTATTTCTGCCACGACGCGCCCTGCATCACGGCCTGCCCGACCTCGATCGACATCCCGCTCTTCATCCGTCAGATCTCGACCGGCACGCCCGAGGCGGCGGCCAGGACGATCTTCGACCAGAACATCCTCGGCGGCATGTGTGCGCGGGTCTGCCCGACCGAGACGCTGTGCGAGGAAGCCTGCGTGCGGATGGAGGCCGAGGGCAACCCGGTCGAGATCGGCCGCCTCCAGCGCCACGCCACCGACCGGCTGATGGCGCGCAACGAACATCCCTATGCGCGGGCCGCGGCCACCGGCCGGCGGATCGCCGTGGTGGGCGGGGGGCCGGCGGGGCTCGCCTGCGCGCACCGGCTGGCGATGAAGGGCCACGACGTGGTGATCTACGAGGCGCGGCCGAAGCCGGGCGGGCTGAACGAATACGGCATCGCCGCCTACAAGAGCACCGAGGATTTCGCGCAGAAGGAGGTCGACTGGCTGCTCCGCATCGGCGGGATCGAGGTGGTGACCGGCAAGGCGTTCGGCCAGGGGCTGGATCTGAACACGCTGCAGCAGGATTTCGACGCGGTCTTCCTCGGCATCGGGCTGGCGGGCGTCAACGCGCTCGGCGCGACGGGGGACGATCTGCCGGGCGTGGGCGATGCGGTCGATTTCATCTCCGACCTGCGGCAGGCGGCCGATCTCGCCACGCTGCCCGTCGGGCGCGACGTGGTGGTGATCGGCGGCGGCATGACGGCCATCGACGCTGGCGTGCAGTCGCGCCTGCTGGGGGCCGAGAACGTGACCATCGCCTATCGCCGCTCGCCCGACCGGATGGGCGCGTCGCAGTTCGAGCGCGACCTTGCGGCCTCGAAGGGCGTGCGCATCCTCACCAACGTGCGGCCCGTCGCGGTCCACGGCAACGGCACGGCGGCGGAGATCGAGCTGGAATACACGACCGAGGAGGGCGACCGCCTGATCGGCACGGGCGAGACCTTCCGGCTGCCCGCCGACCAGGTGTTCCGCGCCATCGGCCAGACGCTGACGGGGGCGCCGGAAGGGCTGGAAATCCGGCACGGAAAGATCGCGGTCGGTGAAAAGGGCCGCACCACGCTTCCAGGAGTGTGGGCAGGCGGCGATTGCGCCTTGGGTGGAAACGACCTGACTGTTACGGCTGTCGCCCAAGGTCGCGACGCGGCCGAGGACATCCATACCCAACTTGCGAATTGAGAGCACATGACCCGTTCCGGAAATATCACCCCGATCATCGCCGCAGCCCTTCTGAGCATGGGCCTCGCCGCCCCCGCGGGGGCCATCGCGGTGGAGGTCGAAAGCGCGCCGCAGAGCCTGACCATACCTTCGAACGACGTGGCCAACGCGGTGCTGGGCTGCGGCTCGGGCCAGCTCGTGTCGGGCGGCTACGCGCTGACGTCGGGGCCCGAGGACCGCACCGCCTTCAGCTTCATCGCCAGCTTCTCGCCGGTGCCGGGGCTGTGGACCGTGCGCGTGCAGAACAACAGCGCCGAGGACATCACGGTGAACTTCGACATGTCCGTCCTCTGCCTCGCCGAATAGCGGGTTCCGCGGCCTCCGCAGACCGGGGGCCGCGACGTCAGGGAGTCGTCACGCGATGGAAGATCCGATCCACCTCCGACATCCCGACCCGGGCCGGGCAGCCCTGCGCCCGGCCTTCGCTCCACCGGCAGCGGCGGCCTGACGCGATGCCCGAGCTTCCCGAAGCCGAGGCCAATCGCCGCCGCGTCGAGGCCGGCGCGCTGAACCGGACGATCACCGGCTTCCGCGTCACCGACGCCGCCCCGATGCACATGCCCTCCACCGCCGAGCGCAAGCGTTTCGAGGGCACGCGGCTGACGAGGACGCACCGGCACGGGAAATACATCTTCGCCGGCTCCGCCTCCGGCCCCTGGCTGGTGGTGCATCTGGGCATGACCGGATCGCTGCGCGTCTGCGACGCCGGGGAGGAGCCGGATCACACGAAGCTGCGGGTCGATTTGGAGGGCGGCCGCGTGCTGGCATTCCGCTGCCCGCGCAAGTTCGGCTGGGTGAAGGTCACGGACGATCCGGAGACCTTCGTCGCCGACGCCGGCCTCGGCCCCGACGCCATGCAGATCGGCGCAAACGCCTTCGCCGACACGATCGGCGCGACGCGGACCGCCATCAAGACCGCCCTGATCGACCAGAAACGGCTGGCCGGGATCGGCAACCTCTGGTCGGACGAGACGCTCTGGCGGGTGGGGCTGATGCCGGACGTGCCCGCCGACACGCTCGACGCGAAGACGGTGAAGGCGCTGCACGACGAGTTCCGCGCAGTGCTGGAGGCGGTGCTGGACACCGATGCCGACTATTCGAAACTGCCGGACGACTGGCTGATCCACCGCCGCAAGGTCGGTGCGACCTGCCCGCGCTGCGGCGGCACCATCGCGAAGACGACCGTGGGCGGCCGCACCGCCTATCACTGCCCCGACCATCAGAAGGGCGCGGCCTGACCGCCCCGGACCGTGAGGAGACCCGACATGGCCGACCTGACCACCGACTTCCTGGGCATCCGCTCGCCCAACCCGTTCTGGCTGGCCTCCGCGCCGCCCACGGACAAGGAATACAACGTCCGCCGCGCCTTCGAGGCCGGATGGGGCGGCGTGGTGTGGAAGACGCTCGGCGAGGCCGGCCCGCCGGTCGTCAACGTCAACGGCCCGCGCTACGGCGCGATCTGGGGCGCGGACCGGCGGCTGCTGGGGCTGAACAACATCGAGCTGATCACCGACCGGGCGCTGGAGACGAACCTGGAGGAGATGACGCGCGTCAAGCGGAACTACCCCGACCGCGCTCTGATCGCTTCGATCATGGTGCCCTGCGACGAGGCTTCCTGGAAGGCGATCCTGCCGAGGGTGGCCGAGACGGGCTGCGACGGGATCGAGCTGAACTTCGGCTGCCCCCACGGGATGAGCGAGCGCGGCATGGGATCGGCCGTCGGTCAGGTGCCGGAATACATCCGGATGGTCACCGAATGGTGCAAGATGTACTACGACCGTCCGGTGATCGTGAAGCTGACCCCCAACATCACCGACATCCGCCGCCCGGCGGAGGCCGCGCATGCCGGCGGGGCGGATGCCGTGTCGCTCATCAACACGATCAACTCCATCACGCACGTCGATCTGGACCTGATGGCGCCCGAGCCCACGATCGACGGCAAGGGCAGCCACGGCGGCTATTGCGGCCCGGCCGTCAAGCCGATCGCCCTGTCGATGGTGTCCGAGATCGCCCGCAACCCCGCCACCCGCGGCCTGCCGATCAGCGGCATCGGCGGTATCACCACCTGGCGCGACGCCGCCGAGTTCATGGTGCTGGGCGCAGGCAACGTTCAGGTCTGCACCGCCGCCATGACCTACGGCTTCAAGGTCGTGCAGGAGATGATCTCGGGCCTGTCGCAGTGGATGGACGAGAAGGGCTATGTCTCGACCTCCGATTTCATCGGCAAGGCCGTCCCGAACGTCACGGACTGGCAGTATCTGAACCTGGAATACGTCACCAAGGCGCGGATCGACCAGGATCTCTGCATCAAGTGCGGCCGCTGCTTCGCGGCCTGCGAGGACACCTCCCACCAGGCCATCGCGATGAAGCCGGGACGGGTGTTCGAGGTGAAGGACGACGAATGCGTGGCCTGCAACCTCTGCGTCAACGTCTGCCCGGTCGAGGATTGCATCACCATGGTGGAACTGGACGAGGGCGCGGTGGACCCCCGCACCGGGCGTCGGGTCGGCGATTACGCCAACTGGACGACCCACCCGAACAATCCCGGGGCGGTAAAGGCGGCGGAATAGCGCCTTCCCCCGTCATGCCTGCGCAGGGCGCGCGGCCGGCCATCCGGTCCGGCCGCCCTCCGTCACCTTCGCGGGCTGGCGCAGATACCCGTCAGGGCGCCAGCAGCCGCGTGAAAAGCGTGATCAGATACGCCTCGGCCCGCGGGTAGGGGTCGGTTCCCTCCGGCCCCAGCACCCCACGCACCTGCACCTCGAAATCGGCGTAATGCTGGGTCAGCGACCAGATCGAGAACAGCAGATGTTCGGGATCCGCCGGCCGCAGCCGGCCGTCGTCCATCCAGCCCTTCAGCACCGCCGCCTTCTCGTCCACCATGTCGCGCAACTCGCCGCTCAGGAAGGGCGCGATATGGGGCGCGCCCTGGACGATCTCGTTCGCGAAGAGCCGGCTTTCGCGCGGGTGGTTCCGGCTCAGCGCCAGCTTGCGGCGGACATAGTCCAGCACCTCGTCCAGCGGCTCCCCCGCCGGGTCCAGATCCCGCAGGGGATCCAGCCACAGATCCAGCAGCGAGGTCAGCAGATGGTCGTGGATCGCGTCCTTGGTCGGGAAATAGTAGAGCAGGTTGGGCTTCGACAGGCCCGCCGCCTTCGCGATCTGATCCACGGTCGAGCCGCGGAAACCATGGGTCGAGAAGACCTCGAGCGCGGCTTCGGCGATAAGGGTGACATTCCGCTTCTGGATACGGGTCCGGGTGACGGGCTTGTCCATCGGCGGGGCAATGTCCTCGGGAGAAATCTCTTGGCGATCAATGTTTCGCGGGACGTTGCGAATGTCCAGCGCCGATGAGAAATTCATCGGGCGCCGCGGCGCTTCGGTCGCCCGCAGGCGCCTTCGGGCGAATTTCTTGACTGGGGGTCGGGCTCTGCTAGCGTGGCTTTGACCTGCTGGTCAAAAATCGCCGGAACCCGACGAAGAGGAATGCCATGGCCGCCCGAACAGCCAAGCCGGGAGAGAACCTGCGGATCGACGGCGACCGGCTCTGGGACAGCCTGATGGAGATGGCGAAGATCGGCCCCGGCGTGGCGGGCGGCAACAACCGCCAGACGCTGACCGACGCCGATGCCGAGGGCCGCGCGCTGTTCCGGTCCTGGTGCGAGGACGCGGGCTGCGAGATGGGGCTCGACACGATGGGCAACATGTTCGCCCGGCGCGAGGGGACGGACCCCGATGCGCTGCCGGTCTATGTCGGCAGCCATCTCGACACCCAGCCGACGGGCGGGAAATACGACGGCGTTCTGGGCGTGCTCGGCGGGCTGGAGATCGTGCGCACGCTGAACGACCTGGGCATCCGGACGAAGCATCCGATCGTGGTGACCAACTGGACGAACGAGGAGGGCACGCGCTACGCCCCCGCCATGCTGTCCTCGGGCGTCTTCGCGGGCGTGCACGACGAGGCCTGGGCGAAGTCCCGCGTCGACGCGAAGGGCCTCGCCTTCGGCGACGAGCTGAAGCGCATCGGCTGGGAGGGCGACGAACCGGTCGGACAGCGGAAGATGCGCGCCTTCTTCGAGCTGCACATCGAACAGGGCCCGATCCTGGAGGCCGAGGGGACGGACATCGGCATCGTCACCCACGGCCAGGGCCTCAGCTGGACGCAGGTGACGATCACCGGCAAGGACGCGCACACCGGCTCGACACCCATGCCGATGCGGAAGAACGCGGGCCTGGGGCTGGCGAAGGTGCTGCAACTGGTCGACGAGATCGCCTGGTCCCACAAGCCCGACGCCGTCGGCGCGGCGGGGCATATCGAGGTCTTCCCCAATTCGCGCAACGTGATCCCCGGCAAGGTCGTCTTCACCGTCGATTTCCGGTCGCCCGATCTGGCGGTGATCGAGGACATGGAACAGCGCCTGAAGGAGGGCGCGCAGGCGATCTGCGACGAGATGGGGCTCGGGGTGGGATTCGAGAAGGTCGGCGGATTCGATCCCGTGGAATTCGACGCCGATTGCGTGGCGGCGCTGCGCTCTGCCGCCGAGCGCCTCGGCTATTCGCACCGCGACATCATCTCGGGCGCCGGGCACGATGCCTGCTGGATCAACCAGGTGGCGCCGACGGCCATGGTCATGTGCCCCTGCGTCGACGGACTGAGCCACAACGAGGCCGAGGAGATCACGAAGGACTGGGCGACGGCGGGCGCCGATGTGCTGATGCACGCCGTGGTCGAGACGGCGGAGATCGTGGAGTGAGCGCGCCGCGCTCACTCCACGCCCCGGCCTTGCGCCGGGGCCGCGCCAAGCCGGGCTGCATGATCTGTGCCCCGGCCTTGCGCCGGGGCCTCGCCGAGCCGGGCCGCACGATCTGTGCCCAGGCCTTGCGCCGGGACCTCGCTGAACCCGCGACTATCCTTCGGGGTCCCGGCTCTGCGGCCGGGACACCATCACATTCACGCTTCCTCAACCCTCCTGCGCTTCCATCCCGGGATGCCGCACTACGTCTACATCCTCGCGTCGCGCCCGCACGGGGCGATCTACATCGGCGAAACCGCCGACCTGCGCCGCAGGGTGGAGCAGCACCGCGCCGGCGCGGTGAAGGCGCATACGAAGCAGTACGGCATCCGGCACCTCGTCTGGTTCGAGATCCACGACGACCCGCAGGAGGCGCGGCTGCGCGAACGGCGCCTGAAACGCTGGCGGCGGCGCTGGAAGGACGACCTGATCGCGGAGCACAATCCGCACTGGCAGGATATCACGGCCCTCATTCCCGACTGACGGTCGGGGCGGTCCCGGCGCAGGGCCGGGGCACCGGGCGGACGCAAGGAGACAGGGCATGAGCAAGGTCATCAAGGGCGGCACGATCGTCACGGCGGACAGGCAGTTCGAGGGCGACATCCGCATCGAGGGCGAGACCATCGCCGAGATCGGCGACGACCTCAAAGGCGACGAGTACATCGACGCGACAGGCGCCTACGTCATCCCCGGCGGCATCGACCCGCACACCCATCTGGAAATGCCCTTCATGGGCACCACCGCCGCCGAGACCTTCGAGACCGGCACCTGGGCCGCGGCCTGCGGCGGGACGACGATGCTGATCGACTTCTGCCTGCCGGGCGAGGACGGCTCCATCAGGAACGCCATTCAGGAATGGCACCGCAAGTCGGCGCCGCAGATCTGCTCCGACATCGGCTACCACATGGCCATCACCGGGTGGAACGAAAGCGTTTTCAACGAGATGAGGGACGCAGTTGATGCGGGCGTGAACTCCTTCAAGCACTTCATGGCCTACAAGGGCGCGCTGATGGTCGAGGACGACGAGATGTTCGCCTCGTTCTCGCGCTGCAAGGAGCTGGGGGCGATCCCCATGGTCCATGCCGAGAACGGCGACCTCGTGGATCTGATGCAGAAGAAGTTCCTGGCCGAGGGCAAGACCGGGCCGGAGTGGCATGCGCGGAGCCGTCCGCCGGAATTCGAGGGCGAGGCCGCGAACCGCGCCATCACCATCGCGGACGCGGCGGGCGTGCCGCTCTACATCGTGCATGTGAGTTGCGAGCAGGCGCACGAGGCGATCCGCCGTGCGCGGCAGAAGGGGATGCGCGTCTACGGCGAGCCGCTGGCGCAGTTCCTGACGCTCGATGACGACGAATACCTCTCCGACGACTGGCTGCATTCGGCGCAGCGCGTGATGTCTCCGCCGTTCCGCGGCAAGGAGCATCAGGACGGCCTCTGGGCCGGGCTCCAGTCGGGATCGCTGCAGGTCGTGGCTACGGACCATGCCGCTTTCTCGTCCGAGCAGAAGAAGATGGGCGTGAACGACTTCACGAAGATTCCCAATGGAACCAACGGGCTGGAGGAACGACTTGGCGTGCTCTGGACGAAAGGTGTCGAGACCGGCCGCCTGACGCCCGAGGAATTCGTCGCCGTCACCTCGACCAACATCGCGAAGATCCTGAACATCTATCCGAAGAAGGGCGCGCTGGTGCCCGGGGCGGATGCGGATGTGGTGGTCTGGGACCCGAAGATCAGCCGCACGATCAGCGCGTCGAACCACCATTCCATCCTCGACTACAACGTCTTCGAGGGCATGGAGGTGACCGCCAACGCCCGCTACACCATCTCGCGCGGAGAGGTCATCTGGGCCTGGGGGCAGAACTCGCAGCCCCAACCCGGGCGCGGGCGCTTCGTGCCGCGGCCGGCCTTCCCCTCCGCCCACACGGCGCTGTCGAAGTGGAAGGAGCTGAACTCGCCCCGCTCGGTGAAGCGCGACCCGATGAACATTCCGGCGGGGATCTGAACTTCGTGACGCAAGTCCCGGTGATTGCAGCCAAAGGCCTCGACCTGACATTCCAGACCCGGGACGGGGCGGTGCAGGCGCTGAAGGGCGTTGATCTGGACATCCGGAAGGGCGAGTTCGTCAGCTTCATCGGCCCGTCGGGCTGCGGGAAGACGACGTTCCTGCGCTGCGTCGCCGCGCTGGAGACGCCGACGGGCGGCACGCTGACGGTCAACGGGATGAGCCCCGAGGAGGCGCGGCGCGCCCGCGCCTACGGCTATGTCTTCCAGGCGGCGGGGCTCTACCCCTGGCGGACCATCGCGGGCAACATCCGTCTGCCGCTGGAGATCATGGGCTTCCCGAAGGCCGAGCAGGCCGAGCGGGTGAAGAAGACGCTGCAACTGGTTGATCTGGAGGGCTTTGGTGGCAAGTTCCCCTGGCAGCTGTCGGGCGGGATGCAGCAGCGCGCCTCGATCGCGCGGGCGCTGAGCTTCGATGCCGACATCCTGCTGATGGACGAACCCTTCGGCGCGCTTGACGAGATCGTGCGCGATCATCTGAACGAGGAGCTGCTCAAGCTCTGGGCGCGCACCGGCAAGACCATCGGCTTCGTCACCCACTCGATCCCCGAGGCGGTGTATCTGTCGACGAAGATCGTGGTGATGAGCCCGCGCCCCGGGCGGATCACCGACATCATCGACAGCCCGCTGCCGGCCGAGCGGCCGCTGGATATCCGCGATACGCCGGAGTTCCTCGAAGTCGCGCATCGGGTGCGCGAGGGGCTGCGCGCGGGGCATGCCTATGACTGAGGCCCGCATCCGCGCTGCGGCCCGTAGGGCATCGGGCGCCCTCCGCCCTCCGGTGCCGCCCCGCGGTCGGGGTGAAGACGCGGGCTTTCCCTTCACCTTTCGCGGTCATCGGCTCTCCAGCCTGTACCGCGCGTGCAGAGAAGCACCAAATCCTTTCATTTTTCTGAAAATACTCGAACCGGCCGGACATCCGCCGGCCGTGCAACACGAGTATTTGGAGAAAGATGAAACAGGGGGCCGGGCATGATGCGGTCGGCCCTCGCGGTGGCGGTCGTCACCCTGGCGCTCGTCGCCCTCTGGTATGTCGCCTGCGTGCCGATGAACGTGCATTCCGCCCTGACCCAGGCCGAACGCGACGGCATGGTGGTCGCGCCGGAGGGCGCGGCGGCGCGGCGGGACATGAGCGCCATCGGGCTGGCCCTTCGCAACCCGGCGGTCTGGGACGAGACTCTGGCGCAGGACAAGCCGCGCCTGCCCGCGCCGCATCAGGTGGCGGCGGAGCTCTGGGACACGGTCGTCATGAAGAAGGTCACCAGCAAGCGCAGCCTCGTCTACCACGGCTGGATCACGCTGTCGGCCACGCTGCTGGGCTTCGCCATCGGCACGGTCGCCGGGGTCGCGCTGGCCGTGGGGATCGTGCATTCCCGCGCGATGGACATGAGCGTCATGCCCTGGGCCATCGCCAGCCAGACCATCCCGATCCTCGCCATCGCGCCGATGATCATCGTGGTGCTGAACTCGGTCGGGGTGCAGGGGCTGGTGCCGAAGGCGATCATCTCGGCCTATCTGTCGTTCTTCCCGGTGGTCGTGGGCATGGTGAAAGGGCTGCGCAGCCCCGATGCGATGCAGCTCGACCAGCTGAGGACCTGGAACGCGAGCCGCGGCCAGACCTTCCGCAAGTTGAGGCTGCCGGCCTCGGTGCCCTATCTCTTCGCCTCGCTGAAGATCGGGGTCGCGGCGAGTCTCGTGGGTGCCATCGTGGGCGAGCTGCCGACGGGCGCCGTGCGCGGGCTGGGGGCGCGGCTGCTGACCGGCAGCTACTATGGACAGACGGTGCAGATCTGGTCGGCGCTCTTCGCCACGGCGATCCTGGCGGCGTCGCTGGTGGCGATCATCGCGCTGCTCGAACGGGGCACGCTGCGCCGCATGGGGATGGGCCGATGAGCGCGCGCAACGCCGACAGGGTGGGCGATATCGCCCACCCTCGCCCCGGAAGGGGCCGCGCATGACGCTGGTCGTTGCGGCCCTCGTCCTCTGGGCGCTGGCGTGGATGCTCAACGCGCGGCTGGCGAACGGGCCGGCGTCGGAGAGCCGCTCGATACGCTTGCTGGTCCCCGCGATCTTCGGCCTCACGCTGCTGGCCATGTGGGAACTGCTGGTGCGGGGCCTCGACGTGCCGCTGGTGATCCTGCCGGCGCCCAGCCTGATCGTGGCGCGGATGGCCGACTCGCTGCCGATCCTCTGGGCGGATTTCGTGCAGACCTTCGTGAAGGGCGCGCTGTCGGGCTATGCCATCGGCGTGACGGCCGCCTTCGTCACCGCCATCGCCGTCGACCGCAGCGATTTCCTGAGGCGGGGACTGATGCCCGTCGCCTCCTTCGTGGCCGCGCTGCCCATCGTCGGTACGGCGCCGATCCTCGTCATGTGGTACGGGTTCGACTGGCAGTCGAAGGCCGCCGTGGTCGTCGTCATGGTCTTCTTCCCGATGCTGGTGAACGTGACCGCCGGCCTGCAGGAGACGACGCAGATGCAGCGTGATCAGATCAGGACCTGGGCCGCGACCTGGTGGCAGGGCCTGTGGAAGCTGCGCCTTCCCGCCGCCATGCCCTTCGTCTTCAACGGGCTGAAGATTTCATCGACGCTGGCGCTGATCGGGGCGATCGTTGCCGAATTCTTCGGCTCTCCCATTGTGGGGATGGGCTTTCGTATCTCAACATCCGTGGGCCAGCTCGCCCTCGACATGGTCTGGGCCGAGATCGTCGTGGCCGCGCTCGCCGGCAGCGCCTTCTACGGCCTGATCGCCCTGATCGAGGCGCGCGTCACGTTCTGGCATCCGTCGCAGAGACGGTAACGACGAAGGGTAGCCAACAGGGAGCCAATGACATGAAAAGACTGATCGCCGGGGCCGCGACGGCCCTCGCGCTGGCGGCGGGGATGCCGGCCATGGCGCAGGACAACAGCGTGAAGCTGCAGCTGCAATGGGTCACGCAGGCCCAGTTCGCGGGTTATTACGTCGCGCTGGAGAAGGGGTATTACGAGGAAGAAGGTCTCGACGTCACGATCCTGCCGGGCGGGCCGGACATCGCGCCGCCGCAGGTGCTGGCGGGTGGCGGGGCAGACGCCATGCTGAACTGGATGCCCTCGGCGCTGGCCGCGCGCGAGAAAGGGCTGCCGGTGGTCAACATCGCCCAGCCTTTCAAGTCGTCGGGCCTGATGCTGACCTGCTGGAAGGACACCGGGATCGAGGGCCCGCAGGACTTCAAGGGCAAGACCATCGGCGTCTGGTTCTTCGGCAACGAATATCCGTTCCTGTCGTGGATGAGCCAGGAAGGCATCTCGACCGAGGGCGGCGAGGACGGCGTGACGGTGCTGAAGCAGGGCTTCAACGTCGACCCGCTGATCCAGCGCCAGGCGGACTGCATCTCGACCATGACCTACAACGAATACGGTCAGGTGCTGGACGCGGGCGTCAGCGAGGACGAGCTGGTCACCTTCAAGTACGAGGACATGGGCGTCGCCACCCTGGAAGACGGCATCTGGGTTCTGGAAGAGAACCTGGAGGACCCGGCGTTCAGGGAGAAGATGGTCAAGTTCGTCCGCGCCTCGATGAAGGGCTGGAAATACGCCGAGGAGAACCCCGACGAGGCGGCCGAGATCGTGCTGGACTACGACGAGACCGGCGCCCAGACGGAAGCGCATCAGAAGCGCATGATGGGCGAGATCGCCAAGCTGACCGCCGGCTCGAACGGCGCTCTGGACGAGGCGGATTACCAGCGCACGGTCGACACGCTGCTGGCCGGCGGCTCGGACCCGGTGATCTCGAAGGCGCCTGAGGGCGCGTTCACCCACGAGATCACGGACGAGGCGCTGAACTGATCGATGGGGCAGGGGGCGGCCACGCCCCCTGCCGACCGGCGGCGCTTCCCCCCCACCGGGCCGGGCGCCGCGACGGAGGGCGCCGGCGGCGCCGCGGGCCTTGCCAGCGCGGGCCGAAATTTCTCATGATGAATTGCGGGACGAGAACCGGGGCGACAGGCATCGCTGCCGGGCGCGTGTGAATGAACGGGACCGGGACGCTGAAGCAGAAGACAGACAGGACGGCCGGCGCGACCGAACGGCGCTCGCGGCCGCTGAAGGTGGCCGAGGCGATCAAGGAACTGGTGGTGGAGCGCGGGTTGCGCAAGGGCGACCGCCTGCCGGGCGAGGCCGAGCTGATGGCCCGGTTCCGCATGGCCAAGGGCACGATCCGCGAGGCGATGCGCATTCTGGAGGCGCAGGGCCTGATCCAGACCCGCACCGGCCCCGGCGGCGGCGCCTTCGTGCACGAGGTGTCGAAGGAACGCGCCCGGGCGCTTCTGGGCAACTACTTCTACTTCCGCGATCTGACGGTGCATGACATCTACCAGGTCCGCCGGGTGCTGGAGCCGGAACTGGCCGCCTCGCTTGCCGGCACCCTGACCGAGGCGCAGCTGGCCGAGTTGGAGGCGCTGGTGGACAGCTACGACCATCCCTCCGCCAGCCTGGAGGAGGAGCGGGACCAGCAGGTCGCAAGCCTGCGCTTCCACCAGCTTCTGGCCGAATTCGCCCGGAACGAGATGCTCGGCTTCATCATCGGCTTCATGGCGCAGGTCCTGTCGGACCTGACGGTCTACCGCCGTCTCTACGAGCCGCCGAACGTCGAGTTGTGGTCGAAGGGCCGGGCCTATCACACCCGGCTGATCGACGCGTTGCGCAGCGGCGACGGCGAGGACGCGCGCCGGATCATGGCCGACCACATGGCCACCGCCGAGGCACTTATGGAAGGGCAGGAGGCGGAAATGCTGAAGCGCTTCATGTCCTGAGGCTCGGCCCCGGGGCCATGCAGGGGCTGCGGCGCGGGGGATTCGCCCGCCCTGTCCGACGTGGCAGGGCAGAACCGCCAAACCTTTCACAAACCTAACGGCACCTTGCTCGATTCCTTCGAGAGCGGGTCAGGCTCCGGTTTGCCCCTCGAAAACGACGTCAAGCGATCCACACGGATGTGTTTTTCATATCGCGAAGCGAGATGACCGGCTAATTTCCGCTCACTTGCAACAACCGCCTCTGGGGAGAAGGGGCGGGTTCCATCGGGAGGAACGACATGGATCGCAGATCCTTTCTGAGAACGTCCGCACTGGGCGGCGCCGTCGCGGCCACCTCGCTGGCCGCACCGGCCATCGCGCAGGGCGGCCGCACCCTGACCATGGTCACCACCTGGCCGCGCGGCCTGGCCGGTGTCTGGGACTCGGTCGAGCGCTTCGCCAACAACGTGAACGAGATGTCGGGCGGCAGCCTGACGGTCGACGCCAAGGCCGGCGGAGAACTGGTCGGCGCGCTGGAAAGCTTCGACGCCGTGACCGCGGGTCAGGCCGACATCTACCACGGTGCGGACTACTACTGGGTCGGCCAGCATCCGGCCTGGGCCTTCTTCACCGCCGTGCCCTTCGGCATGACCGCGCCCGAGATGATGGTGTGGTACTACGCCGGCGACGGCATGGCGCTGCATCACGAGCTGGGCGAGGTCTTCGGCATCCGTCCCTTCATCGCCGGTCAGACCGCGGCGCAGGGCGGCGGCTGGTATCGCAACCCGATCAACTCGGCCGACGACTTCAAGGGTCTCAAGTTCCGCATGCCCGGCCTCGGCGGCCAGGCGCTGGCGAAGCTGGGCGCCTCGGTCCAGAACATCCCCGGCGGCGAGATCTATCAGGCCCTGTCGACCGGTGCCCTGGACGGCACCGAATGGATCGGCCCCTGGTCGGACGAGAAGCTGGGCCTGCAGGAGGTCTGCCAGCACTACTATCCCGCCGGCTTCCACGAGCCGGGCGCGGCGCTGTCGGTCGGCGTCAACCTCGACATCTTCAACGAGCTGACGCCCGAGCAGCAGAAGATCATCGAGATCGCGGCCGCCGACGCGCATCAGGCCAACTACGCGATCTTCATCGCCAACAACGGCCCGGCGCTGGCGCGTCTGCAGCAGGGCGGCACCCAGGTCCACGAATTCCCGGACGACGTCTGGGACGCCTTCGGCGCGGCCTCGAAGGAGGTGCTGGACGGCTTCATGGGCGACGAGATCTTCGCGAAGGTCCGCAACTCGGTGGACGCGTCGATGAAGAACACCGCCGGCTGGGTGTCGCGGTCCGACGGTTACTACACGCAGCAGCGCACGCGCGTGCAGGGCACCTGATGCGCCGCCCCTGCGGGACATGACCGACAGAGGCTGCGCGTCCCCGCGGCGCGCAGCCTTCGACAACGATGGCCGCGCAAGACGGCCGCGCATGACGGGGGGAAAGAGGCGATGCTGGAGGCATTGACCTGGCTCGTCAGCCAGATTGCACTGGGGTTCTGGAACATCGGCTATGCCGTGACCCATCCCGGCCTCTGGCTGGACTGGTCCAACAAGGAAAGCCTGATGCGGTTCGTCTATTACGGCGGATCGGTCGAATTCTTCTTCGCCTGCCTCGACATCTTCCTGGTCGTGACGCTGTTCGCCTTCCTGTCGCGCCGCTTCATGTGGGCCTGCGTGCGGGGGCTGGAAGGCTTCGCCAACATCGTCGGCCGCACCGTCGCCTGGGCGGGCCTGATCATGGTGATCCAGCAGGTGCTGGTGGTCTTCCTCCAGTCGATCTTCCGGCTGGGCGAGATCTCGATCTCGCCCGTCGGCATCGGGCTGACGCAATCCGTGGGCTGGTGGTCCGAAGGGCTGAAATTCTGGAACGCGGCCGTGGTGGCGCTCTGCGTGTCCTACACCTTCGTCCAGGGCGGACACGTGCGGGTGGATCTGGTCTATGCCGCCGTCGGCCACCGGGCGAAGCGGGCGATCGACATGTTCGGATCGCTGCTGTTCATGATCCCGGCGGCAGTGCTGACGTGGATGTACGCCTGGTTCTTCCTGTGGCGCAGCCTGATCACGCCCAAGGTCTCGGCCTCGGACCAGCTGGACCTGCTGCTGCGCAAGGCGACAATCGTGAAGTGGAACGTGGAGACCATCGGCTTCAGCCCCGACGGCTTCAACGCCTACTTCCTGTTCAAGATCCTGATGCTTTCCTTCGTGGCCCTCGTGCTGCTGCAGGCCGTGGCGTTCTTCTACCGCTCGTATCTCGAGTTCGTGGAAGGCCCGGAATCGGCCGGAAGATTCCTCGACCGCGACACGCTGGGCGAGGGTGAAGAAGCATACGAAGGCACGCACTAGGGGACCATCGAGCCATGCTTTTCGGACTGGACGGCGTCGAACTCGGTCTTCTGATCGTCTTCCTCAGCCTCTTCGCGGCGATCCTCTCGGGCTTTCCGGTGGCCTTCGCCATCGGCGGCGCGGGGGTCTTCGCCTTCGCAATCATCGCCTTTCTCGACACCCAGGGGATCCTCGTCCACAACGTCATCGACACCTCGTCCCAGGCCTTCCGGGACCTGGTGAATTCGGGCGTGAAGCCCGAAGTGATCTCGAAATTCCGCTATCCCGACATCCCGACCGTTGCCCAGCCCGTCTTCGACCGGGGGTGGGAGGTCGCGATGGACCGCAACCTGTCGTTCATCGTGAACCGGATGAACGAACGCGTCTTCGCGGGCCAGTCGATCGAGACGCTGCTGGCCGTGCTGATGTTCGTGATGATGGGCATCACGCTGGAGCGGAGCCGCATCGCCAACGACCTGCTGACCACCATGGCCCGGGTCTTCGGGCCCCTGCCGGGCGGCCTTGCCGTGTCGGTCGTCGTCGTGGGCGCGTTCCTGGCCGCCTCCACCGGAATCGTCGGTGCGACCGTGGTGACCATGGGCCTGCTCTCGCTGCCCACGATGCTGCGCAACGGCTATTCGCCCGAGCTTTCCACCGGGGTCATCGCGGCCTCGGGCACGCTGGGCCAGATCATCCCGCCGTCGATCGTCATCGTCCTGCTGGGGACGCTGGCGGGCGATCTCTATTCCACCGCGCAGGAGGCCCGCGCCCAGAGCTTCGGCTGCACCGACGCGCTGACCTACCTCGGGCGGCCGGCGGTGGTCTCGGTCGGCACGCTCTTCCAGGCGGCGATGCTGCCGGGGATCCTGCTGGCCTTCCTCTATGCCGCCTATGCCTTCGGCTTCGCCGTCTTCAACCCCTCCAAGGCCCCGGCCGTCCGGAGCGAGCGGCGCCAGGGCGGGCCGGTCACCCGCGGCCACGGCCTGACCTGGTTCCTGATCGTGCCGGCGGTGATGATCGGCGCGGTGATCCTGATGGCCGAGCTGCGGGTCGTCGGAAGCCAGGACCTGACGGTCGACAGCTATTCCGAGACCGGCCCCCAGGCGGCGCTGCGCACCAACGTGAACGAACAGTGCCGCGAGGCGATGATCGACCTGCACGGCCAGGCGATCTGGGACATGGCGGTCCGCCAGCAGGAGGAGATCAACGCCTCCGGCGGGTCCCAGGCCTCCGTCCGGCTGACCGAGGAAGAGATCCGGACCCTGCGGCAGCTGAAATACGCCTCGGCCCCGCCGATCGGCACCGGCGTGGCGGTGCTGTTCCTGCTGCTGGGCCTGACCCTTGCTGCCGCGCGCGGGGTGAACCCGACGCTGAACGCCGAGCCGCTGGTGATCGGCGGCGCGGGGGCGGTGCTGGGCCTGCTCTTCGACGTCTTCTTCATTCGGCCGGACACCTCGCCGCTGGCGACGGTGCTGATCCTCGCGCTGCCGCTGGCCATCACGCTCTGGGGCGTCCGGCACGCCGCCGCGCGGCTGGCCGCGAACGAGCTGGTGCGCGTGGTCTTCCCGCCGCTGGTGCTGATCATCGCGGTGCTGGGCTCGATTCTCGGCGGCATCACCAACCCGACACCGGCCGCCGCGCTCGGCGCGGCCGGGGCGATCATGCTGGCCGCCTACCGCAAGCTGAAGGAAGAGGGCGGGACCGGGAAGATCGTGATCTGGTCGACCCTCGCCATCTTGGTGATGATCCTGATCGGCGCGAACTTCGACGTCCGCATCCGCCAGACCGTCGTCGGGTTCGAGACCTGGCTGGCCTTCCTCGTGGCCTACGGCTGCTTCCTCTACGCCTGCTTCGGCTTCGCCTATTCCTGCTGGGTGCTCTTCCGGACAAGCGTCCTCGGCGCGGTTGTGCGCGAGACGGCCAAGGTGACCTCGATGGTCTTCACCATCCTGATCGGGTCGCAGCTGCTGAACCTCGTCGTCATCTCCTTCGGGGGAGAGCACTACATCCAGACCTTCCTGCGCAGCTACGATTCCGAATTCCAGGTCTTCCTGATCGTGATGCTGGTGCTCTTCGTCCTCGGCTTCGTGCTGGATTTCCTGGAAATCATCTACATCGTCATCCCGATCGTCGGCCCCGTCATCTACGGCGGCACCTTCGATCCGAAATGGGTGACGATCATGATCGCGGTGAACCTTCAGACCTCGTTCCTGACGCCGCCCTTCGGGTTTGCGCTGTTCTACCTGCGGGGGGTCGCGCCGCCGCAGGTCACCACGGGCCACATCTACCGCGGCATCGTGCCCTTCGTGCTGATCCAGGTGCTGGGCATCGCGCTGCTGTGGTTCATCCCCGAGATCGTCACCATCGTCCCGGACCTGATGCCGAACTGACGACAGGCCCGCGCTCCGGACCGGGGCGCGGCATCCCTCATCTTCTTGCCGGAAATGCTCCGGGGTCCGGGGCAGAGCCCCGGCGCTCTCCACCGGCGACGTAGCCCCTGAGCGAGGCGACGAACCCGTCCACTTCCGCCGCCACCGCCGAACCTTCGAACCCCCGCGCCACCGCATCGTCGCAAAGCGCAGCCTCCAGCTCCGCCCGTCGCGCCGCATCGGCGCCCGACAGCGGCAGAGCCTCGGCCGCCACCAGCATCGCCAGCCGGTCCTGCACCCTGCGCATCTGGCGGAACGCCTCGATCATCGGGCGCAGGAGGGCGGGATCGTCCTGCCAGGACCGGCCGCCGAACAGGCCCTGCGTCACCCGCTGCCCCGCCCCGGCGCAATCGTAGCGGCGGCAGCCGGGAAAGCCCTCCGCCTCCAGCCGGTCGTGGACCCTGCAGGCATGGTCGGCGAGGTTCGGGCAGGCCACGCCCGCAGGCTTGTCGACGGCGAAATCCTCGCCCTCGTCGAAATGCAGCGCCATGCAGCAGAGCGCGGCGCAGCCTGCGCAATCTCCGGCCAGCGCCGGGCGGCTCACGCCTTGCGCTCCAGCGCGGTCGCGAGGTCCCCGTAGCCGGTGAAGCGCCGCTCGAATGCCAGCCCCAGCCGGTCGGCCGCCGCCTGCGCCTTCGCGGTCAGGGCGGGATCGTCGGTCTGGGCCTGATAGACGACCTTCTCGTAATGGCCGAAGAACATGGCCCGCAGCTCCGGATGGCGGTCCAGCTTCAGCCCCCGCCAGACCAGCGCGTCGAACTGCCGGGCCAGGAAATCGGTCAGGTAGAAGGCGGTGATCTCGTCCCGGGCGGCGAAGGCCGCATCGCCCTCGAAGAAGCTGTAGCAATGCGGACCGGCCAGCATCTCCACCCCCAGCCTCTCGCAGACCTGCGCCAGAGCGCCGCCGGTGCCGCAATCGGCGTAGAGCACGAAGACCTCGTCATAGCCGTCCCGCCGCGACAGCACCGCGGCCTCGACCGCGGCGGCGATGCGTTCCGGCCGGTTGTGCAGGATCGCGGGCAGGCAGTGCAGGTCCATGTGATCCCAGCCGTTCGCCCGGATCAGCGCCAGCACCTCGCGCGCCAGCGCCCCGCAGGCCAGCATCAGGATGCGGCCGCGCCCGGTGGCGGGCAGCCCGTGGTCCGTCAGCGTCTGGTCGTCGGGCAGATCCATCCCGCCGATGTGGCAGGGGCCGCGGGGCCGGTCAAGGTGCCCGCGCGCCCGGCTCGGGCCCCAGATACCGGTCCAGCAGCGAGTCCGCGATCACCCGCACCGCGCGCCGGGCATCCTCGCCCTTCACGCGGGCGATGTCGTGCAGCGCCAGCATCGCCTCGGCCCCGGTGGCGAGGGTGAGCGCGTTGACCAGATCGCGGTGATCGCCGGCGGAGAGGGCGGGCCGCGCCTCCTCCAGCGCGGCCTCGAACATCGGCACCCGCCGCGCCCCGCGGAGCGAGCGGCGGCCGTTCTCGGCCAGCCAGGCATCGAGATTGCGGGCGAGGAAGCGGCGGAACTCCGGCTCGTGCTGCACGGAAAGGTCGAAGATGTAGAGCGACACCGCGCGCACCTTCTCGCGCAAGGTACGGGCATCCGCCACGATCGCCTCGTAGGGCTTTATCTGGACGGCCAGCCCCGCCTCGGCCGCCAGCACGGCGGGGTCCGAGAAATAGCGATAGGCCGTCGCGCGCGAGATCCCCGCCACCTCGGCCGCCGCGTTGACGGTGACCGGTTCGCCGCGCGCGATCAGCTCCCGCGCGCCGGCCATGATCGCCTCGCGCGTGCGGCTCTTCTGCGACCGGCGTCCGGTCGAACCGGCGACGGCGGCCGGAGGGGACGGGACCGACGACATGTGCAACTCCTTCCGCGCAGGATCCGCTGGGCGACGTCTCGGCAGGATCTGCTGGACGACCCGGCAGGATCTGCTGGACATGATGAGACAAGTGTCTCATAACGAGACCACTGTATCACCGATTAACAGATTCGCATTTGAAGGACAGCATCAGATGAGCGAGCGCCACCGCACCTACGAGGTTCTGGGCATTCTCATGACCTTTCACGCCTACCCCGACGACGTCGACGGCAAGTACTGCCTGGTGGAGGCGGTCGTCCCGCCCGGCTGCGGCGCGCCACCCAACACCCACGCGGGCGAGACCGAGGCGTTCCACGTCCTCGACGGCACCTTCGAATTCATGGTGGAGGGCAGGGTGACCCAGGCGAAGGCCGGCGATCATATCCGTATCCCCGACGGCGCCGTTCACGCCTTCCACGCCACCGGCGACCGGCCGGGCCGGGTGCTGATCCTGAACGCGCCGGGGCGGATGCACGAGGCCTTCTTCACCGGCCTCGGCGCCGAGGTGCCGGCGGACCGCACCGCGCCCGCGCCGATGGACGGCCCGCCGGACGTCGCCCGCGTCATGGCCATGGCGGAGAAGGTGGGCATGACCATCGTCGCCCCGGCCGCAGCGCCGGCCTGATCCGAACCCGCCGAACATTCCCGCAAATCCTTTTCCTCGATGACGAAAGGCCCGGACGCCGGTCCGGGCCTCTTTCCATCCATCCGTCCGCCGGGACGCTTCGGCCTAGCCGGCAACGCCCTGGTTGTGCTTGCGGGCGACGAATTTCTTCGCCGTCTCTACCGCCACGGCGGCGTCGCGGCAATAGGCGTCCGCGCCGATGGCCTTCCCGAATTCCTCGTTCAGGGGGGCGCCGCCGACCAGCACGATGTAGTCGTCGCGAATGCCCATTTCCTTCATCGTGTCGATGACGACCTTCATGTAGGGCATCGTCGTGGTCAGCAGAGCGGACATGCCCAGGATGTCGGGCTTTTCCTCGTCCAGAGCGGCCAGGTACTTGCCGACCTCGTTGTTGATCCCGAGATCCACGACCTCGAAACCCGCGCCTTCCATCATCATCGCGACGAGGTTCTTGCCGATGTCGTGGATGTCGCCCTTCACGGTGCCGATCACCATCTTGCCGACGCGGGGGGCGCCGGTCTCGGCCAGCAGCGGCTTGAGGATCGACATGCCGCGCTTCATCGCCTTGGCGGCCAGAAGCACCTCGGGCACGAAGAGGATGCCGTCTCGGAAGTCGTTGCCGACGATCGTCATGCCGCCGACCAGCGCCTCGGTCAGGACCCGGTAGGGGGCCCAGCCGCGTTCCAGCAGGATGTCCACGCCCTCGGCGATCTCGTCCTCGAGCCCGTCGTAGAGGTCGTCGAACATCTGCTGCACAAGCTCGTCATCGTCGAGTTCGGACAGGATGATCTCTTCGTCGTCGTCCGCCATGGGCGTGTCCTATGCTGACCGGGCCGGAGGGGGGATGGCCCCGGGAAATGATTTCCACCCATCGGGCTTTTGCCGAGTCGCCACCAGGCGAATTGCGACATCGCCTGGCGTGCGACCGACCTTGCCGCGCATTTGATGGGCGCGCCGTGGCCGAAATGCCCGTGCCACGGGCGCCGCCGTGCCGCGACGGGCGCGCGAGCCGCCGCGGCCGGGGGATTGCGGATGTTCTTCATATGTTCCATGATCGGCCCATGGTGCGCGACGGCTTCCCCCTCGACAGACCCTCCGGCGACGACCGGCCCGGCGACGGCGGCCCCCGGCTGCCGGGCGGCGAGAGCGGGCTGGCGCCGTTCCGCGTGGCGCGCGAGGGCCGCCGTGGGCGCGGGGCCGGCAGCAACCGCGCCGGCCGGTACGAGGCGGTGGAGCGGCTGCTGGAGGACGACGGCTGGGGCCGGGACGAGGCGCTGCCGCCGCTGCGCACCGAGGTTTCGGTGGAGCGGCCCCGGTCGTTCCTGACGCGCAACACCTCGCCGGACGTGCCGTTCGACCGGTCGGTGAACCCCTATCGCGGATGCGAGCACGGCTGCGTCTACTGCTTCGCGCGGCCCAGCCATGCCTGGCTCGGCCTCTCGCCGGGGCTGGATTTCGAGACCCGGCTGATCGCCCGGCCGGAGGGGCCGGAGGTCCTGCGGCGCGAGATCGGGCGCAAGGGCTACAGCGTCGCCCCAATCGCCATCGGCACCAACACCGATCCCTACCAGCCGGTCGAGGGCCGGTTGGAGATCATGCGCCGCTGTCTGGAGCTGCTGTGGCAGACGCGGCACCCGGTGGCGATCGTGACCAAGGGCACGCTGATCCTGCGCGACCTCGACATCCTGCGGCAGATGGCGGGCGAGGGGCTGGTGAAGGTCGGCATCTCGCTGACCACGCTGGACGCCGGGCTCGCCCGGCGGATGGAGCCGCGGGTGCCGTCGCCCGCGAAGCGGCTGGAGGTGATGCGGGCGCTGAGCGACGCCGGCGTGCCGGTGCGGGTGATGGCCTCGCCGCTGGTGCCGGCGCTGACGGATCACGAGCTGGAGGCGCTGTTGGAGGCGGGGGCGGCGGCGGGGGCGAGTTCGGCCTCGTGGATCGCGCTGCGGCTGCCGCTGGAGGTGGCGCCGCTCTTCCGCGAATGGCTGGTGGAGCACTACCCCGACCGTGCCGCGCGGGTCATGGGGCGGGTGCGCGAGATGCACGGCGGGCGCGACTATGCCGCCGACTGGGGCAGGCGGATGACCGGCGAGGGGCATCACGCCCGGCTGCTGGCGCAGCGCTTCGCGCTGGCGGTGCGGCGGCTGGGGCTCGACCGGCCGCAGCCGGCGCTGCGCTGCGACCTGTTCCGGCCGCCGCGCGGCACCGCCCGGCAGCCCGATCTGTTCGACTGATCCGCGGGAGGGCCGGCCCCGATCCGGCGGTGGCTGCGCCACACGATGCCTCGGCCCCCCATCCTGTCCTTCCCCCGATCCGGGGCGAAGGAAGCGCGTGGCGGACCGACCCGGATGTTCCGGCGGCGATGCCCGTGGCGAGCGGCGGCCGGAGAGGCGTGGGAAGCGCCGGCATCGGTGCGCCGTTGCGCGGGCCTGCCCGCGCCGACGACGTGTCGCGCGTGGCGATCCGGGCGGCGTGGTGCGACCCGACCCGCGGGCGGCGCGGCTCAGCTCCGGCGGCGGGTGCGACGCTTCGGCGTCTCGCTGTCGCCGGTGCCGTCGGTGTCGGACGAGAAACCGCCCAGACGTGCGGCGATCTCGTCCAGCGTCGGGCGCGGGCCGCGGGGGCGGGTGGAGAGCGCCTCGTGCATCCGTTCCAGATGTTCGGGCATGGTGCCGCAGCAGCCGCCGATGATCGTCGCGCCGCAATCGCGGGCCATGGCGGCGTAGTCGCCCATCAGCTCGGGCGTGCCGTCGTAGTGGATGTGGCCGTCGACGTATTTCGGGATGCCCGCGTTGCCCTTCGAGATGATCGGCCGTTCCGTCCCGGCCGCGGCGAAGCCCAGCACCGTGCGCAGCAGGTCCGACGCGCCGACGCCGCAGTTCGCGCCATAGGCGATCGGCGGGTTCGGCAGCTTCTCGACCATCTGGACCATGGCCGAGGAGGTGAGGCCCATCATCGTGCGGCCGGCGGTGTCGAAGCTCATCGTGCCGCACCAGGGCATGTCGGCCAGCGCGAAGGCTTCTGCCGCGGCCCGATATTCCTCGGCGGCGGAGATGGTTTCCAGCCACAGCACGTCGGCGCCGCCCTCCTTCAGCCCCTCCGCCTGTTCGTGGAACATCTCGACGGCGCTTTCGTGGGTGAGCGAGCCCATCGGCGCCATGATCTCGCCCGTCGGGCCGACGGAGCCGGCGACGATCACCCGGCGCCCCGAGGCATCCGCGACCTCGCGGGCCAGTTCGGCGGCGGCGCGGTTCAGCTCGCGCACGCGGTCCTGGGCGTTGTGCAGCTTCAGCCGCGCGGCGTTGCCGCCGAAGCTGTTGGTCAGGAACAGGTCGCTGCCCGCGTCCACCGCGCCGCTGTAGAGCCGGCGGATGTTGTCGGGCTTCTCGACGTTCCACAGCTCCGGCGGGTCGCCCGCGCCGAGGCCCATGTTGAAGAGGTTGGTGCCGGTGGCGCCATCGGCCATCAGCCAGTCGCGCTCCTGCAGGAGGCTGGTCAGTGCGTCGCTCATTCGATCGGTCCCGGCGCCGTGGGTTCTGTCTCTTGCTGTCACGTCCCGGGACCGAAGGCAATCTCGCGCGCCGCATGATCCTGATGAGCCGGGCTCACACGTCCGCCGCGACGCGTCGCCAGGGCGAGATCGCACAGCCCGAGGGCCAGCGAGGGCCGGTCCGGCGCGGCGGCGTAGAGCGGCTCGCGCCGGATGCCGAAGCTGTCCTTGAACCGGGCGAGGCCGGGCCCGCCGGAGGCCCCCGCGATGCGGGCGCGCAGGCGGGCGGCGAGGCGCGTCTCCCGCACCCCACGGGCCGGCAGGGCGGCCAGCGACAGACGGCGGCGTCCCTCTGCCGCGGCCTCGGCGATGGCGGCGGCGACCAGCGCGTGCATCGTGCCGTCCGGACAGCCGGGCAGGTGGCGGACGAGGTCGAGGCACAGCTCCTCCGGCCCCTCGTGAAAGGTGACGAAGGCGATCGGCACCCCGTCCTTCCGGGCGACCAGGATCCTCTGACGCGCGACATAGGTGGGCGCGAAGCGGCCCATGACGAAGCCGCGCGCGGTCCCGTGCGCGGCGATCCAGGCGGCGTCGATCCGGGCGAGGTCGGCGGAGGGGATGTCCTGCGCACCGTCGCAGGAGACGCCCGCCTTCGCCGCCTGGCGCAGCTTGCGCCGCAGCTGGCGGAAGGCGGGGGCGGCGGTGTCGAAGGTGCAAGGGTCCAGCACCGCCTCGTCCGCCACCCGCAGCACCGTCCAGCCGGCGCGGCGGGCGGCCAGCGCGTCGCTGGCGGCGAGCTTGTAGAGCAGCGCGGCACGGTTCTCGGCCCGCGCGGCGCGGGCGAGGGGGGCCAGCAGCGGCGCGAGCGGCCCGCGGATCGGCGCGAAGAGCAGCGTGAGCGTCTGCCCGGTGGTCGCCACCGCCGCCTCTGCGCCGCCGAAGGCCAGGCTGCGGACAGGGGTCTGGCGGCAGAGGCCCAGTTCGCTGCGGGCGGCCCGGCCGGGGTCGCAGACGCCGTCGGCCGACAGCAGCGGCGGGCGGCGGCGCGGGGCGCGCGGGCGGGCCAGCGGGATCAGCGCCAGCGCCGCAGGCAGCGCATAGTAGAGCAGGCGGAAGGCCATGACGGAGGCGAGCAGGTCGGCCTGCGGCAGGGCGGGCAGCAGCGCCAGCAGCGTCAGCTCGAACGGGCCGACGCCGCCCGGTGTGCCGGTCAGCAGCGCCGCGCCGAGCGCCAGCAGATAGGCGGTGAAGAGCGTGGCGAAGCCGATGCCCGCCGTCTCGGGCAGCAGGATGTGCAGCGCCGCGGCGGCGGCCAGCGTGTCCAGCAGCGTGAAGCCCAGGATCGCCGCCATGGCCGGCAGGGTCGGCAGGTGGATCGTGCGCCCCATGATCCGCAGCCGCGGCCAGAGAACGGCCGCCGCGGCCAGTGCGGGTGCGGCCAGCAGGACGGATACCGACAGCGCCGGCGGCAGGCCGGGCACGCCGGGCAGCAGCGAGACGGCGGCGGTCACCACCGCCCAGCCGGTCAGGAACGACACCGCGACGGCGGCCGAGACCCGCGCCGCATCCAGCGGCGAGAGACCCGGCAGCATCCGCCAGCGGGCCAGCGCGCCGGTGAGCACGCCGAAGCCGAGGGTCTGTGACAGCGCGATGGCGGCGGCGCCGGACCGGGTCGCCTCGCGCCGGCCGATCCCGGTGCCGAGGTGGCGGTGCACGATGGCGTCGTAGCGCCCGAGCGCCCAGAAGCCGATGGCCACGGCGCCCGCCGCGGCCAGCCACTGCAGGGCAGAGATGTCGCCCAGGGTGCCGAGCATCGCCCGCGCCTCCGGCGCCGAGACCCGTTGGCCCAGCATCGCGAGGCAGACGAGCCCCAGCCCCATCGGCACGCCGTAGCGGCCCGTCCGTGCGATCCGCCGCGCCACGCGCGCGCCGGCCCCTGCGGTATCTCGCATCCCGCCCCCTTCCATTCTCGCCCCGGGGACGGACCTAGGCGGCGGGCATTACCGGGGGGTTAATCAGAGGGCGCGCGGCGCGGCGCGTTCGCGCCAATTCGACACGAAGCCTTCGAGATCGGGACCGCGTGCAGGGCCCGCGCACGATCCGCGCAGGACCCCGCCGGATCGTCGATCCGGCACGTGCGGCGGACACGGAAAAGGCGCCGATCCCGGGTGGGACGGCGCCTTGCGCAACGGTTCGTCGGCGTCTGACGGACGTGCCGTCAGTTCTCGTCGAGCAGCTGGGCCTTGGCCTTGCCCGTCATCTCGTCCAGCTTGGCGCGGATCGTCGCCTCGTCGGCCTTGCCGCCCAGATCGGCCTTCAGCTTGCGCACAACATCCTCGTGGCCGGCTTCCTGGAAGTCCGATTTCACCACTTCGCGGGCATAGGCCTGGGCGTCGTCGCCCGACTTGCCCAGAAGCTCGGCCGCCCAGAGCCCCAGCAGCTTGTTCCGGCGCGCCTCCGCCTTGAACTGCATCTCGGCATCATGCGCGAACTTGTTCTCGAATGCGCTCTCGCGGTCGTCGAAACTGCTCATGTCGGCTCCCCTCTGGCAATCACGGGGTTCATATGACCCCGGCGCGCGATTTGCGCAAGCCTCGGGGCGTGCCGCCCCCGCGGCGCGGCGCGGAACCGGGGGTCGCGCTTGCGGCAATCGCACCCATGGCATAAGAGGGCGGCAACAGGCGGACCGACCCGCCGAGATCCGGAGAGCCCATGGCACGCCGCAAGAAGATCTACGAAGGCAAGGCGAAGATCCTCTACGAGGGGCCGGAACCCGGCACCATCGTCCAGTATTTCAAGGACGACGCCACCGCGTTCAACGCCGAGAAGAAGGCGACGATCGAAGGCAAGGGCGTGCTGAACAACCGGCTGAGCGAATTCTTCATGGCGGGCCTGAACGGCATCGGCGTGCCCACCCACTTCATCCGCCGCCTCAACATGCGCGAGCAGCTGTGCCGCGCCTGCGAGATCATTCCGCTGGAGGTCGTGGTGCGCAACTACGCCGCCGGCAGCCTGTCGAAACGGCTGGGGATCGAGGAGGGCCAGGCGCTGCCGCGGCCGATCGTCGAATACTACTACAAGGACGACAAGCTGGGCGATCCGATGGTCACGGAGGAGCATATCGCCGCCTTCGGCTGGGCCAGCCAGCAGGACATGGACGACATCCTGGCGCTGGCGCTGCGGGTCAACGACTTCCTCAGCGGCGTGATGATGGCCGTCGGGATCAGGCTGGTCGATTTCAAGATCGAGATCGGCCGGGTCTACGACGGCGATTACCAGCGTCTGGTGGTGGCGGACGAGATCAGCCCCGACAGCTGCCGCCTGTGGGACGTGGAGACCGGCCAGAAGCTCGACAAGGACGTGTTCCGGCGCGATCTGGGCTCGCTGACCGACGCCTACACCGAGGTGGCGCGGCGGCTCGGCGTGATCCCGAAGGCCAGCGCCACGGTCACCAAGCCGACGCTGATCAACTGACGGGGCGCGGGAAGAAGGCGCGGGGCGTGTCCGCGGGAAGAAGGTGCAGGCGATGAAGGCACGGGTTCATGTCATGCTGAAGGACGGCGTTCTCGACCCTCAGGGCGAGGCGGTGCGCCATGCGCTCGGCTCGATGGGGTTCGACGGGGTCCGCGGCGTGCGCCAGGGCAAGGTGATCGAACTGGATCTGGCCGAGGGCACCGGCGAGGACGCCGTGCGCGAGATGTGCGAGAAGCTGCTGGCGAACACGGTGATCGAAAGCTACTCGATCGAGATGTGAGGCGCGGGCGGGCAGGGGCCCGGCTGCGGTGCTGCCGCACGGACCCGGCGACGCCGCGGGTGATGACGTGGCAGGGGGCTCTGCCCCCATCGGGGCCTGCAGCCCCGATTCCCCCGGCGTATTCGGGACCAGATGAATCAGGGGACGGCGCGCGGGGTGGGGGACCGGTCGCGCTTTCTGTCGGCGCGCAGGCGTGACGCGCCAGACGCCCCGTGGTGCCGCGGGGTCGGACGCGCTGGTGAACAGTCGCCGAGGGGGGAGGCGGGGCGCCGGAGAGAAGGGCGCCCCGCCTCAGGGGAGGGAGTCTCGGGAGGGGTTTGTCCCGACCGCAGACGGGACAGGTGCTCGTGTGCCGGTTCGTTGACGCCGTGGCGGGAAATCGGGAAAATCGCCACGTTCACCTTGCCGTCGAGCCCGATTGACATGCGGTCGGGACAGGGAGGTAACGAGCGATCCCGCGGATCGTTCCCGGGGCCGCTTGATCTTGCGGCGGCTTCCTGCTGATCTCGCCCCCGACAGAGGAGGACACCCATGCGCGCAGCCGTTCTGAAGGCCTACAACGAGGACCTTTCCATCGAGGATGTGGCGATGCCCGCCTGCCCCGAGGACGGGGTGGTGCTGAAGGTGCTGGCCTGCGGCGTCTGCCGGTCCGACTGGCATGGCTGGACGGGCGAGCATCCCCGAGTGAAGCCCGGCCAGATCGGCGGTCACGAATACTGTGGCGAGGTGATCGAGACCGGCCCGTCGAGCCGCTGGAAGGTGGGCGACGTGCTGGTGGCGCCCTTCATCCTGGCCTGCGGGTCGTGCCCCCAGTGCCAGGCGGGGGCGCAGAACACCTGCCTCGACCAGCGCCTGCCGGGCTTCGTCGAACCGGGCGCCTTTGCCGAATACGTGGCCGTCCCGCGCGATCACAACCTGGCGCGGCTGCCGGAGGGCATGTCGCCGACCCTGGCGGCGGGGCTGGGCTGCCGGGTCACGACCTCCTGGCACGCGCTGACCGGCCGCGCGGCGCTGCAGGGCGGCGAGTGGCTGGCGGTGCACGGCACCGGCGGGATCGGGCTGAGCGCGGCGCTTCTGGGCAAGGCCCTGGGCGCGCACGTGATCGTCGTGGACGTGGTGCAGGAGAAGCTGGATCACGCGCTCGGCCTCGGAATCGACGCCGCCGTCGACGCTACGAAGGGCGACGTGGGTGCGCGGATCAGGGAACTGACCGGCGGCGGCGCGCATGTGAGCGTCGAGGCCCTGGGGATCGAGGCGACGGTGAACGGCTCGCTGGAATGCCTGCGGCCCCTCGGTCGGCACGTGCAGGTCGGCATGCCCGTGGGCCATACCGCGAAGATGAACGTCAACATGTCGGCCATCTACCAGGGCAACATCGCGCTTTACGGCACCCGCGGGATGCCGGCCTGGCGCTATCCGTCGCTGCTTGGATTGATCACCGCCGGAAAGGTGGATATGAGCCCGCTCATCGCCCGCGAGATCCCGCTGTCGCAGACCGGCGCGGAGCTGGCGGCGTTCAACGGCCCGACGCCCCCGGGCGTGGCCGTCATCACGGATTTCACCCGCTAGGGTGTCGCGCGTCAGGAGTGCCTTCATGAAAGCCGCCGTCCTCGTCTTCCCCGGATCGAACTGCGACCGCGACCTGAAGGTCGCCTTCGAGGCGGCGGGCGCGGAGGTCGCGATGGTCTGGCACAAGGAGACGGCGCTGCCCGAGGGGGTGGACATCGTCGGCGTGCCGGGCGGCTTTTCCTACGGCGACTACCTGCGCTGCGGGGCCATCGCGGCCAATTCGCCGATCTGCGCCGAGCTGAAGCGGCATGTGGAGCGAGGAGGCTACGCGCTCGGCGTGTGCAACGGGTTCCAGATCCTGACGGAGACGCGGATCCTGCCCGGCGCGCTGCTGCGCAACGCGGGGCTGAAGTACGTCTGCCGGACGGTGCCTCTGGTGGTGAAGACCTCCGACTCGGCCTTCACCGCGCGCTGGAACGCCGGGGCCGTGGTCCGGATCCCGATCGCGCATCACGACGGCAACTATCGGGCCGACGACGAGCTGCTGCGGCAGCTGGAGGCCGAGGACCGCATCGCCTTCACCTACGAAGACAATCCCAACGGGTCCGCCGGCGACATCGCCGGCGTGCTGAGCGGGAATCGCCGGGTTCTGGGCATGATGCCGCACCCCGAGCGGGCGGCGGACGAGGGGCACGGCGGCACCGACGGGCGCGCGATGTTCCAGGCGCTGATGGAGACGCTGGTCCCCGCCTGACACCCCGCCACTGCGGGCCTTTCACCCTTCCGGAACAGGCGCCACGCGGCGGCGTGCACGATAGCGGCTGTCGTCCCGACAGGCTATCTTCCTGCAATACATGTATACAACCCTTTGCGGCGGGTAATGCCAACCCGCGCAACCATTGCGGGCATTTCCTGAGATACATCCGACATATATCTATCCGGCGTCACCTCATGTGGCTGAAAACGCAATGGAAATCCTGTCAAGATTCGATTTCGGAACAATTTCCGACGCAGGCGAAGTTTCTCCATTGCCGTGCTGCATTTGTATGCTAATGGTCAGGACGGTGGAATTTGGATCGGTCGGCTGATTGATCCGAGGTTGAATTGGGGGACGAGCCGTGCTGCGCGTGCATTGCCGCGCATCGGTCGGTTCGAATCCGGAAAAAGCTGGGGTTTTCAAGGGTTACCGCGTGCCGAGCGGCTTCATGCCGGCCGCTTATCAGCCAGAATACGGAAGTGCCCGGGACGACCGGGAGGAGCGTTCGCGTATTGCGCGAGCGGCAGGGGAATGTGTCTCTATTGCCAATATACGAGGAGCGACCGGCCGGCGCCAATGCGACGGCCCCAGCCCGTGGATTGCCATTGCACGATGCTGCAATGGCGCGTCGCGCCTTCGCACGGGCGCAGCGGGACAGGCGGGCCGCCCCTGACGAGAGCCGGCGCTGCCGACTCCGGGAATGCGCCGCGCCACCAGCACGACATGGATCACACCCCGGACCGGCGGTGCGCCTCGCGCACCGTTCTTCGTGTTCCGGGTTCGCACACACGCGCGGCTGCATGGGCCGCGTGATCTGAAAATGGCCCGACGCCGAACGGCGGGGCTGAAGAGAGAGCAGTCGGACCCGAGCGTCCGCGACAGGAGAGACAGAAGATGGCTACAGTCAGCAATATCACCGCCCAGAGCAGCAATGCCACCGATCCCAACCTGGCGCGTGTCGGAGACACCATCACCTTCACGGTGACCTATGATGAGATCGTACATTCTCATGGAACCGTGAGCATCACGCTCAGCAACGGTGTCACATTATACCCTGCCAGCGGTTCTTCGACGCAGCTGATCTACAACTATACCGTCGGCACCGGGCATACGTCCGACGCGGACATCCAGATTTCTTCTTCCAGTGGTGCGATGTACACCAATTCTGGAGAGGAACCCGTCACCATTCAGCCGACTTCCGGCTTCGGGATCGCGGTCGACAGCATCGCGATCCCCGCGGTGCCGGATCTACAGGCCGCCGACGATACGGGCGTCTCGTCCACCGACAACATCACGAACGATCCCAGTTCGGTCTTCAACTTCACCATCCCCGCAGGTGAAGACGATATCGTGTCGATCGCACTTCTTCGCGACGGGCAAAACGTACATACTTTCTACGGTGAGTCCGGGAGTTTCGAGCCGGGACAGGTCTTGTCACTCTTCGGCTACGAAACCGAAGGCGTTGCCAATTACACGATCCGGATCACCGACGCAGCCGGCAACAGCAGCACGTCCGCCCCGCTCGCCGTCACCTACGATTACACCGCCCCCGCGGCGCCCGCGATCAGCCTGGTCAAGGACACCGGCGCGGATGACGACGTCACCTCGAACGGCGCCATCACCGCCACGGCCGAGACCGGGGCGACCATCGAATACCGGGTCGACGACGGCGGCTGGACCAGCACCGCGCCCGTCGTGACCGGTGACGGCTCTCACACCGTGCAGGCGCGGGCGACCGACACCGCCGGCAACACCGGCGAATCCAGCAGCTACACCTTCACCATCGACACCACCGGCCCGAGCGCGCCAACGGTCGATGCGCTGATCACCAACACCCAGACCCCCGTGCTGACCGGCACCGCCTCGACCGAGGCGGGCGTGGTCACCACGGTCACCGTCGGCGGCGCGACCTACACCGTCGCCCCCGATGCCGAGGGCCGCTGGACCCTCGACCTGAGCACCGCAGACCCGACCAGCGGCACCCTGTCGCTGGCCGACCAGACGACTCATGACGTGACGGTGGTCAGCACCGACACGGCCGGCAATCCCACCACCGACGCCACGTCGGGCGAACTGGAGATCAACACCATGGCACCTGCAGTCACTTCCGTCACCGCGAGCGTGAGCACCCTGCCCGACGATGGCGTGGTGGATCGGAGCGATATCGGCACCGGCACCATCGCCATCGTGATCACCTTCGACATGGCGATGAACACCTCGGTCCTGCCGGGCATCTCCTTCCCGACCCTCGACGAGAACCCCGGCGCGGCGCTGACCTTCTCGGGCTTCGCCTGGAGCAACGGCAACACGGTCTACACCGCCTATTTCTCGGTGAACGACGAGCCGCTCGAGATGCCGAACATCGACGTGGACGTGAACGGCGCCGAGGGCAGCACCGGCGAGCCGATGATCCCCTACGACCACACCGGGAACGACGTCTTCTCGATCGACCTGGTCGCGCCGACGATCTCGATCGACACGGTCGAGGAAGACGACATCGTCAACGCCAGTGAGGAAGCGGGCGGCTTCACCATCTCCGGCACCACCAACGCCGAGGACGGCCAGACCGTCACGGTGATGGTCGAGGGGGGGAATCCGTCCGGCTACACCGGAACCGTCTCGGAAGGCACCTGGAGCGTCACCATTCCTGCGGGCGACATCGAGGATGGCGTCGATCTGGAGGTCACGGCCAGCGTGTCGGACAACGCCGGCAACGCGGCGACTCCGGCCGAACACACGATCACCGTCGATACCGTGGCGCCCGACGCGCCGACCGTGGCACTCGTGGAAGACACCGGCACCGTGGCCGGGTTCACCAGCGACGGAGAGGTGGCGGCCACGCCCAGCACCCCCGGCGGCGTCATCGAATACTCTCTCGACGAAATCGAATGGAGCACCGCGCAGCCGGTCTACGATGGCGACGGCGCCTACACCGTCTACGCCCGTGAAACCGACGCGGCGGGCAACACCAGCCTCTCCGGTTCGGTGGCCTTCGTGCTCGACACCACGGCGCCGACGATCTCGATCGACACGGTCGAGGAAGACGACATCGTCAACGCCAGTGAGGAAGCGGGCGGCTTCACCATCTCCGGCACCACCAACGCCGAGGACGGCCAGACCGTCACGGTGATGGTCGAGGGGGGGAATCCGT
>Ga0310345_10000119_pt1 | contig 164833 bp, 158 predicted proteins | sample HC15DNA20500_MG_FD_204667 | JGI IMG/M metagenome (GOLD analysis project Ga0310345, IMG submission 204667) | Marine microbial communities from station ALOHA, North Pacific Subtropical Gyre - HC15-DNA-20-500_MG | ecosystem: Environmental > Aquatic > Marine > Oceanic | place: Pacific Ocean... | reverse complement strand
CCGTGCGGGGCGTTGCCCATTCGCTCCGGGGCTAGCCCCGGAGCGAATGGGCGCTCACCTCAAACTGGGGAATTTTCGTTCGGCGCTTTTGGGGAGAATACGCCCGGCATCAACACCGGGCATGGGGGCTGGGTCTCGACCTGCAGGGCATGGTTCGTGATGCCCGGCAGCGGTCAACGGCGATCGCTGTAACCGACCGCCGTCTGTCGCATGATCGTCCCTCCATCGCGCAGCGGGGCAAGGTCATGGCACTCGAACTTGCCGAGCGTCTGGGGATCAGGGAAGGGGATCCGCTGGTCCCCGCGCGCATCCATCTTCGGCCCGCGCAGGAAATCGCTGCCGCCCATGCCGTTGCCTCGGCGGTGCGCCATCTCTCGGAGCGCGAGGCAGCGTTCAAGACGACCGATCTCGCCAAAGCAGCGTTCGACTTCGGCCTGCCTACGACCATGCCGCTGATCGAGAAACGCATTGAGCAGCTGGCAGATCAGGGGGCGCTCAGCAAAGGGCGCGGCGCCATGCAAGGGTTGCTGACAACCACCGACGCCGCAGCGTTGGAAGCCCGCATGCTCGCCGAGATCGACAAGGGCAAAGGTGCAGTCTCGCCGATCATGCTAGGCGAAGAGGCGGGCCTCTCGTTGCAGGCTTCGGCCAGCATCAACTTCGGCATGAGGCTCAACGCCGGACAGGAAGCAGCGGGGCGGATGATCCTCTCGTCCACCAACCGTATCGTCGCCGTGCAGGGTGTGGCCGGTGCCGGCAAATCCAGTCTGCTGCGCCCCACTGCGCAGCTCCTCAGCGAGAATGGCAAGCGGGTGATCGGGCTTGGCGTGCAGAACACGCTGGTGCGCATGCTGGAGCGCGAGACGGGTATCCCGTCGATGACCTTGCACCGGTTCCTTGGGCAGCATCGGAACTTGCTCGACGGGAGCGCGAGGAAGGTCGAGCTGGCTGAAGCCAGAGCCTCATACCACGACACGGTGATTGTGCTGGATGAAGCCTCGATGGTCTCGACGCGCGATCAGGACCGCCTGGTTCGGCTCGCCAACGTGCTTGAGGTCGATCGCCTCGTTCTGATGGGGGACCCGAAGCAGCTTGGTTCGGTCGAGGCAGGCAAGCCTTTTGCGTTGGCGCTCGCCGCAGGAGCCGAGAATGCGCGCATGGATACCAATCTGCGGGCACGGTCAGAAACGTTGAAGCTTGCTCAGGCCGCTGCCCAGCAGGGGCGCACCAGCGAGGCGCTTGGGTACCTCAAGGATCACATCGTCGAGGTGAGCGAGAACAGTGCCGTCGTGGCCGCCGAGCGGTGGCTCTTGCTCCCGCCCGCCGAGCGTGAGCGCACGGGCATCTATGTCTCAGGGCGCAGGCTGCGCGACGAGGTGAACGCAGCGGTGCAAACCGGTCTTGTGGCCAATGGCGAAATCGGGCCCGGCAGGATCGACCTGACCGTACTCTCCCGCGTCAACGCCACGCGCGAGGAACTGCGGCATGTGCGGACCTACAAGCCGGGCATGGTGCTGGAGCTGGCAACCCGGCAGGCACGCCAGCACCTGGGGAAGGGGCGATATGACATCGTCAAAGTGGATGGTGGCCGAGGCGTCGTCGAGCTTCGGGATGCCAGCGGCAGGCAACACACGTTCGTCCCGTCCCGCATCGGCGCCAAAGGAGATGGCCAGGCGGTCCAGCTGCACGAACGCAAGCCGTTGGTGCTCTACACCGGGGATACGATCCGCTGGACCGCCAATGACCACCAGCGCGGGCTCATCAATGCCGACCGAGCGACGATAACCGGGATCACGCCGAACCAGGTTAGTGTGCGGACGTCGACGGGAATGGATCACGCACTCAAGCCTGATGACCCGATGTTTGCCCGGATCGATCTGGCCTATGCGCTTAACGCCCATATGGCGCAGGGGCTGACCTCCGACAAAGGCATCGCGGTGATGGACAGCCAGACCCGCAAGCTGCTCTCGGCCAGGAACTTCCTTGTCACGATCACTCGCCTGCGCGATGAGCTTACGCTGATCGTCGACAATCGCGACAAGGTCGCGATGGGCATTGGCCGCAATCCCGGTGACAATACTTCGGCGCTGGAGGTGGCCGAGCGGCTTGGTGCCGCCGCCTCTAGAGGGCAAGCTTCCGGGAAAGCGCCTGCGTCCGAGCAGAAGGGAAAAGAGCCGCCCGAGCTTGAGCGCACGATCACAAAGGTGGTGCCGTTCGAGATGGGGATTTGACGGTGATCTGCGGATCAGCACTTTCGCGCCGAGCAAACTCACCCGTCGACCCAAGTCCGGCAAGAAGCGTATGGCTTCGCATCGACGACCAGCAGTGCTACAAACAATCCGTTCGTCGCCATAAAGCACCATCTGGACGCAAATTGGAATCGAACCGGGTATAAAATGTAGTCTGATGGTATTTTTGATGAATCTCGATACCATCAAAATCAGAAATAAAGACAATTTTTCAATACTTTAAATTCCTATGGTGACTCTGTCCTCGGCACCATTGGCCCCTTCCCAAGCTTCCACATCGCTCCGCAAACTTCCAGAGAATGGCGGAATTCTCACCTTTTTCTGAAAGTCATTTCCGAGATCGACCGGGGGCATCCGGTTGCGGCCTGGGGTCTTTGGCGATAAACATGATGGTAACGGCTCCAAACCAGCATTTAGGTACCATCATACCCGTTGCTGTAACCGCAGTTAATGCAGCAAAACCAAGGGATAAGCCCTGCAAATTGACCGACGAACGCGGTCTTTACCTGATGGATATGCCCACAGTTGGCCGCCTTTGGATAGTGAGCTTATATCTTTGATAAAAAACGAAAATTTTGTCGTTCGGGAACTGCCCTGTTCTATCTCTCGCAAAGGCCCGCGAGCCCCGTGGTATCGTCCATGAAGCACTCGCCCTTGGACTGGATCCTGCAGAGGAGCGGAAGGCGAAAGAGCGCCAAGCCAGAGCCAGACGGTCCGAGACGTTCATGATCATCAGCGATGAATGGCTGGATCGGCTGACGCTTGAAGGTCGGGCAAGCAAGACCCTCGCGAAGCTGAGCTGAATGGTCGATATTGCATTACCTGTGCTCGGCGATCGCCCCATTGCCGACACTACCGTTCCTGCGTTGCTGCAAGTCTTGCGATCGGTCGAGGCGCGAGGCCGCTAAGAAACGGCGATTCGATTGCGCAAAACATTCGGGACCACATTCCGTTACGCCATTGCAACCGGGCGAGCGCAATAAGATATCTCGGCTGACCTGCGAGGGGCACTGATCACTCCCAGGGTGAAGCACCGCGCGGCGATACTTGAGCCTGCAGCGCCCGGCGGACTTCCTCATGCGAGCGATAGGCGCGCTAGGTGTTGGCCGTTCTTGTTCATTAGAGCCCGAATGTCGGCTGTTGCGGACACTCCGGAAAGGCAGATTGCGCGTCTTCGTGGCGATCGGGTCGGAGCCGTGACTTGAACCGCTGGGGCCGCGTGTGGTCCTGCCAAGGGGAGCTAGGCTCAGGTCGCTTTGCGACATGCTCATGATAGGTGGATGGGGCGATCGGCAGAACCCGGCAGATCGGCCCGACCCCATACTCACCTCGATGCTCATCAATGAAGCTGGTCATCGCTTGAACGGGCGCCAAGGTGCAGAACGAATAAACTCAATAGGATCGCGGTAGGCCTAGACTTTCGGCAATGCTGTTGCGCACCATTTCGTTGGTGATCGGGCCGATCCGCCACAGGCGCGAATCGCGCCAGTAGCGCTGCATGTCGGTTTCGGCAGAATAGCCCATGCCGCCCAGGATCTGGATCCCAAGGTCGGCGGCCTGGTTGGCATTTTCTGATGCCATAAGCTTGAGCATGTTGGCTTCGGTGCCGACGTTTTCACCACGGCTTTGTTTTTCGGCACAGTAGTAGAGCATCAGTTCAGTGGTTCGCTGCATCGTCGCAATGTCGGCGACGTAGTGCTGCAGGCTTTGGAACCGGCCGATGATGCCGCCGAAGGCCTTGCGCTGTTTCATGTAATCAATCGCGTCTTCCAGCACGCCGTCGATCACGCCGAGGCAAAATGCGCCGACCATGATGCGTTCGTTGTTGAGTGTTGGCAGAAGCATGTACCAAGCCTTGTGGGGCTCTCCGAGGACGAGTTCGTCGGGCACGAACGCTTCCTCGAAATGGATCGCGCACGATCCCATCGAACGCATGCCGAGCTTGGCGAGTGGGGTTATCTTGACCCCCGGCGTGCTGGTCGGCACCCAGAACAGGGTCAGCCCCTGATGCTTCTTCTCGGCACTCCGGTCGCTGCGGGCGAGGACCAGCAGAAAGTCCGCAACGTGCGATGACGAACTCCAGATCTTCTCGCCGCTGATTCTCCATCCGCCATCAACGCGCTGGGCCGTGGTTGCCATCCCGCCTAGCAAGTCAGTGCCGCCGGCTGGTTCGGTGAAAGCGATTGCGGCCTTGAGCTTGCCGGACGCGATCAGCGGCAGGAACTTGGCCTTCTGCTCGTCGCTGCCATAGAGGCCAATCGATTTCGATCCTGCGAACGAGGTGATCCCCCAGATCCAAGCCAGGCCGGCCAGCGAGCGGGACAGCTCGCGCGCCAGCAGCATCTGCATCATAACATCGCCGCCCTGGCCGCCGAATTCCTCAGGAATGCCGACGCCGTGAAAGCCGGCTGCGGTGAACTTGTCCCACAGCTCGAATGGATAGGCGTGCTCGTCTGCCTCAAGCTTGCGAGCCCATTCCTTGGGCACTTCGCTATCGACCCAGCGGCGAACCATGTCGCGAAATGCGCGATGCTCATCGGGAAGTTCGAAATCCATGGTCAGTCTCCGGCAAGAGGCGAGTGGGGGTGCTGGGCCAGCGCGATCATGCGGGCTGCGAGCGAATCGAAGTGGACCAATGCCTGCTCGCGCTCGCCGCGCACGATTGCCGCAAGGATGGCCTCGTGCAGCCGCAGACCAGCCGGGTTGATCGTGCTGATCCCGCGCAGCAGGATGAAGCGCGCGACCAGCGCCAGCCGGTCGAGCGTAACGCGCAGCAGCTCGGTGTTGGCTGCGGCGGAAATCACGGTGGTGTGGAAGGCGTGGCTGGCCCGAATCGCTGCAAGCCGGGCGGCGGGTGGATCGTCCGCAATGGCGCTCAGCGCCTGGCGGTAGCTGCCGACATGCAAGTGAAGGTCGCGCTGCTGCGCGGTTCCGACTTGCGGCATGCCACGGACATAGCCAAGCCGCCAGAGATGCGCCTGCACATCGAGCAGGTCGCGCGTTGCGGCAAGATCGATCGGAGCCACGCGCTTGTGGCGGTGCGCCTCGATCTCGATGAGCCCTTCTGCCTCAAGCACTGCCATCGCTTCGCGCACCGGCGTGGCACTGACCCCAAGCTGTGCGGCCAGCGCGATTTCCCGCAGAAACACGCCGGGTTCTAGCGCGCCAGTCACGATCGCATCGCGCAAGCTGTCAACCACAGCCGCGCGGCGGGTCACGGGTGCGGTGACGCGAGCAAGTGTCATGGCCGGAACTGTTCCCTTTGGCGGCTGCAACACCTGTCCTGCTAAAGGCACGCGACTGATGCGGCAACACATTCTATAGAATATTGACGATCGGTACCCGGGCAGCGTCTTCTTGGCCCAAGGCGGGGCATGCCAACCCCTTTTCACCAGCCTGACGATAGGTCTGCCATCTGGCGACCTCGCTAGAACCGTGCCCGCAAGGAGTGGCGCATGACCCGATTTCGTACGCTTGATCACCCGATGATGGCAGCAATCGCCTGGAGTCCCGATCGTCCGGCGGAGTGGCTGAACACCGTGATCGCGATGAACCGCGCCACCTCGAACGCCTACCTTATTCCGGGGGACGACGGCGATGTGGTGATCAACACCGGCACAGCCGTGCAGGGCGAGCAGATCCGCAAGAACTTCGAAGCGCTGATCGGGCGGCCGTTGAAGGTGGCCAAGATCATCTTCACGCAAAGCCATCCCGATCATACCGGCGGCTGGCAGTACTTTGCGGACGAGGGGGTCGAAACCATCGTTCAACGCAAGTTCGGGCGCATTTGCCTTGAACGCAAGCTGATGGGGCGCTTCTTTACGCGGCGCAACGCCAGGGTCCTGGCCGCCCTGATTCCGCCCGGCAGCACCGGGGCATTCTGGTTCGAAGCGCGTGATCCTGCACCGCTAACGGAGTTCGCCGACTCCCTTGACCTGACCTTGTCCGGACGTGACTATCGCCTGCTCTCTATTCCTTCGGGCGAAACGCTCGATGCTCTGGCGGTGTGGATGCCGGCCGAACGGGCACTGTTTATCGGAAACTGGGCGGGCGCGATCCTCGGCGCGTCACCCAATTTCTACACCGCGCGCGGCGACCGCGACCGTTCGATCGTGTTCTGGCTGGAAGAATGCCAGATGCTGATCGATCTTGAGCCGGACTTGCTGATCACGGGCCACGATGATCCGGTCCGTGGTGCCGAGGCTGTCCGGCGCCACCTCACCTTGCTGCGCGATGCGATCCAGTACCTCCATGACACGACCGTCGCGGGCATGAACGAGGGCCGGACCCTCCCGCAGCTAATGGCCGAGATTGCGCTGCCGCCGCATCTGGTGCTGCGCGACGGGCGCGGCCCGGTGAGCTGGTACGTCCGCGCGATCTGGGAGGAGTATGCCGGCTGGTTCCGGCAAGAGCGCACCAGTGAACTCTATCCAACACCCCCAGACGCGGTCTGGCCCGAGCTGGTGGCGCTCGCCGGTGGGGCAGGGGTCCTTGCCGAACGGGCGCATGTGCATCTGGCTTCAGGCGATCTCGAAAAGGCACTGCACCTGATTGAGATTGCGGTTGTCGCCGAGCCTGGCAATCGTGCTGTGCGCGAGGCCGAACTGGCCGTCCTTGAAGCACTCGCTGACCGCTCCGAAGGCCGCCTGTTCGACGAACTGGGCTGGCTGGAAAGCTGCATCATCGAAACGCGCAGGGCGCTTGGCGCCGGTTCAGACGCCTGAAGGGGAGAGTGCCATGTCCACTGAAGTCGCCGAGAAGGTCCGCCTGACCGACCTTGCCAAGCCGGTTCTGTCACCCCTTCAGGCAAGTGCCATTGCCTTCAGCGAGGCCAACCCGGTGATCCTGACGAGCGAAGCCGTGCTGACGGCCGCACACCAGGCGACGGGGCTTTCCGATTTCGGTGACAACGGTTTCCGCGAGCGGCTGGCAGTGTGGCTGCGCGCGGGCGACAACGATGCCGATCTAGGCGCTGCGGGACGCGCCAATCTCTTCAGCGAAGCTGTGCGCCTCGCGTCCAACCGGTTGCAGGTCGAGGATACCCTGCGCCGCCACCCCGAAATCCTGGATATCCCGATCGAACGCCCGCTGATCATTGCCGGTCTGCCGCGTTCGGGCACGACGTACACGCTGCAACTGATGTCGGCGGACCAGCGTCTGCGTTCCTTGCCCCACTGGGAAGCGGTGCGGCCGGTGCAGGCCCCCTACATGAAAGATGGCAAGGACACGCGGTACGATCTGTGCGCCGAGGCGTGGGCGCAGACCGACGCGGTGATGCCGCACATGAAGGCGATCCACGAGTTCTCGCCCGATCACATCTCGGAAGACATCGAACTGCAGGGGCTCGACTTCGGCGGCTACTATTTCGAATGGATCGCCCACGTCCCCGAATGGCGCGATTATCAGGCGGCGTATGATGCCACCCCGATTTACCGGTACGTGCGCAAGGCGATGCAGGTGCTCAGCTGGCACCGGGGGCCAAACCGCTGGGTCACTAAATGCCCGCAGCATATGGAGCAGTTGCTGACAGTCCGCCAGGTGTTCCCTGATGCCTATATCGTCATCAATCACCGCGATCCGGTTGCCTCGATCCAGTCGGCGATTACCGGCATCGCCTATGGCGCGCGGCTGACCCGCACCCGCGTGGACATGCAGGGCATCGCCGATTACTGGATTGATCGTTACGAACGCTTGCTGCGCGCCTGCGTTCGCGATCGCGACCAGCTTGATTCGGGGCAATCCTACGACCTCTATTTTCATGAGCTGATGGCCGATCCCTTCGGCCAGCTCGAACGGGTCTACAACGGGGCGGGCGTGCCTTTCGACCAGCAGACGCGCGATGCGTTCCAGCAGGCGATCGACCACAACCAGCGTGGCAAGCACGGCCAGCTAGTGTACAATCTGCGGGAGGACTTTGGCATCGAGCCGGCCGCTATCCGCGAGCGTTTCCAGTTCTACTTCGACCGCTTCCCCGAAGTGCGCATCGAGGTGAAGTAACGGTGTAGGCCCCGCTGCACGTCATGCCATCACGACCGGACCGGTTGGCGCGCCGCCATGCCTGGCCCTGTCGTTAGGAAGGTTCAGCCGCATGGGCTGAACGGCATGTGCAGCGTGGTGCTAGGCCGCGCATGGCGGGTTCTGAGGATGTGGAGCAGGAATGAGCGAGCTGTTGTCGGTTGCGGGAAAGATAGCGCTGGTCACCGGTGGCGGTAGCGGCATCGGGCGAATGATCGCGCAAGTGCTGGTGGCGGAAGGCGCGCGAACCTACATCGTCGGCCGCACGCAGGCGACACTGGATGCGACCGCAGCTGAGCTTTCCGCACACGGCACCTGCATTGCGTTGCCCGGCGACCTTTCGACAGTGGCGGGCAGCCGCGCCGTTGCCGGGGCTTTTGCCGATCGCGAGCCGCGGCTTGACCTGCTGGTGAACAATGCGGGCACGATGTACGATGCTCCGATCGACAGCTTTACCGAGGAAGGCTGGGACACCGTCATCGATCTCAATCTCAAGTCGGTGTTTTTCCTGAGCCAGGCCCTGCTGCCGCAGCTGCGCGCCGCCGCGTCGGTCGATTCCCATGCCGCCATCGTCAACATCGGGTCGGTCGGCGGCTTGCGGATCGGCCCCAAGGAGAACTATTCCTATCAGGCCGCCAAGGCTGCGCTGCACCATATGACCGGGGGTCTTGCCAAGCGTCTTGCCGCCGAGAACGTGACCGTGAACGCGATTGCACCGGGCTTTTTCGCTTCGGCGCTGACGCCGGTGGACAAGCCGGAAATCGTCGCGATGATGTCCAACCTGGTGCCGCGAAAGCGCATTGGCACGCCTGAGGACATCGGCGGAACCGTTGCTTTCCTTGCCTCCCGCGCCGCGAGTTTCATCACCGGGGCGGTCATTCCGCTTGAAGGCGGAATGGCGCTCTGAGCGGGAAGGACGTCGCTTTTCGCGCCGGTGACTTGTAGTTTCTCTGGCCGCCAGTCGCTGTAGCTGCCCTGCCGGTCATGCAACCTGAAGATGAGAGGACAAGACCATGGTCAATCCCGAGCCGGCGAACGGCCCTGCCGTTCATTCGCTGGACCATTTCTGCCTGACTGTGCCCAACCTGGACGAAGCCCGTTCGTTCTATACCGAGTTCGGGCTTGATGTCCGCGATGTGGAGGGTGGGCTTGAGCTCTACACGTTCGGCAATCCGCACCGCTGGGCCGTGCTGCGCCCCGGCGCGCGCAAGAAGCTGGAATACGTGGCATTCGGCGCCTTCGAAGGCGACATGGAACGGTTTGGCCAGAAGCTTCGCGATCTCGGGGTCGAAACCATCAACCGGCCGGCGGTTGGCGAAGAGGGCGGCATCTGGCTGCGCAATCCTGACGGCATGCCGATGCAGGTGATCGCCGCCGCGAAATGCTCGCCCGATACCAAGGCGCAGTTCCTGACCAGATCGGTTGGGCCTGGCGAATGCGCCGCGATCCCGCGCAGCAAGGCCCCGCGTGTCCGGCCGCGCCGCCTGTCGCATTTCCTGATCTTCAGCGGCAACGTCTCGCGGGATATCGATTTCTACAGCACAGTGCTGGGGCTCAAGCTGTCCGATCGCTCGGGCGATGCGGTCGCCTTCCTGCATGGTATCCATGGCAGCGATCACCATATGCTGGCCCTGGCCGGCTCCTCTGGGCCGGGCATGCACCATTCGAGCTGGGACGTCGGGTCGGTGCAGGAGGTCGGAATTGGCGGCTCGCATATGGCCAGCCTCGGTTTCGACAAGGGCTGGGGTCTCGGCCAGCATGTCCTGGGTGCCAACTATTTCCACTACGTCCCCGATCCGTGGGGCAGCTATGCCGAATACAGCTGCGACATCGATTTCATCCCTGCCGGCCATGATTGGCCGTCCGGCGATCACCCGGTCGAGGACTCGCTCTACCTGTGGGGGCCGCCGCTGCCTGAGAACTTCATCACCAACTTCGAGCTTCAGGACGCCTGAGGCCACGCAAGCAAAAAGGACCATGGCACGATGACAACCGTAGTTCTCCTCCACGGCGGGGGCATGGGCGGCTGGGTGTGGGATGAGATTGCCACAAGCCTGCGCGCCGAGGGCCACAAGGTCTTCACGCCGACCTTCACCGGATTCGGCGAACGCTCGCACCTGATCGGGCGCGACGTGACGCATGACGTGCACGTCACCGACATCGTCAATCTGCTCATCTTCGAGGACTTGCACGATGTGGTGCTGGTGGCGTTCAGCTATGGCGGCACGGTCGCGCCGGGCGTGGTTGCTCGTGCTGGCGAGCGCATTCGCCGCGTGGTCTATTTCGACGGGATCGTGCCGCTGACTGGCAAGAGCGTGGGCGAAGCCATTGGCTACATGACGACCGAGGAGGCAGCCGGGCTCGATGCCCTGCTCGCCTCGGGCGAGGGCCCGATCGGTACCGGCGTCGATGCGATGCAGCGTCAGGCGGCGCAGGACAAGCCTATGAAGATGTCGGCAGAGCGTCAGGCGTGGCTGCTCGCCCGGTTGAGCGACATGCCGCTGCGCGGCATGGTCAGCCCCGTCACCGCCGGCGCCGACCTGATCGACAAACCGGTCGATTACCTCGCCATTCCAGGAGACGTGATGGACCCTGTGCAGCACGAGCGCGCGCGCGCGCTGGGCTGGCAGGTTGAAACCGCCGATCCCGATATCGACCACGCCTTCGTGGTCGGCGCTCCGGATCGGGCCCTTGCGTTCCTGCGCCCGCGCCTCTGAACGGCCAAGGACGATAACCCGGCACGATGCCCTGCGGCGCCCCGTGCCGGGCCGGCGTTGGCCATGCGTGGTCCCCGAACCACCTAGCTGGCAGCATCGACCCGCGATCGCAGCGGGGCGAGGCCGCCCCCGGCCAGAAACGCTTCGTAGTCCCGCGTGAACATGCGCAGCAGCGGTTCGTTCTGGCCGAACTGCTGGTATGTTTTGCCCCCCGTGGCAAAGCCGATCTGCTGCAGACGGCACATCGCCATGTCTTCCACAACCACGTCGCGGGTCGCCGCCAGCGTGCTGGCCATGGCGTATTCCTCGCGGAGTGTCCGCGGCGCATGGCGGCTGTAGATCCGCACTTCCGTGCGCATCCGCCCCTCCGAAATTGGCCAAAACTGATAGAACAGGTATCCGTTGGCCAGTGGCTGGATCGAAATGTTCGGGAAAATGGTGATCGTCTCGGTCCCGAAGTTCTCGATCCCGAGCCGGTTGATTCCCGGATGATCGGAAAATCCGACTCGTCCCTCCTTGATCGCTGCAAGATCGGGCGCAGACGTCGGCAGCATCTGGGCATAAACCCACCTGAGTGCCGGTGACTGCGGGTCGTACTCGAAGTTGCGCTGCACGGTGCCCGCGCTGTGTGGTCCGAATTGCCTGATGTCGAGATAGTTGAGATGCGGGTTGTCCCGCGGCACAACCGCTTCGCGCAGCGTCCTGTTGTGGAGCACGGCCACGTGATAGCCCTCGTTGAAGGCATTGACGAGGTTCTTCCAGTTGCAGTCGATCTCGTCCGTCACCCGGATGCTGAACGGGAACTGATCGAACGGCGCGCCATGGAGCATCACATCGAGACCGGCGAGGAACTCCGGCAAGGTGACCTCGGGTTGCGGGGCAAAGTTGAGGAAGATGAAGCCCGCCCAGGTATCCAGATGGATCTGCGCAAGGCCGTTTGCGGCCTTGTCGACATGCGGAAAATCCTGCTCTGCTGGAATCGCGCTCAGCGATCCGTCGATCCGGTAGGTCCAGGCATGGTATGGGCAGCGCAGTGTCAGCGCATTGCCCCGTTCCTGGCAGACCAGCGCCACGCCGCGATGCGAACAGGCATTGTGAAACGCGCGGACAACGCCATCCTTGCCCTTGGCTATGATCACGCTCGCCTGAAAGGTCGGAATATCGCGGCGAACGAAGTCGCCCGGTTCGGGCACCTCTTCGACACGGCCCACCATCAGCCACACCCGGCGGAAGATCATCTGCTGTTCCCGGCGGAACCAGTCCGCAGAGGTGTAGTATTCGGTCGGCACCCGATCATTCTCAAGACCGAGATCGCGGGCTTTTGTCATGTGTTCGTTGATGTCGACCATGGGATGTCCGGCGTCTGGTTGGCAAAGGGATCGGGCTCATCGTGCGGCTCTGCTCAGTGCGGCTCGTAATCGCCCCAGTCCATCGTTACGCTATGGGGATACGGTGCGAATGGCACGCGCGGCTGGCCGAAGATCTCGACCGCCTGGCTTGCCTCGGTCAATCCCAGCACGACGCGCAGCAGCAAGGCTTCCGATTCCGGGAGGTGCTGCGGATCGAACAGATCAAGATGGCTGAAAACCTCCTCGAGGCGCGGTGCGAGCGCCGCGTGAAACGCCTCGAGTTCGCCCTGAGGCAGTTCCTGCCGCCGGCGATAGCGTTCGTCCTGGGTCTTGAGGCTCCCCCACGCGGCGATGAAGGGCGCGAGAAACGCGAAGTGTTCGGGCAGCGAAGCGTGGCTCATCGCGGCACCTTGGCCATGTCCGCCTCGCTCAACGGCGCTCACTCCATGTGATCGCCATCTCGTGCGGATAGGGCGCATAAGGCACACCGGGCTGACCGAACACCTCGATCGCCATTGACGCTTCGGTCAGACCGAGCGCGGTGCGATAAAGCAGCGCTTCGGAGGCGGGCAGGGCGTCCATCGGGAACTTGTCGAGGTGGTCGAAAATCTCGTTCAGGCGCGGGGCGACCGCTTCATAGAAGGCTCTGAGCTCGCGCATCGTGCTGTGCTGGCGCTGAAGGTATCGCAGGTCCTGCGTTTCCAGCTTGCCCCAAACTGCGGCGTAGGGCGCGAGCGCTTCAAATCCGGTCGGCAGGGTAGCAGTCTCGGGCATCCGCATGGCTCTCCGTGGAAGCGCCGACTTGGCCGGCGCACCAGTGCGAGTATGGACGATCCGGCTGCGGAGGCGAAGGCGGATTCGTTGACGCGGCGTCCAGCGCCAAGGGCTGACGGGCTGCGCTCGATGACGCTATGGCGATACCGGGCAGCCGCGATCGGGCCTGATGCGCAGAGGAGTGCCGACCATGGTTCAGGACTATGTCTATATTGTGCGAAGCGGCCCCGTGCCTGGCGGGGAGGAGGCGTACAACGACTGGTACAGCCGGGTGCATCTTGCCGATGTGCTCGCCCTTCCAGGCTTTGTTGCAGCCCAGCGCTTCCAGATCGCGGATCCGGCAGCTCCCGATGCGCCGGAGCCCGGTTACCTTGCGCTCTATACCATGCGCACCGACGATCCCGAGGCCCTGCTGGCAAAGCTGACCAGTCTGGTCGAAAGCGGCGCGATGGCGATGAGCGAAGCGTTCGATCAGCAGTCGGTTACGACAGTGCTCTACCGGGCGATTACGCCGCTGGTGACAGCGGGGACTACAGACTGAAGCCGCCGTCGACGATCAGGGTCTGGCCCGTGATGTAGCGTGCCTGTTCCGATGCAAGGAATGCTGCGGCGTCGGCGATGTCTTCGGCCGATCCGAAGCGCCGCAGCGCGATCCGGCGGCGCTGGGCTTCCCAGATCTCGCGGGAGTAGAGCCCGGTGAGGAACTGGGCGCCAAGCCCTGCATCGATGATCCCGGGCGCCACGGCATTGGCCCGGATGCCGGCGCGGCCTTCCTCCTTGGCGACCGCCCGGCAGAGCGATTCGATCGCGGCCTTGGGGACCGATGACAGCGCATCTCCGGGCGGATAGCTGTAGTTCGCAACCGACGAAATCGCGGTGATCGACCCGCCGCCATGGACCCGCAGCACTGGAAGCACCGCAGCGATAACCCGGGTAAATCCGATCAACTCGACCTCGATCACCTGTCGCCACTGGGCCTCGGTGATTGCGCTGACGAACGGTTGTTCGATGGCCACGCCGCCTGCAAAGACGAGCGCGCCAAGCGGGAGCTTCGCATCATCGGCTGTCGCTATCGCGGCAGCGATGGACGCAGGGTCGCCTAGATCGCAGGGAACCGCGAGCCCTTTGCCGCCCAATTCGGCCGCTACGTTTTCGGCAGCTTCGCGCCCTGATCGGTAGCCGACCGCAATCCTGCCCCATCCAGGCGCCATGGCCCTGCAGATTGCCGCGCCGAGCCCCCCCGATCCGCCGATCACCAGAGCGCTGCGCGGCATTGCCGCCGATCCTGCGCTCATGCCTGCAGCGGACTGTAGCGTGACAGGTAATCGAGCAAGGTATCGGCAAACGCATCGTTGCGATCTCCGGTTACCATGTGGCCGGACCCGCGGGCGATCACGACTTCGAGTTGGGGCGTCAGTTGCCTGAACCCGGCTTCGCTCTCCTCGGTAATGATCGTCGAGAACTCCCCTCGAACGAGCACGACAGGATCCTTGATCCGCAGGGCGGCCGCGTGCAGTGCCGCTCCTTCGGATGGGGGATTGAGGAATTCGGGCAACACTGTTCGCGGATCCCATTGCCAGTAGAGGCGGCCATCGTTGCCCCGCCGCATCATCTTTTCAAGAGTTGAGACATCGCGTCTGCGCGGCAGGGAGAGGTGCTCCGCCAACGCATCTGCCGCAGCATCGGCAGTCGCGAAGCCAGAGGTGCTTGCGGCAAAGAAGCTCCGCATGGCGTTCACCCCTTCATCCCGCAGTAACGGTGCAACGTCGGCGAGCATCGCCAGTGCCACTTTGCCGGGCCGCCGCGATCCGCCGACCAGCACCGATTGTCCGCCCCGTGATGCGCCGACAAGCACTACCTTGCGGTCAAACGAGTCAAGCATGGCTGCAACATCGCGGCCATATGCCTCAAGCAGATAGTCGCCATCTGCGGCCCAGTCGCTTGCACCATGACCGCGCAAATCCACGCTGTAAGTTCGGTAGCCAGCTGCCGCGATCCGCCTTGCGGCGCCGGTCCAAGAACGACGGCTTTGCCCGCCACCATGGAAGAACACCACCGGCGGCGCGCCAACAGGGCCATAAGCGTCGGCACGCAGGGTCAGGCCGTCACCGGGTAGTGCGACGTTGACCTGCTCCAGTACCATCATGGGGTGGGCAACCGGGTCATTCTGCCGCGGCGAGTGGCACAATCTCTTGGAAAATCGGATGTTCGCCCGGCCCCTTGTAGGCAAATCTTTCCGGCGCATGATACCAATTGCCGTCGTTGCGGCTCTCATAAGGGCTGGCCACTTCGATCAGGCAGCCATGCGTGCTCTTGGCGCCGACCCAGCTCCACTTTTGCCAGGTCATGTCCGGATCGTTGTAGGTGGTGCCTTCTCCGGGCAAGTCGAGACCCTCGGCCTTGAGCTTCTCCATCGCGCCGGGCACGTCGTCGGTCACGAAGCACAGGTGATGCACATGCTCGCCCACCTTGTCGAGGCGGCGGCCCATCGGCGTACTTGGTGCGGGCTGGATGAACTGGATCTCGGTGCCGTGATCGTTGACGAACGTCGCCCACTTCATCCCGGCATCGTCACCGCTCGAGAACTCGTCGTACTTTACGATGCGCTTCTCAAGCTGCGCCGGATCGAGCACCCGCAGGATCTTGGTCCAATCCTCGATCGCCTTGTCGAGATCGCGCACGACCATGCATACGTGGGCAAAGGGTCCGCTAGGCATTATCTTGTCTCCTGTTGCAGGTTGAGCCGGATCGTTGCGGTGCCGCTGTTCACGGTCCCGCGACCTTCGATATCCAGACTGAATTCGCATGTCAGTTGGTCACCATCAACAGCGGTGATCCGACCGCTGGCAACGGCCTTCTCGCCGCCATAGACGTTGTCGAGGAATCGCGAATCCATCGCCTCGATCGTGGCCCCGGGGAATGCCGCCAGCAGCATGTTCATCATGTAGGCAACATTGACCGGGCCCTGATTGATGACCCGGTCGCCAAGGCCCTTGGCCTTGACCACTGCCACGTCGAGGTGGATCGGATTGGGATCGGCCAGAAAAACGGCCCAGTCCTTCATGGCGTCGGCGCTGACGCTTTCGACAATGAATGGCGCGATCAGGTCGCCTGCCGCATAGCTCATGCCAATTCCTTCCGCGGCAGCACCCAGACGTTGTCGGTTTCCAGTATTGCCTCGCCGCCGCTGGCAGGGTGCAGGCGCAGGCGATAAGTCAACACGTCCATGATCCCCAGCTTGCGGCTTTTCTTGCGCTCCAGGCTTAGGATTTCGCCGCTGACGCGATAGGGCTCGCCAAGCTTTATCGGGGCTGCGAAGCGGACCCCGGAAGAGCCCATCATCGGGCCATCCTCGACATCGAATTCACAGGTTTCACAAACTCCGGCCACGGTTTTGCCCATCGCCACTTGCGTGGCGACATAGTACCAGATCGGGTGAGCGGTTCCGTCTGCGGCGGGCAGCACACCAACCGAGCGGCACAACCGCTCGTTCTCCTCGACCGAGACGGTGAATACGCGCGTACCATCAAGCGACGTGCCAGCGACATCGGGTGCCGGGGGAAACTCTGCAGTTCCCGACATCAATAGGACCTCGGCAAGCCAAAGCTTTCGGCGATCGAGTTGCGCACCATCTCGTTGGAAATCGGCGTCATGCGCAGGATGCGGTGGTCGCGCCAATAGCGCTGCATGTCGGTTTCGGTCGAGTAGCCCATGCCGCCGAGGATCTGGATGCCAAGGTCGGCCGCTTTGACCGCATTCTCGGTCGCGACCATCTTCAGCATGTTCGCCTCGACGCCGCACGGCTTGCCTTCGGACTGGAGCTGCGCGACGTAGTACAACAGCAACTCGGTCGTCTTTTGCCAGGTCGCGATATCGGCGACATAGTGCTGAAGACACTGGAATCGGCCAATAATGCCGCCAAATGCGGTTCGCTGTTTCATGTAGGCTAGGGCATCCTCGAGCACACCGTCGATGGCGCCGAGGCACTGGGCACCGACCATGATGCGTTCATTGTTTAGCGTTGGCAGCATTGCATACCACGCTTGGCCGGGAACCCCGAGCACGTCTTCGTCGGGCACGAACACATCCTCGTAATGCACCTGGCACGATCCCATCGCGCGCATGCCGAGCTTGGGCAGCAGCGTTGCGGTGATACCGGGCGACTTTGCGTCGACGAAGAACATCGTTAGCCCGTGGTGCTTCTTCTCGACCTCGGCGTCGGTACGGGCCAGCACGAGCAGGCGGTCCGCTGCACGGGCAGCTGTGGTCCACATCTTCGCGCCGTTCAGCTTCCAGCCGCCGTCAACCTTCTGGGCGCGGGTTTTCATGGCTCCGAGCACGTCGGTGCCACCGTCCGGCTCGGTCATCGAAAGTGAAACGCGCAGGTCGCCCGCAGCCATCGCCGGCAGCCAGCGCTGCTTCTGCACTTCGCTGCCGACAGCGGTGATCGTCTTAGCTCCGCCGAACGAGGTCAGTCCCCAAGTCCACAGCAATCCGCCTGCGGTGCGGGAAAACTCGCGCGCGAAGATCATCTGCATGACCACATCGCCGCCTAGCCCGCCCCATTCTTCGGGTATGCCGATCCCGAAGAAGCCCTGCTCCTTCAGCTTGTCCCACAGAGGATAAGGATAGTTTTCCTCGTCAGCTTCGAGTTTGCGCATCCAGTCCTTGGGGCACTCGGCCTCAACCCAGCGACGCACGATATCCTTAAACGCCTGTTGCTCTTCGGAAAGCGAGAAATCCATGGTTGAACTATAGCTCCTGATCATCGTGCGATTGAGACGCAGCCCATTGCGAGTAACCTATCCTCCGGCAGGATTCCTCTCGGCGCTTCAAGCCAGGCATCGCCCGCTCCCACCTGGTTAACGCGGTGGGTCAGTTTCCGAGCCTATATCATGCTCGAAGAGATCACCCTTCCCGCTTCCAGACCAGCGGCAACGCCACTGGCTGTATCATCCCCAAGTGGCAAGTGACCGTATGCCCGGGCTCCAGCGTGAAGGCGGGAATGCGGGCGAGGAATTCCTCCATCGCGATCCGTAGCTCGCGCCTCGCCAGATGCATGCCCACGCAGGTGTGTATGCCGAACCCGAAGCCGACATGGCGCGGACGGCGGCTGAAATCGACTGTGCCTGGATTGTCGAACTCGGCGGGATCGCGGCCCGCGAGGGTGGTCGACATTGCGATCTTGTCACCCGGCTTGATCGTCACCCCCCGGATGGTGGTTTCCTGCTTGCAGGTCCGGAACGTGGTTACCGCGCCATAAGCGCGCATGAGTTCGTCGATGGCATGGGGAATCTCGGCGGGGTTGGCGCGCAGCGCTGCCTGATCCTGCGCATGGGTCGCCAGGTGCCAGAAGTGCAACCCCATGTTGGTCGAGACGGTATCGAGCCCGCCAATGAACAGGTTGAACATGAAGCCGATCAGTTCGTCCTGGGTCAGAGCCCGCCCCTCGATGGTCGAGGTCACGCCGAAGCTGATCAGATCGTCGCGCGGATTGGCCCGGCGATCGTCGATCTCTTCACCCAGATAATCGACGACCTTGCGCGTCGCCTCGGCAATCTTGGACAGGTCATGGTTGTGCAGCAGGTTCATTTCCCAGTCGAGAAACTCGGCCATGCGATCATGGGGCAGGCCCATCAGTTCCATGAACACCTTGATCGGAAACTCGAAGGCAAAGTCGCCCATGAATTCGCACGATCCCTGCGGGGCGAATCGGTCGATATAGTCGACCGCGTATTCGCGGATCTTGTTCTCCAGCGCAGCCATCGCCTTGGGCGTGAAGGCGGGATTGACCATCTGCCGGAAAGGCCCATGCGCGGGTGGATCAAGTTCGACTGGCGAATTGATCCAGGTGCCTCCGGTAAGCTTGGCAAACGGGGAAAAATCCTGTGTCGAGTAGTGATCGGTATCGAGATAGATCGCTCGCATGTCCTCCATTCGCCGGGGAATCCATGCCGGGGTGCCACCTGGATAGGCATGCGGTGCATAGATCAGGTCCGGGCCTTCATGGACCGATGCCGCCAGCACGTTGAACGGGTCAACATCCGTGGTCGTGCCGAACACGAACGGAAAAGGCCTTACGAGATCGGCGGGCACATGCTCGGGTATCACCGGCTGCGGAAACGAAACTGCCATGTTGAACACTCCTACTTTATCCGCGTGATACAGCGCCCCTGTTGCCGGGGCATCGAGGGTTTTCGATCAGGTCTCGCCCAAAGCGGCAATGACCAGAATGACGTTGTACGAACGGCTCTGCTGCGGGTCGCCGGCGATGCGAGCGGCCAGCCGTGTGGTGACTGCGTCGAGCACAGCCTGCCGGTCGCGGCCAACGTCGAGCCCCGCAGCGAAGCTCGGGCCATTGGCAGCGCGCATCATGTTAGCCCAAACGGTGCCAAGGCGCACGGCATCGCCATCTTGCATGAAGGTTTCCCAGTACGGGTCCGGGGCCTCGACAACCGCCAGATCGGCCAGCCGCAGCCCCGCAGCCCGGCCGTCCCGAAACGGCGCCTCGATCTGCGCAACCGACCGGCCTGCCGCAGGGGCGCAGATGCGCGTGAGTTCCGAACCGGTCAGATGGCCCTCGGCGGCGGCGTCCAGCCAGCTTTGCCAGAACGCATTGGCCATCCATTCAAAGCCATGCGTATCCGGCCCCCGCCCCATGAACTGGCAGACCAGCCGCCCGCCGGGACGCAATTCGCGGCGCCGTGCCTGCAGAAAGTGCGCCCAGTCCTCATCGAGCTGCCGGTCGATCGCTGCGCGCACCGCGGTATCCGCGCTGAACACACCCCAGCCATGATCCGGGACCACGCAAGGATGGCGGCTCATCCAGTGCAGGGCATTGGCACTCCAACCCAGATCGACACTGTGCGCGGGCAGAACCTGCCCGAAGTGCGAGCGGCCGATGGCGGCGGGAAACACGTTTGCGCGCCCGGTCAGATAGCTTGCCGGGTCCGAATCAAGCAGCCCGAATAGCGAGGCAAAGTCGTTCGACGGCAGGTCAATATGGCTGACCGCGATAGGGCGATCCGCGCCGATCCTGGGGCGCAAGGCATCGATCGCAGCCGCGACCGGCGCCATCGAATTGCGACCCTGCGACGCGCCATAATCCGCCATGCCGATGGTGGCGGCTGCAGCTGCGATTTCACCTGCCGCTGCGACCAGCAACGGTAGCGCGTTGTCCAGGTTCGCGGCCTGCAGCGCGGAATTGCGATTGTAGAATCCTGCGCCTTGCATTGCGGCGGTTGGCAGGGGCGCTGGCGCGTTCATGCGTCACCGCTCATGGGGCCAAACACCCGCTCGGTCTCCATGAGATCGAGATACTCGCGCACACCTGTTACCCGGCCATCACGCACGATGAACACGTGGTGATAGTGATTGCGATAGGCACGGCCGTCTGCAAATTCGAAGTTGCCGCGCGATTCCACCGCAACCCGTTCGCCTTCGGCGGTGGTGGCCAGGATGGTAGTATGCGCGACCGTCGCCACCCCCAGCATCGCCTGCAGCTGGCTAAGCAGGGTTTCCAGGTCCAGCGCTCCAACTCCCGAAACGTACCATTCGGCATCGGGGGTCATGATTTCCCGGATCGTCGTCACATCGCTCTTGTCAAGCGCGCCCATCAGCCGGATCACAAGGTCGCGGTTGCGATCCGCAAGGTCTTGCGGGTTTGCGGCTTGGGCAGTTGTGCTCACGATGCTCTTCCTTCCGTGCGCGCTTGCGCCATGGCCTACTTGGTCAGATACGTAGCGGTTGCCGCTGAAAGCGCTTCCAGTTCGACACCGGCTCTGGTCCCTGCATCGATTGCGGCGCTCACGTCCTTGACCATGTAGCGCCGCGCGGTTTCGAGCATGAACGCCGGGTCTTCATCAACAAACCGCGCCATCACATCGCTTGCGCCGCTGCACTGGATCAGCGCGGCGGCAGTCGAAGATCGCTCCAGCCCCAGTGCCGTCGCCAGCCGCAGCGCGTCCGCGGCCAGCTGCAGATGCCCCGCGAAGAGGATGTTGTTGACCAGCTTGATCGCCCGTCCCGCGCCGCTTGCGCCAACATGGAAAATCGCGCGCGCAAAGGTATCGAACACCGCTCGGCCCCGTTCGATCGCATCGGCATCGCCGCCGACCAGCAATGTGAGCTTGCCCGATGCCATTTCGGACTGCATCCGGCTGAAGCATGTATCGAGCACCGCGATCCCGGGCGGCACCGCCGCCGCAATCGCCTGGATCGATTCGATGCTTCCAGTGGTGAACACCGCGACGATCGCGCCGGGCTTGAGTTCACCGATGACTCCCTCCGGCCCGGTAAGGACATCGGCCACCTGTTCGTCAGAAAAGACCGCGAGACAGACCAGATCGCAATCCCGGGCGGCCTCGCACGGCGAGGAAACAACGGTCAGGCCCTGACTGTCCTCGGCCGCGGGCGGCTTCACGTCGAACGCGCGAACCGAATGGCCGCCTGCTGCAACCGCTTTCGCTGTCGGCAGGCCCATCTGGCCCAGCCCGATCCATGCAACCTTCATTGTCGATCCTCTTCCGTGCCCGCCTCGAAACCCCGAGCAACTTGCCTCTGCGCGGAGCGTCGTGCTCCAGCATCCGGCGCAGAACCCCTATCCAACGTCAGGTCAGCGAGATCGGCGCGCCATCAGCCAAACTCGGCAAGCCGGTCCATCCCCCGCACCGGGTCGGTCTCGCCGTCCCATGCGAGGTGGGCGCGGTGCATGCGCGTCAGCGATTGCTCCATGGCCGGCGAAATCTCCATCAGCTCGATGAACGCGCCGTCGGCGGCTTGCGTATCGAACAGGCAGAACCGCTCGCCGGATGGCATCTGCCCGCTGAACGCAACGGCATGGCCGCGGCCGGCCAGGCGGGCAAAGTTCGCATCGTAAGGCCCGCGCAGCATCACGTGGTGATAGCCATGAGGACCGCTCTCGAGCAATTCCCTGAATACCGAGGGCCCGTCGTTGGTCTGTTGCAGCAACTCGATGAGGAGGCCGCCCGAGAATCCGAACGCCACTTTCAGCGAGACCTCGGTGGGTGCGCCGCGATAGAGCTGCCCCGGCAGAACAGGCACTTCGAACACGAAGAACGGCCCGGCCCCGATTGCACCGGTCCAGTGATCCAGCGCCGGTTCGAGATCGGCCACGACCTGACAGAGTTCAAGAACGGAGCCTTCGGGTTGCATGATCTCTTCTTTCTGCGGGTTCCGGCCTGTGCTCAGGGCAACCAGTCCGGTGCGCGGGTGCGGGTGCCATGGTCATGCGCGCGCTTGACGAGTTGCGCCCGGCGCTGCGCGATATCGATGCGCGGCACGCCGGCGGGCACAGCTGTCGCCACCTCCGCCAGATCGAATTCCCGGACGCTTCGGATGAAGCTGGCGGGATCCGCGTCTGGTGGAACCCCTTGCCAGCGGATCAGCATCCAGCCTTCGGCCAGATTGGTCGTATCGATCCAGTTGGCAATGCCAGGATCGACTGCGCTAAGCACATAGCTTTGCGTCGCGTCGGTGTTCAGCGCCACTTGCGTGCTGTTCAGGCTGACCAGGCGCACCATCGGATCGGGCGAGATCGTCCAAGGATCGGCGATCTGGAAGCCGGTGTAATAGCTTCCCGCCGGATCGATGGTCACCAGCAGCGCTTGCCCGGCCGCAAGCCGGAACCGCCCACCCGCCAGGTAGCCCCAGCCGCCATCGCGGCCAATGGGCCCGACCAGCGTGTGCGGTGCGGGCAGGCCGAGAAAATCATCCTTGAAATGGCTCCAGAAGTGGACCCAAGCTGGCAAGTCGGTGATGACTTTGGCGGCGATGGCATCCTCGCTGCGGGGGGTATGGCCGGTCGGTGGATCGAACCGGCGCACCGCCACCTCGGCCGGAACCTGGTTCCAGTCGCGCTGGCTGTCGCGTGTGTAGACCTGATGGAGCTTCCCCGGCTCGGATCGCAGGTGATGCGGACCGCCTTCGCCCGGACCCACGGTGACCACCACCGGATCGTTCGGGCGCGCGGGATCGCGCAAGTCCTGCAGCGTGAAGGCGCCAAGATTGCGGCCCAGTCCGGCATGATGATCGGGCTCCACTTCCAGGACGATGCTGAACTGTGGCGGATCATCCGAAAACCGGATCGTGATCTCGTAGGTCCCACTGCCGTGGACGGGGATCTCGCGGTTGAAATTGTCGGGGTTGTCGATCGCGACCGCTGCGCCCTGATAGACATGGCCAAACCAGGCGCGCGGTGCATTGCTGATGTTCCACACCACCTTCGGATCGTCCGGATCGCCATTGGCCTCGCGCATGGCGAGCCCCAGAACCCACTGGTCCAGCGCCCGGTCGAGCCCGGCAATGCCATCCACACCTGCTGCGAGCGGATCGGCACGCATCGCGATCCTCGCGGCCTCGCGCGCGGCGCGCACATCGGCCCGCTCGATCAGGCGCAGCGCCAGCCGCTCGGCCGCCGCCTGATCGTCGCTCCATAGCGGGTTGCGGGTCACGAGATGGTCCCTACCCGGCCGCCTTCGGTGAAGACTGTGCTGCCGGTGGTATAGCTCGACGCATCGCTGGCCAGCAGGATCGCGGCGCCCACCGCCTCGTCCGCCGCGCCGAAGCGCTTGATCGCGTTGCGCTCGGCCAGCCCCAGCCCGCGGTGGATTTCGGCCTCGTGCCCGTCCGGGCTCATCGATCCCACGCACAGACAGTTGATGCGGGTGTGCGGAGCCTGCGTCTTGGCCAGTTCGCGCACCAGGAACAGCAGCGCCGCCTTGCTTACGCCATACGCCACGGCCGGCGGGATCGGGGTGAACCCGCCGCAGCTCTGCACTGAAATCACGCTACCCTTCCCGTGCGCCTTCATATCGGCCTCGGTCAGTTCGACCAGCCGCCATGTCGCCATGAGGTTGGCGTCGAGCGCGGTCTGCCACACCGCGTCGGAATTGGCCCAGAGCCCGCCGTCTGCCGCATAGACCACCCCGGCCGCGGCATTGTTGAACACGATATGGATTGGCCCGAAGGCATCGTGCGCGGTATCGACCAGCGCCTGCAGATCGTCCTTGCGCGCCACGTCGACCACAACGGCTGTAGCGCGTCCGCCGCCCAGCGCATTGATTTCACCGGCAATGCGATCAAGCCGGTCCTTGCTGCGCGCCGATATCACGACGTTGGCGCCCAGTTCGGCATAAGCTTTGGCGACATGCTCGCCCACGCCGGGACCGACCCCGGTGAGGATCGCGGTGCGGCCATCAAGACGAAATCGATCCAGCACGCTCATCGGCAATCATCCTGCGCTCTGGTGGGGAGGGACAAGCAAATGCCCGAATCGCTGGTAATAGGCGGCAAGCCGTTCGCGCACTTCATCCGGATCGATGCCAAACTGCTGGGCGCTGTGCTTGTGGCGCCCAAGCCGCTGTGCAGCGGGGTTCTGCGCCAGAAACTGCGTGATGCGGCTCTCGTGGGCGGGGGTGAAAGGCAGGCTGAACTTGTCGTAGATGCGGCGGATTGCGCCCGGCGGATCGGCCACCACGTCGCTGTGTCCCAGATCGATGATCCGTTCGGCGATGTCGGGCCGCGCATCGCGCGCTCTGAGCCCGCGCTCCAGCCCCTCGCTCCAAGTTTCGAACACGCTGCGGCCAACCGCCTTCAGGTCCTTGTCCGCCCCCACGGCGGCCAGAAACGCGGCGATCATGCTGGCCAGCGACGAGAAGGTGAGCACCGGATCGCGGTGCGTCCAAACCAGCATGGCCCCCGGATAAGCCTCGACGAGCCCGGGCAGATCGAACAGGTGCTGCGGCGATTTCAAGGTCCAGCGGCCTTGCGGTCCTTTCCACTGGAACTGCTGCAGCAGGCGCTTGTGCGTGCGGTACTGTCCTTCGGCCACCGTGCTCAGCAACCACTGCGCAAAATCGGGCACGCCCAGTTCGGCGGGAAAGTTCGTGCTGGCAAAATGCATCATCATGCCGTGGTTGCATTCGCCCGGCTGGGTGCAATCCATGCGCTGGATATCGCGCAGTTGCGGCGCATGGGCGAGCCAGTTCTCATAAATGGCCTGTACCTGCGCGATGCGCGGGTCGGTGCCGAAGGTCGCGGTCTCCGGGGCTGGCCAGGGGACATACCATTCCCATTCGGTCGGTGCGCGCGCGGCCGGGTCCAGACAAAGCAAGTCATAGGTGATCGTCGTGCCGGTGCGTGGCAACCCGCATACGATCAGCGGTGCCCCCACGTCCTGCGCAGCGATCTCGGGATGGTCGCGGTCGTCCTGCGCGATGCGCAGGCGCATCGCCAGAAGCTTGGTAATGTTCGCTTTCGCCGTGGCGCGCAGTTGCAGCGGAGGATCCATTGCTTCGACCGCCGCGACCAGCGTGCGAAAGCCGGTCATGAAGCTGAGATCGGGGCCGAAATCAGTGAGCCCGGTCTCAGCCTGCGCGTCGGCAATGAGTGCTTCTGGGTCCAGAGGTGCGATTGCGTCGGATGCTTCGGCCAGCGCCATTTCGTCGTGTCTCCCGTGCACCGAATCGCTCACGGTCTCGTGCGCCGTGTGCAAGGTTGGTCCGCTCCGCCCCGCCGCAACCTGCCGAACGAGAGGGCGATCTAGAGCCCCCTCGCTGCCAGCGCGCGCTTCAGTTCGACGGTCAGCGGCCCCATGTCCTGCGGGGCCGCGCCATGCAGTAGGATCTCGTCGGCGCCAGCATCAAGATAGGCCATGAGCTGGTCAGCGCATTGTGCGGCCGTGCCCACCGCTGCGCCGTCGTCGATCCACTGCTGCGGCAGAAGCTGCCCGACATCGACCAGTTCCTGCCGGGTATAGGCCTGATCGGCTGGCTTGCCGTTCAGGCAGGCGATCTTGGGGTGCGCCCGGATTTGATCAATGACCGCCTTGTCCCATTCGTTGATCTCGACGATGAGGTCGCCAAAGCCGGGCAGTTCGAAATAAGTGATCGCCCGGCCGCGCACGACGGCATCTTCCTCGTCCTTGGGCAGATCAGGCGCAACGATGATATTGTGATAGATGCGTACCGACATCGGATCGCGCCCGGCTTTCTCGGCCGCTTCGCGCACGATCCTGGTGCTGTTGCGCACGCCCTGGGGCGAAACGAAGGGGTGCAGCAACACACCATCACAATAAGTGCCAGCAAATTCCAGCGACTTCGGTCCGATCGCGGTGAAGATGATCGGCGGCAGCGGACCATCATATTTGTCGGTCAGCTTCAGCATCGGGAACTTGCCCATGATGCCCTCGTAATCGACCGTTTCCCCGGCCCACAGTTGCTTCATGATCGCAATGGTATCGGCCAGCCGGTCCATGGTGATCGCCGGCGAACCGAGCATCTTCATATAGGCCGGGACCGCGCGCGCGAACATCATGCGGAACCGGTCGGCAGAAAGCGCCTGCATCAGATTGGCAACGCTGGCGGTCACGATCGGGTGCCGCATGGTTGCGTAGAACGTTCCGGTTATGCGGATCTTCGATGTTGCCTGCGCCACGGCGCCTGCCAGCACAGCCGGTTCCTTGAGCGCAAACCGCTCCGAGATCCACACGCAGCCCAGCCCGATCCGCTCGGCCTCGATCGCTTCCTCGATCCCGCGGCGCGGATCGCTGACCCGGCCGGGAAGGATGTATGTTCCGAACTTTTCGAACAATGCCTGCGCGCCGGGCTCGATCACGTCCATCTTCGTTCACCTCTCCAATTTGATCAGGGGGTGCAGATTGCCGGATCACAAGCCGCCTGCCGCACGACAGGGTCGTGGCCGGCTTACCCCTTGAGGCAAACCGCCCGCACTGCCGGAACCGCCTCGTTTCAGGGCGCTGTGGCCAGCAGCGTGCGGATCCGCCAGGTCCCGTCCACCCGGTCGAGCGTGATGGCATAGTCGGAAAAGGTCATCGGCTGGCCTGCGTTGCCCCAATCGGTGACTAGACCATAGGCGGCAACCAGCGCCACATCATCGCTTTCGCCGGGGTCGACCTTGATGTTGGTGATCTGGTGCCGCCACTTGCCGCCGCCTTGCGCAGCGACAATCCCGGGCATGGTGCCAACCTGATCGTGCCCTTCCAGCCGCATCACCCCGGCCACTTCAAACACGGCGCCCGGCGCGAACAAGGCCGTCCAGCCTTCCGTGTCGCCATGATCGACGCGGTGGCAATAGGATGCAAAGAGTTCGGCAATCGCGATCCGGTCGTCTCCGGTTATTGTGCCCATTTTCCGCTCTCCCGATCATCGCTTGAATGCGCGATTCACTATCGATGATCGTCATTGCCGGGCGCTCGCCCCCTTTCCTGCGACAGGTTGTTGCCGATATTCCGGCGATAGCGTGCCGGGCAAGGTGCGGGCCGGTTACGGCCTGGCGGGAGGACTTCAATGAACAACGTGTGGGACGCCATCGTCATCGGATCGGGCGCTGCGGGCTTGACGGCAGCGGTGACTGCGGCGCGTAAGGGATTGAAGGTTCTGGTCGTCGAGAAGACAGAGGTGTTCGGCGGCACCACTGCCATTTCCGGTGGTGGCATCTGGATTCCGGGCAACCACCACCAGATCGCGGCGGGCCTCCCCGAACCTGCGGAAGCGGCGCGCAGCTACGTTGCCACGCTGGTCGGCGAGGGGCTGAACACTGCGGCGCTCGACGCCTATCTGCAGGCCGGTCCGGAAATGGTGCGCTTTCTCGAGGACGAGACCGAAGTCGTGTTCGCGCTCGCCGATCATTCGCCCGACTGGTACCCGGAAATCGCAGGTGCCAGCAAGGACGGTCGTCTGCTGCGCCCGCTTGAGTATAGCACCCGGAAGCTCAACGGCTATGCCGATCAGCTTCGCCCCCCGCGCAGCGAGTTCAACGCGCCAGTCGGTTTCATGATCGATCTGCCCGATCTGCCCCATCTCGAAGGCATGAAATCGTCGCCACGATCGCTGGTCTACATGCTCAAGATCGTCGGTCAGTACGGGTTTGACAAGCTTATGGGGCGCAAGCGCGGTTCGCGCATGACAATGGGCAATGCGCTCGCCGCCCGGCTGCTGCGTTCGGCGCATGATGCCGGGGTGACGCTTTGGCACAAGACCAGCGTGACCGGACTTGTCGGCGGGCCAGCCGGGATTACCGGCGTGCGCGTCGAACGGGATGGCCAAGCGCTCGAACTTGCCGCGAGCAAGGGTGTGGTTCTGGCAACCGGCGGTTTTTCGGCCAACGAACAGTTGCGCCGCGCCTATATGCCCTATCCTGATCAGCACATCTCGATCATGGCCGGGTGCAATACTGGCGATGGCCTGAATATGGGCCTCGAGGTCGGCGGCACGATCGATGGCGAAAACGTTGCCAATGGCGTGTGGGCCGTTGTCTCGACCATGGTCAAGCCCGATGGGTCGAAAGCGATCTATGCGCACCTGATCGACATGGCAAAGCCCGGCTGCATCGCGGTCGATCAATCGGGTCGGCGCTTTGGCAACGAAGCGTCGAACACCTTTGTCGAATACATGCACAAGGCGGGTGCAGTGCCCGCCTGGCTCGTGGCCGATGCTCCCTTCGTCAAGAAGTACGGCCTTGGCCTGTCGCTACCCGGCGGGGGCGCGATCAAGAAACTGGTGGCAGCCGGCTATCTCGTCGAAGGCGCGACTTTGGCCGAACTTGCCGGAAAGATCGGCGTGCCTGCAGCGGCCTTGGTCAAGACCGCAGCCGACATGAACACCTATGCAAGGACCGGCAAGGATCCCGAGTTTCACAAGGGCGATTCCTCGCTCGACCGCGATCTGGGCGATCCGCGCCATGCGCCGAACCCCTGCCTTGGGCCGATTGCAACCGCGCCGTTCTATGCAGTCAAGATCTATCCTGGCGACGGATCGACCACGGTTGGACTGCGCATCGACGGCGAAGCGCGTGTGCTCGACGCTATAGGCAAGGTCATCCCGGGCCTGCATGCAGCGGGGCTCGATGCCAATTCGCTTTGGCGCGGCCATGCCCCGGCACATGGCTGCAATGTGGGGCCAGCGATGGTTCTGGGCTATATCGCTGCGCGCAGCCTTGCCAGCTAGGGTGCGTCCAAATACGTCGGAAGCGGCACCGGCCTACCCTGCGCCTTCCATGAACGCTTTCAGATCGGCGTAGTGCGGCTGGTGGATCAAGCCACCACCCGAGATCGAAATGTTCTCGCCAGTTATATACCGCGATTCGTCCGAGGCCAGGAACGCAACCAGCGCCGCGATATCATCGGGTGTGCCGAACTCGGGCGTCAGGATGTGGCGCTTGATGATTTCCTTGAGGCCGGGCACCGTCTTCTCAAGCGCTTCGGTCAACACCACGCCCGGCGCGATACTGTTGCAGCGGATATTCTGGCTGCCGTGCTGGGTCGCGACATATTTGGTCAGCGTGATGATCGCGCCTTTGGTCGAACCATAGGCGATCCGCGCCAGATCACCCGCCGAACCGGAATTGGACGCCGTGTTGACGATCGACCCGCCGCCGTTCCTGACCATGTGCGGAATCGCGAACTTGCAGCCGAGCATGTAGCCCGTCAGGTTGACGTCGAGGATTTCCTGCCAGATGGCCATCGGAATATCGACGGCGGTGGAATCCTGCATCGATTTCACCGGATCGGTCATCGCCGCATTGTTGTGCAGGATGTCGAGCTTGCCGAAATGCCCGACCGTGCGCTCGACCAGTGCCTGCACCGACTCGGCGCTGGCGGCATCGAACTGCACGGCGATGGCTGCATCGCCCAGCGGTTGGGCCGCCCGCTCTGCCGCTTCCGCGAAAATGTCGGCAATGGCGACTTTGGCGCCTTCGGATACCAGTCGTCGGGCAACCGCCGAGCCGATCCCACCGCCACCACCGGTCACGATTGCGACTTTGCCTGCCAGTCTGCTCATGCCTGTCCCGTTCCCGATTGCGTCATTGCGGCAAGATGCCTGGTTCCGTGCGGCTATTGCAGCATGCCCGGCCGCATCCTGAAAGCGCGCGGCGTCCTTCCCGTGCTGGCCCGAAACGCGGCGGAAAATGCCGAGGAACTGCGGAAACCGCAGCGCCAGCTGATTTCCTTGATTCGCATCTCATCCGACGCCAGCAGGTCCTTTGCCAGATCGATGCGGCAGCGGGCGATGTAATCTCCGATGCTGCTGCCAGTCGCCTGCTTGAACACCCGCGCGACATTACGGGTGCTCATGCCGCAGGCCCGGGCGATATCGGCAATGCTGAGTGTGGACGACAGATTGGCCCGGATGTACTCCTCGATCCGTCTGGCCTGCTGCGGCATGGCCACGCCATGACGGGGATCGGCCAGCAACCGCGACCAGCGGGCCAATTCGACCGTGGCGCTGATGGCGAGCGATTCGAGCAATGGCCCTGCGGAAAAACCGGGCGAGGCCAGCTCGGCGGCCATCGCCAGCAGATAACGGCGCAAACTGGCATTCTGGATATCGGCATGGGCAAGCGCTGCGCTCAAGGGGTTCTCGTCCTCGAACAGGTCCGCAAGAAAACGCTCGCCGAACGAAAGGCAGAACAGGTTGCGCTTCTCGAGCGCGGGTTCGCCCCAATACGTCACGTGTGGCGGAAGATAGAGCACGCCGCCCGAATACCTGGGCTCCTGCCAGCGTTCGGAGCGCAGAATGCTGCGCCGCATGCTGCCATCGAGCGAGATGTCGAGGTAATGGCGTTCAGGCAGCAGATGTCCGGCCGAAGGACGCACCCACTCGTATTTCCGGATATCCATAGTGAGGTCACGGGAGGCAAACTGGGCAAGAATTTCGAAACCTTGCACGTAATCGCGGTTCTGATTGGACCAGTCGCATTCGGGCCGGACCAGCGGAACGCCTGTTGCCGGGTTCGCCGCCGGATTGAGGGCCATCTGCATTGTCAGCTGCCCTCCTGCTTGGCCTTGACCTTGGCCTTGGCCGCCTCGATCCCCCGGAACAGGGCCGTCGTGTTGCCAGCCCCTGCATAGAACAGCAGGAAATGAGGCATGAATTCCAGCGCCTCGTCGGTGAACTCGCCGTTCAACATCGCGCCTGTCATCTGTGTCTCGATCAGGTCGGCGCGACCCAGCATGGTGGTCAGGCCCAGCACCATCAGCCGCTTCTCGCGGATAGTCAGCGCGGGGTCGGCCCAGAGGTTGCGGAACTGGTTGGTGACGATTTCCTGGTTGAACCGGTGGTCGCGATAAGGCTCCATCATCGCCGAATAGCCTTCGCCGTAAACGGCATCGACGACTTCGAGACCCTGCTGCCAGGCTTCTTCGTTGGTGGTCAAAACATTTTCTCCTGTGGGTGCGGTCAGGCCGGGACCTGGGTGTCCATCAACTGGCGCATCGACTCGCCCGAAATGCCGATCTGCCCGGCAATATCGAGCAGGTCCCAGTACTCCCGCCAGAACACGATCTGGCCATTGTCATTGACCGTAAAGACCCCGGCGACATGAGTGATGACTTCCTTGCCGCCGTCCAGCAGCCGGACGCGGTCGACACGCTCTGTAAAGACCGTGTCGTTGACGCTGGCGATATTGAGGATCTCGCATGCGCAATCCTTGTAGATGCGATACTGGCGCTCGGCTTCCGCACAGATCGCGTCGGCACCATAGACGATGTTGGCTAATGGGACGGCCGCCTGCCACCGTGCGTCGGGGGACAGCGCAGACCGGATCGCAGCGAGATCAAGCTGGGCTGTGTGGAACAGAGCCAGAAAATTCCTGACCGCCGTTTCCTTGGCTTTCGACATCGCTCGCTCCATCGTCATGCCAGATTTTCCGGCTTCAATCTCATGTGGACGGTGGGCGGACATGCTCACACCTTTCTATCGGCAGGGTGAAACCTCGTCCTATCCTCCAGAACATGACCCTGCATAAGATGCGACCGAGCGCGCGAATATGCCCGGGCAAGCGAACCAGGGTCCGGGCAGGGCGCAGCACGCACTGATTCTTGAGAGGAATACCATCCATGACGCAGGAAGCCCCGACCGCAGCGCACAGCGTGGACCAGAACCTGGTGCCTCGCCCTTATCCCAGCCGCACGGGAAAATTGCCCGCCGGTCGCTTCACGCCCGACGCAGCTTGGCTCGGTGCCATGATGGCCAATCGATATCCCGGCGTCGTCGCCGAGCGTATGGACGTGGTGCAACTGTTTGACAGTCACACGACCAAGCTCAGGGTCGCAGTCGAATGGAACGCAGCTGGCATCACCGCAGGCTTGCCGCGCAACCTGTGCATCAAGTCCAACTGGTCGGGTATGTTCGGCGATGTCGATATTCATGCCCTGGAGGCCCGGTGCTATCATTTCCTGACCGACAAGCTGACCGCCGAGACCGCCATCTGTTATTACGCCGACTGGGACGACGATGGTTCGGGGCGCGGGGTGGTGGTGCTCGAGGACCTGATCGATCGCGGCGGCAAGTTCGGCCATAGTACTCAGCACTGCGGTGTAGACGGTATCGCCAGCAGCCTCGCGGACCTCGCGAAGCTGCACGGCGGCTTATGGAACAGCCCGCTTATCACGCCCGAGGCAGCGCCGTGGCTGCCCACCTCGATGCAGGTTCCGGTCGATCATGATCAGGTGCGTATCATGTGGCACTGGATTGGCGAGAACCTGAAGGACCCCAATTTCCGAGCGATTGCTCCGCAGCATTACCTGGATGATCCCGAGCGGGTTTCACGGGCCTACGATCAGCTTACCGCGTACGAACGGGCGTTCCAGGCGCCCTATTGCGCAATCCTGGGCGATTGCCACCAGGGCAACACCTATATCCTGCCCTCGGGCGAACGGCTCTGGCTCGACTGGCAGCTTGTCCGGCGCGGACGTCCCTGGCGTGATCTGACCTATTTCACCGTCGGGTCCCTTACTGTCGAGGAACGCCGCCATCACCACAAGGACCTGATCGCGCATTACCGCGAGTGCCTGATCAAGGAAGGCGCGACGGATGTGATCGACCTCGAGACGATCTGGACCGAGCAGGTCCCCCGTTGGGTCATGTACGGGATACAGGCTTGGGCGGCCAATATGGACCACTGGGGCCAGAACGGGCTGCCAATGAACGAGCGTTTCTTCACGGCGGGCGAGGACTTGAACACCTGGAAGCTTCTGCTCGGCGAGTAGCACCAGCCAGCGCAAAGGAAAGGGCGCGTTCCTTGAGGAACGCGCCCTTTCCTTTGCTGACAGCGCAGTTCGCCAACGCGGTGGCGAGGTTGTCCAAGCTCGCCGGGTTGAGCTTTACTTGTAGGGGTCTACCGGCTGCGGAACGTTGATTACTTCAAGATCCTTTAGCATCGTCAGCACGTCGGAGATCGAATAGATGTGGTCGATCTTGTCGCCCCGGAACCGTAGCCACGAGAACCACAGCACATTGAGTTCGTTGCCGGTTGGCTGGACGCCCATGTAAGGCCCGCCGGTGTGCTTGCCATGGTGATGACACAGCACGCAGATCTCGTCCTCGCCGCGACCCCAGGCCTTCAGCGTGCGGTAGATGCTTGGCGGAAACGTCTTGTAGAGGCCTTGGGGCGACGTTTTCCAGACGTGATAGGTCCCCAAATCGGGCCGGTTGGGGTTGTCATAGGTCATGGTATCGGTGTTGAAGAACGCATCCATGCCGTCCCAATCGCCGCGATTGATCACTTCGTGCAAGTTCATCCAATGCTCGACCATGAACTTTTGGCGCGGGGTCAGGCCTTGGGTGATTTCATCACGCTTTTCCTGCGGCAGGACAAAATCGTCTTCGGTAAACGGCGCAAGGCCCATGACAGTCTCCTGAGAATTACCGCGTAATGCGGAGGTGTGATCTGACTTGGCCGGATAGGGCTCCCGGCGAAGGGCTCTTCATTGGCGAGCGGACCTTGTGCTTGAACCTACCGTTGGAGAGGCGGGAGCGGGTTTGCGCGCGTGCGAAGGGTAAGCTGCGAAATGGCGGCAGGCAGGAGCGTGCAGTGGCGATCACAGTTCAGGAAATGTCAGATCGGTTCGAGATCCAGGATCTGCTCGTCGGTTATTGCTATGCCGTCGATGCGCGCGATTTCGACAAACTGGACGACTTCTTTACCCCCGATGCCTTCATCGACTATTCGGAAATGGCGCTGTTCAAGGGCACCCTGGAGGAGACCAAGGGCTTCCTGCAGGCGAGCTTCCAGCAAGTGCTCGGCGCGCAACATATCGTCTCGACTACCCGCTATGAGTTTGCCGCAGACGGGCAGAGCGCGCGGACCAAAACGGTCTGCACCAATCCGATGACCGTCACCAATGGGAATCAGACCGACACGATGATCTGCGGCCTGTGGTACATCCACGATCTGGTCCGCACGCCCGATGGCTGGCGGATCGCCCGGCTTTACGAGGAAAAGAGCTACATGATCGGCGTTCCCGACTGGCTGAGAAGCCAGATGGGCTGATCAGCCTATCGGTGCACAGCACCGCCACCCTCCGCACTGAAATCTGCTCTGACCACTATCAACAGGCCTTCAATCGATGCTGCGAATGCTGAATTTCCTGTTCCTTGTCATCATGCTGGCCGCAGGCGGGGCCTTGCTGGTACTCGGCGCTCAGCTTGCCGCGTTCGGCGGATCGCTGTGGTACCTTTTGAGCGGAGTGGTGATGATCGCCACGGCGGTCCTCGGCTTTCGGTGCAAGCCCGCATCGATCTGGCTGTTCTGGGCGTTCCTCGCCACCAATCTGGTCTGGGCGCTTTGGGAAGTGGGCCTTGATGGCTGGGCGCTGGCGCCCCGGTTGGCGATGCCGGTCTGCCTCGGCTTGTGGATGCTTTCAGGTGCCTATCGCCGCCATGTCGGAATAGCGGCGCCCTTGCCAGCCGGGCGTTTACTCTGGCGCGGGCTTGCCCTTGGCGTTGCTGCAACGGTCGCCGCACTGTTCTGGTTCGACGCCCCCGAGCCTGCCGCAAGCACCGCCTATGGCCCCGCGCCGCAATCCGTACAGGAGGGCGAATGGACTGCCTATGGCAACGATCGCGGCGGTTCGCGGTTCTCGGCGCTGGCGCAGATCACCCCTGCCAATGTCGGCAACCTGAAACCTGTCTGGAGCTTCCACACTGGACCGGCAAAGATCGAGGGCAAGCAATCGTTCCAAACCAATCCGCTCAAGATCGGCGATAAGGTTTTTTTCTGTACCGGCTACAACGACGTCATCGCGCTCGATGCCGAAACCGGGCAGCAGGTATGGCGGCATCGCAGCCAGACCGATACCCACGGGGTCTATGGGGCGACCTGCCGGGGTGTCACGTATTACCGCTTGCCGGGCGCGAGCGGGCCTTGTGCGGAGAGGATCTACACCGCCACCGTCGATGCGCGCCTGCTCGCCATGGATGCCGCTGATGGCCGTGCCTGTGGGGGCTTCGGCGAAAACGGTGCAGCCAATTTGCTGGCAGGCATGGGCGCGGTCGAGAAGGGCTACTATTTCGTCAGTTCGCCGCCTGCGCTGGTGCGCGGCAAGCTGGTGCTCGGCGGCTGGGTGACGGATGGGCAGCATACCGGCGAACCATCGGGCGTCATCCGTGCCTTCGATGCGGTCACCGGCAAGTTCGTCTGGGCGTTCGATTCCGGGCGGCCCGATCTCCACGGTCTTCCTCCTGCGGGCCAGAGCTTCACGCGCGGAACGCCGAACAGTTGGGCGCCGATGAGTTCCGACGATGCGCTCGGGCTTGTCTATGTACCCACCGGCAATGCCACGCCCGATTACTTCGGCGGCCACCGCACCGCCAATGACGACAGGTTCTCGAGCGCGGTCATCGCGCTTGATGCCGAGACCGGCGCGGTGCGCTGGTCGTTCCAGACGACGCACCACGACCTGTGGGATTACGATGTGCCCGCGCAGCCGACGTTGGTCGATCTGCCAGGAGGTGTGCGCGGCTTGCTTCAACCGACCAAGCGCGGCGAGATATTCTTCCTCGACCGGGCGACCGGAAAGCCGCTTCGGTCGGTTATCGAACGACCCGTGCCCCAGGGCGGCATGCCCGGCGAGCGGCTGGCCCCGACCCAGCCCTATTCACCAGGCTTCCCCTCGTTCGGCGGCCCGCGTCCCACCGAAGCCCGCATGTGGGGTCTCACCCCGATCGACCAGGCGATGTGCCGCCTCCGTTTCCGGCAGGCGCGCTTCGACGGGGACATGACTCCGCTGTCCACTACCCGACCCACGCTGACCTGGCCCGGCTATCTCGGTGGTGTCGACTGGGGCGGCGTGGCGGTAGATCCGGTCCGCCAGCTGATGATCGTCAACAACAATCAGGTGGCCAACTACAACATACTCATCCCCCGCGCCGAAGCCGACCGGATGGGGATCAAGCCGATGACCGCGGCGCACATGTCCAATGTCGGCGGGCCGGTGGCACAAGCCGGAGTGCCCTATGCAGCCCATATCACGCCGTTCCTGTCGCCTCTGGCGATCCCGTGCCAGCAGCCACCATATGGCCACCTGAGCGCGGTCGATTTGCGCACGGGCAAGCTGGTGTGGAGCCGTTTGCTCGGCACTTCGCGCGACAGCGGGCCGCTCACCTTGCCGACCTTCCTGCCGATTCCGATGGGCGTGCCCAATATCGGCGGATCGGTGACCACACGCAGCGGCCTAGTGTTCATCGGTGCTGCGCAGGAGCACGCTTTCCGCGCCTATGATGCGGCGAACGGACGCGAACTGTGGCGCGCGCGGCTGCCCGCAGGGGGCAATGCCTCGCCCTCGACGTACTGGTCCGCCAAGAGCGGACGGCAGTTTGTCATCATTGCGGCCGGCGGCCATGGCGGGATGCTTTCAGGCGAAAGCGACGAGATCATCGCCTATGCGCTCCCTAAGCGGCAATAGGCTGCGGCACCGCTGCCAGGGCGCGAGACGGCCACGGTGAGCGCTTCGGGGCCGGGGCGGGTGGGTTCGCTTTAGCCAAACGCCAGCGCGAGGCCCGGCACATCCCAATCGAGCGTCGCGACACGCCCGCTGCTGCCCATTGTGACATAGGCCGTGCGCCGGTCCGGTCCGCCGAACGCTATGTTGGTCGTCAGGAAATCGGGGATTGCGATTACCTCGGGTGCGCCGCCTTCCGGGGGGAACACCAGCACCGCACCGATCCCGGGGGAGGCACAACAGATGCGCCCGGAGCTGTCCACCGCCAGACTGTCGAGATACATGCCGGGGCCTGCCCGGCCGACGATGGTGCGGCCATCGGGCAGGTGCGATGCCGCACGGTCGATCACGCCGGGTGCGGATAACGAAAAGCTGATCAGGTGGGCTTCGAAGGTGAGCGCGACATAGACCGTACGCCCGTCCGGCGAGAGACCCACCCCGTTGGGTCCGTCCAGCGGTGAAACCACTTTGCGGATGTCCGATCCGTCGGCCGTGGCATAGTACAAGGCCCCGCGCATGCGGGCGCGGCCCCTGTCGCGTCCAAAATCGGTGAACCAGAACCCGCCTGCATCATCGAACACGATGTCGTTCGGGCCCCAGAACGGGGTTGCCTCGCTGTGAGCATAGAGCGTCTCGAACGCGCCGGTCGCCGGATCGACGACCTGGATCGAACCCGGCGGTGTGTCGAGCGGGGCTTCGAGCGGCAGCAGGCCGCCGTCCGGCAAAGTCGTATGCGCAAACCCGCCATTGTTGCAGACATAGCATCGCCCGTCGGGGCCAATCGCGGCGCCGTTCGGGCCGCCGCCAAGTTCGGCAACGGCTGATTTCGTACCGTCCGGGGCGATGCGCGTCAGCCGGCCGCCCAGGACCTCCACCACCAGCAGGCTGCCATCGGCCATCGCGACGGGCCCTTCGGGCAACCACAGGCCATCGGTCAGATATCCGTTGATCCGCGTGTGCATAAGGCCTCCCGTTCCGGTTGTGTCCGCCTAACCCGCCGGGGGCAGGCGATACCCCGCCTTAGGACAGGTGAGCCGGCGGCCTATCCCCGGCTTCGTGCTTGCTGGACAAGCATGGTGCGAGGACTCGATGACGCTGGATTTCGCAAACCTTTTCGGCCTCGATGGCCGCGTTGCGATCATCACGGGTGCCGCGCAGGGAATGGGTGAGGGCATCGCCCGGACCCTGGCCGGGGCAGGAGCGGCTGTTGCGCTGGCTGATATCCAGCAGGGCGCCGTCGAGCGTGTTGCCGCGCAGATCGCGGCCGAAGGCGGACAGGCGCGAGCCTACCACACCGACATGGCGCAGGAGGAGGATATCCTCGCGCTGATCGAGGGCGCGCGCGCCGATTTCGGCCGGATCGACATTCTCGTCAATTGCGCCGGGCTGCAGCATCGCAATTTCCTTGAAGACACCACCTGTGCGTTCTGGGACACGATGATCGATGTCAACTTGCGCGGGCCGTTCATCGCCGCGCGCGAGGCAGTGCGGATCATGCGGGCCGATGGCACGCGCGGGCGGATCATCAACATCGCGTCCAACAGCGCGTTTCACGCCACGGCGCCGAGCCTGCTCGCCTATGCGACGTCGAAAGCCGGGGTCACCGGGTTGACCCGTTCGATCGCGATGGAAGTGGCCAGAGACGGGATCAACGTCAACGCGGTCTGCCCCGGCAACACTGCCACCCCTGGCCAGCTCACATCGACCGGCCCGGCATTTCCGCCCGAGCAGATCGCCAAGTTCATGCCGCCGATCGGCCGGGTCGGTCAGCCAGCCGATATCGCTGCCGCGGTGCTGTACTTTGCCTCCGACGCGGGAGCTTATGTCACCGGTCAGACCCTGGTCGTCGATGGTGGACAGATCACCTGCTGAAGACCGCTCCGCCCAATTTCCAGTCATGCAGGTACCCTTATGACCACAGCCCTCTCGCAGCTCAATTTTCGCGACATCGGCGGCTTGCCGACTGGGGACGGCGGCGTGGTCCGACCCGGAATCATCTATCGCTCCGAAGGGCCTGCAAGCTTTGCGCCGGTCCATCGCGAAGAGCTTGCGGCGCTGAAGATCAAGCTTGTCTGCGACCTGCGCTCGGCCGGTGAGCGCGACAAGGATCCCAATGACTGGGCCGACGCCGCGCGCCTGCTCAACCTCGACGTGACCGCTGATCTGCGCGTACAGACGAGCAACGGCTGGACCGCGCTCAAGGACGATCCGACCGAAACTGCCGCACGCCGGGCGCTGGTCGAAAACTATGCCTCGATCCCGGCTGCGATCCATCCCCACTTACGCCATCTGGTCGAGGCCATCGTCGCGGGTGAAGCCCCGATTCTTGTCCATTGCACGGCGGGCAAGGACCGCACAGGCGTGCTTATCGCGCTGTTGCTGACTGCTGTGGGGGTCGCCGACGATGTCGTGATAGCCGATTACGAACGCTCGGACGTATTTGCGAAGAACCTGCGGCTGCGCGGCGGCATCGAGGAGCAGTTCGAGGAGGCCTTCGGCTTTCGCCCGAGCCAGGCGATCATCGACGCGATGATCGGGGTCGATGTCGCGTTCCTCAATGCCGCGTTTGCCGCCATGACCGCGCAGTGGGGCAGTATCGAGGGCTATTTCGCCGGCGCCGGCATCGATGCCGTCCTGCTTGCGGCGTTTCGCGAAACACTCGTCGCGCGCTGATTCAAACCCAGCGTTCCAGCGCCGCTGCCACGGACAATGTTTCGGGTTCGCGGATCGCTGGCTCGGTATCGGAGAAGCGCGGAGCAGGAGCGGCCTGCGCGACGCCGCCGCGCTCGGCAAAGCTGCCCCGCGCCGCATTGTGCGGGTGGCCACGCGCCTCTGTCATCGACAGCACCGGAGTCACGCAGGCATCAGTGGTGGCAAACAAGTTAGCCCATTCATCACGGCTGCGCGCTGCAAAGCAGGCGGTGAAATCGGCGATCATGCGCGGCCAGTCGGCGCGGTCATTCTGGCGATAGCCGCGCGCCTCCAGTCCGAGACCCTGGACCAGCTGCGCAAAGAACTGTGGCTCGAGGCAGCCGACCGCGACATCGCGTCCGTCCGCGCAGCGATAGCAGCGATAGAACGGGGCTGCCCCATCGAGCAGGTTCGAGGCCGGCGCATCGGTCCACAGGCCCTTGGGTAGCCAGGCATGGAACAGGCTCATCAGCACAGGCACCCCGTCGGTGATGCAGGCATCGACCACCTGGCCCTTGCCGGTCACCTTGGCCGAGAGAATGGCGGCCAGCAGCCCGGCGATCAGGAACATCGCCCCGCCACCATAATCGCCGACGAGGTTGAGCGGCACAGGCGGCGGACTGGCGCCGTCCCCCAGCGCATGAAGGGCACCGGTGATCGACAGGTAATTGATGTCATGGCCGGCGCGCAGCGCCAGAGGCCCTGTCTGGCCCCAGCCGGTCATACGCGCGTAGACAAGCGCGGGGTTGCGGTCGAGGCAAACGTCCGGCCCAAGGCCGAGCCGCTCCATGACACCGGGACGGAAGCCTTCGATAAGGGCATCGGCGCGCCCGATCAGGGTGAGCAGTTGCTCGCGGTCGGCGTGGTCCTTGAGGTTGAGGTAAACCACACTGCGGCTGCGGTGCAGGACATCGCCGCCGACATCGTCCCATGCCCCGGCGCCCGCGCCGGGCGGGCGGGCGACCCGCACGATCTCGGCGCCCATGTCGGCCAGCAGCATCGCTGCGAGCGGCACCGGCCCGATCGCGTCGAGCTCGACAATGCGGATACCCGCCAGGGGGCCGGTCGCCGCGCTCATCAGATGTTCGTCCGGTCCGCGCCCTTGAGATCGAGGATGGCGCGCGCCTCATTCGGGCTGGCCACCTCCAACCCCATGGCTTCGATGATCTGGCGGGCGAGCATGACTTGCTGCGCATTGGTCTCGGCCAGTTTTCCCTTGCCGGCCCACAACGAATCCTCGAGTCCGACCCGCACATTGCCGCCCATCGACGCGGCCATGGCGACGATGCCCATTTGCCGCGCGCCCGCGCCCAGTACCGACCATTCGTATTGATCGCCAAACAGGCGATCGGCGGTGCGCTTCATGTGCATGACATCATCGGGGTGGCTGCCGATGCCGCCCAGAATGCCGAAGCAGGTCTGGATGAACAGCGGGGCTTTCACCAGCCCACGATCGAGGAAATACTTCAGGTTGTAGAGGTGGCTGGTGTCGTAGCATTCGAATTCGAATCGCGTGCCGAGCGGCGAAAGGATTCCGAGCAGCCGTTCGATATCGGCGTAGGTGTTCTTGAAAACGAGGTCTCGCGACGCTTCGAGCGCGGCCGGTTCCCATTCATGCTTGAAGGTCTTGAAGCGGTCGAGCATCGGGAACAGGCCGAAGCCCATCGTGCCCATATTGAGCGAGGCGACTTCGGGCGCGAAGGTCCTGGCCGGACGGATGCGCTCATCCACGCTCATCGAGGGATGGCCTCCGGTGGTCAGGTTCAGCACGGCGTCGGAGCGCTGGCGGATCACTTTGAGGAACGGTTCGAACAGCTCGGGATTCTGGTCGGGCCGTCCGTCTACCGGATTGCGCGCGTGCAGGTGGATGATCGCCGCGCCCGCTTCGGCCGCACCGATCGCCGACTCGGCGATCTCCTCTGCCGTCACCGGGAGGAACGGGGACATCGACGGGGTGTGGATCGCGCCGGTGACGGCGCAACTGATGATGACTTTGCCCTTGGCCATTGGATCCTCGATAGTATGCGCACAATGCGCAGCGAACCGGCGTGGTGTCTCTTCCGGCAAACGCCTTGGCGGGCTTCGGCGCGCCTATCTCACGTCAGGATGCCAAGCTGGCGTGCGCGCAGGACGGCTTGCGGACGGCGGCGCACACCCAGCTTGTCGTAGATCTGCTGCATGTACCATTTGACGGTGCCTTCGGTGAGACCGAGCCGTTCACCGATCTCGCGGTTGCGCAAGCCGCCGCTGACCATCAGGAGGATGTCGACTTCTCGATTGGCGAGGCGCCCCGTCAGACCGAAGGTCTCGTCCTCGTCCTCCACCACCATCTGCGGACCATTGTCGATCAGCGAGACCAGCATCGCGGCGAACCGGTCGGCGCGGGTATCCAGGGTTGGGCCATTGGCATAGGCTTCGCTCAGCAGCGCCGAGATGACTTCGCCTTCGTCCAGAAACACCCGGATCCAGCCCGCCGGTTCGGCCAGTTCGACCGCAGCCCGTGCGGCGCGGCGAGCCTTGGAGCGATTGCCCTGCAGGACATGGATTTCCGCCAGCAGCAGCTCGAACGCCACTGCCGAGCGGACCGCGCCGCTGCGCCGGACGAATTCGAGCCATCGGGTGGCGACCTTGCCGGCGCGGACGAGGCGGTGGCGTTGCATCTCGATCCTGATCCAGGCGATGGCAAGGCTTTCGCGGCGGCGCGAGGGGCTGAGCGTCGGGACCGGTTCATCCTCAAAATACTTGTCAAAGGCCTTGAGCGCGACCTCGGCCTCGTCGATCTGGCCAGACTTGACGAGGATGCGCACTTGCTCTGCCACTACATAAGCGCGCAAGCGGTCCAGTCCGCATTCGATCGCAACAAGGTGCGCTTCCTCCAGACCAGCGATGGCCGAAACGCTGTCACCTTTGGCAAAGGCAAGCCTTGCCCGGACCAGATAGCCCGAAGCCAGCTGATCGACCAGGCCCCATTGCCGGATCCCCGGCAGGTAGCGCTCGACCAGCTCGCTGGCCTGATCGAGTTCGCCCAATTCATAGAGCATTTCCGCATAGGGCAGCGCGGGCAGCGCCGTCAGGCCCGGAATCTCTGCTTCGCGCGCCTCCGCCGAAGCGAGGGCTTCCTCGCTGAACCGGCGTGCAATGGCAGTCTTTCCCTGCACCATCAGCGTGGGCACGATCGAGCATTTCAGCGCAATCGACGAGAACTCCGCGCCGGGTCGGTCGAGCGCGCGGCGGACTTCCGCTTCCAGCTTGAGCGTATCGTGGAAATGGTAGAATTCGCGGCGCGCAGCAATGACTTGCGCCAGAAGCGTACAGCTGAGGTAGGCTTCGTCATCGCCGATCCCGGCGATCAGACGCTCGGCATCGCGTTCGACATCGGCCAGATCGTCCTGCGCGGCCGCAAGCATGATCCGGCGGTGGCGGATGTAGTGGTCCAGCGTGCTGGCGCCGTGGTCATCGATCCTGCCTTCCGCAATCATGCTGTCGCGCAGCGCAGATGCAGTGTCGATGAAGCGCGCGGCCGAACTGAACGATAACCTGCGGATGCGCCGCCAGGCCATCGCCAGCACCAGCATTGGACGCTTTGCAACAACACTCCAGGGCAACTCGGATGCAATGCTGTCAAGCCAGTTGAGATAGCCGGCGGTGATGAGCTCGTTGGCCAACAGATCGAGCTGGTCGGCGAGGAATTCCTGATCGCCGCTGGCCCGGGCATGTTCGACCGCCTTGAGCATCTTGCCCTGGCCCGCAAAGAACCGGCTGGCGCGGCGGTGCAGTTCGGCCGCGCGGGCAAACGCGCGCTCGTGCAACCGGCCCAGCGCCATGGCCCGGAACAGCGGATGGTAGGCGTAAAGGCTGCGCTCTTCGTCGATTGCCTCGATGAAGAGGCCGGCGCGGTAGGCATCGTCGAGCATCGCGCGGGCATGGTCGTCCCCAGTCACCGCAGCGCATGCGGGGCCGGTCAACTCTTCAAGTATGCAGACGTTGATCAGGAAATCACGCATCTCGGTCGTCTGGAGCGCCAGCACTTCTTCCGAGAAGTAGCTGGTGAACTCGCGGCGCAAGTGGTCTGACAGGGGCTGCCATGCCTTGCCTCGCGCGGATTCACGCCGGTAGAGCTCGCCGCCAATAACCAGACCCGAGGCCCACCCGTTGGCATCGTTGATGATCTGCCGCATGATCTCGGGATCAACCGGAATCCCCGCCACCCGCGTGACCAGCTCGCTCGCTTCGGTTTCATCGAACGCAAGTTCGGCCGCCCCCACCTCAACCAGAAAGCCAAGCGAGCGGGCGCGTGCGACTGGCACCGGCAAGGCTCCGCGCGATACTAGAATGACCGTCATCGCGTCGCGCGCGCTGGCCATGGCCTGGCTCACGAAGTCGAGCACTTGCCGCGGCAGCAAATGGGCATCGTCAATGACCAGCACTGGCGGCCGTTCATGCACTTGCGCCATCGCGGCGAGCCACGCTTCCTCCGTCCCGTCGCTGCCCAACGGTTCCCACGCAAGTCCCGCGTTCAACCCGGCGGCACGCAGCGCGTGGAGGAAAGAGGGCAAATCACGGATGCCAGCGCGGACCGACAGCCACAGGGCAGGGCGCCCCTGCGCTTTCATGTGGTTGTGGCAGAACCGCGCCGCAGTGGTCTTGCCGCTGCCGGCAGGAGCACAGATCGTTGTCAGACGCGAGGCAGCAATCTGTTCGACAAGGCCCTGAAACGCCTTGCGCTGCACGACAATCGGTGTGGCGCGCGGCGGAATAATCGTCGTGGGGACAAGGCCCATGATGTGCACCCTCCTGCCAGGCGACTCTGCTGGTCGCCTTTGCATGCCTTCTTTCACCAGTTAGCGTTGCAACGCAATCCCCATCCCCTATCGTCTGGTAGGTGGCGGCGTCAGCTGGCGGCAACGACCACGCTCGCCGTCTCTCCTTTCACAGCTGCGATACAGACCGGGATAGCGCCCATGCGCGGCTGTCCGAACACCGGATCGAATGCGGCGTTGGCGTCCATCAGGCGCGACGTGCAACCGCCTTGCCCAAGGGGATCGTCTTCCTCATCGGGATTGGTACCGAAGCAGTGCGACATCGACAGGGTGCCGGCGCGCAGGCGCAGATCGGCTTCGGCCACGCCTTTGATCTCCCCGTGCTGCGAACGGATGCGGATGATGTCTCCCGCAGCCAGACCGAACCTTTCCAGATCCGCCGGGTTGAGATAGGCCGGATTGTGCGTTCGTCCGGCGGCCAGTTTCGGATTGGTACGCCCGATCGAGTTCATCATGGCGTTAGCACGTCGCGGGATCAGCAACAGCGGGAAGGCGTCGCTCGGGCTGGCTGTATCGCCCCGGTTGGCAAACACGCAGGCGAGTTCGGCGAGCATGGTAGGGTCGGCCAGTTGCAGCATCGCGGTGCAATCGGCGGCGCGGGTCAGCACGGTCAGGTCCAGATCAGAGAACACATGCCCATGCGGGTGCTGCTTGACCTCGGCCAGCGCAACGCGCGAACCGGCACACATGGCTTCGAACATTTCCTCGGTCGTCGGGCGCCGATCCATTGGCAACGGGAACGCTACCGGAGGCTTGTCCCAGTGCTGTCCGGTGCCCGCAGCGTTGCCGTAATAGACAATCTGCCTGCCGAGCCGCTTGGCCAGTTCGTAGAAGAACGCCCAGCTTTCGATCGTGTCCGACCCGGCGGGTGGCTCCACCAGCGCAGGGGCATATTGCGCGAAAGGAACTTCGTAGCCGCCGGTCCAGATCCCGTAATACTTCATGGACTCGGAGAACTGCGAGCAAGCGGGGGTTTCCAGTGCCATCCGGTCCGGGATGACATAATCGGCCATGCGCGCGGTGTTCGACATCTCGACATCGATTGCCACCAGCAGATCGAGCGCGCGAAGCGCACGCCCGGCGCGGTTCTGGTCTGGCAGCGAGACGGCAGGGTTGCTGCCGGAGCAGATCAGCGCACGCACTTGTCCGGGCCCGGCCGTGAGGATCTCGTCGGGCAGGGTCCCGGTCGGTGCGCCCACCACGGTCTGCGGCAAGGCGTTGATCCGGCTGGTCTTGCTGTAGTCCCATGGCTGATAGGGGGCATATGGCTGCGCGCGGATCGGCACATCGGGCAGCAACACGTGCGGCTGCGCATGCGGTTCACCCGCGCGCACCCAGCGGCCGCAAACGGTGTTGAGCGCGAGCGCAAGATACTCGCATAATGTGCCGTGCAGCGGGAAATGTGCGCCGGTCGCGGTGACGACGCAGCCGCTTTCGGCCTCGGCGAAGGTGCGGGCTGCCAGCACGAGGTCGTCGGCCGAGATGTCGGCAAGCTTTGCCACATGGTCCGGGGTGAACGGATCGACGGCGGCCTTGAGGGCCTCCAGCCCGACCGCATTGGCGGCCACGAACGCGGCGTCGTAGAGCTTCTCGGCAAGGATCACGCGCAGGATTCCGGCCAGGATGCTGGAATCCTGGCCCGGCTGCGGCGCAATGTGGAGGAAAGCGTGCGTCGTCGATTCGCTCGCGCGCGGGTCGATCACGATCAGCTTCATCCCATCCTTGACCGCCTGCTTCACGGTCTGCCCTGGATTGACCACCACCCCCTGCTTGGAAATCACCGGATTGGTGCCGACCATGATCCATGACTTGGCCGAGGCAAACGGCTGAGGCCCTGCCATCCACCGGCCATGCAGGGCCTGCGCGATTACCTTGCCCGCCTGGTCGATAGTCTGAACCGAGAAGAACCGGTCGGGAAACGTGCCCAGGGCCATGATGAACATCGCGCCCATCACCGGATTGATCGGATTGGTCAGGTTGCCATTGCCGGGATAGACCGCGATCGCTTCAGGACCATGGGCGGCAGTGATCGCCTCGATCCGTGCGGCAATCTCGCTGATCGCCTGATCCATGGGGATCTCGGCGTAGCTCCCGTCGGCCATCCGCTTGCGCGGGTGCAGCACGCGGGTGGGTGAATAGTGCGCTTCGGGCATCGCCCTGCCCTTGGGGCAGGTATAGCCGCCATAGAGCGGCGCCTGGCGATCCCCGATCACCCTGGTGGCGCGACCTGCCTCCACGGTGACTTCAATCGGACAGCCGGCCCAGCAAACCTTGCAGATGCCGAAGCGGGTTTCGCCGCCACCGGTGTGGCTTTCGGCCATGCTGCCACCTCTCCCCAACTCCGGCCTGTGTCCGGAAGACGAGCTTGATGGCCCGCCCCGCCATAGGATCGGCATGAGCGGCGCCGGGAACCTGTCGGCCGAAAGGGTGGTCAGACCACGCCCGCTCCCCCGCAACTCGCATCCAGACCCGTCGACGGGCTGCCTTGTGCGACACCCTGTGGTCCCGCCGGTTATGCGGCCTGCGGCCCGGCAAAGCGATCAAGGCGGGCCCGGCCGCCATCAACGACGACCGACCCGCGCTGTGGCACGATCGCCCGGAACAGGATTTCGTCGCCGTCCAGCCAGCTTTGGGTCTGAACTGACTCGCCGGGGTAAACGGGGGCAGTGAACCGCGCGGACATCGCGGTCAGCCGCGCGGGGTTGCCCGCGCAATGCAGGCGAACGAGCGCGCGCGCGATAAGGCCCAAGGTTGCCAGGCCATGCAGGATCGGACGTTCGAAGCCCCCAAGGCGAGCGGTCTCGGGCTCGGCATGCAGCGGATTGCGATCCCCCGACAAGCGATAGAGCAGCGCTTGCTGGGGGCTGGTCGGCAGATCGAGGCTGAACTGCGGCGCGGTGTCCGGCATGGCCGCCGCAACCGTCCCGGGCAAGTCTCGCTCGCCGCCAAAACCGCCTGCGCCGCGCAGGACCCATACCTCGGACAATTCGGCAACCTTGCGCCCGGAGACATCGGTCAGCGTGCGACAGGCCCGCACCAGGGCAGGCCCTCCCGCGCCCTTGTCGGCAATCTCGGCGATCCGCGTGGTGCCGATGATTTCGCCTTGCGCCTCCAGCGGGCGGTACAGCACGAGCGACTGTTCGCCATGCAGCACGCGCGGCCAGTCGATGCCGGTCGCCGGGTCCATCAGCCAGAAGCCCGGTGTGCCCAGCACAAAGGCCATGGTTGGCAGAGCTGCCAGATTGCGCTCGAACACCAGATCGAGTTCGCCGGTCTCTCCGCATAGGCCCGCCCCGGTACCGAGCGCATACAGGATGGTATCGCGCGGATCATAAAGATCGTGCGCATCGGGGACCTTGTAACGGCGCAGGCGTTCGATATCGAGCGTGGGCATCAGCAGCTCATCGTGCAAAGTTCACAGCAGGGTTTGCCGGGCAAACGCGGCGCGGAATGCCGCCACGTTGTCGGCGTGCGCGCGCCGTGCCGGGAGGCTTTCGCGCGCCATGCCATAGCCGTGGAAGCAACCGGGATAAACGTGCAATTCGGTCGGTACGCCCGCGCGGATCAGGCGGTGCGCATAAGTCAGGCATTCGTCGACAAACAGATCGAGCGCGCCGACGCTGATGAACGCAGGTGGCAGGTCTGCCACGCTTTGCGCGCGCGATGGCGCGGCATAAGGCGAGGTATCGCCGCCGCCCGGTTCCTTGCCCAGCAGCGCGATCCAGCAGTAGTGGCTGCTTTCGCGCGTCCAGACGAATTCTCCGGTGAAGGCGTTCGGCTCGGACGACAGGCAGGTCCGGTCATCGAGCTTGGGTTGATCGAGATGCTGGAAGCAGATTGCGAATTCGCCGCGGTCACGCGCCAGCAGCGCGAGGCCTGCGGCAAGCCCGCCGCCCGCGCTTTCACCGCTCACCGCGATGCGGGTGCGATCGATGCCGAGTTTGTCCGCGGATGCGTGGAGCCAGCCAAGTGCGGCGTAGCAGTCTTCGATCGCGCCGGGGAAGGGGGTTTCCGGGGCCAACCTGTAATCCACCGAAAGCACCAGACATCCCAGGGCATCGGCCCATTGCATGAGCTGCGTGCGGCTCATTTCCGGCACGCCGACAACGTGGCCGCCGCCGTGCATGTGCAGGATCACAGGCGCATTGGCAGCCATCGCGGCGGGCCGAACCATGAGGCAGCGGACCGCAGGGGCACTGCTTCGGCCCGGAACCATGACCTCGCTGGTCGTCACCGGCAGGTCGGGCACCGGCACCGCTTGCAGCATTTGCGGCAGAGCGGCGCGGATCATGGGCAGGCTTTCGTCCGACAGCACCATCGGCGGGAACCCGTCGAGCATCGGCAGCAGCGCCGGATCGACCAGATGTCGGGTGGTCATCGGATCACGACATCTTGCGTTCGTCTAGACCGAGGCCGCGGCCGATGATTTCGCGCATGATCTCCGAAGTGCCCGCAAAGATCCGGCTGATTCGCGCGTCGGTGTACATCCGGCTGATGCGGTACTCGTCCATGTAGCCGGCGCCGCCATGCAGCTGGACGCACTCGTCCATCACCCGGCCTTCGAGTTCGGAGGCGAGCAGCTTGGCTCCGGAGGCGTCTTCGGCCGAAAGTTCGCCTGCCATGAGCAGCATGACCAGCTGGTCGACATAGGTCTGCGCCGCATCGAGTTCGGTGCGCATCGAGGCCATCTTGAACCGGGTGTTCTGGAACGCGCCGATCGGCTTGCCGAACGCCTTGCGCTGCTTGACATAATCGAGCGTGATGTCGAACGCGGTCTGTGCGGTGGCCATGAAGCCGATCGCCGCCACCAGCCGTTCCTGTGCAAGAAACCGAGCAAGATAGCGAAACCCCTGGCCGGGATCGCCGAGCATGTTCGCCTTTGGCACTTTGACATCGTTGAAAAACAGTTCGGCTGTGTCCTGCGCATGGAGGCCCATCTTGGCGAGCTTGCGCCCGCGCTCGAACCCTTCCATCCCGCGTTCGACGACCAGCAGGCTCAGCCCGTGGCGGCTTTCCGGATCGGTGCGGGCCGCCACCACCACCAGATCCGAAAGGATGCCGTTGGAGATATAGGTCTTGGCCCCGTTTAGCAGCCAGTGGTCACCCTTGTCCTCAGCATGGGTTTTCATTCCGGCAAGGTCCGAGCCGGTCGAAGGTTCGGTCATCGCCACGGCAAGGATCTTCTCGCCCGAAACGATACCGGGCATCCACCGATCCTTCTGTTCATCGGTGCCGAGCTTGTCGAAATAGGGCGCGACGAGATCGTTGTGCAGATTGATATAGAACCCGATGTCGCCGTGGCGCATGTTCTCTTCGATGATGATCTGCTCGAAGCGGAAATCATCGATTCCCGCTCCGCCATATTTCTCGTCCGCCCAGGTGCAGAGCAAGCCTTGCGCACCCGCCTTCAGGTATAGCTCGCGCGGGACCAGGCCGGCCTCGCGCCATGCTTCGGCGTGAGGGCCGACTTCGGCCTGCATGAACCGACGCACGCTGTCGCGGAACTGTTCGTGCTCGGGCTCGAAGATCATCCGCTTCATGCTGGTTGCAACTCCTTGGCAGCGGCGGCTTGCGCAAGCGGATAGAAACCTTCACCCAGGTCTGCCTTGGCGCGCAGCCAAGGCGAGGGCAGGAAGCGGGAGCCATAGCTTTGCGCCAGCCGGTCGGCTTCCGCAACGAAGGCGGCGATCCCGACCGTATCGATGAAACTGAGCGTTCCGCCGGTCCATGCCGGGAAGCCCCAGCCATAGACTGCGCCAAGGTCGGCATCTTCGGGCGTTTCCAGCACCCCTTCCTCAAGCGTCCGCGCGGTTTCGATCGCCTGCGCATAGAGAAAGCGCTTCTTGAGTTCCTCCTGATCCGGCTGCACCGCAGCGGACGGGAACTCGCTCGCCAGCCCTGACCACAAACGTTTGCCGCCAGTGGCAGGATAATCGTAGAAGCCGCCGCCAGCCTTGCGGCTGCCCCGTCCAAGCGCAATCATGCGGGCAAGGACGCTCATGCCGCGTTCGATGGTGTATGTGTTCGCCTCGGGCGCGCTGTCGCGGGCCGCTTCCTCGATGATCTTGACCGGCAGTTCCATGGTCACTTCGTCGAGCAGCGCAAGTGGACCGATCGGGAAGCCAGCCGCTTTGGCCGCGTTTTCAATCCGCGCCGGGGCCACGCCATCCTCAAGCATCGCGACGCCCTCGAAGATGAACATGCGAAACACGCGGCTGGTATAGAAACCGCGGCTGTCCTTCACGACGATCGGCGTCTTTCTCAGCTGTGCGATGAAATCGAGCGACTTTGCCAGGGTTTCCTGCGAAGTTTCCTTGCCGACGATCACTTCGACAAGACTCATGCGGTCAACCGGCGAGAAGAAGTGGATGCCGATGAACTGGTCGGGCCGCTGCGAGGCTTGGGCCAGGTCCGAGATCGGCAGCGACGAGGTGTTGGACGCAAACACCGCGGTTGGCGGGATGACGGCCTCGGCTTTGCGCGTCGTCTCGGCCTTGATGGCGCTGTCTTCGAACACTGCCTCGACGACCAGATCACAGCCCGTGAGCAGCGCGTAGTCATCGGTCGGGGTGATCCGGGCCAGCACCGCCTCGGCCTTGTCGGGCGTCAGCTTGCCCTTGTCGATCAGTTTGGCTTGCGCCTTGGCCGTATAGGCCTTGCCCTTCTCGGCGGTCGACACGTCGCGGTCGAGCAGCACCACCTCGATTCCGGCGTTGGCCGCGACATTGGCGATCCCTGCGCCCATCATGCCCGCCCCCAGCACGCCGAGCTTGTGCACGTGCGACTTCGGCACGCCTGCAGGACGGCGTGCACCCTTTTCAGCGGCGAGCTTTGAAATGAACGTTGTTCGGATGATGTTGCGGGCGACCGGATCGGTCAGCAGTCTGGCGAAGTACTTGCTTTCGACCGCCAGCGCCTTGTCGAAAGGCAGCTGCTGCCCTTCGAAGACGCACGACAGGATGGCTTGCGGCGCGGGCAGGTTGTAGCCCTTTGTCGCGATTGAGCCTGCCATCATCATGTAGTCGGCCGAGTCCTCGGGAATGGTCAGCCCTTTCTTCTGCGGCGGGACCCACCCCTTGACGTCCCACGGGCGGACTGGATCGGGACCGGCGGCCAGCCATGCGCGGGCATGCTCGATCAGCATGTCGGCGGAGACAACCGCATCGACGATGCCCAGCTTCAGGGCTTCGGCAGGGGTGACGCTGCGTCCGGTCAGCAAGAGGTCGAGCGCCTTCTTGAAACCGATGAGCATGGCGAGACGGACCGTGCCGCCAGAGCCTGGCAGCAGCCCCACATTGACTTCGGGAAGACCGACCACCGCCTTTGGATTGTCCACCAGCACGCGGTAGTGGCACGCCAGTGCGAGTTCGAACCCGCCGCCCAGTGCCAGCCCGTTGATCGCCGCGACCCATGGCTTGCCCGATGTTTCGATCGCGCGGTGCATGGCGCTTGCGCGCTGCGAGAACGCAAAGGCTTCCTTTCTGGTGAGCGTGCCGAAGCCTTGCACCAGCTGGGTAAGGTCGGCACCGGCCATGAATGCGCCTTTGCCTGAGGTCAGGATCACGCCCTTGATGGCAGGATCGGCGGCGATCTGCGCTGTTGCCGCTTCCATATCGGCAAGGAAGGCGTCGTTTACGACATTCATGGTCTGCCCGGGGGCATCCAGCGTCAGGATCGCGAAGCCGTCGGCGTTCGTTTCAATCGCAAGAGTGTGCATGGATTTTTCGCTTTGTTTGGCGTGGCTCTGGTTCAGACACGTTCGATGATCGATGCGGAACCGAGCCCGTTGGCGGCGCACAGTGTGATCAGCCCGGTCTCCAGGTCGCGCCGTTCCAGCTCGTCGACCACGGTGCCGAGGATCATCGCACCGGTTGCTCCCAGAGGATGGCCCATGGCGATCGCGCCGCCATTGACGTTGATCTTGTCGTCCGGAATGTCCATCAAGCGCTGGTAGCGCAGAACCACGCTGGCAAACGCCTCGTTCAATTCCCACAAGTCGATATCGTTCCGGGTCATCCCGGCGTTCTTCAACGCCTTGTCCGAACACGCGGCCGGCGCAGTCAGCATGATCGTGGGTTCGGACCCGATGCTGGCAAAGGCGCGAATGCGCGCACGCGGCTTTAGTCCGGCGCGATGCCCGAACTCGCGCGAGCCCACCAGCACAATGCCTGCACCATCGACGATCCCGGAGCTGTTGCCGCCGTGGTGAACGTAATTCAGTTCCTCGATTTCCGGGTACCGTGCCTTGGCGACTGCATCGAACCCGGCTTTGCCGAATCCTTCGAACGCGGGCTTCAGCTTGGCCAGGCTCTCCACCGAGGTGCCTGGCCGCATATGCTCGTCATGATCGAGCAGGACTTCGCCGATGACGTCCTTCACCGGGACAACCGACTTGCGGAAGTATCCGTTTTCCCAGGCATGGGCGGCCTTGCGCTGGCTTTCGGCGGCAAACCGGTCGACGTCCTCGCGGCTGAACCCGTCGAGCGTGGCGATGATATCGGCGCCAATGCCTTGCGGGGCGTAGTGATTGTGGAAGGCAACCGCCGGGTCGGAAGTCCAGGCGCCGGAATCATAGCCCATCACCGTGCGGCTCATCGATTCGACGCCGCCGCCGATCCCGGCCTCGATCATGCCGGAATGCACTTGCGCTGCGATCAGGCTCACCGCATCGAGGCCGGAGGCACAGAACCGGTGGATCTGCTGGCCGGCAACGGTCTGCGCATAGCCTGCCTGCAAGACCGCCGCACGGGCGAGGACGCCGCCTTGCTCGCCAACCGGCTGGGCCATGCCGAGCACCACATCGTCGAGCAGCGCGGTATCAAGGTCGCTGCGATCGCGCAGAGCCTCAAGCAGCTGGGTGGCCATTGCGACCGACGTGACTTCATGCAGCGCGCCGTCCGGACGCCCTTTGCCGCGCGGCGTGCGGACATGATCGTAGATATAGGCTTCCATCGATGGGGACCCCGCAAGATTGGCCAGACGCTGTCCGATGGGAGGCGCATTGTCCGGCGGTCAGGGCGATGCCACCTATCTTTCGAAAGGCCGCGGCTCGCGCGCGGTCGTTGGCCCTGTCAGACTGCCAGCCCGGCCCTTCGCCCATCCTTGATCGCCTCGTCGGTGGCGAACACGCTCCAGCGCGCTTCCCGCGCGTCGCCGATGATGCGGACCTCGGGGACATCAGCGATAAGGGCGTGATAGAGGTCTTCCTGCGGCGGTTTCGAGGTGACCAGAATAGTGTTGTCAATGTCGTCCAGCACCGTCACCTCGCCCGACAGGACACCGCGCAAGTGGACGGCATCGGTAGCGATGCGGGTGATCTCGGTCGAGGGCAGGAAGGTGACCTTGGGGATCACCCGGCGTGCGATCACCTTGTTCAGACCAAGTTCGGTGACCGACGTGGCCATTGCGGCGTCGATGGTGACTAGGAAGACTTGCCTGCCCTGATCGGCGAGACGCTCGGCAAGGCCGGGTCCGACTTCGTATGCCGTGTTGTCATAGATGACGATGCGCTGGCCGGTCCTGACATTGCCGAGCAGGACATCCTCCGGGGTCAGCACATGCGGCAGCGCTGCGCCTGGCACGCCGCTCAGCTGTGCCTTGCTTGCCCCGGTCCGCGAATAGCGCGCGCCTGTGGCGATGATCACGGCATCTGCCCCGAAGCCCTTGACCAGGTCGGCCGATGCTTCGGTGTTGGTGCGGATTTCGACTCCGGCCTTGTCAAGTTGCAGTTTCAGCCAGCGGGTGAGCTCGGCGCGGTCTTCGAGGCCCGGGAGCATCGCCTGCATCGTCACGTGCCCGCCGATCCGGTCGGATTTTTCCAGCAGCGTCACCTTGTGGCCGCGCTGCGATGCGCTCAACGCGGCCTGCAGTCCGGCAGGGCCGGCACCGACGATCAGGACGGTCTTGCTGGTCTCGGCGCGCGGCACCGGGCCCTCGTGTTCGAAGCCGATGTCGGGATTGACCGTGCAGCCGACCGCCTGTCCATAGCAGGAGCGCAGGAAGCAGCCTTCGAGATCGCCGATACAGGCGCGGATTTCGCTGGTCTGGTCATCGCGGCACTTGTTGGGCCACTCGGGATCGGCAATCACCGATCGCGCCACGAACACCATATCGCAGCGCCCGTCAGCGATCGCCTGGTCTGCAAACGCCGGGGTGAGAATGCGCCCACCGCTGACCACCGGAAGCTTGACCGCCGCCTTCACCGCCGCGGCAGCATCAAGGTGGGTGCCTTCGTGCCCCATGTACGACGAAGGGTAGTGATATTGCGTCATCTGCGGCTTCTGTCCGCGCGCGGTGATGCGCAGCCAGTCGACCATGCCGGTGGCTTCAAGAATCCTGCACTGGGCGATGCCATCGTCGATGCCTGCTGCACCCAGCGTCGACTCATCGGCATTGACCGCGACACCGATGGCAAAATCGGGCCGCACGCGCTGGCGGATCGCCGCAAGGATCTCGACGATCGCGCGCATGCGGTTTTCGAGGCTGCCGCCATACTTGTCGGTACGCTGGTTGTAGAACTCGGAGGTGAAGGACCCGAGGCCCGCCCCGCCGCTGATCGGAAACTCGAAGCCGTCGGCACCCGCTTCCTGGGCATGCATGGCGGCCACGCCGTGAGCCTCGATCAGCGCTTCGACTTCGGCGGTTGTCATCGAACGGGGCTGGCTATCGGCCAGCACGGTGTGCGGGGCTATGCCCGAAGGCTGGGCCGTTGCCGGATCGGCCATCATCCACACGCCTTGCACCGCGATCTTCGCACCATGCTTGTGTGCGGCATCGACGATGCGGCGGATCGCGGGCACGTGATCCGGATTGTAGGCCTCGATGAACCAGCCGGGCGGAACGAGCGGCGCCGGCACGACCTGGCAGCTGGCGATCACCATGAAACCCGCACCGCCCTTCGCCCGGGCCTCGAAATAGCCGACCTGCCGGTCGGTGCCGATGCCAAGCCCGACCATGCCGTGCGGCGACATGAACACACGGTTCTTGACCTCCAGCCGGCCGATCCTGATCGGACTGAACATGGTTGCGTACTTGCTCATGATGATCCCCTCTGGTTGCGCCTGCGCTGTTGCGCTCGTCGTGCGACTGTTATTGATCGTCGGTGAAATGGACCGCGAAGATCGTTTCCGCCGCCGCTTGGCGCAGCGGGATTGCCTTCTGATAGGCCTCGGACCTGTACCATGCCATCGCCGCGGCATTGTCGGGGAACTTCATCACCACAACGCTGGTGCCGGGCGCGGTGCCCTCCAGCGTTTCGAGGTTCTCGCCCACGATCACCTCGAAAGGCAGGCCCTCGAGCGAAACGAAGCCTTGCGCCGAATACTCGCCGTACCTGACGAGGTCATGCTTGTTCATCATGCTCATGACATAAGAAGCCATCGGCCTACCCCTGTGGTTATGCGGTCTGCTGCATCGCCATGACATCGGCGAAGTAGGGCGCGTGGTGGACGATCCCGCCATCGGCGCTGAACACTTGTGCGGTCACGAAGCTGCCGGCGTCGGAGGCGAGGAACAGCACCGGGCCGGCAATGTCTTCGGGCACGCTCTGGCGCGGCAACAGGACATGGCGCTGGATGAAATCGATCTCGCCCGCGGTCATGATCTCGCGCGCGCCCTTGCTTAGTACGAGGCCGGGGAGGATCGCGTTGCAACGAATGTTGTGCCGCCCGAGCTGCGCGGCGACATTGCGTGTCAGCGTGTGCAGCGCGCCCTTCGAGGCAGAGTAGGCAGGGTGGAACACATCGCCCAGAAGCGCAGCGCCGGAGCCGGTATTGATGATCGAGCCGCCGCCGCCCGCGATCATGTGCGGTGCGACATGCTTGATCATCAGCATGGGCCCGCGCGTGTTGATCGCGAACGTGCGATCCCAGACCTCGGTGGTCATTTCGGGGATCGATTTGTCCTGCGCCATGAAATCGGGCCGGGTATCTGCAGCGTTGTTGTGCAGGATATCGATGCGGCCATATCTGGCCACGACCGCCGCAACGAGATCGATGATGCTCTGTTCATCGGCCAGATCGAGCCCATGCGCCATCGCGCTGCCGCCGCTTTCCCCGATGGCCGCAGCCACCGCTTGCGCTGCCGGGAGGTTGATGTCGGCCACCACGACATGGGCACCGGCCCCTGCCAGCGCCTTGGCGCAAGCCTCGCCGATATTGGCGCCCGAACCCGTTACAATCGCCACGCGATCGTTCAAATTGCCAAACATTATCAGTTCCTCTCGTTTGCCGTGTTCGGTTCGCCAGACGTTTTGCCCTGCCCGTCGGTGGGTTGGAGCGTCATGCGATGCTCAGGTTTATGCGGGTCGGGAACCTCTCGGTGGGCATGCCGCCATAGACGATGGTCTCCGCCGGGTCCGTCAGCCGCAAGGTGGGAAAGCCGAAGATCAGGCGTCCGACAATCGCCCGCGTCGCCATGCGGGCCAGATTGTTGCCCGGGCACAAGTGCGGTCCAAAGCCGAAGGTCAGGATATCGCGCGGGTCCCGGGTGATGTCGAAGCGCGTCGGATCGGCAAACCTGAGCGGATCGTAGTTGGCTCCGCCCAGCGCGAGATGCGCAACCATGCCCGGATAGATCGGCGTGCCTTCAATGACCTTCTCGCTGACGACGTAGCGATGGCGAAAGTTGCCGAGGCAATCCACCCGCATGCATTCCTCAAGCGCCACGTTCAGCAGCGAGGGATCCGCGCGCAAGCGGGCGAGCTGGTCGGGATGCCGAAGCAGCCGCAGCACCGCGTTCGATGATGTGGCCGTCACCGTGCCCAGGCCGGCGGTGAACAGCTGGATGAGCACGGAGAACAGTTCCTCGGTCGTTATCCTGCCCTGTTCATCGTGCGCGGCGATAACCGAACCGACAAGATCGTCCTTCGGCTTCACGCGGCGCTCTTCGATCAGTTCGCCGCAAAAGGCATGAACGGCAGCGAAGGCTGCCATGTACGAATCCGGCTTCGGCGCGCCCGGGGGCACGGTCGCCACCAGTTCTAGTGCGTTCGAAAGATTGATGAACAACGGCCAGGTCTCTGGCGGAAACTCGAACACCAGGCCGAGCAGGATGCGGTACATCAACGGACCGGCAAATTCCGTTACCATGTCAAACTGCCGCTTCGCTGCGATCTCGCTCGCCAGTTCATCGACGACGGCATCGATCATCGGCTTGAGGCGGGCTACCCGGTTTGGCGCAAAGCCCGGCTGCATGAGGCGCCGCATGCGCGAATGCTCGGGTGGGTCGAGATCGACGATCAGCGGCAGGCCGTTGAAATAATCGAACAGATCGGTGCCCCAGCCCGCGCGGGGCACGGTGCTGAACGTCTCGTGATTCTTCAGCGCCCACTGCACGTGTTCGTGCTGACAGATGACCACATGGGCATGTCCCTGGACCATGGTGTAGAACGGCGGCCTGGTTACCCAATCGGCGAAGTAGGCAGGCGCGTTGGCCTTCATGTCCTGCCCGAACAAGTCGATGTCGATAAAGCGGCTGGGGTCCAGGCGGGGGAGGGCTGGCTTTGCGGAAAGAACGGCTGCGGACATTGTGTTCACTCCGATTTCGGTTGACGGCGCGGTCCGAAAGAGGGCCTTGGCAGCTGCCGCCCTGGCCGGGGCATATTCGCCTCCGGCCCCACGGACGTTGTGCTTAGGACGCCGGGCGAGTATCGCAAAAAGCAATAATTCAACGCCCGGTCAGGGCAGCGGTGATGGCCGGAAGCGGGAAGGATCGGAACATGCCATCGGGCGAGGAATGCCAACTGGCAGCAACCGGCGGGCCGCGCGGACGGCGCACGGCGAGCGCGACGACGATTGCCGACATCATCGCCGCAGCCAGAGAGGAGTTTGCAGCGCATGGCTTCGACGCCGCCACAGTCGATTCGATCTGCCGCCGCGCAAGAGTCTCGAAGCAGCTTCTCTACTACTATTTCGGCAGCAAGTCGGACCTTTACAGTCTGATCCTGCAGGAAGCGGCCGAGAACACGGCCTTGTTCATTGCCCGCACCGAGTACCATGTCCTGCCCCCCGCAGAAGCTTTGCACCGCTTCATCGAGGATTTTTTCAGCGAGTTCGTGGATCGCCCGCAGATCGCGCAAATGACTATAGACGAGGCGCAGCACAATTTCGCGCACGTGGGCAAGGCAAGCCCGCTCGCTGCGGTCTTGCGGCGGCTGATCGACGAGGTGCTGGGGGGCATCCTCGAGCGCGGACGCGGGGCTGGCGTGTTTCGTGAGGATTGCGAGGCGGACCCACTGTTCTGGATCATCTTCAGCCTTGTGACGACATGGTTCGCTCACTCGCCGATGGTGCTGCTGGTTTCGCGTGCGCGCGAAGGGGCCCGGATGGACGCGGCGGCATGGCGCGCCAACAGCATCGACTTCGTGATGGCAGCGATCGTGCGGCGCGCCTGATCCGGCGGATCAGCGCTCGCGGATCGGCTGAAGATCGACCGCAGGCAGATAGGCCGCCGGACCGCATCCGCGCAGCAGGAACGCCTGTCGCTGCAACCACTTGTGGAAGTGCTGCAAGAGCCGGGCATCCTCCTGCGGTCCGGCCTGGGCGATCCATGCCGAGAGCGCACCTTGCGCGCTTGCCCAGTCGTCGTGCCGTGTGCCGGTGAGCGCGGCAACGTCGGCAAGATCGGCTGCCAGCACCGATAGCCCGAAATCGTTGACCCGCCCGAGGTAGAAAGCCTGATGGGCGGCGGAATCGCGGGCGTAAGTCTGCGCGGCGGTTCCTGCGGCGAAGGCCTGGATATGGCGGACAAGATGGCGCGAGGCCTGCGAGAAACCGAGGGGCTGCGGGTTGGGCTCGGGGGGATCTACCAGGGCGATGCCCATATGGTCCGCCATCGCCCGGACCATCCACCGGCTGGTTCCGACGCTGTAGTTGAGATAGGCCACATAGTCCTGCTCGGGCGCGCTTTCGAACATCAGCGGCCACATCAGGAAGCCATTGACGGCGCAGAACCCGGCAGTGTGAAATTCGATCAACCTGCGCGAAATGCGGTCGCCGCTAAGGTCCTCGTAGCGTTCGATCATCGCGGTCAGATCGCCGAGTGGTTCGGTCGAATCGCGCAGCCGCATGCCGGCCAGTTCCGCTGCCGGATCGCCGAGCGAGGAGACCTCGAAGTCGATCAGCCCGGTCACCGTGCCGTCCTCGTCGAACAGAAATTGTCCGCCGTCATAGTTGACGAAGGTCACCCGGGTCCGGTCCTGCGGGATATTCCGGTTGAGCCAGCCCCATGCGAACTCCATCAGCGGCCACGCGCGGCCGCCAATGCGTTCGCAGAATATGGCATGGGATGGGGCATAGAGATTGAGCGCGATCTCTTCGGGTGTGCGCGGCACTGGCAAGCGGGCCGCTGCGAAGGCTTCGGGCGGCAAGCGGTGCACATCGGCGACGATCGTGATGAACCGGTCGCGCACCAGGGCCTGCATCTGCGGGTCCGTTATAGTCCCGCTGTTGATGCGCCCGGGAAGCATGTCCATCACGATGCACAGCGGGTCGGGGATCATGCCGTGAACCCGCGGGGCGGGAATGCCGTTGCGTTCGAACGCATTATGGATCTCCGCCTCCTGGTACATGTCGACCGGCGAGACATAGGTGTCGCCGCGCGGGCCACGAACGTAGAGAGGAACCGCCACGCCATCGCGCTCGACCACCACGTTCCAGCCCGGTCGCCACCGGGCCTGCCGCTCGAACGCGGTTACCGGCCCGATATTGGCCGTGAGCCAGTCATGAACCTTGCGGTCCATGGCATCGGCGGGGCGGGGCGGCGTTGGCGCGGCCATACCCTTAGTTGCCGAAGCGATAGCGCAGTTCAAAGTTGATAGTGCGGGGCGCGCCGAAGAAGCCGCTCTGCACACCGAGCAGGTTCGATCCGACATTGCTCGAGGCCAGATACTGCTTGTTGAACACGTTGCGCACGAACACACTTGCATCAAGCGAGGATCCGCCGATGCTGCCGAAGTCGATCCGCGCATTGACCAGATTGTAGGCGGGCAGAACCGCATCCGACGACTGCACGCTGCTTGAATGGTAGAAATCGCCGATGAAAACGGTCTTTGCAATGCTCTCGGGGATCGGCAGCGTCCAGCGCACACCGGCAGTCAGCGTCTGCTTTGCGACCAGATTGAACGGGACTTCCTGCACTCGCAGATAGGATCGCAGGTCGTTCGGCACGGTCAGGGCGCGAGTCTTGAGATCAAGGAACGTTGCGCCAGCTTCGAAAGCCAGATTGGGCGTCGGGGCTATCCGGGCAGACAGATCGATCCCGGCCACGCGGGTGGAGCCGGCATTGACCAGCAAGGTGCCGCCGCTGGGATCATTGTTCGGGTTGCAATCGCCATCGGGAGATCTTGGCGCGGCGGTGCCGCCGGGCGTAGTTGTGCTGCAGGTCGCCTGCGTATTGAGGCCAGAAACCGGCACCTGGACATTGCTGTACCAGCCGACGAACGGCGATGCGTTGAAGCGGATTGCCACATCGCCTGCCCGGAAGTCCGAGCGGATCCCGGCCTCGACGTCGGTCACCTTCTCGGGACTGAAAGACTGGAACGGGACGAGGCGGCCCGCCAGCGTCGGGCTGTTGATGCCGCCGGCGCGGTAGCCGCGCCGGGTGACTGCATAGACGAACACCTCTGGCGTCGCCTGCCAGTCGACTCCCAATGTCCAGGTCGGAGCCTTCGATGCGGTGGTGTTGATGCTGCTGTTGCGGATTGCGGCAACCGCATTGTCGCAATCGGCCGGAGACAGGACCGGATCGGGCGACGTGCCGCCGCCGACACAGGCCTCTATGTCGTCCCAAGTGTAGCGGAAGCCCGCGTTGACGCGCAGCCCGTCGGCGATCGCGTCCAGCTTGTAACTGACATTGCCGAACAGCGCCTTGCTGGTTTCTGTGAAGAAGCCATAGTTGAACGGCGCGTTCGTAATGCCAGGCAGGATGAAGATTGGAATGTATGTGCCGGTCGGGCCCTTGGGCTTGCTCTTGAGATAGAACCCACCGACCAGCCATTCCAGCTTGCCGTCGGCGGCCTTGCCCCTCAACTGCAACTCGTCGGTGAATTGTTCAACATTGGACGTCTGGCGGCCACCGACCACCATCACTGGCAGACCCCCGGGGATCGCCCCTGTGCCGTCGGAGATGAGGGTTGGCAATCCATCAACGCTTGAGAAGTAATCGATCTTGGTGTGGCGATAGCCAAAGATGTTAATGAGTTCGATCGCATCCGACAGCGTCACTTCGGTGCGGTTGGTGATGCCGAACCGGTCGGCGCGTTCGAAGGCGTCGATGTCTGAATCGATGACGCGGATGCCGCGCGCGCGCTGCAGCGCAAGCTGCGCCTGCGCACCGCTCAGCGTGCCCGTAGCGGTAAGCGCGTTGGGTCCGGCAAACACATCGACCAGCACCGACGCGCCGCCGACTGCGCGGTTGCGGTAGTAATCGACAATCGTCGTGTTCTTGAGGCCCGCGACGGGTTCAAGCAGCAGCGTCGCGCGCAGCGCGCGCGAATTGAGATCGTCAGCGTCCTTGCCAATGCCGATGTTCTTCGTCCAGCCATCGCGCTTCTGATATTGGCCGGAAATCCGCAGCGCCACTTTCTGGTCGACGATCGGCAGGTTGATCGCTCCCTCGGCGATGACCGCGTTGTAGCTGCCGTAAGAAGCCTGCACATAGCCGCCGGTTTCGTAGTTTGGCATCGTCGGATAGTAGAGGATCGCGCCGCCCGTGGTGTTGCGACCGAACAGCGTGCCTTGCGGCCCTTTCAGCACCTGCACTGAGGCGAGATCATAGGTCGGCATGCTGGAACCCAGCGTTGGTGCGGGCACGTCGGCGAAGTAACTGATCACACCCGGTGCGCTGTTGCCGGCCAATGCCTTGGACTGGCCGCGGATCGAGAAGTTCGAGTTCTCGCGGCCGCCCGACCCGGCCAGGAACACGCCAGGGGTCTTGAAGAGCAGGTCCTGCGTATCGCGGATCTGCGCTTGGCGCAGAGACTCGAAGCCGAAGGCCGTGATCGAGACCGGCGTGGACTGGATGTTCTCGGCAGTGCGCCGGGCGGTGACGATGATGTCGCCGTTGTCCGGCGATAGGGGCTGATCGGCTGTGGTGCTGCCGGTCTCGGCCGCCGCCGTTGCGGTCTGTGCGAACACCGGGGCTGCCGTTGTCATCAGCAGCAACGTGCTGAAACTCAAAGCGGTGCAATTGGAAATCATCACGACGCCCTCCCCTGCAATGGCCGCCATCGACCTTTCGCCGACCCAATGCGGGCGGCCTCGCCGCCGCAAACCTGCCGCTGGACGGGGTGCGCCACAGCAAGCGCCGACGCGCCCTTTGCAGGACGCCAACCCTTTGGCAGGTAGCGATGCAGTCCGAAATCGTCACTCTGGACAGCGGCAGCCGCCATCGCGGCGGCAGGGAGCATCGGCGCATGGCGAGGCTGGCGGACAAGGTTTGCATAATCACCGGCAGCGGCAGCGGCATCGGCCGCGCCAGCGCCATGCTGTTCGCCCGCGAAGGTGCCACAGTTATCGTCGCCGATATCCGAAAGGAGCCTGCCGAAACCGTGGCGCAGTCCGTGGTTGATGCCGGCGGCAGAGCGCGGGCGATTACCGTGGACGTCGGCAACGAAGATGACCTTGCCCGCATGATCGCGACCACCATCTCCGATTTCGGTCAGATCGACGTGCTGTTCAACAACGCGCTCTATACCAACACCGAACACGCCCTGCGCGACATGGACTTCCTCGCGTTCGATCCGGAAATCTTCCTTGCGAACTTGCGCGTCAACGTGCTTGGCGCGGTCATCGCCAGCAAGCTCGCCCTCCCGCACATGCTCGAACGCGGCCGGGGCTCGATCATCGCGACCTCGTCCGGCAGTTCGATGGGCGGCGATATCACCGCATACAGCTATGGTTCCTCGAAGGCCGCGCTCAACTGGTTCGTCCAGGCGATTGCTGCAACCTATGGCAAGCGCGGCATCCGCAGCAATGCCATCCTGCCGGGGCCGACCCAGACCCCGGCCAAGATCCAGTGGACCACACCGGAGATGGACCGCCTGTTCCTCGAAGTGCTCAACACGCCGTTCATTGGCGAGCCCGAAGACATCGCGGCGATGGCGCTGTTCCTGGCTTCGGATGAATCGCGGTATGTCAATGGCATGCTCTATCCGGTCGATGGCGGGCAGAGTTGCACGGTGCCGTTCATCAGTGTCACGCGCGCGCTGTCCGAGGGCAAGTGACGCGCCAAAGCAAGGTAAGTTAGCATGGGCTTGGAACTGGAGAACAAGGTCCGCGAAATGCACGCGGCTTGGGGCGACGGCAGCGACGAGGTGCGGCCCGATGTGGCGCGGATCCTGTCTTTCTTTGCCGAGGATGCCGAGTGGCAGCTCTGGGTGCCGGGCGGCCCGGTCATCAAGGGGAAGGATGCGCTGCGCGCCGAAATCCTCAACCAGATGACCTTTGCGACAAACAACAAGTGCAATGAAGTCAACATCCTGTCGAGCGACCGCATGGTGATGCAGGAACGATCGGACACGGCGATCATCGTGGGCCGCCCTTGCCCCCATCAGCTGGTGGCGATCTATGAGTTCAATGACGAAGGTCTGATCGTCAGATGGCGTGAATACCTCGACATGGACGACCTCAACCGGAAGATGGGCATTACCGCAGACCGCAATCCGGCGGGCAATGCGGGAGCGGTGGCAGAGTGACTGCGGCAAAGGACGATGGCGGCATGACCCGCCCGGCAGCCATCGTGCCGGGCAAATGGGCGCTGATCACGGGCGGATCGGACGGCCTTGGTCTCGCCTTTGCCAGCGACCTTGCGAGGGCCGGCATGCACTGCCTGCTGATCGCGCGGGCCGAGGACAAGCTGGCCCGCGCTGCCGCCGCCGTGCGCGCGCTCGGGGTTGAGGTCCGCACGCTGTCGCTTGATCTTGGCGCGGTGGACGCGGTTGCCAGAATCGAAGCTGTGAGTGCCGACCTGCCGATCGGGCTGGTCGTGTTCAATGCCGGGGCGGAAGCTTCGGGCGCGGCGTTTCTCGATCTGCCGTTTGCCGCGTGGGCTGCGACCATCCAGCGCAACGTGTTGTTCCTGACCGAGGCGCTGCATCATTTCGCGCGGCGTCTGGTTGCTGGCGGAGGCGGCGGGCTGATCATTGTCGGGTCGGAGGCGGCGTTTGGCGGAGTCGCCAGATCGGGCATCTACACGGCGACCAAGGGCTATTCGCTCAATCTGGGCGAAGCACTCTGGGCGGAATTGCGGCCGCGCGGCGTCGATGTGGTGACTCTCCTGTTCAAGATCGCCGACACGCCGATGTTGCGCGAGACCCTGGCGCGGCGCGGCATTCCGGTCGAGGCGACCGGGGCGTCGGACCCGGCGGTGCTGGTTCAAGGCACGCTCGACGCACTCGGACATGGACCGGTCTACAATCCGGACGCGGTATCGGCTGACGATCCAATGACCTCCAATGATGCTCGGCGCGCCCGGGTCGAGGCCAAGAGTGAATTGATGAAGGTGTTTTACGGGTAGCAGGCCGGCGCGTCGCGCCAATCCGAAGGAGGGCACGATGACGGCCGAGCAGGTTCACCGCTTCGATCTGGTCGGCGGCTGCAATTTTCGCGATATCGGCGGATACCCGGCTGCTGATGGCCGCCGCGTGCGGCGCGGAGCCCTCTATCGTTCAGGCGTGCTGACCTATCTCACGCCCGCCGATCACGCGGTGATTGCCCCGGCCGGGATCGTCACGATCATCGATCTGCGCCGGGATGACGAAATCGTGGCCGAGCCCACCAACTGGCCGGGCCCGGTCCGCAACCTTTCTTGGCAGCTTGAGGAATCGATCGCATCCTCGCAGCGCGGCGCGCCCTGGGAGCATACGGCCACAGCGGCCGAGGCCCGGACGTGGCTGATCCAGTCCTATCCGGCGATGAAAGACTGGCTGGCGAAGCCCTTGCGGGGCCTGTTCGATGCCGTGCTTGAAGACCAGATCCCGCTCCTGTTTCATTGCGCTGCCGGCAAGGACCGCACGGGGGTCTGCGCGGCAATCGTGCTGGGGCTGCTCGGTGTTGAAAAGGACGCGATCCTTGAGGATTACTGCCTGACCAACACGGCGGTCGATCTCCATGCGTTCACGATCACGCACCGCGCGGCGGGCATGGGGCTGACGGATGGCGAGCATCCGTTCGAAAGAATGGTGCCCGAGGTGCGCGATGCGCTCATGCTTGCGGACCCTGCCTATCTCGAAGCCGCGCTCGACAACGTTGTGGCAGCGCACGGATCGATCGCTGGATACGCCCGGCAGGCGCTTGGTCTGAATGACGCGCAGATCGCCGCCGTGCGAGATAAGCTGCTGGACAGCTGAAGCCGTTCAGCGGCCAACCGGATAGGTGATGGTCTTCTCCTGCTGGAACTCGCGCAGCCAGTCCGGTCCGTATTCGCGGCCGATGCCGGACCGTTTGTAGCCGCCGAACGGTGCATAGGCCATTTTGCCGTAGCCACCGTTGATCGCGACGTTGCCGGTGCGCAGTTGCTGCGACATCTCATAGGCCTTGTCCGCGTCGGCGGTCATGATCGCACCGTTCAAGCCGTAGCGCGACTCGTTGGCGATGCGCACCGCATCGTCGTCGGTGTCAAAACCGATGACGCAGCCGACCGGGCCGAACACTTCCTCCTGCGCGATGGTCGAACCGTTGTCGACATCGTCGAACAGGGTGATGTCGACGAAGAAGCCCTTGGACAGGTGCGCCGGCCGCGTACCGCCGAGTGCCAGCGTCGCGCCTTCGTCACGCCCGGCCTGGATCAGGCGCTCGACCTTGCCGCGCTGCGACTCGCGGATCAGCGGCCCCATCAGCACACTGGGGTCCGACGGATCGCCGATCTTGAAATGCGCCGCCACCGCCTTGGCCGCCGCAACAAAGCGCGCGCGGACTGAATTGTGCACCAGAAAGCGCGTCGTGATCGCGCAGCCTTGCCCGGCGTTGACCGTCAGCACCATGACCGCCAGGGCAGCGGCGGCTTCCACATCGGCATCGGCGCGCACGATCATCGCCGATTTGCCGCCCAGTTCGAGGTGGACGCGCTTCAAGGTCGGCGCAGCCTGGCCCATGATCGCAGCTCCGACGGCTTCCGATCCGGTAAAGGTCACCATGTCCACGCGGGGATCGGTGGTCAGTTGTGTGCCGACTTCCGGCCCGCCGGTAATGATATTGAGCACCCCGGGCGGCAAACCGATTTCATCTGCAATCTTGCCCAGCATCAACGCCGAGTAGGGCGTGAACGGCGAAGGCTTGAGGATCAGGCTGTTGCCGGCCAGAAGTGCCGGGGTGACTTTGGCAAGATTGAGCAGGAACGGGAAGTTGTAGCCGGTGATTCCGCTGACTACGCCCACGGGTTCGCGCACGACCGTGCCACCGCCCAGAATGCGCGGGCCGGTCGGATTGATCATGTTGGCGTTGGACGCGACCGGAATCTGCCGCGGTTCCTCGCGCCGCGAATGGTCGATCGCCGACTGCAGGTGATCGAGCGGTGCATCGACCTGGACCGCGTTGGTCACACCCTGCGCACAGCCCACTTCCTTGAGGATCAGTTCGACGAGCTGGCCGCGACGCGAAACGAGGGCATCGTGGAACTGCTGCATGACCGCACTGCGCTGCGCCTGGCTCATGCGCGGCCACGGGCCGCGCTCGAAAGCCTCGAACGACGATGCGATGGCCGCTTCGGCCGCTGCCGCATCGCCGACCGGTGCTTCGCCGATGACCGCTTCGGTAGCGGGATTGAGCACGGCTTCGCTGCTCGCCCCGGCATGCCAGGTGCCATCGATGTAGAGCCGTTCGATGTCGGTAAAGGGAATAGTCATGCATTGCCTCGCGGGGTTTGGAGGATAATCTCGGAAGCCCGCAAACCGACGGCCATCGCAGGGGCATTGGTATTGCCAGATACCAGTGTGGGGAAAATCGAGGTATCAACCACGCGCAGTCCGCTTACGCCGCGCACGCGCAGCTGTGGATCGCAAACTGACCGGTCGTCTGCGCCCATTCGGCAGGTGCCCGCAATGTGGTAGGCAGTGCCGCCAAGCGCCACGGCATTCTGCAGGATATCGTCGTCGGTCCTGACCATGGCACCGGGGAACTGCTCTTCGATGATCCACGCCTTCAGCGCCGGTTGCCGGCCCAGCGCTCTCAGCCAGTTGAACAGCGATACCGCAGTCTTGCGGTCGATCTCGGCGGAGAAATGGTTGGCATCGATGAACGGCTTTGCATCGGGATCGGCCGATTGGATGCGCAGCTCGCCCCGGCTTTCGGGGCGGGTGAAATAACCAAGAATGGTCAGACCATGGTGCTTGTCCGGGATCACGCCCTTGTCGGTCACATTGAGCGAATAGAGGCTCACGCCGATCTGCGCATCGGCGTGGTCAAGCTCTGGGCGGGTCTTGACGAAGCCGCCGACCTCATGCGCGCCATGGGTAAGGGCGCCCTTGGCGAACAGGCCATATTGCAGCACGGATTTGAGCAGCCCCATGCCCTGGTAGTTCAGGTTCATGCTGTCGCCGGCAACACGGTAAACCGTCTGCAGATAGCGATGTTCGCGCAAGTTTTGACCGACATCAGGCGAATCGACAATCACCGGCACCCCGGCGGCGCGCAGCACCGCTTCAGGACCGATCCCGGAAAGCTGAAGCAGCTTGGGTGACTGGACCGCGCCTGCCGAGAGGATCACTTCGCGTGCGCCGACAAAGCGGATGCCGCTGCGGTTGCGCAAGGTGATGCCGGTGACGCGGCGGTCTTCGATCTCGACCTTGAGCACATCGGTTTCGACCAGGACGTCGAGGTTGGCACGTCCGCGCGCCGCCTTGAGAAAACCCTTGGCAGAACTGACCCGCTTGCCCTTGGCGATGTTGCGCGTCTGATAACCGAGGCCACCTTCGCGCACGACATCGACATCGTTGACATCCTCCACACGTGCAATGCCAAGCTGCTGCGCGCCGGTAAGGACAGCTTCGCACAGGCCATTGCGACCGGGATGGACGCTGACATGAATCGGCCCGCCAACGCCGCGCCATTCGCCTGCGCCCAGCTCGTGGTCCTCCAGTTCGACAAAGCAGCGGCCGATTTCGTCCCATCCCCAGCCGGTGCAGCCCGCCTGGGCCCAGCCGTCGTAATCGAGCGGAGCGCCGCGGATGTAGACCATGCCATTGACCGAACTCGATCCGCCCACCGCGCGGCCCTTGAGCCACATCTCGGGTGGTTTGTTGCCGCCGGGCGAAACATCATAGGACCACACGTGCGGATTGGCGGGGTTGAGCAACTTGCCGATCCCGCGCGGCATCGCGATCAGCGGGCTGGTATCGTCCGGCCCGCTTTCGACCAGCAGCACGCGGGTTTTCGGATCGACCGACAACCGGTTGGCCAGCACGCAGCCTGACGAGCCGGCACCAACAATGACGTAGTCATAGGTTTCCGCTCTGGCGCTGGTCATCCCCACTGCAGCTCCAGTTCGGGAACGTGCATGATGTTGCCCACGAAGTAGGGCACCCTGAACCCGTCCCTGATGCGGAATTCGGGCAGGGCGGTGAGGAACTCCTCCAGCGCGATCTGCAGTTCCATCCGCGCCAGATGCATCCCCAGGCACTTGTGGATACCCCCGCCGAGCGAGATATGCGGGGCCTTGCGGTCGAAGCGGACAAGCTCGGGCTGCTCGTAGTACGATGGGTCATAGCCGGTCACCGGCGTCGCGACCGAGATATACTCGCCCGGTAGGATCTTCTGGCCGCAGATCTCGATTTCCCGGGCGGCGATGCGGAACGCGGTGACCGGGGCATAAGCGCGCAGGAATTCTTCCACCGCAGTCACGATCAGGGCGGGATTGTTGCGCAGTTCGCGCTGGCGCTCAGGATAGCGCCCGAGGAAACAGAAGATGTTGCCCAGCAGCGAGGTGACTGTGTCAAGACCGCCGAGATAGAGATTGAAGCAATGACCGAAAACCTCGTCGATGGTCCACTTGCGGCCATCGACTTCGTTATCGAATATCTGGCTGATGTAGTCGTCACGGGGGCTGGCCTGCCTGTCGAGGATCTCCTCCATCAGATAGGCCTTGACCTTGCGGACGGCATTGCCGCGCACTTCCCAGTCGTTGGTGTGGAGCATTTCCTTCTCCCACACCAGAAACTCGGCCATCCGCTCCTGCGGCAGGCCAAGCAGATCAAGCACGATGTTGATCGGATACTTTTCCGAGAATTCGTCGACGAAATCGCAGGTGCCGCGATCCTGGAACTTGCTGATCAGCGTACGCGCGCGTTCGCGCACCTGATCGCGTAGCGCAGCCATCTTCTGGGGCGCGAACCTCGGATTAAGCGCGGCGCGGTAGCCGGTGTGGATCGGCGGATCGGCCTCGGTCGGGATCACCAGCCAGTCCTCGCCGATGTTCTGCGCCCATTTGCCCATCCCGTTCTTGGTGAAATTGTCGGGATCGCGCAGCATCTTCATTGTGTCTTCATAGCCCTTGAGCAGCCAGCCGGGCTGGTCGCCGGGGAAGATGTTGGTGACATAGGAAATCGGCGGCAGGCTGGCCTGCAGTTGCGGTATCATTGTTTCCTGCGGGCAGTCGTAGACGCGCTTGCGGGCATAGAGCGGCAGGGTCACGACCAGCTCTTCGGGGACATGGGCGGGGCGCGTTGCAGTAGGGGCGGTGGCCACGGCAGTTCTCCTCGGGTGCAGTCGATTCTGCAAACCGGTTTGTTGGTTTTAACACAGCGCTCTCGGCGGGCGGCGCGCCAGCGCAAACTCTGTCGCCAGCGCGCCATAATCTACCCTGCCGAAACAACACCCTGCGCAAGGCGACTTGGCTCGCACCTAGACAACGATAGGTTCGGGGAAAGGTAGCCGCGCGCAATCCCGGAAGACTGGCAGGCGGGAGAACGACAATGCCGTGGGATGAGGTGTTCGATGTCGTGTGTGTCGGCTCTGGGCTCGGCGGCATGTCTGCGGCATTGACGGCAGCTCATCGCGGCGCGAGCGCACTCGTGGCGGAAAAGTTCCATTTGCTCGGCGGTGTTTCGGCGCTCTCGTCCGGCCAATTGTGGCTGGGGCCGAACCATCTGCAGGAACCCGATGGCATCCTCGACAGTGACAGCGATGCCGAAGCCTATCTCGCGCACCTGTCGCAAGGCTTCGCCACACCCGACCGGCGCAAAGTGTTCATCGCGCGCGGGCGCGAGGCGCTGCGCTTCATGACGGACAGGATCGGCATCGAGATGACCGTGGTGCGCGGACTGCCCGATTACTACTACCCTTCGGTCAACGGGTCGAAGGCTGAAGGCCGTTATGTCGAGGTGCTGCCATTCAAGGCTGATCGGCTCGGCGATCTGGCCGAACTGGTGCTGACCTCGCCCTATGGCGACGGCTACAGCTTCACAACGTCGAACGAATGGGTGCGGATGCAAGAGGGTGGTGAGCCTATCGGTGCGTGCCTCGAGCGCCATCTCGCAGCCGGCGAGCGCTGCGCGGGGGCAGGGCTTGCCGCCGCGCAAGTGGCGGCGGCGCGCGATCTTGGCGTCGCCATGCGCACCTCGACCGAGGCGATTGATCTGGTCGTCGAGGACGGCGAAGTGACTGGTGTGGTGCTGCGGGATGCAAGCGGCACGCGGCAAGTGCGGGCCCGGCTCGGCGTGGTGCTGGCTACCGGCGGGTACGACTGGAAGCCTGCGTTCGTCAGTGCATTCGATGCCCTGCCAGATGCGGGCAGCATGGCTCCGCCAAGCGTAACGGGTGACCATATTGTGATGGCGGCCAAGGCAGGGGCAATCCCCGTGCCGGCGCGTGCGCCGGCGCAAAGCCCGATCTTCGTCGGCTACAAAGTGCCTGCCGAGACGATCTATGGTCAGCCTTCCTACCGGATGTGGCTGCCCGGAACCCCCCGCAGCATCGCGGTCAACCGGTATGGTCGCCGTTTTGCCAACGACGGCTTCTACCCCGATGTTGCGACAAAGGTCGGCCGCTTCGACGGCCAGGAGCAAGGTCAGCCCAATTGGCCGGCGTGGATCGTGTTCGACCAGACCATGCTCGATACCTATGGCCTCATGCCAAGCTGGCCAGGGCAGTCACTGCCCGATGGCATGGCGACCAGCGCCGACACGATTCCCGAACTGGCGCACCGTATCGGCATCAATGCGGAAGGGCTGGAAGACACCGTTCGCCGCTTCAACGGCTTCCGCGTCTCCGGGATCGATGAAGACTTTGCGCGCGGCAGCGTGCCCTGGGGTCGGATCATGACCGGCGATCCGCGCCTGCTCAATCCCAACCTCGGCCCCATCGAGAAAGCGCCGTTCCATGCGGTCAAGATCGAGCGCGTAACCATGGGCGTGCCCACCGCAGGCCTGCCGATCGACCCCGACGGCCGCGTGCTCGATGCGCGCAATGCGCCGATTGCGGGCCTTTATGCGGCGGGCAATTCCGCCGCCTGGCTCGATATCGGCGGGGGCTATAACAGCGGCATCGCGAACACCCGGGGTCTGCTCTACGGGTATCTTGCGGCCTTGCACATGACCGGACAGCACGCCCGGCCTGAACTCCAGCCAGCGGAGGCCTGAACCTTGGACATCACCATTTACCAGCTCGAACGCTCGCGGTCGGAACGCGCCGTGTGGCTGATGGAAGAACTTGGCGCACCCTATGCCATCGAGTTCTTCAGCCGCTTGCCGACGTTGCAGGCCGAGCCGGCCTTCAAGGCGCTGCACCCGCTGGGATCCTCGCCGGTGATCGGAATCGACGGCAAGCCCCTTGCGGAGAGCGGTGCGGTAATCGAGTTTCTCGCCACGACGCAAGGTAGCGGCGCGCTGGCGCTGGGGCCGGATGCGCCGGACTACGCGGACTATCTGTACTGGTTCCATTTCGCCGAAGCGACCCTGATGCCGGCGCTCGTCAGCGAAATCATGGCCCAGTTCGGCGGAATCGAAGCGGATCATCCGCTGCGTGTGCACACGCGCCAGCGGATTGCCCAGTTGCTCGCCTTCACCGACGCGCGCCTTGGCGCCGCGCCGTTCTTTGCCGGCGAGGCCTTCACGGCCGCCGACATCATGATGACCTTCCCGTTCACGATGACGCGCCAGTTCGTCCCGGTCGATGTCGAAGGCCACCCGGCCATTGCCGACTATGTGGCACGGATGGAAGCGCGCCCGGCCTATCAGCGCTGCCGCGCGATCGTCGAGCGTCCGTGATGCAGGAGCAGGCGCGCGAAGCGCAGGACGAGGCGGGGATTCGCGCATGGATTGCCGCAAACATGGGCGGCACGATCACCGCCTTCGAACGGTTGGCGCGCTGGCGGCCCTCGTGGCAGGTGACAGTCGTGCGCGCAGATCAGACGCTGGTCCTGCATGTTCGCGGCGACCGGCCGAGCGGTCTTGGCATCTGTCCGCTGAAGCGCGAATATGAAGTGCTTCGCCTGCTTGAACAGAACGGCATTCCGGTTCCGGCGGTCCATGGCTGGTGCTCGGCCCCGGAAGCGATCGTGATGGCGCACATGCCCGATACGCCGTTCCTCGGCGATACCTCGGGCGATCCCGTGGTGCAGCGGATGGTTGAAACCTATGCGGGCCATCTCGCCAGGATCCACGCGCTTGATATCGCGCCGTTCGCGGCGGCAGGCCTGCCCGCCAGCCACGGTGCCGCCGCGACAGCCCTCGATTATCTGCAGTTCGCCGAGGGCCATTACGAGCCCGAGGATCAGCCCGATGCGCTGCTGCGCTTTGTGACGGGATGGCTGCGCCGGAATGTGCCGATGCACCGCGAAAAGACCGCGGTGCTGGTGGGCGATGCGCCGCAGTTCTTTCACAACCGCGAGCGGGTAACCGCGCTCTACGACCTGGAACTGGCCAAGCTGGGCGATCCGATCGCCGATCTGGCCTCGATCCGGGTCCGCGACATCAACGAACCGATCGGCGATGTGGCCGCCGTGCTCGCCCGTTACGCCAGCGAGAGCGGCAGCGAGATCGACTGGCCGACCCTGAGCTATTACACCGTGCTGCTGTTCATCGCCGTGCCGCTCATGACCAAGGCGACATTCCGCAAGGTCAGTCCGCATCCCGCTTTTGTCGAGTATCTCTCGTGGGGCATGGGGACGAGCCGCGCCGCGCTGGAGGCCATTGCCGAAGCCGAGGGAATCCCGCTTGAACCGGTCGAGGCCCTCGCGGCGGTCCCCTTGCGCGACCCTCATGCCTGGCGCGACCTCATTGTCCAGAGCGCCGCTATGCCGGCGGGAGGGTTCTTCCGGGAGCCCCCAACCCTGTCGCTGACGAACTATCTGCAGCGGCTTGCCGAAAGCGGTCACGCGCTCGAACGGGCTGACCTCGATGATGCGCACGACCTGCTGGACATTCGCGGCGCGGATAGCGCGGACCTCGAACAGCGGCTGGACGCATATGTGCAGCAGGTTGCCCCGGAGCGAACCCGGGTGCTCGTGCGGTTCTTCCACCGCCGCCAGCTACGCCGTCTCCAGCTACTGCGCGATTATCCGGGTCCGATCGTGACACGCGGGCTCGCCCCGCTGGACCACGTGTTCCCCTCTGCCTATCCGCGTCCGGCGGCGGGCTGACGAGAGGCTGTCCTGCGCCGCGGGCAGATCATCCGGTCAGCCAGAACGGGCAATTGCCGTCGGGCCCCTTACCGCGCGCTCCAGCCGCCATCGACCGGCAGAACATGGCCCGTTACCATCGCCGCCTGAGCGCTGCACAGCCAGGCAATCGCATCGGCCTGTTCGGACGTCGCGATCACGCGCCGGATCGGCTGATTGGGCAACAGGTGGTCGATCACCATCTGCCCCATCTCGGGCCCGGCCTTGTTGTACGCTTCGGTCGGGGTCACGCCCGGCGCGATGCAGTTCACCCGGATGCCGCGCTCCGCATAGGATACCGCGGCAAACTTGGTCAGCCGCACGACACCGGCTTTCGCAGCGGCATAGGCGGCGCCGGCAGCGCCGACATGGAGCACGCCAGCCAGCGACGTGACATTGCAGATCGCGCCGCCACCATGCCCGATCATATGGGCGATCTCGTGCTTCATCGACAGAAACACGCTGCGCAGGCTGACCGCCAGCGTGTGTTCCCATGATTCAAGGCTCTGTTCGTGAAACTCTGCCCCGGCGGCATCGCGGTGCGCATCACCGACGACGTTTGCGGCGATGTCGAGCGCCCCGAACGCAGCCACCGTGCCTGCGACGAGCGCGGCGACATCGCGCTCGTCGGTTGCGTCGGCATGATGAAAGGCTACGTCAAAACCGTCCGCGCGAAGCCGTTCGCTTGCAGACCTGCCGGTCTGGGCGTTGATATCCGATAGCATCACGCGCGCACCGCGCCGGGCGAAACCTTCCGCCGTTGCGAGACCGATGCCCGCGCCCGCGGCGGTCACCAGCGCGACCTTGCCGTTGAAGGAGCCGCTCATGTGATCAGCCCCATATGACATGAAGCGCGCGCGGACCGCGCAACTGCGCCCCCAAGATGACCGGCGGCGGGTGATCCGGATCGAGCCGCAGGTTCGGCAGGTCGAGCAAGGCGTTGAGCATTGCTTCCATCTCGGCCTTGGCGACCGGCATGCCGAGGCACATGTGCACGCCCGCGCCAAAGCCGACATTCACTTTCTGCGGCCGGTCGATATCGAAAGCGTCGGGGTTCTCGAACACGCGCTCGTCGCGATTGGCCGAGCCCGAACACAACGAAAGTGCCGCGCCAGCCGGAACCTTGACACCGTGGAACTCCACATCGACGGTCGCCTGGCGGGCGAGGAATTGCGATGCGGTTTCCCAGCGCATTCCCTCATTGACGGCCTTGGCCACCAGCGTCCGGTCCGCGCGAATGCGCTCCAGCAAAGCCGGTCGCTCGAGCAGCGCCACCATCATGCTGCCAAACGAGCGCGTTGTCGTTTCGGCGGCAGCGGGGAGCATCTGGCGGATCAGTTCAGTAATATGCGCGTCGTCGAGGCGGGCACCGTCATCCTCGGCGCGGAGCAGATAGCCGATCAGGTCCTCACCGACCGATCCTTCCGCGCGGCGCTGGCGCACCACTTCGAGGGTATCGTCATAGAGTTCGCGCGCGGCGGCAAACGCCGCTGCCATGCTCGCCTTGGCTTTCTCGGGATCGCGCTGCGGCCCCACCAGAATGCGCATACCGCGCGCGGCAAATTCCTGGGTTCTCGCCTCGTCCTTGGGAAAGCCGATGATTTCGTAGATCAGCCGCACGGGCAAGGGCAGCAACAGGTCTTCCATCAACTCGGCCTTGCCGCGCGGGGCCAGCCTGGCGACCGCATCGGCGACGACCGGAATGAGCAAGGTCTTCCACCCGGCGATCGCCTTGGGCGAAAAAGCCGGTGCCAGCAGTTTGCGCGTCACCGTGTGCGTCGCATCATCCATGCCGGTGAGCAGGAATCCGCCGAGAAACTGACCCAGCCCTTCCTGCAGCAGCGTGCTGGTAAAGGTCTTGTTGTCGCGCAGCACCGCCAGCACGTCGTCATAGCGGAACAGGGTGAAGACCAGCCGCCCGAGATTGGCATAGTCAGCCTGCGAAGGCACGTTCCACCTGGCCAGAATATCGCCGACCATGATGGGCTCGTTCTTGCGGCATTCGCGATAGACCGTGTGCGGATCCTCGATATCGATGCCGTAAACGCTGCTTACTGCGGCAAAGTCGCGGCTGATTGCGCTGGGGTTGTCGGGATCACCGGTCATGCCTCAAGCTCCCTCCAGCAGTCGCACATGGAGCGCCGCCTCACCGATCGACGTAGGGCCGAAAACCTGCAGGCGCCGCCCCTCGATCGCGCTCAGCAAGGTGATCAACGCACTATCATGCTCGGGTCCGGCGCCAAGGACGAACGTTTCCAGCGCCGCTTCAGCTTCCCGCCATCCGGTGAAGGTCTGCTGCAGGAAGGCGCTTACTTCGGCAAGGTTGCGCGCGACCATGGGCCCGCCATGGGCATCGGCCCGGACCACCCATTCGACGAGCTCGGCGGCCTGCCGCTTCTGTCCTTCGGCCACCGGATCTTTCGGCGCAATTCCGGCCAGCGTATCGGCCAGTTTGCGGATCAAGGCGGCATTGTCGCCGGTGGCTTCGATCAGCGGGGGCAATTCGGGCAGGGACGTGCCCGACAGCTGTGACAGCGCCAGCAGGATCGACCGGCGCAGCGCCAGATCGAACTGGAGATAGACCGCGTGCGGATCGGCCGGGCGCGGATCGGCGACCGTGCCGGTGAACTGCATCGTGCCAAGCAGCGAGAACTGCAGCACGTGGAACAGCACCGCAGCCCGGTCCACCGGCTCGCCGCTCGCCTCTGCGTAATACTCGAACAGTTCGGCAAGCGGTGCGCCCAGCGGCTCGATGGTATTGCGCATGCTCATGGTGGCCAGATCGACCATGGGATCGCCGATCATGCTGAACTCGAAGTCATAGAGCTTGGTCATGCGCTGGTCGTGCACCAGGAACTGCCCGGAATCGAACTGGATGAAGCTCGCATTGGTGCGGTGACGCGGCACGTTGCGGCGGATCCACTGGATCACGAATTCGATCAGCGGCTCGGGCCGGGCCTTGGTCCGTCGGTAATGCGGCAGATATGTGTTCAGCCCGACCAGCGCGATCTCTTCGGCACCTTCCGGGATATGTACGCCGGCCTCGGCAAAAGCTTCGACCGGCAGCTTGTGCATTGCCGCCACAGCCGTCATGTAATCGCGCCCGACGGCGCTTTGCGCGGCAGGTGACAGATCGGACAAGTCGCGCGTGCCCTTGATCGATTCCATCACGATGCACGGCGGGTCGGCGAGATAACCGTAAACTTCGGGCACTGGAATGCCGTGTCGGTGCAACACGCTGATGATATCGGCCTCCCGCTTGAGGTCGGGAAAGATCGCCACGTCGCCGGTGCGGTCACCCCGCAAGTGCACCTCCACGATCCTGCCGTCCACATCGACATCGGCAAACCACGCGGGGCGCCAGCGCACCTGCTGTTCCATGCGAACGATCGTGCCGCCCATGGCCCTCTCGACAAACTGCCGGATCCGCGCGACGGCTGCCTCGTCGTATTCAGCAACGCCCAAGGCTTCGGTCATCCGGCTGCCTCATCTGCTGCGGTTCTGGCGACAACCGGGCCGAATGCTGCAGCCGCTGCGCGGGTGTTCATGTATTCCTTGCCCGAGACGATCAGGCCGTCGCGCACGATCAGCAGGTTGTGGTATTCATTGCGATAGACGGTGGTGGGAAAGGTCATTTCCCCGCGCACCTCCACCGCCACCCGGTCACCCTCGGCAGTGATCCCGACAATGTCGGCCACGCGCTTGTGCGCTGTCAGCAAGCCATCGCGCACGCTGGCGAGGAAGGCGGCCCGCGTCATGTCGCCAAACCCCAGGATCCACCAGGTGCAGTCGGGATGCTGGAGCGCCTCGATCGCGGCCATGTCGCCATCGACGACCGCCTGCATATAGCGGCGCGCCACCGCCTTGTTCGCTTCGGTGTCGATCATCGTCAGACCTTTCCTTGTCCGTAGAACAGGTCGGCAATGCCGGCCGTGTAGAATGCCAGCTTGTCGGGCTCGAGCCCGTAATGCGGGATCACCGGGGTGCACGCATCGGCGTGCTCGACCCGTTCATGGAATCGCCTGAGGACCTCGTCCTTGGGGCCGACCAGCGCGATGTTCTCGACCATCTCGTCTGTGCAGGCGGCGACCATTCCGGCAAGGTCGCCCGCCGCGAACCGCTCCTGCAGCGCGCGTGCCGGCGCGCCCATGCCGATTCCATCGAAGTAGCGCAGGTACTGCGGCGACTGGCTGTAGAAGGCGATGTTGGCGCGGGCGTCGTTGATCGCCTCGCGCTTGTCCGGGTTTACGGCGACGAACATCTGCAGGTTGACGGTCACCGCCGACCGGGGCCGTCCCGCCTTGCCCAGTCCGCGCCGCAATGCGGGCATCGCGACATCGCGGACCCACTGTGCGTTCCACAGCGGATGGCCCAGCAGCCCGTCGGTGATCTCGCCGGCCATCTCGCAGGCATTCTGCATCACGGCGGGCAGATAGATCGGAATTTCGGTCCGTAGCGGCGGCGCGAGCGTGCGGAAATGGGTGAGGTCCAGCGTATGATAGTCGCCCCGCAGCACCCCGAGTTCGCCGGTATGCCCCTTGGCGATGATCGCGCGGACCATGCCGATGACTTCGCGCATGTGCGTCAGCGGCTTGCCATAGGAGGACCCGAAGGCTCCTTCGGTGAGGCTCTGCGCGCTTGATCCCAGCCCCAGCACCGCACGTCCGCCGCTGATCAGATCAAGATCCATGATGTTGCACGCGGTTTCGAGCGGACTGCGCACGAAGGCCAGCGCGATGCCGGTGCCGAGCATGAGGGTTTCGCTTAGCACCGCCGCCGCCGAAAGCGGGAGGAAGGGCGCGCCGAACGTCTGCGAGGCCCAGATCCCTTCCAATCCTGCGGATTCATATCGCGCCACCGCAGCGGCGAGTTGCGGTGCGGGCATCGGTGGCAGCTGCGCCCAGATGTGCTCGGATGCGGTCATGCCCTGGCCTGCTCCTCGAGGTCGTAGAGTTCGTCGATCTCGAGGTCCTTGGCCGCCATGCAGAACCGTTCGAGCGAAGGCAGGGTAGCCTCCTTCGGGTTGATGTTGGACTGCCACGCCACCAGGCCCCAGACGATCCAGCGGCGATACTCGCGCCACGCCCCATTGAAATCGATCGTGATGCCGTGGTCGGCGAGGACCGCGAGATAGTGGCGCAGCAAATCGCGTTCTGCAGCGCGCCGGTCGGCTACGGTGATCGATCCCACGGCAAAGTAGCTGTAATCGCGCCAGACATGCCCCTTGCGCACGATCTGCCAGTCGAGAAACAGGCGGCCACCATCGGCCATGCCATAGCTGTTGCCGAGATGCGCATCGCCGTGGACCAGGCAAAGCGGTGATGGATCTGCAAGGTCGTGTGCACACAGTTGCAACCAGGCCTTACGCAAGTTCTGCGGATCGCCCGCGAACCATGCCGGGAACATCGCCACGCGCTCGGGCAGGCGGTTCACCCGCGCGTAGTGCTCGGCCATCATCGCCCAGTAGTCGTCGCCTGCGTGATCGGGGGCCATTGCGCGCCGCAGCCAGTCCGCCGCTTCCAGCCGGGGATCGCCCCAGGTGCTGGCATGCAACTTCGCGAGCGCCTCCACCCCGCGCATCGCCTGCTGGGTTGTGATCGGTTCGGCCGAGGTGCCGAACCGGCCGCCCCAGCATTCCATGTCGGCGAGGACCAGCAAGCCCTGCTTGCCATCCGCATCATCGTCCCAGTCGGCATAGAAACAATGTGGCGCCGGAAGCTGCAGTCCTTCGCACAAGTCCTTGTAGAAGCGTGCCTCGTTGACGTTGGCTTCGCCGCTCAGCGGGCTGCCAGACCAGTTGGACTTGAGGCACAAGGCCTGCGGCAGTACCGCCGGATCGGGCCCGGTGACTGCGATCCGCACTTTCGTGGTATGCCCCTGGATGATCTCGACCACGTCCATCGTGGCAATCTCGATCCCGGGGTAGCGCTGGCGCAGCATGCGCTGCAGCCAGACTGCATCGACGGCTGAAAGGTCGGTCGGAAGCCGTTCCGTCCGGGCCGGATAACCACGGGCCATGGCTGCTGCCGCGTCCACGCCGGTCAGCCTTGCAGCGCGGCGACATGGTCCATCATGTCCATTACATGGGCATGGTGAGCCGACATGCCGCCGTCGATGACAATGACCTGACCGTTGATATAACGCGCTTCGGTGGAACCGAGGAAGGCCACCAGCGCTGCGATGTCGGACGGCTCGCCCAGTTCGCCCATCGGCATGTGCCGGGCGATGATGTCGAACTCCTTGCCCGCGACACTGCGCGAATGGGGCGTTGCGATCGGTCCCGGTGCGATCGCGTTGCAGCGGATCTTCTGCTTGCCGTGCTGGGTTGCCATGTAGCGCGTCATCGAAATGACGGCCGCCTTGGACGTGCCATAGGCGATGCGGGCGCAATCGCCGAGCATACCCGATCCCGAGGCAAGATTGACGATGGCCCCTCCGCCGGCTGCCGCGATGTGCGGGATCGCGTGGCGGCAGCAATAGAGATAGCCGGTTGCGTTCACATGCAATGTGCGCTCCCACACCTCGTTGGGAATGGTGACGGCATCGCTATCGCTGGTCATCGTTGCCATGTCGGTCAGCGCGGCATTGTTGACCAGCAGGTCGAGCCGTCCGAACGCCGCCACGGTGCCCTCGATCGCCGCCTTGACCGCGCTTTCATCGCCGATGTCGAGCGCGAACGCCGCCGCGCTTTCGCCCAGTGCGGCCGCGACTGCGGCTGCGGCGTCGCCGTTGATGTCGGTCACCGCCACGCGCGCGCCTTCATCGACCAGCCGCTGCACCACGGCCGTGCCGATGCCGCCCGCGCCGCCGGTCACGAACGCGACCTTGCCTTCAAACCTGTTCATGGCGGACATTCCTCTCGGGGGTGGGATGCCCGGCGTCGGCGCGCCGGTGCGACAGGGGTGGCGGGGGGAGGGGATCAGATTTTCGGCATGATCTCTTCGGCCACCCAGCGCAGCCGCTCGAGGTATTCCGACTTGCCGCTGATCCCGGGCGGCAACGGCACGATCGTCTCGGTGATGCCCAGATCTTTCAGCCAGCCGATCTGGTCGATGATCTTCTGCGCATCGCGAGTGCCCGGCGCACGCGGATCATCCATCACTTCGTGATGCGCGCCCACGTTGAGCATCTCGAGCGCAAAGAACACCTCGAACGGACGGCCATCGTATTCGGGCTGCGACTTTATCAGGTCGATGCAATCGGGGAATGTTTCAGGGGGGGTGCGGAACGGGGACCAGCCATCGGCGAACTTGGCAGCCCGCTTCAGCACCGGTTCGGCATCGCCGCCAAGCCAGATCGGGATGCGCGGCTTCTGGATCGGCTTGGGCTCGAATCCGGCGTTCTTGAAGTTGACAAACTCGCCTTCGAAGCAGGGGCTGTCGGACGTCCACAGCTCGATCATTGCGGCCAGATATTCGTCGGCCATGCGCCCGCGCTTGTGGAAATCCACGCCGAGCACGTCGAATTCATCCTTGAGCCAACCGACCCCGAACAGCGCTTCGGCGCGGCCGCCGCTCAGCCAGTCGAGCGTCGACCACGCCTTGGCCTGCACAATCGGGCTCTGCAGCGGCAGGATCGAAACCGAGGAGGACAGCCGCAGGTTCCTGGTGCGACCGCCAAGATAGCCCAGCGCCACCACCACATGGAAATAGTGATAGCCCGAAAGGTCATAGTGCTCTGGCGGGACCACGAAATGCTCGCCCAGCATGCACTTGTTGAAGCCCAGCGCGTCGCCCTCGGCGATCAGGTCCCCGACTTCGGCTCCGCTCAGCGCGAACTCCCAAGGCTGCACCATCGCCTTGACGTGCATGGAATTGGGAACACCCATGTTGAGCTTCATCGTCCGTCCCTCGCCGAAATTCCCGCTCCTCGGCGGAGCGTGGGTTCTTGACGCGGGATCATGGTCACAGGCCCCCCGCGCACCACCTTCCCAAAGGCAGGGCTCCTCCCGCGGCTGCGATGTCGTCTGCCGTATCGATGTCGAGAGCCAGCCCCTCGCGCCGGATGATCGCCGCCCCGGGCAAGCCCAACATATGCCGAGCCAGACTGTCCGGTCCGAACGCAAAACCCACCGCTGACGCTCGGTGCAGGGCCAAGGCGTTGGTGCCCTTGCCGTGGCGGTCGGGCGCGATGGCTGCGCCGGCTGTTTCGGCAGCCTCCAGCATTGCGATGACATCGTCGGCGCCGAGCAGCGGCAGATCGGCATGAATGATCAGCAGTTGCAGGCCCGCGAGCAGGCCGCACACCCGGTCAAGCTCGGCGTTCAGGCCTGCACCTCGATCGGCTTCCCACACCGTGCCGGGCAGATCCTCGGGCACCGGCGACAGCACCCGGAGCGATCCGATCGCATCGACGCTTGCCAGCACGGCGATCACATGCACCACCATGTCCCGCGCCAGCGCGGAATGCGCCGCGCGATCGAGCGTCCCTGCCAGCCGCGTCTTGCGCTCCGCCGCCGCTTTCAGCGGGACAATCGCGGTCCAGGTCATGATCCGGCGATCCTGGCGGCAAGGTCGAGTGCCACTTGCGCCACGCGTGCCTTGTCAGCGTCGGTGCGCATCAGGGTATCGGTGCGGACGATGGCCAGTCCTTCCGGCGCATCGTCGCCCTTGTCGATCACCAGCCCGTCGAGGCAATCGCCATAATGAGTGGCGATCGAGGCATTGACCGGCTGGATGCCCAGCTCATCCATCAGTTTGGCGGTCGGGCCCTTCACGGCCTTGCCGCCGATGATTGGCGACACCGCCACGACGGGTGCTGCCGTGGCGATCAGGGCCGCGCGGATCCCTGGCACGGCCAGCAGCGGGTCGATACTGAGGAACGGGTTCGAGGGCGCCACCAGCACTGCATCGCTTCCTGCAATGGCGGCGATCACGCCCGGAGCCGGCCGTGCGGTCGCGGCACCAGCAAAACGGATTCCCAGGACTTTGGGAGAACAGCGCCGCGCGACAAAATAGTGCTGGAAATCGATCTCACCCTCGTCGGTGTCGAGCATCGTTGCCACGCGCTCGTTCGACATCGGGAGGATCGTGGCAGCAATGCCAAACCGCCGCGCAAAATCGGCGGTTATGGCATCGAGGCTTTCGCTCGCTGCCAGCCGGGCACTGCGCAGGACGTGGAGCGCCAGATCGCGGTCGCCCAGCTGGAACCAGTCCGGGCCGCCGATGTCGCGCAAGGTCTCCAGAAAATGCCAGGTTTCGTCGGCACGGCCCCAGCCCTGCGCACGGTTCGCCTTGCCCGACAAGGTGTAGAGCAGCGTGTCGATATCGGGCGACACGTGCAGTCCGAGGTGGCGAAAATCGTCCCCCGTATTGACGATGGCGGTGATGGCAGCGCCAGGCAGCACGCGCATCAACCCCAGCGCCAGCTTCGCGCCGCCTACCCCGCCAGTCAGGACAGTGACTTTCAAGGGGTTAGGCACTTTCATGGGAACAGGTCTTCGGCCAGCGGACGGGTCAGGTCGGTGGCGGGGCGCGCTGCGCCCGACACGGCATAGCCGCGCACGATCACGGCGGGAATGCCTTCGCTGCCTTCGCCCATTGCCAGTGCCGCCGCGCTCGCCAGCAGGTCCGCTACGGCGATCTGGGTCACCTCCAGCGCACGGCCGTCGCGATCGTGCAAACCGCGCCGGTCATCGAGCGCAGGCAGACCGGCTGCGCCGATCCCCACCGCGACCACACCCAGCCGCCACGCCCGGCCGAAGCTGTCGGATATCACCACCGGGCAGCCCAGGGCAGCGGATATCCGTGCTGCCGACGCATCGGGGTCGAGCGGCAGCAGCAGCGCACGTTCGGCATCGCCGGTACCGATATTCGATCGGTCGATTCCTGCATTGGCCATCACCAGCCCCAGCCGGTGCCGGACGATCAGCACGTGCGGCACGGCTCGCAGCACCGCGCTTGATTCGCGCAGGACCAGCTCGACCAACCGGGGATCCTTGCGCGTGATTTCGGCCAAGCGGAGCGCTTCCTCGCCAGGCATCACGTCAGCAAGCAAGACCGATCGTCGCTCCGCCTTCGAGACGATCTTCTGGGTCACCACCAGGATATCGCCCTGGCGCAGCCGTGTCCCGGCGCTGGTCACGGCCCGGCCGAGGATCGCGACGAGGTCGTCGCCCGGTGCCACTTCGCCGATCGACGCAAGCGGAATGATCTCGATTCCAGGCACTTTGATCGCGGTCCTCGGGCATGCCTGCCGCCGGGTTCATTCCACCGGCGGCACCAGCTCTCCTGTGATGCGAATGCCTGCGCCGTCAACCCGATAGGTCTTGTTCATGAAGATCAGGATCGAGGTCAGCGCCTCGGCAGCGGCGGAATTGACCAAGGCGCCCGCGTGAAGACCGCGCAAGCCCATGGCGTCGGCGAGGGCGACCACTTTGGCCCGCGCTGCCTTGTCGTCGCCAAACACCAGCACGTCGCAGCCCACGTCGATGTCCTCGGCCAGCTTGTGCGCGGCCACGTTGTGAAAGGCGGAAACCATCGTCACACCTGCGCCGAGCAGCTGCTGCGCCCGCACGGCCGCCGATCCTTCGGCTGGCAGTTGCACGCGCATCACTTTGGGCGGCATCAGCGGAACGGTGGTGTCGACCACGATTTTCCCCGTCACATGCGGCCTGATCTGCGCCAGCGTCGCTTCCTGCGCGGCGAACGGGACGGTGACGATGATCAGGTCGGCCTGCGCCGCCGCCGCGGCATTGGCGAGGCCGGTCAGCCCGTGGCCCAGTTCGGCGGCCTTGGCCTGCGCCGCATCGGGCTCGCGCGATCCGATCAGGACAGGATGGCCTGCCCGCGCCAGCCGCCAGGCGATCGCCGCGCCGAGGTTGCCGGTCCCGCCGATGATGCCGATGACATCATGGCTCATGCCGCACCTGCCTTGGCGTGCGCCATGAAGCGCTGCATGTCGGCATAGACGCCCGAATGCGCCGTGAACCCGCCATCGACAACGAGCGAGGCTCCGGTGATGTAGCGTGACTGATCGGAGGCGAGGAATGCCGCAACTTCGGCGATGTCATCGGGCGAGCCGAGGAACGGAACCAGGTTGTGCTCCTGCATCAGCGCCTGCGCCTCGGGCGGGAGGTTCTCGTCCAGCGCCTCGGTCATGACGAGACCGACAACAATCACGTTCGCGCGGATGCCTTGCTTGCCATACTGGGTCGCGACATAGCGCGACAGGCCGAGCAGCCCGGCCTTGCTCGAGCCATATGCGGGATAGTCAAGATCGCCCGCGAGGCCCTTGCCCGAGCCGGTAAAGATGATCGAGCCCGATCCGCGCGCGAGCATGTGCGGGATTGCGTGCTTGGCCGCGAGCATCGAACCGGTGAGGTTTGTCGCAAATGCCTTGTTCCAGAACTCCAGCGGCATGTCGGTGATCGCCGCATCCTCGAACATCGCGCCGGTCTGTGCCGCGTTGCTGTGCAGGATATCGAGATGGCCAAAGGTTTCGACCGTGCGGGCGATCCCCTCGGCGATCGAGGCTTCGTCGGTCACGTCCATCGGCACCGCCAGCGCTTCGCTGCCGGCCGCCTCGATTTCCGCGACCACGCCCGCCAGCCGGGCTTCAGTGCGCCCGGTGATCGCCACTTTCGCGCCGCGCGCCGCAAACATTCTGGCGGTTGCACGGCCGATGCCGCTGCCACCACCGGTGATGATCGCGACCTTGCCCGCAAGCGGTCGACTGAGATCGGTCATTCTGTCACTCCGTCATGGCCGGACGATGGTCCGGCACCAATTCATAAAGCGTCGTGCGTTGGCGCGCAGGCCGCCCTGCGCGGCGTGCTAGCGCAATCATCTGCTCCGGCCCGAACTCCTGACCGTTGACCCCGCCGGCGGCGCGCGTGATCGATTCGTCCATCAGCGTTCCGCCCAGATCATTGGCCCCGGCTTGCAGCACGGCGGCGGCCGCGTCCGGACCTAGCTTGACCCACGAAACCTGAATATTGGTCAGGACGGGATGGAGCATGATCCGCCCGATCGCGTGCATCAAGACAGCCTCGCGATAGCTCGGGCCCGACCGCGCCTGACCCTTGCGCCAGATCGGCGCTTCCATGTGCACGAACGGCAGCGGGACGAATTCCGTAAACCCGCCGGTCTCCTCCTGGAGCGCGCGCACTTGGGCCAGATGGCGCGCCCAATGGTGATATTGATCGACATGGCCGAACATGATCGTAGCGGTTGTACGCAGTCCAACACAGTGTGCAGCGCGCATCACATCCAGCCATTCGTCGGCGCTTACCTTGTCTGGACACAGGATTGCCCGCACCTCGGGGTCGAGGATCTCTGCAGCCGTGCCAGGCAACGTTGCCAGCCCCGCTTGCTTCAACCGGCCAAGATAGTCCTCGAGAGGCAAGCCCAGCGTGCGCGCCCCGTGCATCACTTCCAGCGGCGAGAATGCATGGATATGGATCCCGGGCGCAGCGGCTTTCACAGCTGCCAGAATGCCGAGATAGGTATTGCCGTCATAGTCGGGATGAATCCCGCCCTGCAGGCACACTTCGGTCGCCCCGCGCTCAACGGCCTCTGCTGCCCGGCGGCCCACTTCCTCCAGATCGAGCCGGTAGGCAGGGCCGCGCATCGCCCGGGTGCTACCCTTGGAGAAGGCGCAGAAGCCGCAGCGGTACAGGCAGATGTTGGTGTAGTTTATGTTGCGGTTGATGGCGAAGGTCACCGTATCGCCAACGACTTGCGCCCGCATCCGGTCCGCCAGGGCGCACACGGCGGCGAAATCGTCCCCGTCCGCCCCGAACAGGTGCGCGGCTTCATCGGTTGTCAGCCGCCCGCCTGCTTCGATCCGCGCAAGGATCCGCGCGATCGAACGGGTTGCCGGGGCAGGCAAGAGCTCCGGCACCGCATCGCCATGACCCACCGCCCAGTCGCTATCCTTGGGCAGGCCGCGCCCGTCCACAGCGCGCAATATGGCCGGCGCGATCCGCGGATCGCACCAACGCACGGCCTCACGTGCATGCCGCGGCCCGATCGCCAGCCGCTGGCGCAGCGTGCGTCCGGCATCTGCGGTGGCGTCGGCCAGAACTTCGAGATGCGGCCAAGGGGCCTCGGGATTGACGTGGTCGGGGGTCACCGGCGATACGCCGCCCCAGTCGTTCACCCCCGCCCGAACCAGATGGCCCAGGGCCGAGCGGTCATGCAAGTTGGGCGGCGCCTGGATGGTCATCTCCGCCCCCAGAATCAGCCGCGCGGCGGCAATCGTCCAGACATGGTCCTCCAGCGTCGGTTCGACCCGGTCCGCCATCCTCGTGCCCGGCTTCGCGCGGAAGTTCTGGATGATCACTTCCTGGATGTGACCGTATTCACGGTGCAAATCGCGGATCGCCAGCAGTGCCTCGATCCGTTCCAGCCGGGTCTCCCCGATGCCGATCAGCACTCCGGTGGTGAACGGCACTTGTGCCCGTCCGGCAGCAGCAATTGCGGCAATTCTGCGCGCAGGTTGCTTGTCCGGCGATCCATGGTGCGGCTGGCCTTTCTCGCACAGCCGGGCGGATGCGGATTCCAGCATGATCCCCATCGAAGCCGCGCAGGGGCGCAGTGCGGCGTAGTCGGCCGCGTCCATCAGTCCCGGGTTCAGATGCGGCAGCAGGCCGGTCTCGTCCAACACCAGCGACGCCATTTCGGCAAGATACGAGAGCGTCGTCTCGTGTCCCAGCTGCGCCAGTGCCGCTCGCGCGGACGGATAGCGCGCCTCCGGCCGGTCGCCCAGCGTGAACAGGGCCTCACGGCATCCCATCGCCGCCCCAGCGCGCGCGATCTCCAGCACTGCCTCACGATCCAGATAGGCCTGCCCTGCGCGGCCCGGGGTCTGGGCAAACGTGCAATAGTGGCAGACATCGCGGCATAGCTTGGTCAGCGGGATGAAGACCTTGCGCGAGTAGGTCACGATCGCGCCGTGTCCGGCCAGGGTCAGCGCCTGCGCCGCCTCGCACATGGCCTCTGGCGGCATGGCCGCAAACGCTGCGGCCAGATCTGCCGCGCCTGCATTCGGGTCGTCCCAGACAGCCATCACATCGCCTCGCGCGCGGCGGCGAGGCCGCGGATCGTTTCCAGCGGGGCGGCATGCCCCGGCAAGGCCGCGATGAAAGTCGAAACGCCCATCCGCTCCAGCTTTGCCAGTACCGGACTTGCCGCTTCCACCGGGCCTGCAAAGGTGTCAAAATCCGCAAGGAACTCGCTCAGGCCAAGTTCGCGCATCAATTCCACGTTCTTTCCCTCGACTACAACATGTTCGGTCGGGTCATAGCGCTGCTGAAACCTGCGTACCTTATCCTGAAACTGCGTGGGAATCCGCGCGAAAGTCTCGGGCGTGCGCATCGCCATGGCGTTGACGGCGATGAACGCCCCCAGATCGGCCAGCGCCTCGGACCGCGTCGGGCGGATCGAGGTGTAGGACATCACCCAGATATCGATCATGTCGGCATCGCGTCCCGCCCGGGTTGCCGCATCGCGGACCACGGCAATGCGCCGCTCGAGATCATCGAGATGCTGGTCACCCATAAACAGGATCACGCCGTCGGCCTGCTCCCCGGCCAGGGCCAACGCCTTTGGGCCGAAGGCGGAATAATACAGCGGGATCGACCGCGGGAAGCGCAGCGGCTTGACTTGCGCGCCATGCCATTCGATTCCCTGTCCGCCGAAGAGCGCTTTCAACACTTTGATTTCGTTTGATATCTCAACCTGATTGGCGGGCATCCGGCCGATCGCCATCACGGTGCTGCCACCCGTCGCCAGCCCGAGCGCCACGCGGCCGCCTGACAGGTCGTCGATCGAGCACAGCGCATTGGCCGTAACCAGCGGATGGCGCAGGAATGGGGAGGTAACCATTGGCGCGATCCGCGCCCGCGGCGCTTCGAGCGCCACGAGCGTGAGCGAAACATAGAGCTCGTGCCAGCCGGCCGGCGAATCGCCGACGGTGATGAGATCGTAGCCCAGATCGGAAGCGAGGCGCACTTCGCCGCGAAACTGGTCGAGAGACTCGCCCCACAGGCTGCAGATGCCAAGCTTCATACGACCTTTCCCGATCCTTATGGCGCCATTCCCGGAACAGCCCCATTGACGCGGGCTTGGAGGACGGACGCATCGCCCTGACCCGCCGAAAGATAGGCGGGCAACAGAACGCCAGCCTGCTTTAGCCTGCGTGGGCCGCACGCCGCATAGACCAGTCCGACGATAGGTTTTGTGCAGGGCCCACAGGTGCAGTGCTGGGATCATCGCCCGCAAGGGCCGGCGCAAGCAAAGGAGTCCCTGTCAATGGCGGCCACGGCGGCAACCGAGATATCCAGCCTCGACGCGGACGCACTGCTCGCCCAGTACCCGCTGCCGGAATACCTGCGCGAGAATGTGCGGCCCGGCCTCGACATGCTGCTGCTGTCGGCTGCGGAAATGCCCGACCTCAATGCCAATGGTCGTGCGCGCTTGCTGTTTGGAATCCATGACGATCTCGGCCGGCTCAAGCAGATCGCCGACGATCGTGCGCGCTATCCCGAAATCGCCGAGGTCGAGATTCGCGAACCACTGTTTATCGTAGGGCTGCCGCGCTGCGGCACGAGTGTCCTGCATGCCTTGCTCAACGAGGATCCCAACGTGCGCGCGCCCCTGCAATGGGAAATCGCCTACCCCTCGCCGCCGCCAGAACGGGCAAGCGAACGGACCGACCCGCGAATAGCCAGGTATGACGCCTACTTGTGGGAGAGCTTCGGCGGCGACCCGAAGGAACTGATGAAGGGGCATCCGCTCGGGGCCATGATCCCGCAGGAATGTGGATCATTCATGACCACCTCGTTCCAGAGCAGCAACGTTTGCATGCTGCAGAACCTGCCGCGCTTCTATGAGTGGTTCAAAGGAATCGACGCCACGTTTCGCTATGAGGTGCACAAGATGTGGCTCCAGCATCTGGGCTGGAAGAACCCGCGCCAGCACTGGGTGCTCAAGATCCAGGAGCACATGTACAAGATGCGCGAGTTGCGCACGGTCTATCCCGACGCGATCTTCATCCAGCCGCACCGTGATCCGGCGCAGGTCATCGCCTCGATCTCGCAGCTCATGTACGTGATCCGCAGCCCTGCTTACGACGAACCGGGCAAGGACAAGATCGGCCGCGAGTTCCTCAACTTGTGGGCGGACGGGATCGAGGCCATGATGGACTATCGCGCCGCGCACCCCGACCTTCCGATCCATGACATGCGGTTCAAGGACCTCATCAGCGATCCGGTCGGCACCATCCGCACCGCCTATGCCCAGTTCAACCGCGAGCTGAGCGACGAGGGCGCTCAGGCCTTGCTGCAGTGGCTGGCGGAAAACCCCGCCGACAAGCATGGCAAGCGCAGCTACAGCCTTGAGGAGTTCGGGCTGGACGAAGCTACCGTGCGCGCCCGGTTCGCCCGCTACACGGATACCTATCGTGACTTCGTCTGAGGCTGCCGCGCTGCCGCAGTGGTCCGACTACCTCGGATTGCTCGCCAAAGCCGAAAGCGTGCTCAGTCTGCTCGCCGATCCGTCCGATCCGCTCGCCCGCCAGGAAGCCTATCGGCTGATGTTCATGGCGCTGGCGGCCGGCTTTCAAAGCACCTTCGTCGATCCCGATCATCCCGAGTTCACCTGCGCGGTGAGCAACGTAATGAACAGTGTCGGGGTCAATCCCGATTTCATCTACGGCTCTGCCGCGATCCGGGGTGAGGGCAGCTATCGCCTCAGCGGCAAGCGCGGCGGCGGCGTGTTCGTGCTGTTCGACATCAATGCCGGATCGATCGGCGTGCTCGATGCGTTCGGACCCTCGGTCGGGTTCATCGATCTCGACGAATGCACGCTGGGCCCCGAGGGCAGCTTCGATATCCTGCTCAGCGCGCAGCGGCCTGATGGCTACGGCGGCGACTGGGTCAAGCTCGACCCGCGCGCCTGCAACATTGCGGTCCGCCGCGCCTATTACAACTGGGGTGGCGAAGAGGAAGCCCGGATTGCGATCGAGCGGATCGACCGGCCCATCGGCCCGTCCCGACTGGACGCTGCCGAGATCGCCCGCCGGCTGTCGGCACTGTCCTCGTTTGTCGAGCGCTATGTCGGCTTTGCCATGAGCTATGGCGCGCGCCAGCGCGCGCAAGGCATGGTCAACCGGTTAGAGCATGACGATTGGGCGGGCCGCGGTGGCCTTGCCGGCCAGCACTATTATCAGGGCATCTTCGCGCTGGAGCCTGGGCAGGCCATGATCCTAGAAACAGAGCTTCCGGATACGGTGCGATACTGGAACATCCAGCTCAACGATCCGCTGTGGAACACGATCGAGTGGTTCAACCGCCAGAGCAGCCTGAACGGCGCGCAGGCCGTGCTGGACAGCGACGGCCTGTTCCGCGCGGTGATTGCGGTGGATGATCCCGGTGTGCCCAATTGGCTGGACCCCGGCGGGCATCTGACAGGCTCCTTGATGCTGCGCTGGACCCAGGCGAGTTCGGGGCCTGAACCGCGCTTGCGCATCGTCGATGCTGCCACGGTTCGCGATCACCTTCCCCCCGATACCCCGGTGGTGAGCGCCGATGCGCGCCAGCAGATGCTGCGGCGGCGGCTGCGCGCTTCGCAGTGGCGGCACCGCTGGTAAGGAAAGGGCGCCGCCATGGACCTTGGAATTGGCGGACGCCGCGCGCTGATCGCCGGATCGAGCAGCGGAATCGGGGCCGCGATCGCCTTGGCCTTGGCGCGCGAGGGTGTCGAGGTCATCGTTCATGGCCGCAGCAGCGCCAGCGCCCGGGTCGTGCTTGACGCGATTGCCGCGTCAGGCGGAACGGCTTCTGCGGTGCTGGCTTCGCTCGCGGACCCGGCAGAGGTGACCCGGCTGGCGCAGGAGGCGCTCGCGACCGGTCCGATCGACATCCTGATCAACTGCGCCGGAGCCGCCTCCGATCCGCATCGATGGTTCGATGCACCGGCCGGGGCTTGGCAGCGCCAGTTCCAGACCTCGACGTTCTATGCGGTGCAACTGATCCAGGCGATCGTGCCGACAATGCGCGCGCGGGGCTGGGGCAGGGTGCTCAATGTCAGCAGCGGCGCGGCCTATCGAGCCATGCTGATGCATCCCGAATATGCTGCGGCCAAGCTGGCACTGCATTCCATGGCCGCGACGCTGTCCGCCGAATTGGGCGACTGCGGGGTTCTGGTCAACACGCTTGTGCCGGGCCCTGTGCTGACGCCGAACACGCAGGCGTCGATCGACAAGAGCGCCGCTGCGCACGGCTTTGCCGAAACCGGCGCTGCGCGCGAAAAGCGCGTGATCGCCGAAGTATGGCGGGCAACCATCCCGCTGGCGCGGATGGGCCGGGTGGAGGAACTCGCCGATGCCGCATGCTTCCTCGTTTCCGAACGCGCATCCTACATCACGGGCGCGGCGCTGCTGGTGGACGGCGGCTCGGTCGGCTGCATAGCCTGATGACTGGGGCTGACTTGCCCGTCAGCGCCGGATGATGATCTTTGCATGGGGGCTTCCAGCCTGCGCGGCCCAGGCCTGCGCAGTGTGCTCAAATGGAAACACCGCCGTGTCGACATTCAGCCCGACAGTCGCGGCAAGGCCCATCAGGCGATTGAAGGCGGCGCGCCGTTCGGCTGCCGGGCGTTGCCCGGTGCCGACACCGATATGGCTGCGAAACACCAGGTCGCGCAACGACAGGGTCACCGTCTGCCCTGCCTGTACCCCGATGCTCATCATCCGCGCGCCGGGCCTTGTGGCGTGCATCGCGGCTTCCGCCGGCTCGCCGTAGATTACGTCGAGAACAACATCATAGCCCCCGTTAGAAACCGCCTTCAGCGCCGCCTCCGTGTCGCCCGCGCCAAGCTGCGCTGTGGCATCGGCCCAGCCCCTTGCGGCAAGGACCGCCAGACGGTCCGGGTTGCGCGCGGCAGCCACGACGTGGCCAGCGTCCATCGCCCGCGCGATCTGGAGGGCGATCTGTCCGACCGGGCCTGTCGCACCGAGGATGAGAACATTGTCGCCGGGCCTGATCTGCGCTTCTTCCAGCGGGATGAGGGCGCCAATGCCCGAAATGCCGAGCGCAATGGTCTGATCGTCGGCAAGACCTTCGGGGCAGGGCCAGACTTCTGCTGAGGGAACAAGGGTCTTGTCTGCGATCGCGCCAAACGGCGCGATGCTGTGGCCGAAATAGACCCGTGTGCCATCGGCCAGGGTGCCAATGCCTTCGCCGCCCGGCACATAGGCTTGGCCCAAGGGGCCAAAGAAGCCGTTTGCCCGCATCAGGTCGGTGGGGCCGATGCCGGCTGCGACCACATCGATCAGGTGGCAGTCTTGCGTAGCCTGCGGCGCGGGATGTTCACCAAGCGTGAGGCTGCCATCGGGCGTGATGATTGCAGCCTGCATGTGCGGGTCCCATCGGTTCAACCAGTTGCGGGCCGCTCGCGTGAACGCAGGCGGCCCGCGCAAGACTTTTCGGATCAATAAGCGCCGGGGGGCGAAATGCCGTCCGCACCGGTCAGATTGCGACCGAAGATCTCATAGCCGATCGTGGGAATGTTCTGGATGTGGCGTGTCGCCATCGACACATCGCGCCAGTAGCGGTTGATGGGCTTGTCGAGCGAGAAGGCCGACGAACCGACCTGGAACATCAGCGACTCGCTCGCGCCGTGGACCAGTTCGATCATCTGCGCGCCGGCCGCGCGGTGCTGCGCCTTTTCGGCCAACGTGAACTCCTCGCCCAAGCCGACCCGATCAAGCTTGGCGGTCAGGTCGAACAGGATCAGCTTGGCCGTGTTGACCATTGCGGCGGCTTCGCCGAGGTCGCGCATGTAGGCACCCGACTGCGTGCGCGACGGGATGAAGGTCGTCAGCACCGGCTTCTTCGGCGCTTCCTCCATCACGATCTCGACCATCGCCTCGACCGCGCCGATCAGCTGCGCAATCCCGGTCGTGCGCACGACTGGAACTGCGGGCAGCAGATCGGACGGCGCGCCGAAGTGGCGCTTGGTCGGGTCGATCTGTCCGGCGCGCTCACTCATCAGAACCATCTGGTCGTCGGGAATGAACACATCCTTGGCTATCGCGGTGTCCGAACCGGTGCCCTGCATGCCCGAGACGAACCAGCTGTCCTCGATCGTCATCGTGCTCATCGGCAGGTAGCACATGTTGATGCCCGGTACGACGGGACCGTCATAGCCTTCCAGCACAACACCTTGCTGCGCCCAGGTGGCCTGGCGTGAGCCGGACATATAGGGCCACTTGCCGTTGATGACCCAGCCGCCATCGACCTTGCGAGCCTTGCCCGGAGGATTGTAGGCGCCGCAGACCGGCTCCGGACCGCTGGCAAACACGGCGTCTTGCACCCCATCGGGGGCAAGGCTGGTGATCCAGCTGGTGCCGTTGATGATCTGCATGACCCAGCTGACCGATGGATCGCCCTTGGCGATCTCGATCTGCACGCGGCAGAAATCGGTGGGGGAGAGGCCGATGCCGCCCAGCCGCTTGGGCAGCAGCAATCGCAGCAGTCCGTGTTCCTTGAGCGCCTTGTCCACCGCCGGCGACGGCGCGCGCAGGCGCTCGCCCACAGCCGCTTCCTGCTGGAGCAGCGGACGCAGGCTTCGGGCCAGTTCGACCAGTCCATCGGCAACGTCTTTCGGCGCAAAGTCGCTCGTGGTTTCGAAGGCGAGTTTGGCTACGGAGGCCATCAGTTTGTCCTTTCCATCGGTTCGGCACGATAGCCGACAGTTTGCAGCGCCCATTGCAGGATGTGTTCGGGCGATTCGTTCCAGCTGTGGATCCAGCCCTCGTCCGCCGGGATGACCAGCGTGCTGAGCTGCAGCCTGACCAGCGTTTCAATCAGGATCTCTCGATTGATCGGGCCACCAGTGGTCTCCTCGAGGTAATCGAGAGTGGGTTCCAGCGCATCGCGCACCGCGGCCTTGTGCCGTGCGAAGTGCGTGCGCAGAAATTCTAGGTGAAAAGCCGGCTCTACCTCGAAAATGCGGTCGGGTGACCGCTCGATGGTGAAGTGCGCGAAAAACCGCATCACCGCGCGGAAGCGCTCCATCGGATCGGGCGTGCCGGCGGCAACCTCGGCAATGCCATGCTCGAAACTGGCGCAAACGTACTCCGACACAGCCGCCAGCACGTCCTCCTTCGAGGCAAAGTAGCGGTAGAGCGTGCCGCGCGAGACACCGCTTGCATCGCTGATGTCGCGCATTGACAGACGCCGGGCGCCGACTGTCCGGATCGCCCGCAGCGTGCCGTCCAGAATCTTCTGTACGCTGACGAATTGTTCGCCGACGGCGGTGCCGCCCCACTCGTCTTGCGGCAAAAGCTTCATCCCGCCGCCTCCATTTCCGCCAGATTGTGGGGTATACTCACGTAACCGGGCAAATGCTGGCCGCCATCCACGTTGATCAGTTCGCCGTTGACGAAGCGGGACATGTCCGAGGCGAGGAACACCACCACCGGGCCGATGTCGTTTTCAGGATCGCCCGCGCGCTTCAGCGGGTTGCTTGCAGTCGCCATGTCGAGGAAGCCGGGCACCGTCTCGACAAGTTCGGCAAAGACCTGGCCCATGCCGGTGGGGGCAATCGCATTGGTGCGGATGTTGAACCGGCCCCATTCAACCGCCGCTGACCGGGTCAGTCCCAGAATTGCACCCTTGTTCATGTTGTAGTCGCTGTGGAGCCAGGCACCGGTCTGGGCGTCGATCGAATAGAAATTTACGATCGAGCCACCGCCGCGTGCCTTGAGATGCGGGAACGCCGCGCGCATCGCCCACCAGCTTCCGTAAGTGCCGATCTTGAGCGTCTGTTCGAGCATCTCGTCGGTCTTGTGCTCAAGCAGGACGTTCGGTGAGAGCGCCGAGCCATTGAGCACCAGCGTGTCGATCCCGCCGAATTCGGCCACGGCGCGGTCGATCATGCCGGTGACTTGCGCTTTCACGGCCATGTCGGCCGAAATGCCCACTGCCTTGACCCCAAACTCCGCCCGGATCTCTGCAGCCACCCGCTCGGCCGCCGCGCCATCGCGGCCGGTGATCAGCAGGTGCGATCCCTCACGCGCCATGCGGCGGGAGATACCGTGGCCAAGGCCCTTTGCGCCTCCGGTGACGATCGCGACCTTGTCCTTGAGCAGGCCGGTCATGCAGCGGCCTCCCGCAGCGGTTCGATCAGCAGCTTGTCCATCTCCATCCTTTCCTGGCACCGATCGCGGGTCAGAACATAACCTCGCGTGGTCCCGTTCTTATCCTTGAACAGATACTTCAACCCTGCTGCGTCGTCTTCGACCTTGGTCCAGACTCCCACGCAATCGGCCGGTCTGGGAAGCAGGACTATCGGGTAAATGGTGGTTTTTACCTGCACCGACAGCGTTGGAAAGCGGATCTCGGCAGGGGTGCCGAGTACCCCGGAAGCGATCGCGCGCGCTGCCGCCATGATCGGGGTGACATAGGCTGCCAGACCTTGCGGGTACTCCGCACAATCGCCGATTGCATAGATATCGGGATCGCTGGTGCGGCCGGTCTGGTCGACCCTGATTCCGCGCCCGACAGCAAGACCAGCCTCGCGCGCCAGGTCGGTTTGCGGGCGCAGGCCAACGGCAGAGAGCACGATATCGGCAAGCACTTCGGTGCCGTCGTCCAGTTCGGCGCGGATGCCGCCCGCGGCAGTCTTGTGGATCGCGCGGACCTTGCGGCCGAGATGCCATTCGCTGCCGAGCGCGGCCAGCGCTTCGCGTACCCGGTCGCCGACCTCTGCGGGCACAAGCTGCGCGAGCGGGTGGCCGAGCATGTCGACCACAACGGGCGAGTAACCGCTGGCCACCAGATCATTGGCGAATTCGGTGCCGACCAGCCCCGCGCCCATCACCAGCACGCGCGCGCCATCGGGCAGCTTGTCGCGGAACGTGCGATAATCGTCGAGCGTGTTGATCGAGATGGCCAGATGCGCGGCATCGCCGTCGATCGGGGGGCGCACCGGCTCCGCGCCGAGCGCCAGTACGAGCCGGTCATAGAAGACCGGCCCGCCGGTTGTCAGCAGCACCTTGCCCGAGCAGTCAATCGCCTCGGCGAGCCGCCCGCAGCGAAGATCGAGCCGCAATTGCACCGCCATCTTCTCGCCCGGAGTGGTGATCAACGTGTCGGCGACCTTGCCCTTGGCAAGTGCGGTCGAAAGCGCGGGCTTGGAATAGAAGTGCCCGTCGTCGTGGGTGACCAGCGTGAGATGGGCGTCCGGCGCGAGCTTCCTCAACTCGCGCAAGACGCCGTAGCCCGCGAGGCCACTACCGACAACAACGACATGCGGGGCCTGTGCGCTGGCCATCGGATCAGAGGAAGATCGCCAGGTTCGACATGCCAAGCGTCGACTGATCGACGATGATCTCGCGCCGGGCCAACTTGTATGCGCCGCCGACCGACCGCCAGATGTCGCGCCGTTCGGCACTGATTGTTTCATTGTGCGCGACATCGAACCGGCTGCGCTCGACATAGAGATAGCTCGACACTTCGTACTCGCCCGCCGTTTCGCATTCTGCGACGCGCGTGTTGGTGACGAAGCGGCGGGTGCGCGATGGTGGATCCTCGGCCCATGCGCTCTTGGACAAACGACCGGTGCGCACGAGGATCGAGGCGTAGTTGTCGTCAAAATGCATCATCGTGCGCATCACGTCACGGTCCTTGTTGGGACCATTGCGCGTCAGGCGGATCGGAGCGGTATAGATCAGGTCCGGCTCGAGCATCGCCACCCAGTCGTCGAAGCGGCGCTCGTCGAGAGCGGCCGCCTCGTCATAAAGGGTTTCGAGAATCCGGTTGTAGATCTCGCAGCCGAGGGGCACGCGGTTTTTCGAAACCAGCCCTCGCATCACGCCTGCCTTTTCAACCGCCGCCGTTGCGTAGTTTACCATGATACGTCCTCTCTCAAGACCACATATTCCAAAGCTACGACCCGATCAGGAACTGGCCATCAGGTTGTAATAGGCCATCCACCAGTTCCACTGGGTATCGTCCTTGGTGAAGCCGGGATAAAGCAGCCCGCCGCCCTTCCAGCCTTCGGGGCGCTCATGGCCGTGCAGGGCCTGGTACTTGAGGGTGATGTCCTTGCTGATCACGCCGCGTGCGTTGCGCATGATCTGCGGCCAGGTGTCGGCATCGTCCTGCTCGATCACGCCGGAAGTGCCGGTCTGCTGGATCGCGTTCTGCAGCATGTCGCGTTTGACCTGCTCCGGCGCGTCCTTCTCCGCAAAGATGAAGTTGATGAATTCGACCTTGTCCGGGCCGCGCGGAACATAGGTGTGCAGCGCCAGCGCACCCGACGACCCGCCATCGCTGCGCGGAGCAAAGATGAACGCGACAAGGATGTTCGGGAAGATGCCACCGACCTGCGGAGGAATCGTCGCGAGTTGCTCGACCTGATCGCTCGACAGGTTCTTGAACAGCTGGGGGATCAGATTCTCGGTGATGCCCGGCGGGGGCAGCATGTGCAGGCGCTCCTCGACGGACTTGCCCTCGAAGCTGATGTTCGAGAACATCTTGAACGTCTGCGCGGCCTCGAGGCAGCGGAGTGAGTGGCCCTGCTCGCAGCTCACGTCGACGCCGTACATACCCGGTGCATTGTCATAGATCGATTCGGGTGTGCCGCCCATCACTCCGCCTTCCATCAGCGAGCGATGGAGCGTGAGCGTGTGGAACCCGTCCGATCCCGATTGTTCGCCGGGTATTTTCCAGTTGCAGGGCAGCACGAAGCGCTGCGGCGGTCCGAGCATCTCAAGCCCGGCATCGGTGCGGCAGAACAACTGATCGAGATAGTACTTCATGTCGCCGAGAAATTCGTCGAACGAAGGGCCTTCGAAGTCCCAGGTTGCGAAGATCAGCCCGCCATAGACCTGCACGCGCGCCTTCTTGAGGCCGAGCTGGTCCTTGCCCATCACGTCGCCGTGCATCTGCTCCTTTTCAACCGGCGCGCCGATGAAGCTGCCGTCGGGACGGAACGCCCAGCCGTGATAGATGCATCTGTGGGCATGGGCATTACCGGCTTCCGCCGTGCACACTTTCATGCCGCGGTGGGGGCAGACGTTCAGCGAGACATGGATTTCGTTGCTGCGGTCGCGGGTGACGATCACCTGATCCTCACCCATGTCGCGTACCACGAAATCGCCTGCATTGGGGATTTCGGTATCGTGGGCCAGCAGCAGCCACGTTTTCGCGAAGATGCGTTCCATCTCAAGCTTGTAGAGTTCCTGATCGCTCATCACGCGCAGGGCGACTTCGTAGGTGGGCCGCTTGACCAGATCGTCGAGTGTCGCGCCGTCGGACAGCGTGAAGGTTGCTTTCTGCAGCATGATCCTCTCCATCGGATAATTCGTGTATCTCTTATACAGGTTGAACGAAAGGTGTTCAACCTGTATTTAGCCGTTGAGGAGGAGAGACCCATGTCCAAGCGCTTGAAAGTTGTAATCGATAAGCCCGCCTGCTGCGGCTATGGCGTCTGCGCCGATATCTGCCCCGAGGTTTACAAGCTCGACGAGCACGGCATCGTCTATCTGGATGACGAGATCGTACCGGAAGGGCTGGAAGACCGCGCCCGCGAAGCCGCTGATGCGTGCCCGCAGTCGGCGCTCGCGGTCGTCGAGGCTTGAAGACTCCGCTCCGGTCGGCGTGTTGCCGCCGGAGCCGGATCTCCAGCTGGGTTACCCTGCCACTTGTCCGCCAAGCACTTGTGCCACGCATTGCGATTCGGGGATGCGGTCCAGCCCGATCCGGCGATCAACCTCCTCCTCAAGCCAGTAAAGCGCGCGTTCCTGATAGCCGAACGTGAGCTGCGGGATCGTGCCCTGCGTGAGTGATCGCTGGATCGAACGGAACAGGCAGAGATCTTCGGACAGAATGTTGCGCACGATGCCGTTCATCGCCTGCCAGTGGGCGCGGTCGGCATCGCTGTCGACATCCCAGCCCATCAGCCGCACTTCCATGATCGATTTGTCAGGGCCGGCCGGCCAGAAGCTCTGCAACGAGAAGCCGCCGGGATCGAGCGCATAGAAGGTGTTGGGGAAGGTCGGCAGGGCAATAGTACACTCGTTGAAGATTGCGGCCACGTCATCGGGCTTGAACAGATCGGCCTCGAAGATCGTGTCACCCTTCTTCTTGCGTGTGGCGAAGCGCATGTGACCATTGGCGAAGAGCGCAATCACGAAGCTTTGCGAATCAAGAAAGGGCGCGAGGGTTTTGGGGTGGACCGTCGCCACGTGGTAGATTTCAAGGAAGTTGTGCAGCGCAAGCTTCCAGTTGCAGTCCATTTCCACGAGCAGGCGGTCCTTGACGACCATCTTTTCAAGCGGATAGCCTTCCTTCTGCGGGGATTGGGGCGCGAGGAAGTCGTCCAGCGGACCCGCGTCCGCATCGAAGTTGATGAAGATCATGCCGCGATTGACCTCGCAGCGCACGGCCTTGAGGCTCTTGTCCGCCTTGTTCAGGCAAACAAAGTCATGCTGGTCGGGCACCGACTTAAGCTCGCCATCGAGCGAATAGCCCCATGCGTGGTATGGGCAGACGAAGCGCATCGCCTTGCCCTTCTGCTCAAGCAGCAGCGCCGAGCCGCGATGGCGGCAGGCATTGTGAAATGCACGGATGGCGCCGTCCTTGCCGCGCGAGATGATCACCGACTGGTCGAGCTGGTGGAACAGGAAGTAGGAACCGGCCTCGGGCAGTTCGGATACGTGGCCGGCCAGCAACCAGGTTTTCATCCACATCCCGTCGTGCTCGAGCGCGGCAAAACCGCGATCGGTATAGCGTGCAGACGGCACCGGTGGCAGGTAGGGGAAATCGGCGGGGTGCTCGGAACGCAGGAGCTGCGTTTCCATGGTCCGGTGCAAATGGTCGAGAACGTCGGCATGCATCGCACATCTCCTCGATGAGTGGGGTCGGGTTTCGGCCGCGCGTCGGGTGATCAGGCCTCGGCCATGCGCGAAGCGGCAGGATCGTCCGGCGTGATCGCGGCAAAGCAGCTCTGCGCCAGATGGCTGCAGCTGTACTCGCGCACTTCGGTGAACTTGCCGTCGCGCAGTTTGAACACGAAATGATAGGCATTGTTGTAGCGCTTGCCGCTCAGCATCTCGCAATCGGTCTCGGCTTCCACGGCAACGCGGTCACCTTCGGCGGTCATGTCCACGATCGCCAGCTGGATCGGCGCTGTGAGGACTGTCGACATCGTCGACGGCACCTTGGAAAACTGCTCCCGGTTCCAGTGATACAGCAGCCATTCGGGCTGGCGCGCCATCGTCATGAAGCCGAAATCCTCGGCAGTCAGCGCCAGGATCGCGGCTTCGTCGCCGCGATTGACCGCATCGAACCAGCTGCGCACAACGGCCTTGTTTTCCTCGATGCCCATTGTTCTCACCCTCTGTTTGCGGCCGTTCGTTGAAAGCCGTCTGTTCTGGTCCGACCGCGCTTTGCGGTCATGCCGCGATGCGGGAAGCCGCTTTGCGCCAAACGGCCGACAATCACGCACAGCATCGACGCCAATTTCCGGATTCTCGCCTATCCAAAGGCGGGCGTTTCGCATGCCGGGTTGCCGCGTAATGACCACATGATGATCTGCCCGGCGCGGATCGGCATCGTGCGGGAGCATACCGGCCTTGTCAGGCTGCTCGGCAGCGGTGCGCAGGGCGCCTGCACATAACGCCGACGGGGAGGGTTCTTTGGCTACGGACATGTTTGATCTTACCGGCAAGGTCGCACTGGTGACCGGCGCGAATTCTGGTCTCGGGTTTGCCTTTGCGCGCGGATTGGCAAAAGCGGGCGCCGATATCGTCGTGTGGGGCCGCAGGGCCGAAAAGAACGCCGAGGCCGCCGAACGACTGCGCGCACACGGCGTGCGCGTGATCACGGACAGCGTGGATGTCCGCGACGATGCGGCGATCGTCGCAGGGGTCGAGCGCGCAGTGGCGGAACTGGGGCGGATCGACATTGCCGTTGCCAACGCCGGTATCGCCACGCAAGTGCCGTTTGTCGAGATGACCCGGCAAGCCTATCGCGAGCTGATCGACGTCAATCTCGATGGCGCGGTGTTCACCTTGCGGGCGGTGGCAAAGCACATGGTCGATCGCGCGGCTGCCGGCGATCGCGGCGGTTCGCTGATCATCTGTGGTAGCGGATCGATCGCGCAGGGCGTGCCCACGCTGGCGCACTATGGCATTGCCAAGGGCGGGCTCAACTCGCTGGCGAGGGCACTGGCGGCGGAACTGGGGCCGCATGGTATCCGCTGCAATGTCATCGCCCCCGGGTTCATCGAGACCGAGATGACTTTCGCCGATCCCGAGATCGGCGCAATGATCGCTGCCGGCGTGGCTGCCCGGGCTCCACTGGGACGGATTGGCCAGCCTGACGATCTGGAGGGGGCGGCGGTCTACCTCGCCAGCGACGCCTCGCGCTATCATACCGGCGATACGCTGGTGATCGATGGCGGCAAGCTGTTCGCCAACTGATAACGAAAGAAGCAGAACGGATGTTTGCGCGCCCTAACAGCCAGCACAGCCAGGTTGCCTATGTCACCAACGATATCGACGCCGCTATCGAGGTGTTTCGCAGCGAGTTTGGCGCGCCCGGCTTTTACGTGTTCACCAATGCCGGCACCGGTTCCGACAATGGCGGGCCGCAGCTGAAGATCGGGCTTGCCCGCGTCGGCGGAGTGGAAATCGAACTGATCGAGCCGATCGGCAACACCGCGCCGATTTTCAAGGACGTGCTGCCCGCCGGCGATGCACTCGCCATCCGTTTCCACCATGTTTGTATCCGGATCGATGGCCCGCTCGAGAACTGGGACGCGCACCTCGCCTCGCTCGATCTGACGCGCCATCCGGTCGCTTTCGAAGGGGCGCTGGGAGACGTGCTGCGGTTTATCTATACCGACGAGCGCAAGACGCTTGGCCACTATGTCGAGCATGTGTGGATGGCTCCCGACCTCTATGCACAAGTCGCTGGCGCGACGCCGACCTATCCGCCCGCAACCGCGTGATCAGCCGGAGTAAGACCCTTGCGAGACCCGATCGAATTTACTGTTGACGTTACCGATGCGGTTGCCATCGGCATGGCGGCGCACACTGCAGTCACGGTATTCCTGCCTGACGATGGTGCTATGGCCGATCCAGCGGTGGTATGCTTCGCGTTTCCGGGCGGTGGTTACAACCGGCGATACTACAGCTTTGCCATGCCGGGTGCACAGGGCGGCGGCGAGGCCGGTTACCACACGGCGCGCGGCTGGATCTTCGTCACTTGCGATCACCTCGGATTTGGCGATTCGACCATTCCGCCCGATGACCTGCTCGATCTGGACGTGATCGCTGCTGGCAACGACGCCACGGTGAAGTCCGTGATGGAGCGGATTGTCGCGGGCACGCTGGCGCAATGTCTGCCGCCGGTCGCGAACGCCACCTGCCTTGGCATCGGGCAGTCGATGGGCGGCTGCTTTGCCATCGTGGCGCAGGGCAATCACGAAACCTTCGACGGCATCGCCGTGCTGGGATACAGCGGCATCCACACCGTCGTGCCGACGCGGCCCGGCCAGCCGGCGGCGGCGTGGCCCTGGGTTTCGCGCCGCAGCAAGCTGGCATCGCCCCGGATCTACAATCTGGCGCAGCTTGCCGCGTCGCAGGGCCCGCAACTGGGCGATGGTGCCGCGCTGCAGGCCGCGGCGCGCGCGGGCGAGCATCCCTTCCAGTGGGCATTCCACTATGATGACCAGCCCGCCGATATCGTCGCGCTGGATATGAAGGCGTCCGCCGGGCTCGTCGATCCCTTGCCCGAATGGCGCTCGGCCACCACCCCGGCTTGCGGCCTGTACATGGTCGCTCCCGGCGCTGTCGCGATCGAGGCGGCCGCGATCCGGGTTCCGGTGTTCATCGGCGTGGGTGAGCGCGACGTTGTGCCCGATCCGTGGGCCGAACCCAAGGCCTTCAAGAGCGCGACCGACATCCAGCTCTACGTCTGCCCGCGCATGGCCCACATGCACAACTTCGCCCACACCCGGACGCAGTTCTGGGCCCGCATTCACGATTGGGGCGACGGCGTGGCGGCGCAGCGCATGCGGGCGGGGTAGGCGGGGGGCTGGCCGGAAGGCCGCGGCGGTCCCTTGCGAGCCCGGCCCTACCAGACCAGCGCGATCAGAACCGCACACACGATCATCGCCCAGCCCTGAAACAGCCACAGCATCCAAGCCGGGGCATAGCGCAGTTCCATGAACTCGCGGCCGACGACGGTGGCCTTGGCGAACGTGATGGCCAGCACGATCGTGCGGGCGGCGGGGCTGTGCCCAAGCACCACTGATTCGAACGAAACCAGCGTTGCCAGCACGAGGATCAACCAGACGATGCTGATGCGGTTGCGCAAGAGCGATGCCATCAGCGGCTCACAACAGATAGAGCAGCGCGAACAGCGCCAGCCACAGCAGATCGACCAGATGCCAGAACGCGCCGCCGCCTTCGATCAGCGCGATCCCGCCGCTCGGCGAACCATCGGGCTCGAGCTGCCGGAATGTGTATATGAGAACGCCGAGGCCGATGATCACATGCACCAGATGGATCGCCGTAAACATGTAGTAATTGATGAAAAAGGTATTGGTGTTGAGCGTGATCCCCGCCGCGATCTTGGCGGAATACTCGAACCCCTTGACCACCACGAAGCCGGTGCCCAGCATGATCGCGCCGATCAGCAGCCGGCGTGCCTGCCCGCCACTGCCGGACCGGGCGGCGGCCACCGCCTGCGCCACAAACCACGAACTGGTCAGCATCAGCAGCGTGTTGAGCAGTCCCAGCCGTTTGTCGAGCAGCGCGCTCGATGCTTCGAAAAGCGCGGTTTCCTGTTGCCGGTAAACTGCAAAGGTGATGAAGAACACTGCGAAGACCACCAGATCCCCGCCGATAAAGACCCACAGTCCCTCCTCGCCGGGAACATGGCCCGGTGCCTTTCGGGTGGCGCCGGTGGCCATCAGTCGCCTCCCAGGGCGTTGCGTTTGATTGCGCCGAGCATGGCAAAGATCATCGCGTTGAACCAGATGCCGAACACGACTGCGGGCATCCAGAAGGCCAATGCGCCGTTCCAGGCAAACGGGCCGACCTTGAACAGACCGACGGCTAGGCCGGGCAGGAGCAGCACGCCTGTCCAGAGATTCATGTAACCGACCCACCGCGGCAGGATCGGCACGGGCCGCTTGTCTCCCAGAATGACCACCCCCGTCACGACGTTCTGCACGAAGCCCGGCACCGCGGGCATGACAAACAGAAAGAATGCCAGATCACTGAGTGCGTTGATCGTGGTATCCGGATAGTTCGGGCGATAGGCTGCGGCAGTGAAGAACAATCCGGCAAAGAACACGGTCACGAAGCCGTAAGCCACGATCATGATGAACGCATACGTGAGCGGCGAGACCGGCCCCTCGATCTTTTTCAGGAACGTGGCGATGGCGGCGAGAAAAGGAAAGAACAGGACCGACGCGGCCATGACGAGAATCGCGCCGACCAGAATGCCGGTCGCATGGGCGCGGTAATAGGCCGCAACAATAGCTGGCGGAGTGGCCGGATCGAGCGGCGGAAACAACTGCGCCAGCGGCCAGATGCCCACGAACAGCAATGTGCCGGCAACCGCCCCCATATAGGTGCAAATCTTCATCGTCGTGCTGTGCATCAAGGTTTCTCGCCTTCTGTCCTGAAGCCTGCAGCATTGCGGTATCTGGAGCGCCAACACCCACCACTGGACAGGGTTTGCAGATCCTCTGGCCGATCGTGGATCGGCACGGCTCAGCTCGACGAGGATGTGCTGGCACCAAGCACCGCATAAGACGGATCAGTGCGGTCGCGCCGTCCGCCAATTGCGCCGACCAACGGTGGTCCCGCATTGCCGACCTCGTCAATGTCCTGCACGTATTCGCGGTGGTCGATGGCCCAGCGACCGTTTCGGCGCGACCAGCGGTCGAGGTAGCGGCCATAGGCGGTGCCCTGCTGCATGACACCGTCCTGTTCAAAGCGCAGCACGGCGTGGACATAGGCTTCGCTGGCGGCGCGGTCGCCGTCGAGTGTTATCAGGATATTGCTGATGCGGTGGACATGGGCAACCATCCGGCTGTGCTGATGACAGACCCAGTCAATGAAGTCGCGCGCCGTTCCGTCGAACATCGTGCCGTAACGCGCGGTGCCGTCGCCGTGCCAGACTGCATAGCCCAATTCCCGGTCGATCCGGTCCATCGCGCGGGCATAGTTGGTGATCTGTTCGGCGATGGCGAGCTTGTCGACAGTTTCGTTCGGCTCCACGTGGCAAGACTCCCGCTTGGCTTGACAGTACCTTGTTCGCTGGCAACCAGACCCGCGCCTGACCGATGGCAGGTGTGATGTGCCGACACCGGCGCAGCGTCGCGGCAGGGCCGCCTGGGCCGGCAAGCGGGAGTGAGACATGGATCTGGGAATCGCAGGCAAGACCGCATTGGTCACGGGCGGCACGCACGGTATCGGGCGGGCGATCGCAGAGGAATTGGGGCGCAACGGCTGCAGGGTGGTTGTGGTGGCGCGCGGACAGGCCGGTATCGACGAGACCGTTGCGGCAATCCGGGCCGCTGGCGGGCAGGCTGGTGGCGTCAGTGCCGATCTCACCGATCTCGCCAGCTATCCGCGCATGGTGGCCGCAGCGGCGGCCTTGTTCGATGCGCCCGAGATTGCGATCTTCGCGCCCGTGGGGCCGCGCTCGGGCCGGTTCGATGCCATGGCGGACCAGGATTTCGAGGATACGTTCCACAACGTGGTCAAGACCTTCGCCCACTTCGCCCGCGCAGTCGTGCCCGCGATGAAGGAGCGCAGATGGGGCCGCATCGTCACCGTCGGATCGGGCCATGGTCGTCTGCCGGGGCGGCGTGCGACCCTGGGTTTCGACTATGTCCTCGCCAATACGCTGCGCCCGTCAGCGCTCGGCCTCAGTCGCAGCCTCGCCGACGAATTGGCCGAACACGGCATCACCGTGAACACCGTTCCGCCCGGCTTCATCGATACTGGCGCGAACTATGAGGCGTTCTTCCAGGATTGCGCCAAGGCGGTCAACCAGACCTATGATCAGTTCATGGAGGGACTGATCGACCGGATCCCGATGAAGCGCTTCGGCACGCCGGACGAGGTCGCCAGCCTGTGCGCGTTCCTGTGTTCGGCCCGCGCCAGCTATATCACCGGCCAGTACATGCTGGTCGATGGCGGGCGCATGGAAATCTATTACTGAAGGGGGGCTATTGCGCCTGCGCGGCTGCGACCAGCTCGAACAGGCCGCCATAGTAGTACATCAGCTTTTCCATGGACAAGTCGCGGTAGGGGGTCATCGGCGCCAGCGAATCCACGACCTGCCAATACGGTTCGAGCTGCTCGAGCACTTCCTCGACCGGGCCGCAGGCGCAGAACGCCAGCACCATCTCGTCAGTCACGTTGTGCGCCACCGAAGAGACGTCACCGTGATCACCCAAGGCGAGCTGGCAGGCACGCGCCTGATCGCCAAAGCCCTGCTTCTCGAAAAACGGCTCGTACTGCTTGTACCCCGAATAGGCGGCCACCGTGGCGCGCGCGTCGTTGATGGCCTGCTGCTTGTCGGGATTGATCGCGATCCACGGCCAGGCATTGATTTCGATGTCCTCGCGCTTTCGGCCATGTTTTGCCAAAGCAGCCTCGATTACCGGCTTTTGCACATTGGCAGTGTAGTCGGCCGACCACAGCGCATGGACCATCAGGCCGTCGCCGATCTCGATGGCCAGATCGGTCATCTTTTCCTGAAGCGCGGCGATCCAGATCGGGATGCGCTCGCGCACCGGGGGCGCGGTTACCATCATCTCGGCAAAGTCGGCCTTGAAATAGATGCCATCGTAGGGGTCGAGACCCTTGTGCCCGTTGGCGATGATGTAGCGCACTACCTCGACCGTCTCGCGGAGCTGGCCGAGCGGCTTGGCCTTGGGCATGCCGTACATGCCTTCGACGGCAGACGGGATGCTGCTCCCAAGCCCGAGCACGAACCGCCCACCGCTGATGCGATCGACATCCATCGCGGCATAGGCGGTTTCGAGCGGGCTGCGCGTGCCCGCGATGGCAATGCCGGTGCCGAGCTTGAGCGTCTCGGTCACCGTCGCGGCGGCGGCGAGCGGCACGAACGGCGGGCCATAAATCTGCAGCACGAAAACGCCTTCGAACCCGAGCGCTTCCATCTGGCGCGCGGTTTCGGTCAGCTGGGCGGCCGGCAGCACTGGCATCGTCCCCCAGAAGCGGCGTGGGAGCCCCACGGCGTTTATCTTTGGCATGCAGCAGGGCCCCTTTGTTGCGGGTGTCTTGTCCCGAGTGTCCGGCAAGGTCGTCTCCTGTCCGATCTAGCAGGGCTACCGACCGCCGGAATCAGGAATAATTGTTCGCCTGGTCAAAGCCGGGCCGCATGCTTGCGGCAAGCGCCCCCGGCTCTGGTGTTCAGACCGCAATCAGAACCGGAACAGTTCCTTGCGCAGGCCGATGATGTCACTGCAATCGGCGCTGACGTTCTCGCGGTAATCGAGATCGCCGGCCGCCTGGCGATCGGCCAGGGCCATCATCAGCAGACGATAGCGCTGACCCGCCTGATCGAACCGCGAATGCAGGTCCTTTCGGGGCGACAGTTCCATGTAGCGCGGGCTTTGCGGGTTGGTCATCGAACTGTCCTGACGCGATACCTTGTACCCGGCCTTGGGCATCACATGGCGGAACAAGAGGCCAGCGTTGGACGTGTTCATAACCATTTCCATTCGCGTGCGATCCCGCGTTTCAGGCGTGCAGGGATGGAACAGCGGCACATCGTCGCCCGGCGAAAACCGGCCATAGGCAATTGCGCAGTGCGAGCGCAGGTAAATGCGGATCACCTGTCGGACGTTCTGGGTCGGCTGGCGGATGCCGCTGAAGAACTTCATGATCGGCGCGACCGACTTGTTCACCAGCGTCCGCACCATCGTGATGGTCTCGCTGTCATGGAACACTTCGACTTGTTCGCTGTCCGATTTCTCGTCGCCCACAACGTCGGCATGGAGGAAGTCGGCGTGGGTCAGGTCGATCAGGTTTTCGAGGCTGATCGGGGCGGCGCAGTCGAACCGGATGGTCGCGGTCATATGTCTGGGCAGGCCGCCGTTGGGCGGCAGGAACGGCAGGCTGGGCAAGTGCGCCGGATCAGCGGCTTCGGGGCGACCCAGCCACCCCCAGACGAGACCGTAGTGCTCCATCACCGGATAGCGGCCCTGGGCGTTGGTATAGGGGCTCTTTTCGCGCGTGACGATTTCGAGCGGGTGGAACTCCGATGCAACAGCACGGCCATCCTCGCGCCAGACGTAAAACGGCTGCGAGTAGACAGCGCGGCGAACCGGCTTCTTGCCCACAGCATAATCGTGCGCCAGCGGGAACCACGCATCGCGCAAGACGATATCGTGCGGAATCCAGTTGTTCACGGCGTTGAGCGCGGGCCCGGTGGCACGGCGCGGGTTGGATGGGACCTCGTCGTGGTCGGTCGCAGAGGAGGCAGGACGATCGGCGGCTTCAAGCATGGGGGTCTCCGGCAGAAATCAGGCGGCAGCCGTCAAGGATCGGGGAGCAATCGAAGATGCCGGCGAAGCGGTCAGCAACTTTTCGCGAAGCTGCTGACCGTGATGCGAGGCTGAACGGATCAGAACGCGCAGCACCTCAGCATCGACTGTGTCGCGCACCATGAACGATCCCTTGCGCCGCAGGGCCAGTGCGTGCCGGCCTTTGAGCTCCGCACCCAGCTTCGCGCGCCAGCGAACCTGAGTCACGCCGCGCGCGGCGGCAACCGGCGCGATCTGCGCGGTCAGCAGAGTGCGCAGGCTGTCGTCGCGCAGCACGGCCTCTGTCTCACCGGTATCGGGCCGGGTGCGGGTGATGAACGATATCGGGAACTCCGCCGTAGCATAGGCCGGGAAGTGCACTTTGCCCCACTGACAGAACCGCTCCATCACCAGCAGACCGCCTTCCTCGCGCAGTTCCGACATAAGATAGGGCGTGAACTGCACCGCGCGAAGGTCAAGCACCAGACCAGGGTCATCGAACAAGGCATTGACCCATTCATCTTGGCTGAGGCAGACATGTGCCGTGCCGCCGAGCGGGAAGGTTTCGCCCGCAAGCCGGGTGGGCAGGGCGGACTGCGGGTCGAGGTTGACCGACACGAACCCGCCACTTTCCGAAATCGCGAAGGCAGTGGCTTTGTAGACCGGCGGAAACTTCTGTTCGTCCTTCATGTTGGGAATGTCTTTAAGGCGCCCGGTTTCGCCGTCATAACTCCAGCCGTGATAGCCGCACTGGATCCAGCCGTTGTCGCGCACGCAGCCACGCGACAGGGGCGCGCGGCGGTGTGGGCAGCGATCTTCCAGTGCGCGCGCCAAACCTTGCGCATCGCGCCAGAGCACGACAGGTTGATCGCCGATATCGACCGCGAGCGGCTTGGTCGCGGTCACTTCCTCGCTCCGTGCAACTTTCCACCAGAGACTCGGCATGTCTTTTGCTCTACATTCCCGAAACGACGTCCAAATTGACACACGTCAATTTAATTGTCAACACAACCCACATGGCTGAAATCGAAGTTGATCATCGCGTGCCCGACCCGTGCCCAGCTGTTCCGTCTCCAGCCGCGCCGACCAGCCGCCGCCGTGGCCGGCCGCCTGCCGATACGGCCGGCGCAGTGCCTGAAGAGCGTGTGCTCCACCTCGCGTTCGAAAGCTTTGCCGAGTTCGGGTATGAGGGCACCACGGTTCGTGACCTCGCCAAGCGGCTCGAAGTCAGCCACAATCTGCTCAATGTACGGTTCGGTTCTAAAGCCGATCTCTGGCGTCGTGCGGTAGACTGGCGGGTGGCCCGCTTCGGAGCCCCGGTGTTCTCGGTGTTCGAGCGCACCGACCTCGAACCGGAAGCACGCTTGCGGCTGCTGGTCCACCGGTTCTGCGCGTGGGCGGCCGAGAACCCCAGCTTCATCAGCATCAGCCATGCCGAAGGCCGCCGCAGCACCTGGCGGCTCGATTATCTGGTGGCCCTGTACATTGCGCCCTTCAAGCACAGCCTTGATGCCCTGTTCGCGCAAGTCGAGGCAAACCGGCCAATGCGGGCGATTTCGTCGTCGGCGTTCATGGCCATGCTGGTGCAGGGTGTCGGGTTCTACTTCGCCTCGACGCCGATGTTGGTCGCGCTTGGCGTGGGCGAGGAAGCCGATCCGCAAGCCGTGCCGCAGCGGGTTGGCGAATTTGCCGATGTCCTGCTGGCCGGGCTGCTGGGAGCAACCCGGCCCTGATCCTGCCAGGGGGCTGTGCCGATCACTTGATCGTGCGCAGCACCCGCTTGGCGGCGATCTTGCCGGGCAGACCTGAGATGCCGCCACCCGGATGCGCTCCGGCACCCCCGATATAAAGCCCGGGCACCGGCGGCTTGGGGCCACCGAACCCTGTTGCCGGGCGGTTCTGGCCTGACCGCAATGATCCGAAGTCGATGTGGGTGACGCAGCCGTTGGTGGCATGCAGACGCTGTTCGCGATCGCGCGGGGTTTCCACGAAGCGCCCGACTTCGGCATCGAAGCCGTCATAGTATTCCGACATTTGCGCGATCAGGTCGCGCATGGTCCGGTCCTTCAGCTCCGGGCTCCAGCCCCCGCGCGCATCAACCGCCATCGCCGGCACATAGACGTAGGCGAGCCCGCCGCCCGGCGGCACTTGCGAAGGATCGGTGTTGGACAGCGGCGTGACCGAAACGGCATGCGTCGTGGGAATGTCGCCGCGCCGGGCTGCGGCAAAGCTTTCGCGCACCTGCTCGGGCGTCCCGATATAGCCTACCGCCTTGTTCAGGTCCGCCCCGTCGTGGCGCATGTCCTGATGGCGCTTCAGCACCAGCGGCTTCGACATTGCGATGTTGGCCAGGAACGGCCCGGCATTCGAACGGTTGGCCGGGGCGTGCTTGATCCGTTCGAGGAGGCGCCGTTCGACTTTGCCAGGGGTGGTCATGGCATAGGCGGTGCGCGGATCGCAGCTCGCGATCACGGCCTTCGCCTTGATGACATGGCCATCCTCCAGCCGCACACCGCGCGCGGCGCCGTCGTCGATGATGATTTCCGCGACCGGGGCGTTGAGCATGATCGTGGCTCCCGATGCCTCGATGCTCTTGGCCAGCGCATTGGCAAAGCTCTGCAGGCTGCCGATCGGTTTGCCGGTGCCAAGCCGGTGCAGCGCGGCCAGAATCATGTAGGCGGCGCCGTTGCCATCATCGTCGATCGGACCAGCGCCGGCTGCCGTATTGGTCATCAGCGCGATGTTGGCCGGGTGCTCGAACCATTCGCAGGCGATCTGGTCGGCGGTCCCTGCCGCCAGGATCTGCAATTCGTTCTTGAGCCGCACGTTGCGCACGAGGCTTCCGATCATGCTACCTGTGTTCTTCAGGTCGGGACGCCCGGGTTCCGACTTCATGATCGGGAAGCCGATATCCATCAGCGCGTTGAGCAGTTCGAGAAACTTGAGGTAATTCTTGCCATCCTGCCGGTTCAGCCGGCCCATGTCCTCGGCGGTGCGCTGGGGATCGCGGAACAGGCACACGCTTGCGCCCGAGGGGTCAAGATAGGCATAAGTCGGATCGGGATCGACCCAGCGCAGGCCGTGCCTTTCAAGCTCCAGCTCCTCGATCAGCCCGCTGCCGCGCACGAACAGCAATTCGACGGCGCAAGGGGTGACAAGATGGCTCGGCGCTTCCGGGATCATGTACCCTGCGCTGGTCATGCCGCCAACTTTGCCCAGCCGCTCGACGACGATCACGCGCTTGCCGGCCCGGCTGAGATAGCCCGCTGCGGCCATGCCATTGTGCCCGGCCCCAACGACGACGACATCTGCTTCCTCGGTCACCACGGGATCTCCTTTTGCCGGACACCAAGAGTCCGCACGATCTTCAGGGCAGATGGCTGCGGTCAAATTGGTCTGCGCCTTCCCGAAGACAGGTCAAGGGCAAGGTCCGGGTTTGCTTTGGGTCGATGCCGGGCTGGCATGATAGGTCGTGCCGGGCACACGACGGCTGCTTCCCGCGATTCACGCGCAGGGCAGGTCCGGCGGGAGAGGAAGAGCGATGGCGGTCAAGCTGGATGCACAGGCAGTCAACGATCGGTTGACCGCATGGCTGGCTCGCACCAGGCCAGACTGGCAGGGGCTGACCGTCGCGCCCATGGATGTTGTGCTGGGCTCGGGATTTTCCGCCGACATATTCTTCGTCGAAGTGGACTATGGTCTGGGCGGTCACCACCACCACCGCACGCTGGTCGTGCGCCGCCAGCCGCAGACCTTCGAAGTCGTATTCGAAAGCAGCCTGACGCTGCAGGCCAGTATGATGGCCGCACTCGATGCGCGCGGCGATCTGCCGGTGCCGCCGTGGATCGGCATGGAGCAAGACGCCGAGATTCTCGGTGCGCCCTTTCTGGTGATGGGCCGGGTCGAGGGTCAGGCGGTAACGCAGCGGCCAAACTACAACGTTGAAGGCTGGCTGACCGAGCGCACTCCGGCCGAGCGCATGACCCACTTCCGCAACGCTCTGATCGCGCTGGCCAGACTGCATGCGATTGACTGGCGAGACGGTTTCACGTTCCTCAGCCGGCCGGATCGGGGCGAATCCGGGCTGGACCAGTATCTTGGCTATCTGGTCGAATGGCACGCTGAGCGCGGGCGGGGCCGCAGTCTGCCGATCCTCGATGCGGCGATGCGTTGGGTTCTCGAGAATCGTCCCGAGACATCCGAAACTTGCGTGCTGTGGGGCGATCCGACGCCGTCCAACGTGATGTGGCGGCCCGATGGCACCGTCGCCGCACTGATCGATTGGGAACTGGCCGCGCTTGGCCCGCGCGAGCTTGATCTGGCGTGGTGGCTGTACTTCGATGATCTTTTCAGCCGCCGCTTTGCCGTCGAGCGTCTGGAAGGCTTGCCCACGCGCGAGGAGACGATCGCGATCTATGAGCAGGCTGCCGGCCGCAGGGTTGCCAATCTCGATTATTACGATGTGGTGGTCGGGCTGCGCATGGCGCTGGTCGCAGTGGGGGCGTTCGACCGGCAGGTTGCACTTGGCAACATCGCACCGACGAACACCGCTGCCGACAACAACCTGATGACACTCTATCTGGCTGAACGCCTGAATCTGCCCCTGCCGGAACTGGGCAGCGATTTTCGCGATTTCATGCGCAACCTGACCCCGGTCAAGGAAGCGGCAGACTGAGCCGTCATCACCTGGCCGCGCCGCTCGCTACAACTGATTGCTGCCCGCTGCCGCAAACAGCCGCTGAAAATCGACCATGCTTGCCTGGTGTGCGGTAAATCCGCCATCGACCGGGATCAGCGCGCCGTTGATGAAGCGGGATTCGTCCGAGGCGAGGAACGCCACCACGTTGGCGATATCGCGCGGGGAGCCCAGTTCGGGATTGAGATGGTGGGCCAGCAGCACGTCCTTGACCGCCTGCGGGGTCGAATCGATCGCATTCTCGCTCAGCACGAACCCGATCGCGATCACGTTCGATCGCACGCCCTGCTTGCCGTACTGGGTTGCAATGAAGCGGCCAAGATTGATCAGCGCGGCCTTCGATGCGCCGTAGGCGGTCAGTGTCATTTCTCCCAGCAGGCCGAAGCCTGATGCCGAATGGATGATCGACCCGCCGCCGCCTGCAATCATCGCCGGCAGGACATGCTTGCACAGCAGCATCGGTCCCCTTGCGTTGACGGCAAAGGCCTGGTCCCATGCGTCGGCAGGCAGGTTGATCACATCGAGATCGCGCGCCCGCTGCTGCGTGGTCTGGAACGCGGCATTGTTGTGCACGATGTCCACCGTGCCGTGCGCTGCCACGATCCGCTCCGCTGCCCGGGCAATGTCATCCTCGTCGGTTAGGTCGAAGGCCGCGGCTTCGGCGCGCAGGCCGCGCGCCCGCAAGGCGGCTGCGTTTGCCTCGACCCGGTCGGCCAGGATATCGCCGAGGATGACAGTCGCGCCGCGTTCGGCGAGCACCGCTGCCACTTCCGCACCGATTCCCTGTCCGGCACCGGTCACGATGGCGATGCGGTCGCTGAGCGGCTTGGTCATGGTTCTCTCCGGGTTGTCACGGTAACAGAGAATGCGTCCTGTCCGTCTGCCACCTATAGAGCGATAGGCACGGCTGCGGACCAAGGCGTGAGAATTCATCTGGAACGCGCGGGCGCTTCCGCTGCGGGGGAGAGGAACATCATGGCCGTACTGGACGGAAAGGTCGCGATCGTGACAGGGGCCGGTTCCGGCATCGGCGCGCGCATCGCGCAGGTGATGGCCGCGCAAGGCGCGCAAGTGCTGGTCGCGGCGAGCCGCGCCGAAAGCGCAGCCGCAACCACCGATGCGATCCGTGCTGCCGGCGGGCAGGTCGCACCGGCCTATGGCGACCTCGCCGATCCAGCGACCGCGCAAGTGCTGGTCGATGCCGCCATCGCCGCGTTCGGCGGGGTCGATATTCTGGTGAACAATGCCGCCGTGACTGATGCCGCCACGCTGGCGAAGGACGCCAACATTACCGACATGGACGCCGCCACCTGGGAGCACACGCTGCGGGTGAACACGATTGCGCCCGCGCTGCTGTGCAAGGCGGCCATTCCGCACATGATCGCGCGCGGGGGCGGTTCGATCGTGATGATCGCATCGGGGCGCGGTGTGCAGGGCGATCTGGGCATGCCGGCTTACGGGGCCAGCAAGGCGGCGCTGATCAACCTCGCGCTCAATGTCGCCACGCAATACGGCAAGCAGGGGATCCGGGCCAATTCGGTGGTGGTTGGCATGGTGATGACCCCGCCACTTGCCGCTGCGATCTCGCCTGAGATGATCGCGCTGTTCACCACGCATCACCTCACGCCCTATGTCGCCGATCCGCAGGACATTGCCGGCCCGGTGGCGTTCCTTGCGTCGGACGCGGCGCGGTTCATCACCGGCGCCACCATTGCTGTCGATGGCGGGATGACATCGCATGCCGCGCCGTTTGCGGACGTGATGAAGCTGTCGTCGGCCGGCATGCTCCGGCAAGACTGAGCGCGGCCTTCAGCGCCCGGCAGAGAATTCGCTCAGGTAGTGCTGCAGGCGGCTGACGAGAAAATCGGGCAGGGCTGCCGGGGCGCCCATGTCCTTGTCGTTGCCGTAATTGCGCACCGAAAGGATAAGGATCTTGAGCGCGGCGACCGCCATGTAATAGCTGAAGCCCGGCATCGCACGGCCGTAGATCCGCTCGAACCCCGCGACCGCTTCGGCGCCGCGCGGCAGGCCATCGATCCGGGGCACGCCGAAGTTCTCGCTGAACACCTCGTCGAGATAGACCCAGTGCGCCAGATCGACTTCGGGAGGCCCGAGCGTCGCCACTTCGAAATCGAACAGCGCGGCCACCTCGACTCCGCTGGCGGTGTACATCGTGTTGCCCAGCCGGGCGTCGTTCCAGACAAGGCTTGCGGCGGGCGCCGCAGGTGCGTTCGCCTTCAGGAATGCCAGCGCCTCTTCAATCACCGGGAACGAGCGGCCGTTGCGCGCCCAGTCGAACCAATTGCCCACGAACTGGTCGAGGTAGAACACCGCATCCGGCGCCGCGCCGCATCCGTCCGCCAGAAACGGGAAGCAGCGCCAGTCGATCCGGTGCAGCCGCGCCATCTCCTCGATCCCGTTCCACCAGCAGCGAGTCCGCTCGGTGCTTGTCAGCTCCGCCACCCAGCCTTCCTGATGATAGCTCGGAAAATCGGACGGTACCCGGCCCTCGACCCAGTCCATCAGGAAGAATGGCGCGCCCAGAACCCCCGGATCGCTCTCGGCGAACTGGGCCATGGGCACCTTGACCGTGGAGTGGTCTGAAATGGCGCGCATCACGCGGTACTGGTGGAACACGTCAGCCAGCATCGGCACCGACACGTCGCGCTGGATGCGTGCGACGTACCGCCGCTCGGCGGGTGTCCCAGCGTCGTCCCAGCGCGCGGTGAACAGGATGGTCCGGCTGGAAAAGCCTTGCGCCGGTTCCACCGCATCGCTGATCGCGACGGCAGGCGAACCTGGCAGCCGCGCCGATAGCCACGGGCCAAGCCGGGCGGCAATGGCCGCGGTATCGGCAGTGGACTTCGCGGCGTTCATCATGCGCCCAGCGCGATCCGGCCTTGCGCGTCGATCGTGCCATTCAGCCCGGCCGCAGCGGTCCGTTCGGCCACGACGCGCAGGATGGCGTCAAAGTGCGGGTCTCCCGGGTTCAGGATGTTTGGCCGTCCGCTGCTGCCCAGATAGACCGGCACGATCCGCACGCCGGTGATTGCGCCGTCGGTGATCGTCACAGCGGCGGCCAGCCCCCGGCTGGTTTCGTCAAGCAGCGGCGCCGAAATGCCCGACGGCGTTTCATCGCGCGACCATGGCGAGATCATCGCAAACTTGCCCATGCAATAGAGGATCGCCTTGCCGCGATAGACCTCGAAACCCTTGATCGGCAGCGGCCCCTGGCTGACGATCAGATCGACCCCGGCATCGATGAACGCGCGCGCCGCCTCGCGTTGATAGTCGGCAATCGCGGATTCGTGCTCCAGAATGCCCCAGTGGCAGCTGAGCACGACGAGATCGCACTGCGCTTTCAGCCGGGTGATGCTCTCGATCATCGCGCCAAGGTCTTCGCGATTGACCAGCGTGCGGGTGAGCGGTTCGGTTCCCCAGTCGTGCCAGCTGTTGTTCTCGGCGTAAGTATGACGGCGCAGCGGGACGATCCCCGGCGTGCGCCGCCCGGCATGCGCACCCGGCAGGAACCCCGAGGTGCAGGCCAGAAACCCGATCCGCTGGCCGCCGCGCTCGATAACCGCGGGCGCACGCGCGCTGGCAATGGTGTCGCCCCCGCCGACATGGGCAATCCCCGCTTCCTCAAGCAGCGCCAGCGTGCGCAGGAACGCGCGGTAGCCCCCATGCATGGTGTGGTTGTTGGCCACGGACATCACGTCGAACCCGGCCGCCGCCATCATCGCGATGCTCTCCGGTGCGCCCGGGGCAAACAGGTCGCCATGCTCGAAATCGTCGTTGATATGCGCCTCGACCGGATGCGTATCGCCGGCTTCTTCGGCATAGGGCCATTCGCAGTTGCCGAACGTGATGTCAGCCGCCGCCAGCACCGGAGTGACCGCCGTGAACAGGTCGGCCGGTGGCTCGCGGGTCATCAACTGCAGGTCGCCTACTGCAAACAGACTGATCGTACCGGTCGCCATCGGCCACTCCTCGCCCTCGTGTAAGCCAAGCTGGTGCCAGGAGCGTGGCAGTGCCCCTATCGATTGGCCGGTTCGGCGCGTCCCCGAGCGCTTATGCCCGGTGCATGGACCTCTGACAGCGGGTGCGTGCAAGGTGGGGGCGGGAGAGGACATGGCCAGACGATTTGCGGGCAGGGTCGCGCTCGTCACCGCTGCAGCGGACGGGATCGGGGCGGCAACCGCCCGCGCCTTTGCAGAGGCAGGCGCAGCCGTGATGCTGGCCGATATCAACGATGCGCTGGGGGAGGAGCGGGCCGAAGCCCTGCGGTCCGAAGGGCTGCTGGCGCACTATCACCATGCCGATGCCACCAGCGAGGCCGAAGTGGAGGCGCTGGTCCGGCATACTGTCGAGCGGTTCGGCGGGCTGCATCTTGCCGCCAATGTTGTTGGCGATGCCCACCCGGAATCAGCGGGACCAGATTTTCATGCGCAACCGGTTGCTGCCTTCGACCACACCATCGCGATGTGTCTGCGCACCACGTTCCTGTGCATGAAGCACGAGATCGCGCAGATGCTGGAGCACGGGGGAGGCGCGATCTGCAATGTCACGTCGCTGGCCGGGATGATCCATAACGGGTTTGGGGGGGCCGGCTATGGCGCGGGCAAGGCCGGGGTGATCCGGCTGACCAGGTTCGCTGCCGTCAGCTATGCGGACCGCAACATCAGGGTGAACTGCATCGCCCCCGGTGTCACGCCGACCCGGGCCTACTACAGGTTTGGCGACGAATATGCGAAAGTCCTGATCGATGAGCAGGTGGCGTTCCAGCCGATCAGGCGCGCCATCGGCACCGACGAGCAGGCGAGCGCGATAGTCTGGCTGTGCTCCGACCAGGCAGCCATGGTCACTGGCCATGTCCTGCCGATCGACGGCGGCTGGACCGCGCAATTCGCATGACCACGATAGGAACACACATGACGACGCTGGAGGGAAAGATTGCAGTGGTGACCGGCGCCTCGTCCGGGATCGGCGAGGCGATCGCGCGCCGCCTTGCCGCTGCCGGGGCGACGGTCGTGCTCGCGGCACGGCGAGAAGAGCGGCTGGCCGGGCTGGCGCAGGAACTTGGGGGCAAGACCGGATATCTGGCCATCGATCTGGCCCTGCCCGATGCCGCCGAGGCATTGCTCGACTATGTTCAGACCAGGTTCGGCCCGCCCGACATCGTCGTCCACAACGCCGCCATTCTGCATGTCGGGTCGATCGAGGAATTCGACCTCGCACACCTCCAGCCGATGATCGCGATCAACTATGAATCCGTGGTGCGCAGCTGCTACCTGTTCGCCCGCGCGATGAAGGCGGCCGGCAGCGGCCATATCGTGAACATCTCCAGCCTTGGCGCCAACATCACCGCGGTCGGCACCGGCATCTATGGCGGGCTCAAGCGGGCGCTGGAAATGTTCACGGAGGCGTTGCGTATCGAACTGGCAGGGTCAGGGGTCAGGGTCGGCCTGGTCGCTCCGGGCACTACCAGTACCGAAATCTTCGAACCGATGAAGGCCGAAGGCAAACCGGCGTGGGACACCTACATCCCGGCGCTCGATCCCGACGATATCGCGCGCGCCGTGCTTTTCATCCTTGAACAATCGCCCCGCGCCAATGCGGCACGGGTGCATGTCTACTCCGCGCACGAGGCGTTCTGAAGGTCCGCGCCAGGCGGTGATCCCGCCCGGCGCGGGCGGTCATGCCAGCCCGAGAATTTCCGCATCAGCCTCGGCAGGATAGAGCGAAAGCGGGAAGCCCTCGACCGTCTCGCCGAAATAATAGGCATGGCCGCCGCTGGCGAGTGCGCGAGCCTGACGGACCTTGAAGCCGGCGGCTTCCAGCCGGGCCCGCGCCCCTTCCACATCACCATGGATCATGTCGACTGAAGCGAGCGCCCCGCCGATCCCCTCGAGCAACGCGGACGGTCCTTCGATGAGCCGGATGCGGTGCGTGCCCGAAAGCGCCCGCTGCCCCAGCCCAGCCGGGTCGATCTCGCGGAACGCGAGATCGTAAAACCGCGTCAGGTCCGCAGCCAGCGCGTCTATATCGGGAGATATGACGGTCACGCAGCCGATTTTGGGCGGGGCGGCATCGTCCAGCGCGGCAAACGGCAATTCCGAGCGGACTTGCGCCTCGTTCACCCCTTCGGTGCAGGCAAGGAACTGGATGCCATGAAAATCGCGCCCGAACAGGTATTCGTTGACCGCCGGAACCGGCAGCCAGCTGGTCGCGATCGGCTGGTGTCCTGCAGCCGTCATCCTTGCAAGCACTGCATCCGCATCGGCGACGTCGATCGCGATCTCAATCAGGCGGTCGCCTTCGGCAAAGGCCAGCCCTTCCGGCCCGGGCTGGATCGGTTCAATCCCGTGCTCTCCGAACATCACCGTGAACCCGGCTTCGGGATAAAGCTCTGCGATCAGGCCCGGGGTGAAGAACTTCAGCCCGAGCAGGTCCCCCATGCGGCGGTTGAAGGTGTCGATATCGTCGACGCGCCAGGCCATGCGACAGAATTTCGGTACCACAGGACATCCCCTATCCAGTCGGTCCGGCGCAGCGCCAGAGCCATGTTATTACGGAGGTTTCGGCGCACCGGCTGATCTTCTCCGCCCGCAGGAGACTAACCGCCCCAGAACATCCGCCTGCCCCCCTTTGGGTAGGAATGACCTGCAACGGCGCTGGTTATCACCGTGCCTTACTGATGGCTCCGACCAGCAAGGGACGCACAGACGCTCGCCCGGTCCATCTGCAATGGAGAGTCCGATGTCCGAAGCACGTGATCCCACCAACCGCGGGGCGTCTGAAGCTGCCGATCAGCTCGAGCGCATCACCCTCTGGGCCGAGGCCAATCTTGGCGGCAAGGTCGCCCGCATTGAGCGGCAGCGGCGCTGGCGCCCGGTCTGGCGCGTGAGCATGGACGATGGCGGCACCTTGCGCGAATACCTGTTCAAGGCAGACCGCGTGTGGGCGGCGCACCCCTATCTTCATGTGCATGAGATGCATCTGCTCAATGTGTTGGCCGCGCACGATATTCCGGTGCCGCCGCAGCGGGGCTTCTGCGATGATCCGCCCGCGATCGTGATGGACTGGGTGCGCGGCGGGCGCGATCCTGGCCTTGTCATGGAAGCGGTCGAGAGCGGCTCGATCATGACACCGGACCGGTGGTCGGCCTCGCTCCAGTACATGGAGCAGCTGGCGGCCATGCACAAGATCCCGGTCGAAGCGCTCGAGGCCATCGGTTGCACGCGCCCTGCCAATCCGACTGAGCTGGCGTTGCAGCACTACGAACGCTTCCACGCGATGTACGAGGAAGCGGGCATCTGCGATCCGCCAATGGAATTTGTCACACGCTGGCTGCGCCGCAATGTGCCGCAACATCGCCACCGCGTGTCGCTGGTCACTGGCGATTGCGGCCAGTTTCTGTCCGATGGCCCCGATCTGACTTGCGTGATCGACGTCGAGATCGGCCATCTCGGCGATCATCTGCATGATCTCGCCTGTTTCCGCGGGCGACATCCTGTCGAAAACATGGGCGATCTGCCATCGCTGTTCAAACACTATGAAACCGCGCTGGGCGAACCGCTCGACCTCGGCGTGATCGCCTACCATACCGTGGCTTTCCTGGGCGTCGGCTACTTTGGCCCGCTGTTTGCTCTTTCACGCACCGATGCCGGTGGCGACTGGGTGGAAGCTGCGGTGCAATGCGCGTTCATCGGGCGGCGCTGCCTCGAGGCGCTTGCCGAAGTCGAAGGGATCGAGCTCGACGAGCTCGCTTTGCCTCAGCCGCGGCCCTCGCCGCTCGAGGAAATGGCGCTGACCAAGCTCACCGCCGATCTGCACCGGCTGCCGCTGAGCGAAACTTTCGCCAGCTGGCAGCGCGGCATCCTCGCCAGTGTGCCCGAGTATCTGCTGGGTCAGGCGCGCTATCGCAGCTGGGCAGAGGACGCGGACCTGGATGAGCTGGCGGTGCTGCTGGGTTATCGACCGACCGATCTGATCGAGGCCGATCGGCTGCTGGCGGACTACATCCGCTCGGCCGGGCCCGAAAGTGATGCCCAGCTCGTCCGGCTGATGCATCGCCGCCTGCTGCGCCAGTGCCTGATCATCGCCGGCCCCGATGCACCCGCTGACCACCTTGCCCTGATGAAAGTCGAGCCGCTGCTCGACGGGCGGATGGACCGGGTCGGCGATCCCGCGCTGGCCTTTGCCCAATAAGACCGGAGACGATTGCCGCAAAGCGAAGGGGAAGATCATGGATCTCGGCATTGCAGGAAAGGTCGCACTTGTTACCGGCGGAACGCACGGCATGGGGCGGGTGGTCGCCGAGCGGCTGGGGGAGAACGGCGCCCGGGTCGTGGTTGTTGCGCGCGGCCAGACAGGGCTGGATGAGACGGTTGCCGCTATCGCAGCCAGAGGCGGCGAAGCGGTGGGGATCAGTGCCGACCTGACCGATCTGGCCGCCTACGCTTACATTGCCGAGGCCGCGGCCAGGGCCTTCGCCGCGCCGGATATTGCCATCTTCACCCCCGTCGCACCCCCGCCGGGCGGGTTCGATGCCTTCGACGACGGGGCTTTCGACGAGGCTTATGCCAATATCGTCAAGGCTTTCCGGCATTTTGCGCGTGCGGTGGTGCCGCCGATGAAGGAGCGCCGCTGGGGCCGCATCGTGACAATTGGATCGGGCGCGGCAAAATCGCCCGCGCGCGCCTCAGTGCTCAATTTCGACTATGTTCTGGCCAACACCGTGCGGCCTGCCGGGCTCGGTCTCAGCCGCAGTCTCGCCGATGAACTGGGGCCCTTCGGCATAACCGTCAACACCGTTGCGCCCGGGTTCATCGACACCGGACCGGCCTATGCCGCGTTCTTCGAACAGTGCGCGCGCGATGCGGGCATGGCCATCGAGCCGTTCATGGAGGCGTTCCTGCGTCGCATTCCCGCCAACCGGTTTGGCCGTCCCGAAGAAGTCGGGTCGCTGGTCGCGTTCTTGTGCTCGCAGGACGCTGGCTACACCACAGGCCAGTACATCGTCGCCGATGGCGGATTCATGCAGGCCTACCACTGACCGCCAGACCGGCGGCCCATTTCCGGCAGAGAGGTGCCCCTACCATGATGACCCTTCGGCTTCTCGTCTCGACTACCGTTCTCGCGCTGACGGCCGCATCGGCACCAGCGTTGTCCGAGGAGCGGCCGGCAGCCCTGCCGGCGTTCAATGATCCGGTCGATGTCGCCGCGATCAAGCAGGTCGAGGACGTGCTCGCCACCGAACTCGACATCGACAAGGTCATGCCGCTCTATGCCGACGATGCCACGGTGCTCGACCTGTTCTCGCCCGGCATTTTTCAGGGGAAGGCGGAAATCCGCGCCGGGTTCGCGCCGCAACTCGGCGCGATCCGGTCACTTGCCAAGACCACGCCTGAAATGGTCGTCGCCACCAACGGCACGTTTGGCTGTGTCGCCAGCCAGGTTGCCTATCAGACCGTGATGAAGGACGGTACGACGTTTGCCATGAACGTGCGCGTGCTCGATGCGCTCAAGAAGATCGACGGCAAATGGCGTGTTGTTCAGCAGCACATGTCGTTCCCGGTCAATCCGGCAACGATGGAAGCACAGACCAACGCGCCGATCCAGCCGCGCACGCTGACGTGGTCTGCCCGGCCGCTGGAGCCGGTGTCGACCACGCCGGAGCAGGCGCGAGCCGAGATCAGGGAGTTCATGGACGTGGGTGGAGCCTCGGTCGGGCTGAACAAGCTGATGAACTATTATGGTCCCGGCGACGACACCCTGCTCTATGATGCGTTCAGCCCCGCAACGCTGATTGGCAAAAAGGAGATCGCCGGTTTCTATGCACCGATCATGGACAGTTATACCGGGATCAGCCTGACCATGCCGCTGTTCGTGGCCGATTCGGATGGCTCCTTCGGGGTGCAGATCGATACGCAGCGGATTACGCTGACCATGAAGGACGGGTCCACGCGAAAGGTTGCGCTGCGCCAGAGCGACTGCATGCGGCGCGTAGGCGGCAAATGGCACAGCTTTCTGGAAATGGTTTCCTACGCAACCGATGCCAAGACTATGAAGGCGCAGATCGTCTGGTAGCCGTTCTGCAACCAATCGGGCTCCCTTGACTCGGCGCGTGCGCCGCAATGTCACCTACCCGTTTAGCAATTGCGCCATGTGTCTGCACTGTGTGCGTGCCTCTGGCCCCTGCAAGGCTTGGGCTGGTGCTGAACCCACTTTGCCCTGTCCTTTCCCGCGCTCCGATTGGGCGGCGCGGTCAAAGGCAGCTTCACGGGCCTGAAGTGAACCTGATTCAATGCGTGGCGAAAGGCGGGACTTCTCCGAGGAATAGGGCCGGCGCGCTCAGGCGCGTTGTTGTGCTGCGGATATGCAGGTGAATCGCATGGATGCAAAAAAGGGCGGCCACCCGACCGGTGACCGCCCCTCTTTGTAACAGAGTTCAGTTCAGAAGCTGTACCTGACCGTACCACCGAAGGTACGCGGTGCGCCCTGGAACTGCACGGTCGCGCCAAGACCCGTGTAGCTGTTGAACACGTTGGTGAAGTTCGCCTGATTGGCGACGTTCTTGCCCCACACCGAAACTTCGATGGCGGGATTGTTGAACGTGTAGGCCACGCGCAGGTTGAGCAGACCATAGGCGCGGATGCGTGATGCCTCGTTGGCAACGGCCACGGCAGCTGCTTGTGCCGGATTTCCGGTGGTGAAGAAGTCGAAGTAGCGCGACGAAATATAGGCATAATCGCCGTGCAGATTAAGCTTGCCATTGCCCAGTTCGACTGTCTGCGTCAGCGAAAGGTTGGCGGTCCACTCTGGAGCCTGGGTGATTGGCTCGCCTGAACGATCGACCTGTACGGACTGACCACCCACGAGTTGGGTTTCGAAGCGGCTGCCCTTCACATATCTGGCATGAAGATAGGCAGCGCTTGCGCCGACTTCCATGCCCTTCCAGGGGATCACCGTGCCTTCGAACTCGACGCCATAAGTGCGCGCCTTACCCGCGTTGGTGACGAACTGCGTAAGGCGCGTGGCACCTGAAGAATCGACGAAGGTTGCGTTGATGATGCGCTGAACGTTCGACTGCCAAGCATGGAAGACGGCCAAGTTGGTGCGCAAGTGGCGATCAAAGAACTCGCCCTTGAAGCCTGCTTCGATATCCTTGACGTTCTCCGGCTTGAACGCGCTGGTGTACGGCGGTGGAACAGGGCGACCATTGAAACCGCCCGAGTTGGAAGCACCGCTGGTCTTGGCATAGAGGAAGATATCCGGCGAGACCTTGAAGTCAACACCTGCGGTCCATGCCGGATAGCTGAAGTTTGCCGAATTGCGGTCGTTGCAGCCGCTGCCAGGTGCCTGAACCTGATTGGGCGCTGCAATCGGATTCCGGTTGGCGTCGAACACGGACTGGCATCTGATCACCTGGCCAGGCCGGGGAAGGAAGGGCGTCGTGCCTTGCCGATTGATCTCGCGCGTGTCCCAGGTGTAGCGGATGCCGCCCGTCAGCCGGACATCATCAGTCACGTTGTAATAGATCTGAGCGAACAACCCCTTGGAAGTCGATACGAACGAACCGAAAGTGTTGTCGCCCCCGGTGACAATCGGGGTGAGATAGAAAATCTGCGATCTCGACTGCTCGGTGCCCGCTTCCCGAAAATAGATCCCCCCAAGAATATACTGGAGCTTACCAATTTTTCCGGAAATTTGCAATTCTTCACTGAACTGGTGCTGACGATACTGGCTGATGAAAGCGCCAGCACCAGTCCCCGTACCCAGAAGGTCGAGATTGCTGGTGGTGTTCGACCAGCGATAGCCGGTGATCGACTTGATCGTCACTTCACCAACATCGACCGAAAGATTGCCAGCCAGCGACCATGCCTCGTTGAAGTTGCCGGCGTCATCGATGGCCGCAACGCCGGTGCGCGACGATCCGTAGTTGGTGCGCCAGTCCTTCGACAGCAGGGTGGCTTTCTGGGCATCCGTCGCAAACTCGGGGTTCAGGAACTGGGTTATCGGCCCGAGCGGACCCTGCGAGAAGTTGGTGAAGGTCGATGCCGGCACGGAGAAGCCAGGCCCGAGCGGGATCGGCGCATTGCCCGGGATCACACCAGCGCGAACGCCTTGCGAAATTCCGTAGAAGGAGGCCATTGGACCGGCCGGGTTGATCGCAGCGACCGCGACCGGGTTGCCGGTGTCGCGATAGTGCGTGTAGTCGCCGACAATGTTGAGGGTGAGCGGAACCGACTTGGGCGCAAACTTCACCGAGCCACGGCCGTAGTATTCTCCCTTGATGCCGGCGTTGGCTACAGGGCGGAACGGATTGGGGAAGTAACCGTCGCGCTCGTTGTAGCGACCGGCGAAACGTACCGCCACTTCGTCCGTGACCGGTGCGTTGAGCACACCTTCCACCACAAACTGATTGTAGTTGCCGTAGCCGGCCTGCAGATACCCTTCTACGATGTCGAGCTTGGGCTGCGTTGTGGTCAGGTTGAGCGCACCGCCGGTCGTGTTGCGACCGAACAGGGTGCCCTGCGGACCGCGCAGAACTTCGGCCGAGCCCGGATCAAGGAAACCAAGGTTGCCGACGATCGGACGCGCGACGTAGACACCATCGATGTAGACGCCAACCGCTGCATCGGAATACGAGTTCGGGCTGTTCTGCGCCTGACCGCGAATGGCCAGATAGACGATCGAGGCAGGACCGGTGCCGCCGGTGCCGATCGAAAGGCTCGGCGCGGTTCGTGCAAGATCGGTGACCTGAGTGACCTGACGTTCCAGCAGCTTGACGGCGGAAAGCGCCGTAACCGCGATTGGCACGGTCTGCTGATTTTCACTGGTACGGCGAGCGGTCACCACGATATCGGCAATGCCGGTATCAGGAGCGCTGCTGTCAGCTGTTGTCTGGGCTGCCTGGCTTTGCGGCGCTTGCGCAAAAGCCGGGCCAACGAGTGCCATCGCGCCGACCGATGCAAGCAGAACCTGGCTGGTAATTGAAATCCTCATCAAATCCTCTCCCATACATTTGCTCAGGCGTCACATTGCCGTGGAGTTCAGGTGTGACATCCGACTCATCGCCTTCGCTGAGGCGCTCCGAGGATCGAAACCACATCAACTCAAGACGCTTACCTACCGGAAGATAGTGAAATCGTGCATGAGGGGTACGCGGAACTGTTTCGCAATCCTGCCATTGAGCATCGTCTCAGTGCATTTCCGGGCCTGAGTGCCAGCCTGGGCAACGGCTGGAATGGCTCAACCGGCAGGCCCCGATCGAAGTGTCTCATCCGCAATCAACCTCGCAGAACATGCCGCGGCTTGCCGCTTGCGCACGTGTTCTGGGCACCGGTGATCGACCAGTAAACGCGCTGCAGAGCCGCATGTTCCATGCAGGACACTTCGCCACTGACCAACCATGCATGAAGCGCGAGACGTAGTCCCGCAAATGGGGGCTCGGCTAACGGCAGAATCTGTCGGAAAGCTGGTCTCGCTCGGCGGGGCGATCCGGATTGATAGTGAGGGCAGAGGCGGAATGATCCACCTGTCAGGAGACAGGTGGATCATTCCGCACGTCGCGGGATGCAGAGTCAGGCGATGCGACAAGGGGAGAACGCGCGTGGCGATTGACCGCGAAGAGGCGCTGCGCCTGGGGCATTTCTGGGCGACGGTTTCCGAAGAGCACGACACCGACAAGTTCCAGACGGTGCTGCATGACGAATTTGTAATGTGGTACAATTTTGATCCGCAGGAGCGTAGCCGCACCGAGTTTATCGAAACGCTCAAGTCAGCTCATGAGATTTTCGAGAATCAGAGGAACGAAAACGCCAGAATCACTGTGACTGAGGAGGGCTTTGTGCTGCAGGCGACAATGACTGGTATCCTGAGCGGGGTAGCAATCAGATCGCCATATTGCTTCATCGCAAAGATCAAGGACGGCCTCGTCGTTCGCGGCGAGGAATACTTTGATACAGCGCAGCTGCCTAAGAAGGCAGGTCGCCCGGGTGAAGGGATGATCTGACCGGCGCAGTGTTGGACGGCGCGTCAACGCGCAGGAATGGGCAGGCCATTGCCGCCCGATTATGCATGATTCCGGGGCGATCCCGTGTCACCTTGCAGGGCCGGTTGTGCTGAAGTTTTCGAGGAGAGTCCGCTGATGGGTATGGAGCAACCGGGCCTGACACCATTCGATCTTGGCACGGGTCCCTTGATGCCCGACGCGAGGATCATGGAAACCGGTCAGGTAGACCTTGCAGTCTACACCTCGCAGGAGCGGTTCGAGATCGAACGCGAGATCTTCGGGCGGGTCTGGCTCAACATTGCCGAAAGTGCCGAGATCCCGGATGCCGGCGACTGGATTGTCCGCGAGGTGAAAGTGCGTTCCGCGTCGATCCTGATCGTGCGCGGCAAGGACATGCAGATCCGCGCCTTCCACAACATCTGCTCGCACCGGGGCATGAAACTGGTGTGGGACGACAAGGGGCGCGGCGGCAAGTTCTCGTGTCCGTATCATGCATGGATGTTCGACTGGACAGGCGATCTGCTGCACATTCCCGATGAAGGCTGCTTCCCCCATGTGGACCGGCAGGCCAGCGGGCTGACGCCGGTGCGGTGCGACGTCTGGGAAGGGATGATCTTCATCAACCTCGATGGCCAGGGCACACAGTCGCTGGCCGCGTTTCTCGGACCGCTGCACGGCCGGCTCAATGCCATTCCCTTCGCCAGCTATCCCTACACTGCGCGCATCGGATCGATGATCGATGCCAACTGGAAGCTGGCGATCGAGGCGCAGTGCGAAGCCTATCACGTGCGCGCGCTGCATGCCCGGACGGTGTCCAGGATGCTGTCTTCGAAGGACAATCCTTTCGTGCATCCGTTGCATGTCGAGTATCTTGGCGCGCACCGGATGAATTCAGTGCCGCGCAATCCGGAATTCGAACTGTCGCCGGAAAAGCTGGTCCAGGCGTTCTCGTTCGCCAATGCCCAGCAGATGGTGATCGCCGACACCGGCGCGCAGGACAGCCCGGAGGAAACCTTCGCCGGTCATCCCGACATCAATCCGACCCATTCGAACCTGTGGGGCAACGATCAGTTCGTGCTGTACCCGCACTTCATCTTTCACGTGTCGCTCGGCGGCTGGTGGCTCCACCGGTTCTGGCCCATTGCGGCGGACAGATGTCACTGGGAAGCGGTCTATCACTTCGAGCAGCCGCAGAGCCTGCGGAACCAGATGGCGGTGCAGTACTCGCTTGCCCTCAACCGCGACACGCTGATGGAAGACAACCTTGCGCTGGTGCAGCAGCAGCAGGTGATGGAAAGCGGCGCAAAACGGATTGTCCAGTTCGGAGAGCAGGAGGCGCTGTGCAAGCACCTCGCGGCGGTCTCCGAAGCGGTTGCCAACGACATTCAGGCATCGCGGATCGCCGCGCAGTAAACCTGCGGGACACCGCAGCACCTTCGAGGGAAACAGCATGGATCTGGGGATCGCAGGCAAGCGTGCGCTGGTGACGGGAAGCACCTCCGGCATCGGCGCGGCGACCGCGAAGATGCTTGCGGCCGAAGGTGCGCGCGTGATCGTCAACGGCCGCAATGCCGAGCGGGCGGAGGCAGTGTGCAACGCGATCATCGCCGCAGGCGGTGCGGCGGCGATTGCGTTGGGCGATCTTGCAAGCGATGCCGGAGCTGATGCGGCCATGCGGGCTGCGCATGGCGCGTTTGGCGGTATCGACATACTGGTGAACAATCTTGGCCAGTACGAACCGTTTGCGCCGGTGTGGACCGATGCCACGCCGGCGCAATGGGCGGCGACTTATGATGCGAACGTCATCGCTGCTGTGCGCACGATCCGGGCAAGCGTGGAAGGGATGAAGGCGGCAGGGTGGGGCCGGATCATCAATATCGCCAGCGGAGCCTATACCGAACCGCCGCCCCAGTTCCCGACTTACGGTCCGTCCAAGGCAGCGCTGGTGAACTTGACGGTCGGGCTGGCCAAGTCGCTGGCCGACACCGGCATAACGGTCAACACGGTCAGCCCGGGCAATGTCCTGACCGAGGCGCTCAAGTCCAACCTGCCCATCATCGGGCAGGCCAATGGCTGGGAGGAAACCGAGATCGACGCACTCGAGCGCCGATTTGCGAAACAGTGGCGCAGTCTGGTGAGCCGCACCGGGCGGACCGAGGAAATCGCCGCCGTGATCTGCTTCGTGGCGAGCGCGCATGCCTCTTACATCACGGGTACCAACTACCGCGTCGACGGCGGTTCGCATGCGACGCTGAATTGAAGCGGCGCAGCCCCGCGGTTGCGCAGCGCGCGTCGCACGGAGAGGAAACCAGATGAAGCTTGCAGGGAAAGTGGCGATCATAACCGGGGCAGGTAGCGGCATGGGTGCGGACGAGGCGCGGATGTTCGCTGCCGAGGGCGCGCGCGTGGTCATCACCGATATCGTCGGCGATGCCTGCCGCAAGGTGGCCGCGGACATCGGCGAGGCTGCCATTGCGATCGAGCATGACGTGGCGGACGAGGCCGGCTGGCAAGGGGTGGTCGATAGGGCGCTGGCGGCATTCGGCAAGATCGATGTTCTTGTCAACAATGCCGGGCTGACGAGGGCCGAACCCTTCGACAACACCGATGCAGCGTTCCTGCGGCGGATGCTCGACGTGAACATAGTCGGATCATTTCTGGGGATGAAGGCCGTGCGCGGGCCGATGAGGGACAACGGCGGCGGCGTCATCATCAACATCGCCTCGGGCCTCGCCTTTACCAGCCTGCCCGGATACTTTGCCTATGGCATTTCCAAGTGGGGCGTGCGGGGCATGACCCGGCTGGGCGCGAAGGAACTCGCGCCGGACAACATTCGCGTCGTCACATTGACACCCGGCGCGATTGAGACGCCGGCATTGGTGCCGGCCGTGCGGGAAAATGCGGCAGCACTGATCCCGCTCGGCCGCGTTGGCCGGGCCGACGAGTTCGCCCGCGTAGTGGTGTTCATCGCTTCCGATGATGCGAGCTACGTCTCGGGCGCGGAGTTTCTTATCGACGGCGCGATGATCTGCTGAGGATGAACGGCACGCGCGCATCCGGTTGCCATGAAGGTGGGCGGGGCGCGACAACAGGAGAGAGCCAGGATGGCAAGCATACCACCGACAGGGATCGTGCCGCCGCAAGGCATTCCGTTCGATCCGGAAGCCTATGACGCCGGCTTGCTCAACGCGATCATCGCGCCATGGCGGCCTGATGTTCGCATTGCGCAGGCCCGGGTGAAAGACTCCAAGCGCTATGGCGACGGCATGGTTTCCACCGCCGCGCGCGCGTTTCTGGATGTCGATTATGCCGCAGGAACACCCCCTGACCTGCCACGCCAACTGGTGCTGAAGCTCGGTCGTTCGCCCGATTTCATGATCGGTCCGCTCTATCAGAACGAAGTGCGGTTCTATAACCGGCTCCGCCCGGAGATAACCGATATCGAAGCGCCCTTCACCCTCGGCGGTGCCTATGACCCGGTGACGCAGGGCTTCGCTCTGCTGCTGGGCGACCTCACCTGCGACGGCGCGAGGTTTCCCAACGTGCTGTCGAAAACCACGCTCGACGAGGTGCGCGCGGTACTCGAAGTGCTGGCCCGGCTGCATGCGCGCTACTGGCAATCGCCCCGGCTTGCCCATGATCTCGGCTTTCTGGAGACGCACACCGAGGGAGAACTCGCGCGCTTCATGCACGATCTGGTGCCGATGGCGATCCAGCACGAGATCGACAACGAGAACTTCAAGCGCGAAATGGTTGCCCGGCTGCGCACATCGGGCGATGAACTGCGCCGCGGGGTCGCCCGCCTGCACCAGCATCAGCAGACGCTGCCCCATACCGTGCTGCACGGGGACACGCATATCGGCAACACCTACCTGCTGCCGGACGGACGCGCCGGGCTGCTCGACTGGCAATTGACGTTGCGTGGGCACCACATGCACGATGTCAATTACCTCGTCACCACCGCGCTGCCGATCGACCTCAGGCGAGACCACGAGCGTGACCTGCTGGCCTTCTATCTGGAGCGGCTGAAGGCGCATGGCGTCTCAGATGCACCGGGATTTGCCGAAAGCTGGGACGAATACCGCAGGTGTCTGGTGTGGGGGGTCTATATCGGCTGGCTGACCACCAACATCGCGAACTACGGCTGGGAGATATGCGTTCTCAACCATTTGCGCCTGACGACGGCGTTCGAGGATCACGATACCGGTGCGCTGGTCCGCGCGCTCGGCTGAACGGAGAAGCGGGCATGACAATCGAGGAACTCGCCGCACGCGAAGCGATCAAGGATCTGAAAGGCCGCTATTGCTACACCATCGACCTCAAGGCCTGGGATGACTATGCTGCGCTGTTTACCGAAGACGCGGTGATGGATGTCGACCAGTCGGTATCGACGCGCGGGCGGGCACCCAATCCGCTGCCACGCCTGACCGGCCGCGCCGCGATCCGTGCGTTCATGCCGCGCCTGCTCGACCAGGCCGATACGGTGCACCAGGTGCACGCGCCGATCATCGAATTGACCGGGGCCGGCGCGGCCAGGGCGATCTGGGCCATGGAAGATATCGTCAAGATGCCGGGGTTTCACCTCGAGGGGCGGGGGCATTATCACGAGACTTATGTCTTGCTGGGCGGCCGATGGCTGATTGCTGCGCTGCATCTGACCCGCACCTGGCTCAACATCATTGAAGGCACCGAAGCCGGACCCGATCTGGAATGAACGGAGCCGCCGGCGCGCCAGTTACCGACACCGGGATTGCCTATCGGAGGGCAGGAACGCGCCGGGAGCATGCCGCCTAGCCTGAGCATTGCGCGGGCGATCCTTCCCACGCCCATCGCGAGAGAGACCTGCATGACCAAGACCGTGGCGCTGGTGACCGGTGCAAGCAAGGGCCTGGGCCGGGGCGCGGCGCGCGGGCTCGCGGCGAAGGGCATGACCGTCTACCTGACGGCGCGCAGTGAAGTCGGGCTCAAGGCGGCTGCAGCGGAAGTGGATGCGGCCGGCGGCGTGGGTATCCCGATCACTTGCGATCACCGGGACGACGCGCAGGTCAAGGCGGTGATCGACCGGATCGCGAGCGAGCAGGGCCGGCTCGACCTGCTGCTCAACAACGCGGCCGCAGTCTATGGCGACGAGCTCGCTTCGCCGGGACCGTTCTGGGAAAAGGATATCAAGCTGGCCGACATGATCGTGGTCGGGCTGCGCTCTGACTATGTCGCGGCCTATTACGCGGCACCGCTGATGATCCGGACGGGGGACACGCTGATCGCCAATGTCTCGTTCTACGGGGCTGCATCCTACTTCTGCGGTCCGGCCTATGGCGCTGCGAAGGCAGGCACCGACAAGATGGTGCATGATATGGCGATCGATCTGGCGGAGACCGGGGTTTCGATCATTTCCTACTGGCCAGGCTATGTCCGGACCGACGAATTCAAGCTGATCCCGGACGAGGCCTTCCCCCCGCCGCTGCGGGCAATTCTGCCCGAATTCGAAACGCCGGAGTTCACCGGGCTCGTCCTCGCCGCCTTGCTTGCCGATCCGGGGCGCAAGGCATTTTCGGGCAAGGCGCTGATCGGAGCGGACCTGGGGCTGAAGTATGGCATCCGGGACATCGACGGCAAACAGCCACGCAACTGGGTCGCCGAGATGGGTGCCCCGTTGCAGTTCTTTGTTGCAGGCTACTGAGCCGCGGAAGGGGAGATCGGGCATGATCGAAGCGTTGCTGGTCGTCTTCACCAACCCCACACCGGGGCGCGATGATGATTTCAACGATTGGTATACCCATGTCCATACCCGTGACGCGCTTGGCTTTCGCGGGTCGATCGCGCAACAGCGTTTTGTTCTGGCGGACGAACAAGTGCAGGAGTTCGCCGGCGGGCGGTTCTTTGCCAGGTATCTTGCACTGTACGAAGTGTTCGATGCCGAGCGCTTTGTGCAGGAGCACATCGACAATGCCCTGACCCCGCGGATGGTGATCGAGGATTCGATCGATATCTCGCGAATGGACGACTTCCACTACTATCCGCTGCACTTTCGCGACAAGGTGCCGCGCTCGTTCCAGACCGGCAGCGTGGTGCTGGAACAGATCAAGGCCAAGCCCGGATACGAAGCGCAGTTCCGCGACTGGTACGCTGAGCACTATCTGCCCGCCCGGTTTCGTGAGGAGGGGGTCATCACCGCGGCGCTGCTCGCCTATGATCCTCATGGCCAACTGGTCGAATTCAGCCCCGAGCACGAGCATGTCGGGATCTGGCGCCTGTCCGATGATCGCGCCCGATCGCTCTGGCGCACGCCGGCATTGCTCGAATGCCCGTTCATCGAACCGGCGTCGCTCGCGGTCAGCTGCTGGGATATCCTGACGTCCCGCTTGACCAAGGATGACGTACAGCATCCGACGTCAGTCGCGCTTGCCGGGGAAGAGCGCGCGCGGGCGCGGATTGCAGCCGCCGGGACGGCCGTCCTTGATCGCGGGGATCATCTCAAGCATTGAACCGGCCTCGCCGGGCGCAGGCCCGGCGCCCCTGGCTTCAGTTGTACGGCCGGTGAAATAACCTGAAATCATGCATGATCTGGATTGATTTCGCGGCGGGCGGGTGCGATGCCTTCGGCCCAAGCCAAGCATAACCGGGAGAATGCCAATGAAGGTGTCCTATCTTTGCATGACCGGTTATGACGGACCCGCGCCGGGGATCGAGATCTGGCCGGCATCGCCCGAGTTCTGTCGTCCGGCGGTCGCGACGGCATCCTATGCCCGGTATCTCGACTTGGTCGAGGCGGCCGAGGCGCTGGGCTTCGATTGGGTGAGTGTTTCGGAACACCACTATGCGCCGTATCAGATGACCCCGAACCCGATGATCATGGCTTCCGCCATCATCCAGCGTACGAAGCGCGTTCGGGTCGCCCTTCTGGGCCCGCTGGTGCCGCTCAACAATCCGGTGCGCCTGGCCGAGGAAGTGGCCATGCTCGATGCGCTGAGTGGCGGCCGGATCGAAGTGCTGTTCCTGCGCGGCACGCCGAACGAGCACCGGACCTATGATACCATTGCCGACCGGACCAAGCAGATGACTCAGGAGGGGATCGACCTGATCCTGAAAGCCTGGACGAGCGAAAAGCCGTTCAAGTGGGACGGCGAGCAGTACCAGTTCAACACCATTTCGATCTGGCCGCATATCACGCAGCAACCCCATCCGCCGGTCTTCGGATCGGGCAACAGCGATGATTCGGTGGTGTTTGCGGCCAAGCGCCGGATCGGCATCGCGATTTCGTTTGCCGCGCCCGAAACGGTGAAGGGTTGGGTCGATCTGTACCGCGCCGAATGTGCCCGCGAAGGCTGGGAGCCGACGCCCGACCAGATCCTTTACCGCGGCATTACCTATTGCGCGCCAAGCGATGATCAGGCGCAAGCCGAGATGTTTGCCTTCTTCGGCAAGCAGGCCGAAGAGCAGAGCAAGCTGCAATCGGATACGCTGGGAGGCCCTCCGGTGCTGGATCTGGTGGCCAAGCCCTATTTCGTGGGCAGCCCCGAAACGCTGATCGAAAAGTTCCGCGTGCTGCACGAGATCGGCGTCGGGGTCTGCGATCTGCCGTTCGTGGTTGGTTCGCCCGATCAGCAGCGCGCCGCGCTCGAGCTGTTTGGCAGAGACGTCTTGCCGGTTGTGCAGAGCTGGGACACCACCCGCTTTGCCGATACGCTGCAGGCCCAAGCCGCCGAGTAAGGCCAACCGCAGCCGATGGCCCGCGCTTGCGCGCGCGCGTTGCCAGTGCGGGCGCTGGGTCAGTGCGTCAGTGCGTCAGGCTGACTCTCCGCTGCCTGCCTGCATCGCCGCAATCATGTCGCGAAAATCGGCCAGCGAGGGGGCGTGACTGGCGTAGCCGCCGTCGACATGCAGGTTCTGGCCGTTGGTGTAACGCGATTCGTCAGAGGCCAGGAAAACGGCGGCCATGGCGCAGTCCTCCGGCGTTCCGATGAACGGGGTCAGCATATGGCGCAGCATCACATCGCGGACCGGCGGCGGCATGTTGCCTTCGGTCGCGCCCGAAACAATCAGGCCAACCATCAGCACATTGGCGCGGATGCCAAGCTTCCCGTATTGCGCCGCGATGTTGTAGGCAAGGTTGTGCAAGGCCACCTTGGAGGCGCCATAGGCGGTCTGTGCGATGTCACCCTGCAGCGCCTTGGTCGATCCCGTCATTATGACCGAGCCGCCGCCAGCCGCGATCATGTGCGGCAGGGCATGCTTGGCACACAGCATCGGCCCCTTGACGTTGACCGCCATCGTCCGGTCCCACAGATCGGCGTCCATCGAGACAACATCGCGATCGCGGTTAACGATATCCGGGCCGGTCATGGCGGCATTGTTGTGGAGCACGTCGATCCGTCCATAGTTCTCGAGCGTGAACCCGACCATGGCGCGCACCTGGTTCTCATCGGAGATATCGGCCGCAAACGGCCTGGCATAGCCGCCCGCGGCAACGATCTCGGCGGCGATTCGGTCCGATGAACGGCTCCTGCTGCCGACCACGACCTTGGCGCCTTCGCGCGCATAGGCGATGGCACAGGCCGCACCGATGCCGGAACCGGCTCCGTTGATCAGGATCACTTTGCCGTCGAGCCGTCCCACTCGTCTTCTCCCGGGTCCAGTTCAGTCGCCAGTTCAGTCGCCAGTTCAGTCGCCAGTTCAGTCGATCGCCGCGAGCACGCGCGGGTGGAAGGGCAGTAACGGTTCACCCGCCCGGACTCGCTCGGCCCATGCCGGGTCCGCGATCAGGGACCGGCCGAGGCCGGCCAGATCGAACTCGCCCGCTTCGATCCGCAGCTCGACATCGGGCACATTGTTCACGGCGGCGACTTCGCCGGCGAAGCTGTCCTTCAGTTCGCTGCGCAGCCCGATGCCGCCGACGGCCATGGTCGGCCGCCCGGTCAGCCGCCTGGTCCACCCGGCAAGGGTGAGCGCCGAGCCATCGAACGCAGGTTCATGATAGTACCGGGTGCTCGCATCGAAGATATCGACCCCGGCATCGGTCAGCGCGCCGAGCAGCTGCTCCAGTTCGGCGGGAGTCTGCGCAAGCCGGGCATCATAATCCTGCTGCTTCCACTGCGAATAGCGGAACATGATCGGCACATCGCCTGCCGCGGCGCGGATCGCCTTGACCAGTTCGACACCGAACCGGGCGCGGTCTCTGAGCGCGGCGCCGCCCCAGCGATCCGTCCTGCGGTTGGTTTCGTGCCAGAAGAACGCATCGGGCAGGTAGCCGTGGGCACCATGGATCGCAATGCCGTCAAATCCGGCCGTGCGGGCATTGGCCGCGCTGCGTGCAAAGCCCGCGATGACATCGACAATATCCTCGTCGGTCATCGGTTCGGTCGGGATCAGCATGGCGTCGCGATAACTCGGCGGCACGGTGGAAAAGCCGCCGCGCGGACCCCACAGTCCCGACGGGCGCGCCGAGGGCCGCTCCGGACAAGGGCCCGTGTGCGGGGTGCGCATGGGTCCTTGATGCCACAGCTGCGGGAAAATCACGCCGCCTTCCCGGTGCACGCTGCCCACGATCTCGCGCCACCGTGCGAGCGCTGCGGCCCCATGCAACTCGGGCAAGTCGGTCTCGCCAAGCGAGCCGGCGCCCAGCGCAGCGGGGTGATCGACGCCGATGCCCTCAGTGACGATCAGGCCGACACCATGCCGCGCGCGCCGGCTGTAGTAGGCCTCCATCGGTTCAGATGGCACCCCGCCCGGCGATCCCATGCGAGTCATCGCAGACATCACGATGCGATTGCGCAAGGTTACCCCGCGAACGGCAAGTGGGCGGAAAATCGGGCGATCCGGTGTGGACATCGTGGGCCTGTCGTCGCTGCGCGGACCCCATGGCAGGGGCAGGGGTCTGATGTTCCGGTATCGCACCAGGCGACCGGGCCCGGGCACCTGCCGTCAGGCAGGGATGAGCGTGCATTCCGGTGCTCGTTCGGCGGGCTGGCGGGCAAGCGAGCCATTGCCGCGCCTAGCGGACAGGCGCTGGGCGGCGGGGTGATCGCGAAACCGCCTGCCTGCGCCGATACAGCCATTGTTGACAAGCCCAGCCCCGTTGTTGCTAGAGCCTTCAGGCATGACCTGCCTTGCGAGAAAGCTTTGCCCCGAGCGCCTGGGGCGTGGAAACGGTTCGCCCGGCGGAGTGCGGTTTCCGCTGCCGGCAGATCATGCATGAATGACCTGATCGATGCGATGCGCGTGGCACCGGACGTCAGCGGCGACGACCAGAGCATCACGCACCGTGCCTATGTGCAGATTCGCGCCGGGCTGATTTCGTGCCGGTTCAAGCCGGGATCCCGGCTCAAGGTGGCGCAGCTGCAACGAGACCTCGAGATCAGCCAGGCCGCCGCGCGCGAAGGTCTGTCACGGCTTGCCGCCGAGGGGCTGGTTACGATCGAGCGCAACAGCGGTTTCCGTGCCGGTCCCATTGCAGCCGATGGCTACCGCGAACTGGCCGATGCCTGTCTGACGATCGAGGTACCCTTGCTGCGGATGTCGATCGCGCGGGGCGATTTCGCCTGGGAAGGGAGCCTGCTTGCCGCCTATCACGTCTCCTCGCGCGTGCTGGAACAAGTGGGGGATGATGACATCAGCATGGATGCCTATGTCCGGCATCGCGAAGGCTTCCACCAGCTCCTGTTTTCGCGATGCGGGAACCAGTGGCTGCTGCGCGCCTGGTCTCAGCTCTATGCCCAGCAGATGCGGTACCGGCATACCTTTCGCGATCTGGCGCGCTTTGAACGCGGCCTGCACGAGGATCACCGCAAGTTTCTGGATACGGTGATCGAACACCGCATCGAGGATGCGGTCGAGCTCTGGCGCGAGAACCATGCAAAGGTTGTCGCGTTCATTGAATCAAGCCTGGTCCAATCAGGCGCGCGCTCCACCCGGAAGCGCAAGACTGCCTAGACTCTGCGATCCGGGGTCCTGTGCCGGCGCTGGACGCAGCGCGATCGGCACCGGTGCGTTGGCCCGCGCGAGCACATCCTTGACACCGCGCGGAGGCTGGCGTCGGCCGGGATCGTACCACGGCGACAGGATCGCGCGCAGGTGGGCCAGGAAATGCTTGGCGGCCAGCTTGCCAACCTCTTTCTCGCGCGCTTTCGAGGCGGCGAGCTGCGCGGCATCCATCCCCTCGCGGTCGCGCGCAAGCAGGTGTTTGCCGATGCCGTCGATGTTGCGCAGAATGTGCCATGTTGCAAAGAAGAAGCCGTAGATTCGCCGCAAATAGGCGACCGGGCCGCGCCCGTAGAGCGCGGTATAGACCGAATGCACGACTTCGCGATGCTCGTATTCCTCGGCGAGATGCCACTTCCACAAGGCTTCGGCGCGCGGGTCCGCGCCAGCCCAAAGCTCGTCGAAATCCTCGAAGAAGCAGGTTGTCGGAATGGCGCTCATCGCCTCGAATCCCTCGCAATAGGCGAGATTGGCCTGCAGCGACCGGGTGGCGAGAAAGCGGTTGTAATCGGCCTCGTAAGCCCGCGCCAGCGGCTCCAGTCCCGGGTAATGCACGAACAGCATCTTGTTGAAGGCGATATGCTGCTTGCAGTGCTGCATCTCCTGCAAGTTGAACAGCCGGATCTGTTCGTCGAGCGCGCCTTGACCGGGTGGCAGCTGCTTGCGCGCCTCGATCATCACTTTGACAAGGAATGGTTCGAGATAGGCGGGACACAGCGATGCCGCGTTGTAAAGCTGCGCGAATTCGCGGTTGCTGGCCCAGTGCGGACCGATATCCGCAAAATCGGCCTCAAGCACGCGGACCTGCATGGCGTTCTCCCGAACTCGCATCGCAGCGGTTCAATCTGACGAAATCATGCACGATATGGCGCGATATCGGTCCCGTCGCAAGGATTCGCCACCGGCCTTGCCCGGTTTTGTCGGATGGCGCCGACGCGCCTGTCAGAACGTGTCGACGGGCGGCAACTCAGGCGATTCGATTTCGCGCATGTCGGCCATCTGTGGCTGGTGGGCGAGATGACCGCCATCGACCGAATAGGCCTGCCCGGTGATGTACTCGGATTCGTCCGCCGCCAGAAATGCGGCCATCGCGGCAATGTCGGCCGGAATCCCGATGCGCGAGGTCAGCGACTGGCGTTTGATCCGCGTGACGAGTTCGGGGTATTCGGCGAGACTGTCGTTGATGATCGGGCCAGGAAGGATCGCATTGCAGCGGATCCCCTGGCGGCCGTGCTGCGCGGCAACATACTTGGTCAGGCCGATCACGGCGGCTTTCGAAGTGCCGTAGGCAATGCGGACATTGTCGCCCATCAAGCCGGAATCCGAGGCGGTGTTGATGATCGAGCCGCCGCCTGCCGCGATCATGTGCGGGATCGCGAACTTGCAGCCCAGCATCACCCCGCGCACATTGACGTTCATCACCAGATCCCAGATCTCGAGCGGGGTATCGACGGCGGTGCGGTCCTGCAGGTTGACCTCCCGCGAAGTCGCCGCCGCGTTGTTGAACAGGATATCGATCTTGCCAAATCGGCTGATTGTTTCTGCTATTCCCGCCTCGATCGAGGCAGGATCGCCGCAATCGAAATGAAGCCCGACGGAGCCGCCGCCGATCCGCGCGGCAACTTCATTGGCCCGTGCCGCTGCAATGTCGGCGACAACCACAGTGGCACCTTCAGCCACGAACCGTTCGGCCGTGGCCGATCCCAGTCCACCCGCGCCGCCTGTGATGACCGCGATCTTTCCTTCGAGCCTGCGCATGTCCCTTGTCTCCTCGCCGCAAAACGATCGATTGCCCGGCTTTGGCGCCGCGTTGTCGCATCCTGTCAGAACAATGGCCGGAAAATCCCTATCGCCTGGAGGGTTTGCCAAGGTGAGGGGTGGAGTGCAGTCCAGGCGCGGAGTCAGCATGCCGACCAGCAGCCAGGGAGTGATCGATGACCGAGACCGACATATCCAGGGCGACCAAGCCCGACTCGATCATCGCTGTAGAGCGTTGGAATGCATATTGGGGCGCGCGCGACCTTGAAGGCATGAAGCGCACTGCCACCGACGACTTCGTCCAGTGGCACGCCACGGTGCGCAAGAACCTGACCAGGGACGAAGAGTTCGCGATGCTGGTCGAAGCGCTCAAGGTCATGCAAATCGCGTTCAAGGATATCCGCCTGACCCTGATGAACGAGGCCACTGTGCTCATGCAATGCCTTGCGGACATTGTCATCGCGGGGGCCGGGTCACGCACCGACGTGCCCTTCGCGATGGTGTTTCACACCCGCGGCCAGCAGATCGCCCGGTGCGATGAGTACATGGACGGGATGGCACTTCCGCCGATCGACTTCACGCCGAAGGATTGACCAGCCCGCCGCACCGGCGCCCAAGCGCCGCCTGCCTGCCTGCCTGCCGCGCCGATCAGGTCTAGGCCGCAGTGATCAGATCGGCGCGTTCGGTCAGCTTGTCGTTGCGCAAGGCCGCAAGCGTTTCGGCGCTGGGCGGGACAACGCAGACGCTGCCGATGCCCAGTGCCTTCAGCGCGCGCCCGGTGCCTTCCCAGCAGGCGAGCATCAGCACGGCATCACCGATCTCGGTTTCCGTGAGGAGAGCATGCATGCGCTCCCACAGCATGTCATCACCGTTGACGCTGTCGATGTCGTTCTCGAAGCGGTCTGCAAACTCGATGAGGAGCTTCTCGCGCGGGCTGAACCCCTCCCAGGCGTAGTTGCAGTCGGCTGCGTTCTGATAGAACTCTTCGGGGATTTCGCCGCCGAGAAAGCCCGGCCAGTCCCGCCACAACCGCATGCCCGCACAGATCGGGCAATTGGTGCGGACCGCGCCGAGAATGCGCATGCCTTCGCGTTCGCGCGCGGTCAGAGTGGTTTCCGGCGCATCGTACATCGTGCGGAACATGCGCTGGCGCGTCTCGACCAGCTTTGCGGTGCCGAGGTGGTTCAGGATGTGAACCAGCGGTTCGCGATCGTCGGGAACCGTAACGCGATAGGGCATGTTTCGTCTCCAGTTGTGCAGCCGCAGGCCGAGTTGCCAGAAAGCAGGGCGTGCTCCCCTGCCGCGACATGCTTACCTGCCTCTGGGCCGACGCCTTGCCTGCCAGCGGGTAGGCCCGGAGATATTTCGGTGCTGCAAGCATGGCCGATGCCCTGCGGAGGCGCATTTTCGGAGAAACCTATATGCCAAGCCCTTCGACTGCACGCGCAAGCCTTGCCAGGTTGCAAGGCAAGGTCGCCGTGATCAGCGGCACCAGCGGCGGGATCGGCGCGGCGACGGCGCACCGCCTCGCGGACGAGGGTGCGGCAGTGGTGCTGGCCGACATCAACCTCCCAGGCGCCGAACAGACCGCCAGGGCCGTTCGCGAGACAGGCGGCGAGGCGTTCGCCCATTATCTCGATCTCGCCGAAGAGGACAGCGTCGCTGCGCTGATTGCAGCGGCGGTGGCGCGGTATGGCCGGATCGACGTGCTGTTCAACAACGCAGCCGACACGCGCCAGGAGACAATGGTCCTTGATGCAGCCGTGGAGTTCATGGACGCGGACCTTTGGGACAGCGTGTTTCGCATCAATACCCGCGGCACAATGCTGATGATCAAGCATGCCTTGCCGCACATGGTGCGGCAAGGCGGCGGTTCGATCATCAATACAAGCTCCGGAGCAGCGCTGCGCAGCGATCTGTTCCGCGTCGCCTATGCGTCCTCGAAAGCCGCGATCAACGTGCTGACCGAATACGTCGCAGCGCAGTATGGCAAGAAGGGCGTCCGCTGCAATGTGGTCTCGCCCGGCCTGGTGGTGACCGAAACCAGCGAGGCCACGCAGGGGCACAACCTGGACCTCTACCGGACCCATCACCTGACCCCGCGGCTCGGGCGGCCCGGGGACATTGCCGCCATGGTTGCGCTGCTCGCATCGGATGACGGCAAGTTCATCACCGCCCAGATCATCCCGGTAGACGGCGGGATTTCGACGCATTTCCCGCACGTTGCGGAAACTCGCGGCGGTGTCGATGCCTACAAGCCTACCGGGAGCTGAAGCCAGGTCCGAGCGCGAGATACAGGGAGAATGACCATGGGAAGAATGACGGCGAGAACCTGCATCGTCACCGGCGGGGCCGGCGGCCTCGGTTCGGCCACCGTGCGGCGGCTCTGCGCCGAAGGCGGGCAGGTGGTGATTGCCGACATCCTGCTCGAACCCGCCGAAAGGTTGGCCATGGAGGTGCGCGCCGATGGCGGCGATGCGATCGCGCTGCATCTTGATCTTGGCGATCCTGCCAGCATTGCCCGCCTGATTGACGACACACTGGCGCATTATGGCAAACTGGAGGTGGTGTTCAATAACGGTGCCGCTACGCAATCCGAGTTTCTCAATCGCGATGGAGCGGCTGGCGACATGGATATCGCCGTGTGGGACCACACCTTTGCCGTCAACGCGCGGGGGACCATGCTGATGATCAAGCATGCGCTACCCGCACTGCTAGCCTCGGGCAGCGGCGCGGTCATCAACACCAGTTCCGGCGCGGCCTTGCTGGGCGACCTGTCGCGCACCGCCTATGCGGCCTCGAAATCGGCGATCAATGCGCTGACGCTCTATGTCGCCGCGCAATACGGGAAACAAGGGGTGACCTGCAATGCCATCTCCCCGGGCATGGTGCCGACCGCCGCTTCGCGCGCGAATCAGCCAGAACTCATCCGGATGGTGGAGCGGCACCACCTGACCCCCGAACTCGGCTATCCAGAGGACATCGCGGCAATGGTCGCGCTGCTCGCATCGGAGGACGGGCGGTTCGTTACCGGGCAGATCATCCGGGTCGACGGCGGTGTGACCAAGGCGTTCGCGCATGTCGCGGATAACCGTGACCAGTTCGAAGCGCACGTTGCTAGGACATGGAGAGAGGGGACCGACAAGGCGGGAGGAGCAGCCTGATGAACGAGTCAATCGAGCGGGTGCGCGCCCTTGCTGAACGCTGGGAAGCGGCCTGTCGTTCGCGCGATACGGACCGCATCGCCGCGCACCTCGCCCAAGAAGCGGTGATCTGGTACAATTTCCAGCCCGGGACCGAGCACGCGAAGGCTGATTACCTCGCGCGCCTCGCAGCCAGCGCCGCGACCCTTGCCAATGCGCGCTACACCGATCTGCGGGTGCATCTCCATCCCGGCGGTTTCGCCCTGCAGGCAACGCTGGCGGGCGATACGCCGACGGGTGCGCTCGCAACGCCGTTCCTGCTGGTGGCCACCGTAGCGGGCGACAAGATTACGCGGATCGACCATTACTTCGACACCACTGGCGTGGATCAGGCGGGGCTCGCCTGAAGCCAGCCCGGTCCGGCATTCGCGAAGGTTCGCCAGCCGATCAGCCCCAGCGCAGCGGCAGTTCGTTGATCTGGATGACGTTGCCAGTGAACCACGGCACGCGGTAGCCTTCCTGCACGCGGAACATCGGCACGGCCTTCACGAACTCTTCGATCGCCGTTTGCAATTCGCGCCGGGCAAGGTGCTGGCCGAGGCAACGGTGCAGGCTGTGGCCGAGCGTGACATGCGCCGCCTTACGATCCAGCCTGATCTCCTGCGGGTTCTCGTAGGCTTCCGGATCGCGTCCGGCCAGCGGGGTGGACATGACCACGACATCCCCGGCCCGCAGGGTATGCCCGTCCAGCTGATGATCCCGGGTGACGATGCGCTGGGTCGAGACCGCAGCATAAGCGCGCAGCAGTTCCTCGACTGCGACGACATTCTGCGCTGGCGTGTTCTCGCGCATCGTCTGCTGGTCTGCCGGGTTTTCGGCAAGGTGGCGGAATTGCAGGCTGAGGTTGGCGGTGACGGTGTCGAGCCCGCCAAGGTAGAGATTGAAGCAGTGGCCGAACACTTCCATGTCGGTCCACTTGCGACCGTCGATCTCGAGAGTCATGGTCTTGCTGATCAGATCGTCGCCGGGGTTCCTCCGGCGCTGCGCGATGGTTTCCATCAGCAGGTCTTTCACCGCGCGCACGCTGGCGACCCGAACATCGTGGTCGGTGCCCCGGATCAGCTGGTTTTCCCATTCGAGGAACTGGGCCAGCCGATCGACCGGCAGATCGATCATTTCGAGGAAAATGGTGATCGGGAACAGAACAGCAAAGTCCTTCACGAACTCGCACTCGCCCCTGTCCTTGAATGTGGCGATCAGTTCGCGCGCGCGGTCGCGTACCTTGAGGTCCAGCTTCATCATCTGGCTGGGCGCGTAGAGCGGATTGAGCGACTGGCGGTAGGCGGTATGGACCGGCGGATCGAGTTCGGTGGGAATGATGTCCCAGTCCTCGCCTATCATCCGGGCAAAGCCGGTGTTGCCGCGCTTGTGATAGTTCTCGGTGTCGGCGTAAATCTTGCGCAGATCCTCGACCCGGCGCACGACCCAGCCGGGCTGGTTGAACGTCACATTGTCGGCGTAGAACACGGCGGGCCCTGCATGGATTGCCGGAATGATCGTCTCATGCGGGTTGTCATAAACCACTTGGCGATCGAAGAGGGCGCAATGGATCATGTCGCGCGCCGAGCTCGGGGAATTGGTCGCAGTGTCGGTCATTGCTTGGGGCCTTTGGCTTTCGCGGACCTGCTTTGCCGCACTCATCCACAGCGTGTTATCCTTGCGCCGGTGCTGGGTCGATTCAACCCGCTTGTGCAGTCTGATGGAGACAATGGCACGATCAAGACAGTGTTGACCGCAATTCCGCTCATTCCCCGGCGGCCTATCGGAAGGTGGGTTCGACATGCCCGGAATGCACCGACCAGCAAGACCGATCCCGTTCGCGCCAGCAGGACGCCGAACAACCCGCCGAGGAGAAGCTTATGTCCGGGTCGACAGCGGTGGAGCGAGCATCGACTTATCGCTGGCTCGTGCTGTTCGTCCTGACCCTTGCCCACAGCTGCCATATCATGGATCGCATGGTCGTGAGCATCGTGATGGAGCCGGTGCGGCACGAGTTCGATCTGACCGATACCCAGCTCGGCCTCATTTCCAGCCTCGGTTTCGGGCTGTGCTACGGGGCTGCTGTCCTTCCGATGGGCATGGTAATCGACCGGGCGGTCCGCAAGAACGTGCTTGCGGTGATTCTGGCGCTGTGGAGCGCGATGACTGCGGTCTGCGGTCTGGCAACAAGCTGGACCACGCTGCTGGTCTCGCGTTGCCTGGTGGGCGCGGCCGAATCCGGGGGTTCGCCTGCGGGGCTGTCGCTGCTCTCCGACTACTTCCCCGCCAAGGAACGCTCGACCGCGGTTGGCCTGTGGTATTTGTCGTCTGCCGTTGGCTCGATCGTGACGTTCATCGTCGGCGGGATGGTCGCGGCGGCCTATGGCTGGCGGACGACATTCCTGCTCGCCGGGTTGCCGGGCATCGTCATGGCGATCGTGGTGTTTCTGGTGGTCCGCGAGCCTGTGCGCGGCGCCAGCGATGTCGTGCCGGGTGCCGCTGCCGCACCGACGCCCGACCGCCTCGGTTTCGCCCGATCGCTCGCGGAGATCGGAGCACGGCCGGCCGCGGTGCACATCCTGCTCGGCGTGTTGTTGACGGCGGCGGCGATATCCTCGTACTCGACCTGGTCCGTATCGTTCCTGGTGCGGCAGCACGGCCTCAAGCTGTCCGAGGCCGGTCTGACCGTCGGCCTCACCACCGGGCTGCTCGGCGCTGCCGGCGGGGCATTCTTCGGCTGGCTCGCCGACTGCAATACGAGGCGCGATGCCAGGGCTAATCCATGGCGGTCGGGGATGATTGCGGCCGGCACTTCGATGGCCGCAACAGGTCTCGGCATCGCCTCGCTCCTGACCGGCGCAACGGTGCCCGCACTGGTGCTGGTTGCGTGCTATGCCTTCTTCTTCAACAGCTACAATGGTCCGGCCAACGGATTGCTGCTGATCGTCGTGCCGCCTCAGGTGCGCGGGTTTGCGATCGCCTTGCTGCAGCTTGGGGCCACGCTGCTGGGCTTCGGCGTGGCGCCGTTTCTGGTCGGCCGCCTGAGCGACATGATCGGCGGAACAAACTCGCTTGGCTGGGCGCTCTCGATCATGCTGCTGTGCCACCCGCTCGCTGCGATCCATTTCGCCATCGCGGCACGGCATGTGAAGCGCACAGGCTTGGGTCAGTCCGATGCCGGGACCGGGCCAGAGGCAGAACTGGCCGGAGCCTGACGGCAGCAGGTCTCTGGCAAACCAGGATATTCCACGAGGAGGAGGAAGGCAGCAATGACCCAGCCCATCGGTTCAGTCGGTTTCATCGGGCTTGGCAGCATGGGCGGCGCGCAGGCGCGCGAGCTTGCCAAGCTGGCTTTCCCGTTGACGGTCTTCGACACGATTCCAGCAGCGATGGAGCCGTTTGCCGGGAAGGCAACACTGGCCGGCAGCATTGCCGACCTCGGTGCGTGCGATCTCGTGGGTATCTGCGTGCAGGATGACGCTCAGGTCATTGCATGCTGCGACGAGCTTATCCCGGCGATGCGTGCTGGCTCGGTCATCCTCGTGCACAGCACGATCCGCCCGGCCACGGTCAGGATGCTGGCCGAGCGCGCGGCGGCGACTGGCGTCGAGCTGATGGACGCAGCGGTCACGCGGACCGAAATGACAAGCGACGGCCCGTTCGTGTTCTGCATGCTGGGCGGCGAAGAAGCGGTCATGGCGAGGGCTCAGCCTGTGCTTGACGCCTATTCCACCAACACCATGCTGGTAGGACCGCTGGGTTCGGCCATGGGCCTCAAGATCTGCAACAATCTGGTTTCGTGGAGCCAGATCATTCTGGGGCTTGAAGCGATCGCGATGGCCGAGGCGGCTGGCGTTCCGCTCGACAAGCTGATCGCAGTGATGCAGCGCAATGGCGTGATGACCCCGCCGATGAACGGCTTCATTGCCTTTCGCAACAACCCCGGCGACCAGACCCGGCGTGACATGATGGCAATCCAGGCCGGGATCGGCGAGAAGGATCTGACGCTCGCCAACGAACTCGGCGCAGCGGTTGGCATGCCTTCATCGATCGGCGTACATGTAAAGGACCATGTCAAGCAGGCGATCCTAGATGTGTGCCGCAGCTGACGAGTGGATGCCGGGCCGATGAGCCGCCGGGTGCTCGTTGCTGGGGGGACCGGTGTGACCGGGGCAAGCGCCGTCGCCGCCTTTGCCGCGGCGGGATGGACCGTGCATGCCCTGTCCCGCCGTCCGCCCCTGCAACCGACGCCGGGCACGCGACATCATTGTGCTGATCTGCTGGACCCCGCCTCGTGTCGCGCGCTGATCCGCACGACCGGTCCGGTCGATGCGATCGCGTATTGCGCGATCAATGAAGTGGCGGGATCACTGGTAGAAAAGTGGACTGATCCGGAGCAGGTCGATCGCAACCGGGCGATGCTGGTCAACCTGCTTGACGCGCTTGACTTGCTCTCCCCCGGCTGGCGGCACATTTCGATCGTCCATGGCAGCAAGGCTTATGGCGTTCATTTGCCGCAGCACCGTCTGACCGTGCCGCACCGCGAGGATGACGAACGGGTGGTGCACGAGAATTTCTATTTTGCGCAAGAGGATGAAGTCACGGCGCGGGCGAGGGGGCAGGGCTGGTCGTGGACTATATTGCGTGCCCCGATCGTTCTGGGCGGCGGGATCGGCACCAATCTGAGCAATTTCCTGGCGCTAGGCGTCATCGCTTCGCTCGCGCGGATCGAAGGGCGCGCTTTCGATTTCCTTGGTGGGCCGATCGAAAGCCTGTTCCAGGTGGTCGATGCCGATCTGATTGGCCGAGCCTGCGTGTGGGCGGCCGACGCACCCGGTGCTCGCGGCCAGATCTTCAATGTATCCAATGGCGATGTCACCCAGTGGCGCGCCTTGTGGCCGGTCATAGCCGAGGCCTGCGGCGCGGCTGTGGGCGAGGACCGGCCGGGACAGTCGTGCGCGGCGATGGCCAGAGCGCTTGCGCCGGCCTGGCGAGATGCCGCCCTGCGATATGGCCTTGCCGCGCCTGCCGATCTTGGAGCGTTTCTGGGCGAATCCTTCGCACTGCTCGATTTCGCGCTGCCAGCCGGGCGTACCAGCGTGCTCAGCACGATCAAGCTGCGCAAGGCGGGCTTCGGCGATTGCGAGGATACCCCGCAGCGCCTTGCCGCGTGGTACCGGCGCTGGCAGGAGCAGCGGTTGCTGCCGCCGGCATCGGGCTGAGGCTTTCCTTGACGCAATCTCGGCGGCGCCGCACTTGGGAGCGCATGATGCACAGCAATAACCCGGCGCGCGATGGCGAGTGGCCCGACGAGCAAGTGCAGAACGCCAGTACGGCAAGCAGTGATCGCTGGTTCATCCTGCTGCTGGGGCTGATCTACATGATGAACTTTGTCGATCGCACGATCGTGGCCGTGGCCGGTGAGGCGATCCGGCGCGACCTGGGTCTGTCCGATTTGCAGTTAGGATTGCTTGGCGGCCTTGTCTTTTCCCTGTTTTACGCCGCTCTCGGTTTGCCGCTGGCCAGGCTCGCCGAGCGGCGCAGCCGGGTGGGAATGATTGCGGCCGTGACCGCGATCTGGTCGGTGATGACCGCCTTGTCCGGTGCTGCGGGAAGCTTTGTCCAGTTGCTGGTCTGCCGGATGGGCGTGGGGGTTGGCGAGGCGGGCTTTACCCCGGCGCTTGTATCGATGATTTCCGACCGGTTTCCGGAGGAACGCCGGGCAAGCGCCTTTTCGGCGATCGCAGTGTGGGTGTCGATTGGCGGCGCGGTGTCGGCCACGCTCGGCGGCTGGGTGGTGCAGCATCATGGCTGGCGTGCGGCGTTTGTTGCGCTTGGTCTGCCGGGTCTGATCCTTGCCCTGGTGCTGCGCCTGACAATCCCCGAGCCTGCCCGTGAAAAGGCCGGAGATGCCAGGGACACGCCAACCTTCGGGGCGGTGCTCCGCCGTGTGGGCCGCTCGGGCGCGTTTCTTTATCTGACCGCTGCCAGCGGCCTTGTCGGCATGGTCGGGTTTGGTCTCAACCTGTTCATGATTCCGCTGCTGGTCAGACGCTACGGCCTCGACATAGCGCAGGCAGGGCTGATTTTCGCCGTTTCGTTGAGCCTTGCCATGATGATTGGCACTTATGCCGGAGGCCGCGCGGCTGACTGGCTGGGGCGGCGTGACGTGGCATGGTTCGGACGGGCGCCTGCGCTCTTGCTGGTCGTTTCGCTACCGCTGTACTTGCTGGCAATCCTGCAATCCGACTGGCGCTGGTTCATGCTGCTGATGTTCTTTGCGGCGGCAACGCTCAACGCTTTCCTCCCGGCGATCATGACCGTGACGCAACGTCTGGTCGAACCGCGCATGCGGGCGTCGGCGGCGGCGCTCCATGCATTCGGACAGACGGTGGCAGGGCTGGGAATCGGATCGGTCGCGCTCGGCTGGCTCAGTGACCGGTTTGCGGCGCAGGCCTATTCCGGCGACTTTCGCGCGGACTGTGCGCACCGCGCGTTCGGAGGCGCCTGTGCCGCAGCATCGGCACTGGGCTTGCAGGAGGCCATGCTGACAGTCGGGTCAGTGCTGATTGGCGCGATCATCCTCTATTTGCTGGCTGCAAGTGCCTTGCGCCGCGAGATTCCGCCTTCCCGCCATCCTGGCTGACCCGAGAGGGCAGAGGAACAGCTCTCCTACCGCCGGGAAGGACAAGGCACTGGGGCAGGGGCCTATCCGGCTGCAGCGCAACGAGGATAGACCCATGGCAAGCGTAAGCCCGATCCCTGAATGCGATGATCCGAAGGACCTTCTTGGCCGTGCGCGCGCGCTCGCGGCGCACATCAAGGCGGCATCGCACGAGGCAAACCGGCAGGCCGACGTGCTGCCTGAGACCATTGCGGCGATCAAATCGGCGGGGCTCTTCCGCGCGTTCCAGCCGAGACGGTGGGGCGGGCTCGAACTCGATCCGCGCCACACTTTCGACATGCAGAACCTGTTTGCCGAAGCCTGCGTATCGACGGCTTGGGTCTTCTGCGTGTTGTCGGTCCAGTCGTTCATGCTGGGGCGGATGGACCCGCTGGCGCAGGCCGATGTGTGGGGCGATGATCCCGATGCTCTCGTATCATCCTCGTTCATGCCGACCGGCGAGGTTGTACCGGTCGAGGGCGGCTATCGCATCAGCGGGCGCTTCGGGTTTTCGAGCGGTAGCAGCCATGCCGCGTGGGCCGTGGTGGGCGGGATGGTGCCGCCGGATCAGGCACGCCCGGCCCCGCAAATGCGGCTGTTTCTGGTGCCGATGCAGGATATCCGGATCGACCGGGTGTGGGATACCTTCGGGCTGCGGGCGACCGGCAGCAACGATCTGCTAATCGAGGATGCCTTTGTGCCGGCCTATCGCACATATGTGCCCGATGCCGGACTGCTCCCGCTGCCGCTGCAATCCGGCCTGTCGCCACTCTATCGGTTACCTTGGCTCTATGTTTTTGGATCGTCGATTTCGAACCTCGGGGTCGGTGCAGCCCGCGGCGCGCTGGCGACCTTTGCGGCGGCGACGCGCGACCGCCAGGGCGTGATGGGTTCTGGTTCTGCGCGCGAGAACCCCCGGTTCCTGTCGGTAATTGGTCGGGTCAGGGTGGAAATCGATGCGGTCGAGCGCCAGAATCGCGACAACTTTGCCAGGCTGATCGATATTGTGGCGCGCGATGCGGTTCTGCCGGACGAGGAAGCCTTGCTCTATCGGGCACAACTGACCGGCAGCCTTCGCCGGCTTGCGGGGTTGGTCGATGAAATGATGCTTTTGCTCGGTGCGCGCGGGATCCAGCGCGATGGCCCGCTGACTCAGGTGTGGCTCGATCTATGCGCGGCGCGAGCGCATGCCGGAAATGATCCTTCGGCCATTCATGCCCAGATCGCGGGGCAGTTGCTGCACGCTTGAGGTGCGGCGGGCATCCCGCAATCCTTTCGACCATCGTCCGGGCGCGCCGCCGCGCGCCCGGCATGGATTTGATCAGAGCTTGTTCAGTTCCTTGCGGGTCAGCGAGGTGACTAGGCCACGATCGGTCGCGGTCAGGGTGCTGATGGGAATATAGAGCGGCTTTGCATCGCCAATCACGACAATCATCGTGCCACGCACGCGATCGACGCTGCCGATGCGCCGGCCTTCAGCCGAAAAGACCGTTTCACCGCCCTTGATTGCCGGTGCGGCTGCGGCAGGTGGAGTGTCAACCGTCTGCGCGGAGGCGGGAAGAGCTGCAAGGCCCAGGGCCAGTGCGAACACGCAATGAAGTTTCATGTCTGTCACCAATGTTTCAGTAAGTTGGATGACGGGCGCGCCCGCCGGATCAGGCGGTTAGGGCCCACTGAGCAAATTGTCGATAGTGATTCGGAAATAACTTGGTGACGGTCCGGCAAGCAGGCAGTGCGCTCTTGCCCGGGGGAGCAAGAGGGTTCATTGTTTGAACAAGCGCCATGCACAGCGCACCGGTTGGGTCTCAGGATGCATTGGAACGGAACCGCGGATGATCTTGCAAAGCGGAGCGGGAGGAGAAACCGGCGGCCGGCATCCTGCGGACGGCCAAACCCATTCGAGCAAGCGGGCAGTCGGCAGGCCGCGCCGCCTGACGATCGATGCGATCGTCGATGCGGCCTGCCGCGTGGGCATCGAGCGGCTAGACATGTGCCTCGTTGCAAAGCAGCTGAATACAGGGGTGGCGACCTTGTACGGCTATGTGCGGGGTCGTGATCATCTGCTCGAACTGGTTGCCGAGCACATGGCCTCGCAAGCGCTCGCCGATACTTATGGCGGAACCTGGCAGGAGCTGCTGCGGGGACACGCGGCCTTGTGTTTTGCGATGTTCAAGGCGAGGCCCGAGATGATCGGCAACCTTATCGGCGGTGAACGGACCGACCGCGAAGTCGACTACGCCGCAAACATCATCGCCATGCTGGAAAGGCTCGGCTTGCCGCGCGAAATGGCATTCGGACTGTACATCGAGACCAGTCAGGCCGTGATCGGGGCCGCAGTGCTGCTGATCCGCCGCGAGATTCTCGCCAAGGCCGGAAACGACCGGAATGGCAATGCCGTCCCGCTGCCGCCAGAAGTTGGGGACTATCGACCGACGCTTGAGCGGATCTTGCGCGGCTGCGAAGAGCAGCTCGCCCTCGACTCTGCGCGGGATCATGCGTTCAGTCCCCAAGGTGCCAGTTCATCCGGTGTTTGACCGCGAGGGCGGTTGATCCCGGATCAGTCTGCGCGTGCGCGGCAGGCCAGCACGGGTTCGACACGCATCGCCGGAGAAATCTTGTCCGCGCCGATCTTGCGGTCGATTTCCTCGTGGTACCAGTAAATGAACTGTTCCTGGACACCGAGCACGACAGAGGTGATGTCTCCCTCCCGGTAGGATCGCTGGATTGTGGGAAACAGACCGATATCTTCGGCGAGCACTGTTCGCTGATTATCCAGCATGGTTGCCCAGAAACTGCGATCTTCATCGTCGTCGCGTTTCCAGCCCATGAACATGTTGGTCATGACCATCTTGTCCGGCCCTTTCGGCCAGAACGATTGCCAGTTGAACCCCACCGGATCGAGCGCAGTGAAGCTGTTGGGAAAGCACGGCAATGCGAAAACCAGATCCTTGAACCTGGTGGTAAAAGTGCTGGGTGCAGCGTCATCGTGCCCTGCCGAGAAGAACGATTGGCCGCCGCGCTTGCGGGTAACAAAGCGCGCATGCCCGCCTTGCAGCAGCGACACGGTAAAGCTTTTCGACTCCAGAAACGGGGCCAGAGTTTTGGCATGCACCGTGTTCACATGGTAGATTTCCAGGAAATTGTCATAGGCCGTCTTCCAGTTGCAATCGATCTCGACGGCAATAACCTTCTTGACGATCATGTCATCGAGCGGAAAATCGGCAATCTGCCCGGTGAGAGGCGCAAGAAACTCGTCCAGCGGGGCGGCATCCCGATCAAAATTGATAAATACAAATCCCCGCCAGATCTCGCAGCGAATCTGCAGGAGAGGCTTGTCGGCTTTGTTGAAGCAGGCGAAATTGTGCGCTTCGGGCAAGGATTTCAGCTCACCTTCTGCCGAGAAGCCCCATGCGTGGTAAGGACAGACGAACCGCCGCGCAATGCCTTCTGGCTCGGTCACCAGCGCCGCGCCGCGATGACGGCAGCTGTTCCTGAAGGCGCGGATTCTGTCGTCGCTGCCGCGGCTCAGAATGATCGACTGCCCGAACTGTTCGAACAGCCTGAACGATCCCGGTTCGGCAAGCTGGCTGGCATGGCCGGCGCAAAGCCAGCTTTTGCGGAACACGTGTTCCATCTCGAGCCGGTAGAACCCAGGGTCGAAATAGCGTGCGGCAGGTAGCTCCGGCAGCACGGGAAAACCCTCGGGATAGTCCGTGCGTCGGAATTCGGTCTCGACCTCGGCGTACAGGGCTTCGAGACCATTCGGATTCATCGCAACACTTTCCCAGTAACGCCAGTTTGGCAGGCAAAGGCGCGCAAGGCTTCGGTCAAGAACAGCCCAGCCGCCATCCCAGGTTTCTATCTCGATTGATCCAGCGCTGCACTTGTTCAGGCTTGACGGTGGGTCAAATCGAAAGGCCGTCAGCGCGGTGGCCGCGAGCGGTCAGTCCTCAGGGGCGATGGTCACGCGAAGGCCGTCCAAGGCGGCCGTGAAGGTGATCTGGCAGGACAGGCGCGAATTGCTCTGGCGATGATCGGAACTGTCGAGCAGGTCGTCCTCGTCGGCCGTGATCGCGGGCAACTGATCTGCAAAACCCGTATCGACATAGACATGGCAGGTTGCACACGAGCAGCAACCGCCGCAAAGCGCGAGCAGTTCATCGAAGCCGGCATCGCGGATCACTTCCATGACCGAAATCTCGGTGGCTGCCTCGACGCTGTGTTCAGAGCCATCGCGCTTGGTGACAATCATGGTCGGCATTGCGGGGTTTACTCTTGCTGGAGGGATGCGGCGGCGCCGCGCCGAACGCGGCGGCCATGCAATACCCGCTCGGGTGTCTCCCCTACCTCTGGATAGGCAGAGCGACCCTCGGCCCACCTCGGTCGATCAGCCAGGCTGATCGCGGCGAGCCGGTCGAAGCCTTGCGTGCTCGCTCATTTTCGCAGCGCGCGCATGATGAAATTGATCGCGAAGGAGCGGGTGTCAGCCGGGCTGCGCTGCCAGCTGCGTCCCGAATAGCGCTCAAGCATCTGCGACGACGACAGACACCCGACCGTGATGATCACGGTCATGAACTCGAGCTTGCTGCCATCAATGTCGTCTTGAAACACGCCAGCGGCCTGACCCCGGCGGATTATCTTCTCAAGGCGGTCAGCCAGGGTTTTCTGCATTTGCCGGATCTCGCCCACCGACCGCAGCTGCGCCCCGCCATGGAGGCTCTGGTCGAGCGATACCATGCCAAGCACAGGGTCTTCGGCATAAATGTCATAAACGCCTTCGACATAGGCGCGCACCGCATCGTCGGGTTCGAGTTCATCGAATGCAATCCTGAGCAACCGCGCGTTGGTGGTGATGGAGATTTCCTTCAGCAGTTCCCAGTAAAGTTCGTCCTTTCCCTTGAAGTAGAAATAAATGATCTGCTTGCTGACCCCGGCACGCCGCGCGATGTGCTCCATCTTCGTCCCATCGAACCCGTTGGCCCCGAATTCCTCGCGCGCCGCCTTGAGGATCTTGGCGATGGTCGCAAGCGGGTCGCGTGTGCTGCGGGCCGGCGGGATGTGTTGATGTTCGCTCACGCGGCCAGACTACCAAGCAGGATGATCGCGCGCCAGTTGCCGTGCCGGGTCAGCATTGGGACCTGCGACGGCATTGGCCGGGAGCTGGGCAACCGGTCAGTGTCACTCGTGATCGCGCAGCACGTGCGCTAATGGCGAATCCGCCACCGGCCAGCCGGTCACCGCGCTCGGGGCCACGAACAATTCGCGTTCCGTCACCATCATCGTGGTGATCCTTGTCCGGTCGGCGAACAACTCCTCATCTGCGGCGATTGCCTGCATGACATGCGAATCCTGACCGACTAGAGCGAGATCGGCGGGATCGACCCAATACTCTGGCACGCCATCAAAATCGCATGCCGATCCAAGCATCTGATCGCTGTCGTAAACGTGGTTCTGAATATAGAGTCTGAGGAAATCGCCAGCGCCGTGCTCGATCAGTCCGACTTCGACATGACGGGTGCGCCAGTGCAGTTGCACCTGCTCACGCGAAAGATCCGCGCGCCCTTTCAAGGTGACCATGATCTTGCCGGGCAGCGGGCGGCAACCACTGTCATGAATCAGCAGCGGGTTGACGTAGAGTTGAACCGCAGCCCCTCGCACCCGGACACTTGCGGCAAACCGGTCTGCTGTTGCCCGATCGACAAACCACGCCTCGATGATGGCGACATAGGGCGGTGTCGCGGCTGATCCCATGCGCACATCGACCGGGAGCACTACGTTGAACAGCAGGCGCTGCAGCCCCGGAATGCCCTCGGCAAGCTGGCCAGCGACAAAGTCATGCCATTGCGAATCGGCTGGCCCCGAGCGCAGCAACGACAACAGCTTCACAGTTCCGGTCATTGCTTCATCTGCATCCATGCCTGCGTCAGAACCACGCCTGACACGCGCCAGCCCGATGTCTCCCGTCGCTGGGCAGGTCCTTGCCGCGGCGCATCACGCTGTGCAGCATGAAGATCCAACCCGCAAACCGAAGGAATGGGCATCCGATGGAAAAAGGACCGCTGGACGAACGTGCCATCAACCAGCTCTTCACAGGTGCGCGCACCTTCAACAGCTGGTCCGACCGCCCGGTGGATGATTCCACGATCCGCGAGCTCTATGCGCTGGTTGCCTCGGGTCCGACTGCAGCCAACGCCCACCCAGGGCGCTTTGTGTTCATCCGGAGCAGCGAGGCGAAGGCGCGGCTGCGCCCGCATTTGAACCCCGGCAACGTCGACAAGACCATGGCCGCGCCGTGCTGTGTGATCGTGGGGTATGACACGCGGTTCTTCGAGTACATGCCGCAGTTGTTTCCCGCGCGCGATTTCTCGGCCACGTTCGCGGGCAAAGATGAGGTGATTGCCGACACGGCGACCCGCAGTTCCACACTCGCAGGCGCTTACCTGATCCTCGCTGCGCGGGCGCTCGGGCTTGATGCGGGTCCGATGTCCGGGTTCGACAAGCAAGGGCTCGAGGCCGATTTCTTCCCTGACGGGCGCTGGAAAGCCAACTTTCTGTGCAACATTGGTTATGGCACGCAAGGCGGGCTGTTTCTCCGCAATCCTCGCCTCGCCTTCGAGCAAGCCTGTCTGGACTTGTGAGCCGGGCGCATGGTTCGATCGCTTCGAGGCGGCGCAGACTGTTCCCCCACCCAAAGAAAGGTGGCGCGCTGCACCGGTCTGCATCTAGAGGAGCGGCACTCTCTTTGCTCAAGGAGCTTATTCATGCGGTTCGTTCGGTACGATGACGGCGGCACCCCCCGCCTTGGCCTGGTTCGTGGAGAGGTGATCGTATCGCTCGCGCCGATAGCGGATCGCTATCCGACCATGCACGCGATCATCGAGGGCGGCGAAGCCGCGCTTGCTGCCGCGCGCGCGGTGCTGGAGACAGGTGCCGACGCGCTGGCTCTCAAGGATGCAAGGCTGCTCGCCCCGATCGAGCGACCGAGCAAGTTCATGGCCATCGGCATGAACTATGCCAAGCATCTCGAGGAAGCCGATCGTCTCGGCGTCGCCCGGGTGGCGCATCAGGTCTGGTTCAACAAGCAGACCACCTGCATTGCCGGTCCATTTGATCCGATCGATCCGGGCGTGACCGAAAAGCTCGACTACGAAGTCGAGCTTGGCGTGGTGATCGGCAAGTCCGCCAAGAAAGTCAGCGAAGCCGACGCCAAGGACTTTGTGTTCGGTTATTTCGTTGTCAACGACGTGTCGGCGCGCGACTGGCAGTTTCACTCGCCGACATTCACCATGGGCAAGTCGTTCGATACGCATGGCCCGATGGGCCCGTGGATCATTACCGCCGACGAGGTGCCCGATCCGCATGCGCTCGATCTGCGCTGCTATGTGAACGGGGAAGTGCGCCAGTCGAACAACACCGGCAACATGTTGTCCAACATCTGGGCCCAGATTGCCTACCTTTCGACCGCCTTCACGCTGCTGCCGGGCGACCTGATCGCCACCGGCACGCCCGAAGGTGTCGCGGCCGGCATGGATCCCCCGGTGTTCCTCAAGCCTGGCGATGTGGTGCGCTGCGAGATCGACGGAATCGGCACGATCGAGAATAGGGTCGTCGAGCCTGCCTGACCGGCCCTGCAATGCAGCCGGAGCAGGGGCGCCGCGGTCCCTGCTCTCGCTGATGCATGCGTTACTTCGACTGCCCCGTTCCGGCCCCGGTTGCGGGCATCAGCATGTTTGACATGCCGCCATCCACCAGCACATCGATGCCGTTGATGTGTCCGGCTTGCGGCGAGCACAGGAACAGGATCGCATGCGCGACGTCGTCGGCGGTGCCGAGCTTGCCCAGCGGTATGCTCGATTCGCGCTGGCGCCTGCGCGCTTCGTCGTCGTAGCCGGCCTTGGTCATGGGGGTGTAGGTCGGCCCCGGCGAGACCGTGTTGCAGCGGATGCGGTCTGGCCCCCATTCGAGCGAAAGCTGGCGCATCAGCATTGTCAGCGCGGCCTTGCTCGATGAATAGAAGCCAAGGCCAGGCGTTGGCTGCGTCGCCGACATCGACGCAGTGGCGATGAACGCACCCTGGCTTTCGCGCAGATAGCGATGCGCCGCCTTGCCGATCAGCCATGTGGCGCGGGTATTGACGGAATAGATTAGTTCGAACTGTTCGACCGCCAGATCGACGAGCGCGCCGCCCATGATGATGCCGGCATTTGAGATGACCGCATCGATACCGCCCATGTGCGCGATGGCTGCCGCGACAATTGTCTCGCCGCAATCGGGTGCGGACAGATCGACCACCACCGTCGCCGCCCGCGCCCCGATCATGTCGGCCACTGCGGCAAGGTTGGCCGCATCACGATCAGCCAACAACAGGTGATGCTCACCCGGGATGGCCGAACCGGCAGCCAGCAACTCCGCGCAAACCTGGCCAATGCCGCTCGCTGCGCCGGTAATGATGAAACGCATTATCTGTCCCTATTCAGTGAGACCGAGCTCGGCCATAAGTTGCTGGCGCAGTTTAAACTTCTGGATCTTGGAGGCTGACATTGGCCATTCCTCGACAAACCGGATATGACGTGGCACCTTGAAAGATGCGATGCGCTCCGCCGTATATCTGATCAATTCGCTGGCGATGTCATCCAGCGGTCCCTCGACCGGGCCATCGGTTTCGATGTAGGCGGCGGGAATCTCGGAAAGGCGCTCGTCGGGCAGACCGATGACCTGGGCAAGCCGGACGGCCGGATGCGAGGCCAGAACCGCCTCGACCTCCGCTGCGGCAACGTTCTCGCCGCCAACCTTGAGCATGTCCTTGAACCGGCCATGGAACATCAGATGACCTGCCTCATCGAGCGATCCGATGTCGCCAGAATGGAACCAGCCCTCTGCATCGAGCGCCTGGGCTGTCTTTTCCGCATCCTTGTAGTATCCGTCGAACAAGTTGTAGCCGCGGATGAGCACCTCGCCGCGCGCGCCGGTCGGCAAGTCGTTGCCATCGCCGTCAACGATCCGGACCTCGATGCCGAGCAGCGGATAGCCAAGCCGGGTGAACCCCAACTCCGGATCCATGTCATAGCCGCCCGTGGTGACGATCCCGCTCGCCTCGGTCATCCCAAACGTGCCGACCTGGACCATCCCGGGTGCCTTTTCGCGATAGGCCTGCCCGACGGCGGCCGGCATGAACGCAAAGCAGGAGTTCTGCAGGCGGACCGAACTCATGTCCGTCCTGGCCCAATCCGGGTGCGCAATCATCGCCTGATGGAAGGTGACGAAGGGCAGGAACATCATCGTGACCTTCTCAGCCTCGATCTGGCGCAGGCTTTCGCCAGGATCGAAATGCGGCTGGCCGATGAACGTGCCGGCGACGTTCACCGCGCCGAGCATGGCGAGCATTGCGGCAATATGAAACAGCGGCATCGGCGACCATGCGCGCTCGTATGGCTGGAAGGCCCAGCGATTGGCCGTGAGATTGATCGTCTCGCGCACGATTGCCTCGTGGCTGAGCAGGCAACCTTTCGGATTGGCCGAAGTGCCGGAGGTGTAGAGAATCATCGCCGTGTCGCGCAACCGCACACATAGGCGGCGATGATGCACGGTGTCCTCGCCAACCGTCGCGGCGGCGGCATCGAACGCATCCTGTCCCACAAACCCCCCGGGCACACGCCCGGAGCCCGGCCCCTCACCGCTGCGCAGAACCACAATACGGCGCAGATCAGGGGCGGAGAGGAGGGTCAGCGCGGCGGGGTCCGACTGGTCGGCAAGATCGGCAAACGCTTCGCCGATGCGGGCAACGAAATCGACATGCTGGGTTTGGGTATCGTCGGTCACAATGGCGACCAGATCGGCGTTCTGCGCGACATAGGCCATCTCGGGGGCCTTGTACCGGGCGTTCATCAGAACCGAGACGGCACCAATCATGGCATTGGCAAAAAGCGTTTCGACAAAGGCGATTCCCGAAGGCAGGAGCACGCCGACATGGTCGCCCGGACGCACGCCCATGGCCAGCAGTCCACGCGCCTTTTGCAGGACGGCGTCGACCAGCCCGGCGTAAGTCTTGCGCCCTTGCGGAAATACCAGCGCTTCCATGTCAGGCGCGTGGTCCCATGCGCTCAGCAGCAGGTCTCCCAGCGTGGTCGCTGTGATCCGGACCCGTGCGATATCCTCGGACAGACTGTTTTCTGCACTGTTCCCTGCTATCGCCGACATCGTCCCACCGCCAGTTTCGTCGCATCTCGCAATCGTCAAGACTATGCACCCTGTTGCTGGTGCGTGCCTTTCTACCGATAGGCGTGAGTGCGTGAAAGTTCGGGTCAGTTGCAGCCGATCAGACCGCCGTCGACCGGAATCTGCGCACCGGTCACATAGCTGCCGCCCCGTCCGCACAGGAATACCACCACGGCAGCGATATCGGCCGGGCCGCCCAGGCGGCGCAGGGGAATATGGGCCAGCAATGCCGGGTCAACGGCGTCCTCGTCTCGCATGTGCGCCGTCATCTTCGTAGGAAAGAAGCCGGGAAGAACCGCGTTCACGGTGATGTTGCGCGGTGCCAGATCGCCGGCGAGGTCTCGCGTCAGCATGTGGATCGCCGCCTTTGAAGCCGAGTAGCTGTAGGCCTTGAGCCGCTCGGGACGCGCGCCGGCGACCGAGCCGATGTTGATCACCCGCGCGGGATCATCGGGCGTGCCCGCAGCGGCAAGTTCGGGCAAGAGCTCGCGCACCATCGTAAAGGGCGTCTGCACGTTGACGGCCATCACCCCCGGCCATGCCTTGTCGGGAAACGTGTCGATCTCGCCGCCCCAGGTCTTGCCGGCATTGTTGACCAGGATGTGGCAAGGGCCGACCTGCTCGCGATAGCGTGCGACAAGATCGACCGCAGCCTCTGGTGCGGAGAGATCGGCCGGAAGCGCGATGCAGGGTCCTATTGCCGCCATTTCGGCCGCGGCCGCATCGCACAGATCGGCCTTGCGTGAGGTGATGGCGACGGTCGCGCCAGCCGCCAGCAGGCCCTCTGCAATCATCCGGCCGAGCCCCTGTGCGCCGCCAGTAACCAGCGCGGTCTTGCCGGAAAGGTCGAAGAGCGGCGCCATCACATCACCACCGAAATCTTGCCGAAGGAATGCTGGTCGCGCAGATGCAGGAGCGCCTCGCGCGCCTCGCTGAGCGGGAAACTTCGCTCGATCACCGGCTTGATCCGGTGCCTGTCCGAGAACGCCAGCATGTCGCGAAAGTCGATCAGATCGCCAACCTGGCTGCCAAGGAGCGTGGCACTCTTGAGAAACAGGTCGGTGGCGTTGAACTTGATCTCGTTGCCGGCCGTGGAGCCATAGACAACGATCCGTCCGCCCGGATTGATCGCGCGGATATAGTTGGGCAAGCTCGGGCTTGGCGCGCCATCAAGCACCACGTCGATGCCGCCGGTCATCTTGCCAACCTTCTTGCGCCAATCGGGGTCGGTGAACAGGAGGCCATCGTGTGCGCCCATCAGCCGCGCGCGGTCCAGAACATCTTCGGTCTCTCCGGTGCAATAGACAGCGGCACCCAGAGCCACCGCAAAGGCGAGGCCGAAGGTTGCCACGCCGCCGCCGATGCCGGAGATCAGAAGCGTTTCGCCTGGCGCAAGCTGTCCCTTGAACATCAGTGCGCGCCATGCGGTCAGCGCGGTGAGCGGCATTGCGCCAGCCTCTTCCCACGTCATGAATGCCGGCTTGGGAGCGAGGTTTTCCGCAGGCACACATATGTATTCGGCGATTGTACCGGGGAAAGGCATGCCAAGCAGACCGAAATCTGCAGCCGGCGTGTCACGACGGGGGCCCCACTGACGGGCGGGGTAGAGGACGACCTCGTCGCCAATATCGGCCCCCGTCACGCCTTCGCCGATCATGTCAACCACACCCGCGCCATCGCAGCCCATCACCGAGGGCAGGGTCATGCCCGGATACTGTCCATGCGCGATGAACAGTTCACGGTGATTGATCGATGCTGCCTTGACCGCGATGCGCACTTCGCCCGGGCCGGGGCTCGGGATATCCACGTCCCGGACCACGACCGCTTCGGGTCCATCGGTGGTTTCAACCAGAAGCGCCTTCATCTTCGTCATCGCAGCCCACCCCAAAATCCGAAGCCAAATGCATGAATTCGAGTTCGGCGATGCGTGGTCGCAAGCGGCTGCGAACCTATCAACCGATAGGGCAATGGATATGCCGGTCACTCCCGCACGCGCAATTCGCCAGTGCCAACGTGTTCTAATGTCCGATCTAAAGGATTCGCTCGTCTTCTTGCAGAGGAAATTGGTAAAAGGCCAATTCTATTTTGAACTATTTGAATTAATTTGGAAAATATCAACGATCGAAAACTAGAAAACATTTTTGTGCTCCGGACGAGTTATGCCAATCTGCTTTGAAGCTTACTCGTGAGAGTGATTCTCAAAGTCGCGAAAGTATGAATCATGGGCGTCCTGCAATTGGAGGGCGAGGCTTTGGGATCAGCGATCGGTTTGAGGGAGTATTCTGACGGAACAGCATTGAGGCGATTGGCGCGCGCGTCGAAGTGCGCGAACCAAGCGCCGTCTGTTGGCATTGGCCTGTATTTACGACGTAGGCAGCCGCAGCGCAGCCGCGCGGATCGAACAGAGGCCCACTGCGCTGGGCCGTTGGAACCGGCAGTTCGTTCAAAGGGCGATCCTGTGCAGACCACTGGGGCCCGCCAAGCGGTGCGGGATATCAAGTTGTGTGTTCTCTTAGCCTGCGCGGATTGGAGCAGGATGACACCGTGCGTGCGACACCACAGTCCGGCCTGGGTTCGTCAGGCGCAGCAACCGAGGGATTCGATCTGCTGATCGGCGGTCAGTGGCTAGCGGCTGAACAGGTTGCGACCTTTGCGGCCCATGATCCCTACCTCGAACAGGATCGGGGGCAGATTGCCGAAGCTTCGCCCGCCGATGTGGGCAGGGCAGTCGGCGCGCCCCGGCGCGCTTTCGCGGATGGACGATGGTCAGGCTTGCTGGCGGCTGAGCGCGCGCGGATCATGCTGCGGCTGGCTGACCTCATCGAACGTGATGCCGAACTGATCTGCCCCCTTCTGAGTGGTCCAAAATCTTTGTTGTTCTGGACGACGAAGGAGTTTGGAAATGGGCAAGAAGGACAAGCCGGAGGAGATCATCGGCAAGCTGCGTGAGGCCGAGATCGTGCTGGCGCAGGGTGGGACGTTGGCGGATGCATGCCGCCGGATCGGTGTTACCGAGCAGAGTTACTACCGCTGGCGCAGGGAATATGGCGGGCTGAAGATGGACCAGGCCCGACGCATGAAGGAGCTGGAGAAGGAGAATGCGCGGCTGCGCCGGGCGGTATCGGACCTGACGCTCGACAAGCTGATCCTGCAGGAGGCTGCACGGGGAAGTTACTGAGCCCTGCAAGGCGCCGGCGCTGCATCGATCATATCAGAGGAATAATGGCTGTCTCAGAGCGGCGGGTGTGCTGTGTGCTCGGGCAACATCGATCGACGCAGCGCTGAGCGAGGATATCATCGCGCTCGCCAGACAATACGGTCGCTACGGCTATCGCCGAGTGACCGCTTTGCTGCGCGAGGCGGGGAGGCATGTGAGCTTCAAGCGGGTCGAGCGGATCCGGAAGCTTGAGGGGCTCAAAGTGCCACATAAGCAACCGAAGCGTGGGAGGCTCTGGCTGAACGACGGATCGTGCATCCGTCTGCGAGCAGAGTATCCCGGCCACGTGTGGTCCTACGACTTTGTCGAGGGACGCACGCACGATGGCCGCAAGTTCCGCATCCTGGCGATTATCGACGAGGCCAGCAGGGAATGTCTGGCGCTGATCGTCGCGCGCAAGCTCAGGAGCGAAGATGTCCTGGCGGCGCTCGCCGAGCTGCTCGTCACACGCGGCCCGCCGGCCAACATCCCGTCAGACAACGTCCTAGGTTGGGAAGCAGCGGCGGGAAAAGGCCAGCAGGTCTCGTTGCGCCGAGCGTGATCGGCGCTGATGACTTTTTGATCCAGATGGCTTCCATCGTCAAGGAATGCGCTCTCGGCCATAG